>Ga0209598_10000978_pt1 | contig 23212 bp, 21 predicted proteins | sample M_140807_EF_Meta_FD_187317 | JGI IMG/M metagenome (GOLD analysis project Ga0209598, IMG submission 187317) | Freshwater microbial communities from Lake Montjoie, Canada to study carbon cycling - M_140807_EF_MetaG (SPAdes) (version 2) | ecosystem: Environmental > Aquatic > Freshwater > Lake...
CCCGCCAATATCTAACGGATTCAACGTGCAGTAATTCCCTCTCACCTCGCCGCCCACGCCGGTGTCGGTCCCGTAATTAGTGGGGGAGTCTACGAGGCTATCATTCCCAGCACCAGCCGTAACACTAAAATTATTCGGGGTCCAGTTGTTCCCGTTGCCACTAGTGTCCTTCCCTAATGTGCTGGCGGTGTTACTGGAATTATCAGCGAATTGTAAATAGAAACCATTGGTGCCATAACTGCCGCCGCTAAATGCTTTAGGTATCCACTGCCCGGTGGTTGCGTCAGTCTCCGCAAATGATGCCGGGGTGAGTGCCTGGCCATCAATCAGGTATGTTTCTGCAAGATAAAAATTAGAATAGTAATTACTTCTAGCCGCTTCTCTTCCTATGTTGTGAAGGATCGCACCGTTAATATCTAAGTCGGTATTTTGCGCCGGATAGGTAGCAGTGGTAAAAGTTGTGACTTGGACGCCATTAACATATAGTTTTACGCGATTGGATGAAGTTGCTTGTGTGGTGTCAACAGCAAGAACGACGTTGTACCAGGCTGAGTAATCCCTGTAAACGGAAGTAGTTGTTAGCCGCAGATTATTGGCTCCACCACTGGTGTTGTTTGAGATGTCAAATTGATCGCTTACATCCCTAAACACAAACATTGGACTTGTGGATCCAGGTGAAGTAGCTGATGTAATAAAGTGATTACCATTGGCATCACTTGGACCCGCTTTTTTAAGCCAAAACGAATAGGTAAAGGTCTTGCGGTTGCCAGCAGATGCCGGAGTCCTGGACAAATATGCACTATCCGCAGAATTGAAGCGGAGGGATCTACTCACCTGGAGTCCGCCAGCAGCGGCAGCAGATGCCAGCAGTAAAGGATTAACAGAACCTGGAACAATCATGAGACGGTGTTGGTAAGCAGTTGGGCGGTAATGCGGCTAGAAGATTCAACGTAATAAGCAATCACGTTTACGCTGCTAAGCGTGGTGCTCACGCTGGGCGCACCACCTTGGAACTTCCAGTTACCTCCATAGGCAACGGTGGCCGCAGTGCCGCTGTTTTGAGTGATTGTCACAACACCAGACTGACCAGCAGTTTGATTGCTTGGATTAGCAAGCGTTACCGTCCCACCTGCGGGCAAGCTGAGGCTGAAATTATTGGCAGTGGCAAGATCAAGTGTTGTGGTGCCAGCAGATACAGCGCCCAATGCTGATACCGTCCCCCGCTGAGCAACGGTGAACGACTGCACTACGCCAAGGCCAGCCAGGGTGGTGGTGGCATCGGGTAGCGTAACGGTACGGTCTGCGGTTGGCTCGCAGGCAAACGTCAGCTCAAACGCATCGGCGGTGGTGCCTTCCAGCGTCAGCGCACCACCCACATAAACGGTGCCGTCAAATGTTGCGGCGCCTGTTACGTCAAGGGTGCCTGGTACGTCTACGTTGTCAGTCCATTCCACGCCGGTGCCAGCAGCGTCGGTCTGCAGCAGTTGGCGGGCGGTGCCATCAGCTAATTTGCTAACTGCGATCTCGGCGCTAGCGCTAATGTCACCATCGACGATCACATTGGATGCAATCGCCGCCACGCCTGCGTTGGTGATCGTTACATCACCGCTCATCGCAACGCTAGTGGCGACGTTGCTGCCATTACCAACCAGAATGTTGCCGCTGGTTAGTGTAGCGAGCTTGCTGTAGGCAATCCCAGCGCTGGCATTGATGTCGGCATTGACAATCGAGGCATTGCCGCTAACGATGACAGTACCAGTCTCATTGGGCAGTGTGATTGTCCGATCAGCCGTTGGATCGACAACCGCCAGCGTGGTCTCAAATGCGTTTGCCGTGGAACCTTCGAAACTCAAACTACCAGCAGTGCCAATCTCTAGATTGCCTGTTACCGTGCCACCGGCAAGGCTTAGCTTTTCGTTGTTTACTTCCTCGATTGCGGCCTGAACGTTATTCGCAGCGATTGTGCCTTCCGGCGTAAATGCAACTTGTGATGCACTAACGCTGGTAAATGTTTGCGATACGTCAACCTCCGTCCATTCAATACCAGTCGATAGCACAATGTCAGGCGGCGCTAGCGCAACATTGGGCGCGTTGCCGCTAGTAATGGTGCCGCTTTCGCTTACAACTAGGTAGTAGCGGTTATTGGCAGTAGCAGCCGCAGGCAATGGCAAGCCTTCCACCAAGCCAATGGCAGTGCCTTCTGCTGTAACTGACGCAACGTGACCGGTGCCGCCGCCTGCTGAGGCGTCGAACGTGCCAGCGAAAACGATTTCACCAACTGAAATACCAATCGGCTGGAATACGTTGCCGTCCCAGAGGAACAAGTCGCGGCTTAGCGGATTGAAGAAGAATTGGCCAATTTGATCGGCAGTTGGTTGAGTATCGCCGATTTTAGTAATGGCATAATTTGCCAACTTGGCGCCTGTAACAGTGTTACTAGCAACACGCGCAATATCAAGTGAGCCGGTTGTAATCTTGCTGGCGTCTAGGCTTGGAATGTCTGCTGCTTCTAAAGTTGTACCTGCGGTGACAATCCCCTTGGTCGTTACCGTGACTTTCGGGTATGTGCCAGCAGTAAGGCCAGCCCGGGTCGCCAGCGAAATGGTGCCGGTACTAACGGCAAAATCACCGCCGACGATCACACCACCCAAGGCGCTGGAGGTAGCGGCAGTAACACTCAATGCACCGGCGCCATTGACTGAGGTGCCAGTGCCAGGACTGACAGCCCCAGGTACTCCAGTGGTAGCTACAGGCAAATTGCTAGACACCAGTGCAACTATGCCAGTTACATGCCCCTGTGCATCGATGGTCACTCCATTCGTCGTGCCTGATGTGGTGCTATTGCTATGATTCAACACGCCAGCACCGGTAACACTAAGGCCGGTGCCAACGGAAATACCACCAACTGCCACAGTAGTAGCTAATGGAATGTCTGCGGCAGACAATGTAGTGCCGGACGTTACATGGCCTTTGGAATCTACGGTGATTTTGGTATAGACGCCAGATGCGACCGTGCTTGCTGCGTGCTCAAGACTGCCAGTGCTTCCGTTGCGCTGAATCGGGCTGGTAGGTGCCACTAGTCCCAGGAGGCCACCAGTCGCCGTCAGGCCGCTGGCAACGGGAATAGTGCTGGTGTTAAGTTTGGCAATAGTGACAGTTCCATCGGCAAGATTGGTGCCACTAATGCCACTAAGATTAATCTTGGAAACTGGAATCGAGGCATCACTAATCAGTGCAACCCCTGAACCTATCAGTCCTGAAACTGTAATTTTCTTGGTATCGCTTCCTGATATTGAGTATATGGGGAGCAGGTCTACGGCTGCTGGCGTTGTTTCAGAGTTTAATTGATCTATCCGCTGGTTAGCCATTACAGTTCCTCTCCGAGTTCTAGAATGTCACCATCAGCGGTGCTTAACACTAGTCTATCACCACCAGCATTAAGCAGTAGATCTGCCCATGTAGTAGTTTGGACCCTCAATTTGATTTCACCTGTCGTTACAAACGTAAATCGGCTTTCGATAATATTGGTTGCAGTACATTTGACTGCTGCATTTGTCATGACGCCATTGATCTCATACCATACCGCATCGTTTTCCGCATTGGTTCCTTCCGCTTGGCCTTCACGCAGTATATAAAGATTGGCCTTGAAATCACTGCCAAATTGCTGGCGCAAAATTAAATTGTGCAAATATACTGCAATCTCAGTATCACCCGCAGTGGCGTAATCAAAAATACAATCAATACTGCCAGATCCTGTGATTAATGTACTGTATTGATTTCTAAATTCATCACCCAGTCCAGTCGTGTCAACTGCCTCTCTATCGGTAGATAGCTCGTAACTGACTATCTGCCCCAGCAGTCGGGGCATTGCGTTTAAAATTGTACAATTGATTGTAATATTTGACGCTGGCGTAGCAAGTGCGACCCTGCCAGTAGAGGTGCCAGCAATGGCATTTGAGTAGGTGGTGTACAAACGCAAGCCACCAAGTTGATCAATATTGACAAACCAATTGCCCTTTGTATAAGTCCACCCTGACACAAAAGATAGCGCAACACCACCTTTGTTTTGAAATTCAACAAAATCACCAGTGACAAAAGCGCTTGACTGAAAGTCAAAGCTAAACATGCCTTTAGAGGCATCCACGTTTGAAACCTTAACTGTTCCCGTAATTGTATCGCCACTATCTCTAATTAGCTCTACATTGCCAGACTCGCCTACGTATACTGTCATTACAGATTTACCACTCCTAGCGTCCCAGTGAACTGAAACTGGATCGTGGCTTGCATCACCTCGCCAACCGCGCAGTTCAGTTCGCCGCTAGTGATAATTACGCTGCCCTCTACATATTTGCCGCCCCAGCCAAGTCTCATTGCCACAAGAGATTCAGAGATTGCAAAAGGACTGATAATGCGCTCCAGCAAAGGCTTGGGGGCTTCGTCGTAGTAAAAAATTGTGGCGCTACCGCTGTGCTGTCGCAACCCAGGCACATAGGAACGGTCGGTGTCGCTGATCGCTGTGGTCTCTAGCGTGTCAACACTGCTGGAAAAGTTCCAGTTTGAGACCTTGGCAACCGCGCTGCCGTTATAGGTCAGAGTGCCATTCTTGCCGCTGTAGTAGGTCATGAGTCAAGCACCCCAACAAACTTAATTGTAACCGACATTCGACCAGGTTTTACACTGGTGAATTGCGGTGGTTCGGCATATTTATATCTCATGCCAAATGGTGCTGCGCTATAGCGATTGGATGCACTCGCGGTGCTATCGCCCAAGTGAAATGTAGAATTTCCAGACTTAGCGCCTTCTAGCACTCCAAAGAAGTAAATAGTACCCTTGCATGCCAAATAATGATCATAGATGGCGGCTGCATTTGCTTCTGAGCAGTTGTCGTAAACCAATTCCAAGGTTTGCCCGCTACGGCGGCTGCCATATTGAACTGTAGATTGAATGCCAGATTGCGACGAAAATGTTTTGCTAGGAAAGTCGCCAGGAACCATTGACCGGCTGGTAGGCACTAAGCTAGGAAAATCTGGTCCCTGGGGCGAACTCATGACTGCACCTCAATTGTAAATTTCCTATCGTCTAGGTCCAGATAAGAAATAGCGCCTGCTGCATTGGTGCCAACATGACTAGCTCCAATTTCGAGAAGGCCATCTTCATCATAGCTGATGGATTCGGCTTTGTATAATCGTGGAAACTGATCAGAAGGATCGTAAACGGTAAAGACTGCTCCAGAAAACTTAGGATCAGTGACGATTCCATTGTTATCAACTTGCATTGATGCTGACTCAACAGTAGCCTGCCCAGGCCGCCACCAATATACATTCACAGTCTGCCCATTCAGACTGGTACTCGTGACCACTCTGCCTGAATCTAAAATGTAACCATTTTCAAATGATGTAACATGTCGCGCCACGCTGGACAACTTAAAATAAGCGCCTGGTTCAAGGGCAATGGATTCCGGCAATGTTTTAAAAGTAATAGTATGCGTGGTATTCGCTCTCACTTGGATGAGCAATTTTGCAAATGTTTTGGCATGCTCTAAGTTGGTGCAAAATCCAGTGAAATCGATAGCCTCGACTGGTGCCGCTTCCGTTGAACTAAGCAGCCGTACTAGTACACTGCGAGTTTCAGCAAAGCCATTTTCTATCTCCTGCCGATAATTAACCACCACCTGAGGCGCAATGCGTTGCTCGGTAGAGTACCAAGTGACTTCCAAGCTATCCTCGATGATATTACCATCAGTGAACAGTGCGCTTACTTTTGGTATTCGATTAGAGTCAATAGCATATCCATTGCTTGATCCGGGATCAATGGGATAAGCAGGTGCAAGTGATATTTTTCCACCTTTTACTATAAAATCAAGCATGAAATATGGAGCATGCTGATAGGCCCATTCTCTAACATTAGACTGGCTGGTTATCGCCCCATCAAAAAACCATTTATTTGCTTGGCATGCACGAGCGGCATCCCTAAATCCATCCCAATCAATCATTGATTCCGGCACCAGTGCGCCGGAACCATAGACAGTAGAGCGCAACAGATTTCGCAAGATCTCAGGGAATAAGTGGCTGGCACCTGTGTCACGTAAGTCTGTTGGCGAATTAACTGCATTGCCACCACTATCAATCATCAGCGGAATAATCCGTCCAGTCTTAGCGTAGTAGCTAAAGTTACTAAAACTGCTCCAATCCTTGCCGCTGCGTAGTTGCATGGCACTTAAGGCCAAATTTTCGTAAAGCGGGGCAGTCAGATTTTTACGTTGTTCGTTTACGTATACAATTTGGTGTTCAGGACTGTTTTCATGGCTTCCCTCTTCTTCGCCGAACAAATACACATCAGACACTGCATCCCATATTGATACCTTGGCTGTGTTCGCGGATTGTGCTGCCTTACTTTCAAGGCCAAGAATCATGATTGCTGGCAAGCTAGTGCCGTTTATGGTAAATGTGCTGCGATATGTATAGTTGCTGCCAGGATTCACGATGTCCAGCTTTGTTATTGTCGTAACAGTTGTGTTCAGTTGTACTCCTACTCTTGTAACTGAAGACGACCAGCCAGGAGGTATTTCTATAAAAAATTGGTCTCCATTATCCACTTGACCATTGAAGCCATCGACACGAGTGGTTTCGTTGACCTGCAGTTCGCTAATCCATCCATACGCACAATTACCGTAGCCAGCGGCAATCATGTCAGCATTGTAAACTTGATCATTAACTGCAACACTATACAATTCGATTGGCACTGTTATGTTGCCACGATTACCGTTGTAAAGGGTTAAAACAGTGCCAGCGGTTTGACCTGCACTCGTTGGCAATGGTATTCCTTGAACAGCCTGATGCAACCATCGCTGCCGCCAGCCAGTGGTGATTGTAGTCGCCGACATTGCGCCAAACAGTTCTTCGTGTCTCACTCTTACAGTGAGCCCCGAGCCCCCTCCGCCTGAAGTGGCATAAACGCCTTCCGCCGGTGGACTGCTAGTAGCTAGTGAATTTGGTTGAATAGATGTAACCGCTGCAGTGGATGCAGGTATGGCCAATCTATCGCCGTAAAACATAACAGAATTAGTGGCTTCTTCCCAATCAATAGTAACCTCAGGAGTACCAGCGTAGCTAATGCTAACATTGCCATTAGGTGATCTAAATGTTTGCAAATTTCCACTACTAGCATCTAGAATACGTGCTTCTCGATGTTTTAGAATATACTCACCACCCGATAATGGCACAAATCGCACTTCATACATATCGCTGCCCTGATAAAAAGCCAAACGAATAAAATTAAATTGCGCGACTGGCGCCATCCCCTTTATACCAAATGGCTTGTCATATGCCCTTTGCCATGATTCCGAGCCAACCGACTTGCGATATTCAACGTAGAAAAATGAATAGCGAATACCATAGTCAGAGTATGTACCATATGTTACATTACCACCACCTGCTTCAATCGCATCAGCAAGTGACTCCGCTGGAATGCCTGCAAAATTTACAATTCCATTGAATTTTTTGTATACAGTTGACTTGATTCCTATCTCTACTTGGTTGACGGCCCTGGTGGTAGCTACATTCGCAATGGCAATCTTTGAAATTGTCAGATCAGTTGTAAAGGCTCCATAGGGGCCGCTAAAGGACGCATAATGGTTAATGCTCCCTAATCCCAAAAGCATCACAATGCCGCGAGAAGTAATTTTAAACCTATAAGTTTTAGAAAATGTCCCGTCATATGGGGCGGTTGTGCTAGCGCTTATGCAAACGCCTTGGGCTGATCCAATTGAATAAGTTTCACCAATGGTAAATGCAGCATCTGCTTGCTCTCCAAGTGTTTTCCGCTTGTTTATGATGTCGGCAACTCCTTGCGCCCCTCTGGATGGCTCGCTTTTGTCAGCATAAATCGTGTATTCAATTTCATTGCCATCTAGATCAAAGTTGCTCCTATATACACCACCAACTTCGGTAACGTCAATCTTGTTAATGCCACAGAAAGTTCCGTAATAACTTTGAATCTTAAAGCGCTCTGCTTCTGCTAATGCGAATGCGTCATATTGCTGTGCCGTTGCATTGCGAGTGTCCCACCGGACTTTTACCCGCTTAAATGGCAGCCGCCAGTCCTGACCATTGCGCACTGGCTGGTATGTGCCAAATTCAGTGCTACCAGTTGGAGTGCGAGTGCTGCTAAAAAGAGCTTGTACACCTTCATTGGCATATTCCGCTAAAATTAAATCATTGTTAGATCTTGGCAACAGCGTTCCGCCAATCTTTGTGCTGTCATTAATTCTGTTGCTTGCGTCTCCACTGCGATAGTAAATACAAAATTTAGGAGCTTGGTAATTCTTTAACAATGTATCGCCAATAGCCAGCCCCTCAAGGTCTGGCTTGGCCATTGCCTGGGAATTGAGTGCAAATAATGCTACCAATTCCTGACCATCGCCCTGGCTTAACAATTGACTCCATAGCAGTTTTGTCTCTGCACGAACGCCGCCATACCAAACACTACCAATCTGCTCCCGCTTAGCAAAGACCAACGGTGCAATTTCCCCAAGCCGTGCGACTGGCTGAACCGAAGTAAAACCATCAACATTTGTAAACTTGCGATCATTAGATACATTGGCACCTTCAAAACTTTCTGCGCTACCACCGCTAGGGTCATCAGACCTAGGGATCTTAGGCTTGGGCGCCATTGCCGATGCAGCGTAGCTAAGACCTGCTCCTACAATGGTCATTGCCAATGGTACCAATGGCACGCATACCACATGCGGAATATGGTCATACGCTGCACTGCGTTCAGGCCGTATATTGGCTACTTCACTTACATACCATGCATATTCCTCTGGACTCATGCCCAGGGAATCCATCAATTGCTTTTCCCAGGGCAGTACAGCACCTCTGAATTGACGGACGGGGACCATATCACCCGACTGGTTTGAGTGCTGCAATGAAGCCATCCGCCTTCAAAATAAGCCGCCATTGCATAACCCGTTACCACGCGAACTAGCGCAATGGTTGTGGCTGCTGCTGTGGTGGTTTGATGTCCCCATAATTCTAGCTGTTCTGTAAAAATTGAAATGTCACCAGACTTGAGTCGTCGATACCATTGCCTTGTTGGTGTTGGCGTATCAATGCCATGCCATGCCAACACAAATCGGCACAGATTCACGCAGTCGGTTGCACCATGCTTAAGTGGATTGGCACCAAGACGGTACGGGAGCCCTATAAGATCAATCGGACCTAATATTCCCTGTTGATGGCAACGCCCCAACACGCTTCGCTGTGAATCGTAAATTTGGTACCCTGGATTCAATTGCATCGAGAGGGCTGCTTAACTCAATTTGTGTCTGCTGTGTATTATAATTCAAGCCAGTGCATAACCACGATTCTTGCCCCCGTGGTGGAGTGATTGGTGCATACGCTTGGTCTAACTGATAAGTACGCACTTCGGCCACCCAGTTATTGTTAACTGCATCACGCGCCCAGGCCAATGTCAACTGATTTGTCGGCAGTGTTAACTGGCTCGATATATTGTCACCATTGCGTGTTTTTTGTGCGCCTTGATAAATAAATGGCAATAAATTCCAATCGATTCCATCGAAACGCACCGCATTGTCGTTAAAAAAATTTTGCCAATAACTGTAGCCACCGGTATGACGTGTGAATGTCAGAAAATTACCAATTACAACGACTGCCATTAGATTCCTACTTGCCTGCGGAATGCAGGTGATGTTCTCATTTTAGTCGCCACTTGCTGGGCTCCAGCCTTGGCTCCGGCAGCAGTGGCGCGTTTCTCGGTTGCAGCCATGGCAGCCACCAATTGATCCTTGCTCACCCAGTCCTGACCCATGAATTGTGTGGTTTCAAAGTTCATGGATAGTATAGGGATTCCTCCAGCAGCGGCTGGAAGACCTTCCATTGCCGATGGGGCGCTACTGCTGCCTTGGCGTTGATAACGTGCCATGGCGGCGGCTGTAGTGTCCGCTGGGATGACGGTGCCAGCAGTACGAGGCACGAATAGCTCAGGCCCTTGCTCGCCTACAAGGGAAGGCACGCCGATTGGCGGGATGCCACCTTCCGCAAAGCCAGCCACTCCAAAGCCACCACCCGAGAAAGATCCAAAGGAATCAGAGAACGATGGCAGGCTAGTGGTGGGACTCATTGCGCCGCCAAGGCTACCCACTGCACCACCAGTGCCGCTACCTGCTCCACCAAGACCAAACCCTCCACCAGCACCTCCGCCTAAAGCACCAAGTCCAGCACCAAGCAGGCTCTGCACAAGCCCAATAATCTGCATTTCCATCCACTTTGCTATCATCTTGGCCGCCATGTCCATGAATGCTTCGCCTACACTTTTAAAGAAACTGGATAGCGCTTGTTGTGCAGTCATGGAACCACTGATGACGCCTTGGAATGCAGTGCCAAATGCTCCAGAAATAGTGCTAGCAACATTTGTTGCTACTGTTCCTAAGTTAGTCATTTCTGCGTATTGCTTTTTGAGTTCAGCGGCAGTATTGGCTAAGATTGCTTGTGGAGTCCTCTGTGCTGCAACCAATTCAGCAGTTCTTGCTAGTTGAACGTTAAAGGCTTCCTGTGTGCCAGGTAGATCTTGTATGGCTTGTTTGTATACACCTAATTCTTCGGTGAGCTTATTTTTCTGAGTTTCCTCGACTGGCGTCAATGTCTTCTTGCCTTGGAACTGTGCCAATTGTTTTTCAATATTTATTCTTTGCTCGTTAAGAATAGCTAGCGCCTTTGCGCTTTCTTTTATGTTTTTTGTTTTTTGCACTTCCATATCAATAATTTCTTTGGATACACCTTTCAATTCAAGCTTGTTGCGTAGTTCCAGCAAGTCATTTTCAAATTGTTGTTCCTTGACTGGAAAAATTGTATCTATATTTTGCCTAATTGTGGTGACAGTTTGCTCGATGGCAAGTTTGTTTGCGTATCGAATGGCTAAAAGTTTCTGCTCTTCTTCCTGTTGCACTCTTTGCGTCTCTAGCACTAACTGACCACTTGCCTTGTCTTCACGGCGACCCATGGCATATTCGCCTGGCCTTGTCTTAAGGTCAACAGTGCTAGATTTGGATCCGGGGTCTAAGTGCATAAGTTCGCTGCCAAACTGCATTGCGCCTGTAACACCTGCAGCGCCACCTTTGTTGCCAACATTTGACAATGGCAAGGGAACAGATGTACCCTTGGGCACAAAAATGTCTATAGCGCCTGCACCACTCGCGTATTGCTTGTGAGCAGCAATACCTCGGCCCACCATGTCAGCAATTTGAGCATCTGACATGGAGCGGTTAAATTGAGCACCACTGCTTAGCTCTGGCCTTGATCCTTGCTGCAATAATGATTTAATAAGAGCCGTTGAATCTTTTGCAAGCGCATTGCGGTCCATGTTTTGAACATGACCATGCACCCATCCCGGCGCATTAAATGTTCGCCCAGTGTCCCCAAATTTTGCAGATCCTGCCGCTCCCACACCAAAGCCACCACCGCCACTGGCTGCCGCTACCTTTATGCTGGCCGTCCTAAAATCTTGGACAGCTTTTTGAGCGTCAATTTCAGCTTTTCTTATGCTTTCAATGCGGCGGCTTTCAATTGCTTTCAAATCTTGTTGGAACTTTTTCTGACGAGCTTCAATGGAATCAAGCCCTGACATTTCGCGATTAAATGAATCCTCCTGCAATGCCTTAAGATGATCGTAATGAGCATCACTCATTGCAAGTTTATGGGCAAAAGTACTGTCGTCGAGAGCTGTTTGACGATTTGCTGCATCTATGGCAAGTTGTTGCTCCCTTCCCGCAAGTTTGTCTTGTAATCTAGCTTTTTTCTCTGCCTCTGCAGCCGCTTTCTTCTGGGCCTTTTCGTCTTCGCCAAACGGAATTGCTTGTAATGTTGGTGCAATTTGCGCTTGTATATCCTCGAATTTTATAGTTTTTATTCTGTACGCTGCCTCTGCAACTCGGCTCTCGGCTTGCTGTAATGCGCCAGCAAGTTGCGTGGCGTCCACACCAAGAGCACCACCAGCGGCGCCAATGCCCATGTCTGGGCTAAGGTATTCTTTTGATGTAAGGCCACTTTTAGTAATTCGCCCTGTTGCAACTCCGGCCCTGCGTAAAGCCGCATTCTGTTCCTCGGTAATTTGTAAAAATTGCTTGCCAGCATTGTTTTTGTTTTGCAAGTTCAGCAAGACCTCTACATCTCTTGATGCTTGGTTTTCTGCTTGCCTTGCTTCTGTTTGTGACATAGACCTAATGGCCTGTGCAGCCCCTAGCGCCTGCGCCTTTGTGTCTGCAAGCGCTTGATTCATGCTTGTGAATCGCTCTATCAGCACACTGATCCCAACTATAATCAGACCAATGCCAGTGGTGGCAAAAAATGTTCGTAATGTTAGGCCTGCTGCGCGAATAGCTGCAGACGTTGTCGCTGCGGTTGCTCCAGTGGCTTGCATCATTGCCCTAAAGGCACTAAGCGTGCCAGTGCCCGTGACAAGGCGAGCATTGAAAAGTAACAATTGAACAACATTAGCGGCCCAAATGCCACGCATTATTCCTAGTATGGCAATCGTTGCACTTAATGCCGTATTTACTGACACAGCAATAACAGACAATTTCAGTAAATAACCAGCAAACGGATTGGCCGCCAATTGTAATAATATTTTTGCCATGGCAAGAACCGTTTTTGTTACTTCTCCAAGCACTTCACCTAGCCCAATTGCATTAGCACGCAAACCCTCGAAAGTGGGCCTTAGTTTTTCCAGCTCCTGCGCAATAGCAAAGCCTCCAGCCGTTTTTGTTCCTGCTCCCGTGAAAAAAGAATTAAAACCATCTGTCAATTGATTAATTCCAGTGATCAAAGGCTTGACAACATCACCTAGAAATCCAACGGCAACAGGTTCAAAGCTTTGATAAAGAAACGTCATAGAATTCTGCATATCATTGATTGCGCCTTGGAAGGTTTGAGCCGCCCCTTTAGCTCCAGCCGCAAACTTTGTATTCATAAGCACCCCTACATTGTTCAGCAATGCCACCATTGCCTGCCCTTTATAAGCACCATCTTCCAATGACTTAGAAAAGTCTTGTATTGCTTTTGGCCCCTTGAATCCCGCTGCTTCGGCAAAAATTGCCATGGCTCCTGGCAATACATCTCCAAGTTGCCCTTTGAGTTCTTCACTCATCACTTGTCCCTTGCTAGCCATTTGAGCAAACGCATAATTCACTCGATCCACCTTGTCGGCACTCATGCCAAAGGTGGCAGCGGATTTGCTGATACCAGTGAATAAATCACGAATTTGATCACCACTAAAGCCAGCCGGTTGCATCGAAGCGTAAAGCTTAGTGAATCCATCGCGAGCGGATTGCACTGGAACTTTATATTGCTCTACGATGCTCAAAATTAACTGATTGGATGCCGCAGCCTCGCGAGCGCTAGGACTAATAGATTTCAGTGTATTGTTAAATGCTTGTAATTGAGCAACGGCTGCCCCTACTTGCGCGGGAAAATCGGTAACTAAGGCTAGTGCTTTATAGGCAGTGCCAAATAACAACACTTGTTTTGCTGCATTCCCAAATTCAACACCAAGACTTGCGACGACTCCAGTGCCAGGAAGTTGAGGCATGTTGAATTGCATGCCACCAAGAAAACCACCACCACCCCCACCGCGTCCACCTTGCGGAGGAATACCGCCTGTCCCACCGCCTCCAGCAAACAGGGGAGGTGGTATCGATGGAGCACGCATTGGCGCTGGTTGCCCTACAGATGCCCCTGTAGTAACCCGAATTCGATTAAACGCTGTTGTTTCTCCAGCCGCTGGCAGCATTAGCTGGCCTTTACCACCGCCTCCAGGGCCAATCAATGGAGTGCGGTCAATAGGCGCTCTACGAATGCCTGCAGCTACGCTCTTGAAATACGCCTCAATTGCACCAGCAAGAATATTGTTCAGTTCCAGAATGCTGGCTTGCGATGGCCTGCCGGGAAGCATTTTACGGGCTTCACCCTGAGGAAGCAATAACTGACCGGGCTTGACAAAGGAAGCGTTACTGATTTCCCTGACATTTACCTGTCCCAACCGTGACATTGCGGCAGAAGCCCTGGCGTTCGCCTCGGCCTTATTGATAATTTCTTCTATGCTATTAATTAACCTTGAAACAACAGCATCTATCTTGCTTTGCTTGGCGGCCTGCTCTGCATCTCTAAGCGCTTGCACTAAATAGTCAAATGCATTTATTTGTTTCTTTAATTGCAATGGAGCGTCAAATACCTCCTTTACTTGAACTTCTACAATGCGAAAATAATCGCGCAAGATAGCATCTACTCTGGCCTTAAGTTGCTCGGAAGATAGAGCAAGCTTGCCAGATTCTCCTCCATCGCCACCCCCGGAGAGCATGCGCATCATATCTTCCATCGAGCCCTTGGCTGTAACGCTAGGCAGCAATCCAAAGGGCTTTTGGGGTTGTTTTTTCTTTGGCTGAGCCGCTTGCTGTCTTAGGTACTCAGGATCAACACCTGCCATCCAAAGAACAGCACGCGCCACTTGGTCTAAAAAGCTGCGACTTATTTTGCGAGGAGGCTCGCTCATTTGCATTTTTAAATTACCAAGAATTTTTTCTTGCGCGTCACTTCCAAGCTTCATTAATGCTTCTTGCATTTGAGACTTAGTGGTCAACCCAGATCGCCCAGTCACCTCCCCCACTTGCATCATTCGTTTTAGATCTTTATTTGTCGCCTCCGAAACTGTCTTTTCAAACAATACGCTACGAGCTGTTTCAGCCGCACCCTTGGCCGCCCCTCCAGATACATGGCCACCAGAAGCGCCTTGAGTGCGCATGTACTCCTCTAAGCCAGCCAGTCCTGTTGGTCCAGCCGCAAAATTACTTTTGACATTAGCAGTTACATCTACAGCAATTCCAGAGAGCTTGCTTTTGATTTTCTCTTTAAATGCATTGATGCTCGTATCCGATACCTCCTCTAAAGACACCCCGGCCTTGATGCCTGCCAACTGTCTCCTGGCATCTACAGCAAATGCATTGACATCCGCCTTGGTAATAGAGCTGACAATCGTTGCAGGCACACGGAGCTTGCCATTTACCAATGCGTCAGAGTATCTGACAGAACGATTCAAAGAAGCAACTACTTTCCTCAGTTCCGCCTTTGTGACGCCTGCAGTTCTAACGCTTACTGGAATCTCAACTTTCTTGGTTTCTTCAAGGGTCTTAAGCCTTTCTTGAATTTTTCCGAGTTGACTTTCTGTTAGTCCACCAGCAATATTAAGCTCTACTGTAAATTTTTTCTTTCCAAGTGCAGTGGTTAAATTTGCTAGCTCTTTATTTAACGTCCCCCTATCGAGCTTGATGTGGATAGGTAAGAGGTACCCTGCAGACGCCGATCCCAACCCCGCCAACGACTGCCTAAATGCAGTCAGGTCAAGTCCTACTTTCAGTAAAAGCTGGGCGTCTTGACCGGCCATTTTACACTATCATCATTGTTTTCATTCTACAGCTCCTAGTCTTGATTGCGACCACTGAAGTTTTTTAATTCATCAGCAAGTAGCGCAATGATCCTGCCATCTAACCGCCTTGTCTTCATCAAGCGCTGCAGCACGATCAAGCTTGCGTCCGTTGCGCCATCTTCTTTCTTAAGGGCACTGGAGCCAAAAGGCAAGAAATCTTCTGGCTTCACTCTACTCTTTTTACCCGCCATCATCCCTGCCGCCATTGTCCCAAATTTAGCAATGGCAACACTTTGTATGTTGTATTTTATGATGTCATGTTTTTCAAGATATTTCAGGGCGGCCTTCACATCCTCTACTGGCTGTTTACCAAAATTCCGAGAATGCCACCTATCGTCTCTATAATCAGAAGCTGAAAGGCGAAAATAAATGGCATTCCAGTCGGTAAGGTTCTTCAGGAATTTCCTGGCTTGATCTTCTAGTCGTTCTGCGACTGAATTGAAGGCTTCTTCTGCGCTTTTTTTGTGGATTCAACAGCCTCCTTCATTTCTGACTCTTGTTCAGCGGAAATGAATTCAACAACTTTTGCAATAATGCGACGTGGCAATGCCTTCGTGTCTTCAACCTCCCAGTCAGTCAAGTCTTCCCAGGTTTCGTCAATCAGACCTTGCCCTCGTGACCGAATGAATGCAGTGGCCATTCGGGCATTAGTGGCTTCCACAGAAGTACCACTGTTGATCATCGCAAGTGTTTCTTCCGTGAAATCTGCAAGCAGTTCTGTTTCAGTAATAGACCCGCCACCTTGAAGCAACGCAAAGGCTTCGTCCAATGGAATACCTTTGTTAGAAGCAATTCGTTTTGCAAGCTGAACAGCACGAATCGTGGCTTGGCTTTGAAGCTTGCCAATCTCCTCTTGTTCAATAGCTTCTGCTACCAACCAACCGCCATATTTCTTAAGGCGTAATTCTGGTAACAGCTCGAAGTAGTCTTTGGTCTTGGTTTCAAGAAGGAAGCTGTATTTGCTCATGGTCGAGAATGTTAAGTGACACGTTGAAGGCTTTCACTCGTTCATGGCCAGAGCGAAATTCTTTTGGAATTTCCACCAAGAATGAGTGATGGTCGCTTGAAATTCTAATGGTACTTTCCCTGCAGGAAATAAGACAAAGAATGCCAATGGTCAAGCAACTGTCTGATTTGGCGACATTGATGGCATGGACGGCACCATCCTGGCTGCATAAGTAGTCAATCACGAACCCTGGCCTCCCATCGACACCTTGATTTTATTCAGCAAAATGCGTTTGATTTCACTGGCATCAAATTTTGCTGGTACAACCAACTCTTCCGTCCATCGACGAGGAGTGGCGTTGGTTCCCTCCCCTTCATGCACATAATAAGCGTAGTAGTTTCCGCTCCTGTTCGTTGCATTCCACTTCCAAGTGGCTGCTGCTATTTTGTTGTTGTTGTCAAAATTGTAGCTATCCTTGCCACTTCTGTACAAGTCGCCCCAATCAACGATGTCGCGAGGGCTTCCTGCGTCTTTAATTGGCGCCGCTGGATTTTCCCGCGATGTTTCTCCATCATAATTCCAGAAAGGATCAAAGAATTGTTTTTCCCAATACCTTTGATTGATCTCTGAATTTGTCCAATCTTCAAATATTGCGGCCAGTTGTGTGACCAAGGATTCTGCATTGATCACGCGGCCACTGATGATCACTGCAATAGATTCTTTGCTATTCATCCTGGATACAGCGAAAGAAGGACTAGATCAGGTACTACAAAACGACAACGCTCATAAGCCACGTCGTCGCCAGGAAAGTACCTAGGGGTGGAGTCAGGAAATCTCCTTACCATTCTTTCCATAGCAGAAGGCAATGTCGCAAGGCTCGGGGAATACTGGGTGAGAACAATTTCCCAGAGTTGATTCACTTTGACGGTCCCGCTTAATGGCGCTCCAGGGACAATCTCAGGAAATTGCCTCATGGTCACTTCCAAGCCCTGCACCTTCCATTCGCTAGGAACGCTCTGTTGGCCAACCGTGTATACAGCAGGAATCGTAGCGGTACTTGGCAATATGTAAGTTCCAATCAAATTGGGACTTGCCGATAGAAGCGAAGTGATAGTGTCGCGAAGTTGCGTGATGTTCACAATAAAAAAGCCTGCCCATGCAGGCAGGCTAGCAAGAAAACCGCTAAAAAGTCAGGAGTTGGGAGCAGTCGGGATGATGCTGCCAGTGTTAGTGGCGGCTTGATGAATGCCAATACGACCACGGCTGATGAGGTCAAACGTGCATTCCACCAGATTGTCTGCAGGATAACTTTCGTTATAGTTCATAACGCGAGCTACGAATGCCACGCGATCGTAGTAGTAGGTGGTACCACTGACGCCCAGTTGCTTGTTGATCTCTACATACACTTCGTTGTCCTTGTCAAAGCGACCAGTAGAAATCACTTGGAAGGCTTCGTCGAAGCTGTTAGGCAAGAACACAGTACCGTCTACATCCTTCTGGAAGTAGGAAGTGATGGAAGTAGTGGCTTGTGAAGTAGTGATGACGCTATCTGCATAGCCACCGCCGCCAAGCAGGTAGAATTCCTGATTGCCGTCGTTGAAGGCCACAGAGCCGGTTGTAGCGGCCTGCAGGGTGTAGAGGGTGGGAGCACCGCTAACAGTGAACGTAGAGCCGCTCTGGGTGATGATAGGACGCGCTGCGCCTGCAATCGAACCAACACGCACAATTACGTCTTGGCTCTTAACCAGTTCAGTCGGATGGTAAAGCATGAGAAAAAACCTCGATGGAAGAAAGAAAATGATTAAGCGCTTCAGACGTTCTGAACGCTTCCCTTGCCAATTAGTCTAAAGATTCCCCTTATGGGAGTGCCGAGAAACTGCCAGTAATATTCAGCAATTTGCTCGTTTGGCAATAGTTCAAACCGTCCCTCTCTTCCATTGATGGTAGCAGCAGCAGAGCTTCCCGGTGAAATGTTAGAAAGCGCGAGTGGGCTCGTCAATCTTCCTTCCATATACACTGCTGTGGCGTCAGCGCCAAGCAAATAGTCAAACCGTGGATTCTGCTTTTGCTTCAAGGTGGCATAATATGTTACGCCCGATGAGGAGGCAACATAATTACCAGTGGTTGTATCTTCCGTATAGCCTGACGCAACTTGCCAAACCAAAGTGGCATTAGCAAGTGGCGACAGAGCGTTGGTCATACAACAAAACCAATGGTAGAAGATCCGGCAATGGTATCAAGCATTCGTTTGAACTCTTGTCCATACTGGGTGGCATCAAGCCCTTTCCCATACACCTTGCCTTCTGTAGCACCAATTTGAATGCCCATTTGCGCAAGCTGAATGGCGATAATATGAGCAGCCAGATGTTTTACAGCGCGATCAGTTTGATCACCAAAAACTTCTTCCGTTGCATCAGCCAATGCTTCGGAAACTGCTCCATTTACAATGCCCGATGGGTGCGGAGTGAATTCAGGGAATCGATCCAAGAAAGTGGCATAGGTGACAGTCATGATCAGGCTTTCCCTGCCTTGATGGCTTCAAGGCGTTTGTTGATGCCATTTCTGACCTTGATCCGACCCTCACGACCCTTCCATGCTCGAAGCTGATCTTCGTCATGCATAATTTCTAGCAGACGAAAACATTCGACCAATGGAAATTGAGTGAGAGTGTCAATGTTCTGGGGAATGTCCTGAACTGTAACGGCTTCCTTCACCTCTTCAATAGAGCCAATTGCCATGAGGCTTTTGACTGTATTGTTTTGGCGGGCTACTGCCCACTTGGTATCAGGCACGTCTATATTCACTCCAGGGCTGAGCTGAAGCAAGCCAGCATCAGTGATAATCCCAAAACCACCTTCGCGGGGAGGATTTTCAAGCTCAGGGCGATAAGCGATCAACATGTGGTGTTCGTTGTAGAACTGTTAATAAGCTTAGCGCCCATCGCCTGTCCGTCCTCAGGAAGAAGCCTGAACGTAAATGACGCTCTTGGGGTAGTAGATGGCTACGCCACCCACGCGAGCATGAGCTGGAACGATGAATTCCAGTCCACGTTGCTGGGGCGGGAACAGCTCAAGCGGTTGAGGAATGTGCAGTTGCACTTTCTGTGGATCACGCTTGTAAACCACCATACGATTCGTGTTGAGCACACTGTTGTCACCGTCAAGCTGATTGATGGGCTCAATGTTACGAATGTAAGGATTGGTACGAAGGAAGTATTCCAGCACAGTTACGTCCGAGGAATCGGAGAAACGCTGAGTGCTGATCACTCGGTAGTCTTCGTAGGCCAGCAGGATGGTGTCGGGCTGTTCCTTCATCTTCGATGCATTAACGATGGCAGTTACGCCATAGTTAAGCAAGTCAATCATTTCCTGGGATGTAACGGCAGCAGTGGTGAACCACTTGTCTGCAGCAACAATGTCCACAGTGGAATTATTGAAGAAGCCAGCAAGTCCAACGGATGATTCGCCAAACATTGCCAGGTTTTCAACCTTCTCTTCATAAGCACGACGCACAGCAGTAGCACGACGTTGCTCAAGAGCGATGCTTGCCATTTGAGCGGCACGCAATTCCTGAACGGTGTAACCAAAGCTGCCACCAAAAGAGCGAATGTTGATGCTCTTTTCGACTTGGCTGATGTCGGCACGGGGCAGATCATCAGCGGCATCAGCAATCAAACGGAATTCACCAGTCGAATCCATGATCCGATAGGTGAATGTTTGAGCGCCAGGGCCAGCTTCGCTAGTTACAGGCAGGATGCTGGGATATTTGATGTCAGCATAGGTGACTTCAAATACTTGGGGGCGGATGTACTCAAGCTGACGCTCAAGAAACAGACCCGCTTCGTCCATGCGAAATTCAGACATCAAAAATTCCTCCTAAGAATCAGCGGAGAGGGTGAAGCTTGGTCCGTTCAGTTCCAGAACTGCAATGCCACTGGTGGTGGTGCTGGTCAGGAAGCGAGCGTTTGACAGGCGAACGGTCTTGCCGGATGCCCAGGCATGACTAAATTGGCCAATCTTGCCAGTGCCGCTTGCTGCGTACAGCACGCGCACAGGGGATGCAGGAGTAACAGCGCCAGTGACATACACGGCAACTGCACCTTCGTTGGCAACATTCATTGCTTGATTATTCTTGACACCAGGACGGTTGTCAGAATTCAAGGCAGTTTCGTCAACGTAGGTGAGAACGTTCACGCCTAGAACAGTGTCACCAGTAGCGGCAATGGTCTTTGCGGAATTAGCAACGGTGCCACTGGTCACGTAGACAACAGTGTTACCAAAAGGAATGACAACATTGGTTTCATTGACATAGGTGCCAATGGTGTTGTCGCGAATATCAGAAAGCTGACCTTCTAGTAGTGCGGTATGCGCAAGAGCGTAGCTCTGTTGCACGCCACCAGCGGAAGCAGTTCCTGAAGCAGTAAAAACAACGGCCATAGTCAGTGCTCCTTAGAAACGGAAAGAGGATTTTTCCAAGCGTTCTGAATCTTCTCCATGTAGGAGGAAGGAGCAGAACTTGAGGTTGCCAGAGAGGCAACAGCCTTGCGTAGTTCAACGGTGGAGGCAGAGTCAGTGCGATCAGCCAAGGTGTCAAACATGGCTTGCACATAATCGTCGGAGCGTTCCGACACGTCTGCATCAGCACGCACGGCCTTAATCGAAGCTTCCATGATTTCACGGGCAGTTTTGCCAGAGAAATCAAAGGTCGAATCGAGGCTGGTGCGAGCTTTGTCAATCAGGGCAATGCGTTGCTCCACAAGCGAATCCACATTCACTTGCTCGGCTGCTTCCAGATCTAGCTTGATGCTTGCCACTTCTTGAGCGAGAGCATCAGCGCGACCTTCGGCAGCGTCACACATGCCTTTCATTTCCTTTTGCATGGCATCCATTTCTTCCTGCATTTGGGAAGCTTTGGAGGCCATTTCATCGTACTTGCGCTTCATGTCGGCATAACTAGCCTTTGCGTCTTCACGCTCGGCAGTGATAGCACCCGCAAGGGCGGAATCAGCCTCAAAGGAAACGCCATCAAACACAATGTTTGCTGACATGATTTCTCCTGTTTGAGAATTGAAAAGTTCAGTCACAGCGGCGTCCGCTGAGTCAAGCATGAGACGCACTTGAGGCCCGCCTCTTGCTCTTTTAACGATGGCCACATGATTACCACGGATATTTTTTTGATAGCCGTCATAATGCTGACCGTCTGGCGTGATACCAGGTTCGTCAATGTAATCAACCTTGTATCCACAAGAAACTTCGCGAATTTGACCTCGCATTATTTCATCAATTGTTTCCTTGTCGGTAACAGTGACAGTGGATTCAATGAAGCCATCGGAATATGAAACATCTGCACTGGTGAAACCAATTGCATAGTCTTTAGTGTTAGACGCATCAAGCAGCACTGGTGGATGCTCTTTGGTCACACACTTTTCCCGAAAACTATCAAGAGCCTCGTTGGAGGCCACTTCAGATTCCGGTCGATATTCCAAGCGGATGCCACCACTTGCGTCCTTGTACGACTGAATGCCAGTGCGAGCAATGCGAGCACGGACCTTCAAGTAGCCCTCATCCGTGACATCGTAGCCGCGAATGGTGGATACGTCGTAGCGAAAGCAAGATCGTGAATCCATGAACCTATCCTAATTGGTTTTTACAATTAAAATGAGAGCTGTGATTCATGCGCGAATCAAAAAGTATGAAATTCTTGCAGAGCAAAGTTAACGCCTTGAATTTGCCTCATTATGAAAGGAGAATGCTGGTAGCATCTCGCCTCAAGGAGGTTAGGGAGAACAGCGGCCTTTCTCAAAGAGACGTGTCTATGCATTTGCATGTGGGACAATCCACTTACTGCCGCATGGAAAGGGGCGAAAATGAACCGTCTGCTGTTCAACTGGCCACGCTTAGTGGGCTTTATGGCACCAGCGTATTATGGCTTCTTGGTATGCCTAATTTTGTTGTAAACATGCGATCTTCATCTTAACCTCAGTCTTCATCATCTTCTGACTCGGAGCGCATTTGATCGGCAAGATTTTCCATGACATACGACTTGGCGATAGCCTTTATCTCGAAAACAAGCATCTTTACGGGATCAAGATATGCATGAGGCTTATCGTATGCATTTCTTACAAAAACATGCACTTCATCTAGTCGTCCATTTTTAAAATGTTGCTCCTCCACTAGCTGCCAGCAGGAGGTTTCTCTATGCTCATTTGACGAAAGAATTGCTAGAGCCTCTTGCGCATCAATGCCTTCATCTTCTTCTCCTTCGATGATTTCAACATATTGGCTCATGGCTTTGCTTGACGACTCTCTACCATCTTAATGATCCGCGCTGCCCACGACTTACCAGCATCGCCACCCCATAAATCCCATGCGATTTTTCCTGCATCATCTTCGCCGCCAGTTTTATTTTTTTCATGCCTGGAAAAGAAGGCAGCCATGCGTTTAATTATCTCGTAACTAATTTTCTCTCCATTGGCCAAGCTGGTTGCCCTTGCCACTCCACTACCAATACCTTGCTTTCCAGCCTCTTGTGTGGTCAAGCCGCCTTTGCCGTATTTCCTGCGAAGCTCTAGTCCGCGACGTGCTATTGCCTGTACAGACAATGGAGGGGCGAAGCTTTCCGCGTCACCCCTCAAGGCTTTCCCGAGTCTTCCCCTTCGGGATCCATCAGCTCTTCCTCGTTCAGCACTTGACGGATAAATGCTCGCATGTATTCTTCGCTTGCATCCTTCTTGGGCATTGTCATGCCAGCTTCAGACAAGGCAATGGCAACGGC
>Ga0209598_10000982_pt1 | contig 23159 bp, 18 predicted proteins | sample M_140807_EF_Meta_FD_187317 | JGI IMG/M metagenome (GOLD analysis project Ga0209598, IMG submission 187317) | Freshwater microbial communities from Lake Montjoie, Canada to study carbon cycling - M_140807_EF_MetaG (SPAdes) (version 2) | ecosystem: Environmental > Aquatic > Freshwater > Lake...
CGGTCAGCGGGGGACGCGCAAGACCTCGGGGCGGCGCGTTCGGTAGTGCGTGTCGATGTGGTCGAGCATGTCGAGCATCGCGCCCTCGAAGTCGGGGCCGCCGGGCGTGCCATCTTTGCGCGCGGGGTGGTTCGTGTAGAAGCTGCCCTGCTTGCAGTCCGCCTCGGTGTTTTGTGTCGGGTCGTTCAGGCACCCCTCGTCCTGCAGGTCCGTAAGGCCGTCGAGATCGTTGTCGACGCCGTCGCTGCACATCGTGACGGGCTCGCCCGACTCAGACCGCCCGTTGCGGTCGCGCCCGCACGTCTCGTCCGGCGCGCCGCACTCGGCCTGCGCGGGGTCACAGCAGAAGCCGTCGCGGCAGGTGTAGGTCCCGACGCAGGTTTCGGACGTTTCACACGGCGTTCGCAGGCTGCGGTCGTTCGTACTGTCGATGGTGCCGTCGCCGTCGTTGTCGATGCCGTCGTTACACTGGAACTGCGTCGCTTGGCCGCAGAAGCCCTCGGGGAACACGACGATGGACTTCTGCCACGCGCCCTGCGCCATCTGGTTGGCCAGGATGGTGCCCGTCACCGGCAGGTCGTCTGGGCCTTGGCCGTAGCCGTGCAGGATGAGCAGCACCGGGTAGCGCTTGTCGGCGTTCTCCGGGCTGCCGTAGCCGGGGGGCAAGCTGACGCCGTAGCGGTATCGCTTGCCGAACTGCGCGGAGTCGAAGAAGACGATGCCGTCCTCGCGGTCAAACGCACCGAGAATGGGCGCGTAGTCGCCGTTCGGCCACTGGTTGTGGACCCACTCGAACATCGTCATGAAGCGGTTGAGCGCCTGCGCGACGCTGCCGACGTGCGCGCCGTCTCCTTGGCTGATCGCGAACGCGTCTGCGTCCGGGTTGCCGTAGGGCAAGAACACGCTCTGACCGCGTCGCCCGAAGGCGTCCCGCGCCGCGGGGTTGGGGAAAAACGGGACCTCGGGGCTCGAGATGCCCTGATATAAAGACTTGAAATCGTTGTAGATTCGGGTGTTCTGACCGCCCGCCTGCAGGTGCCCCATCAGGTGGGCGGTGTCGATCGCGAAGTTGAAGATGTCGCGCACGCCGCCATCGGCCCAGAACCGCAGGCGCTCGCGCTCCTCGGGGGGCAGCGCCTTGAAGAGCGTGCCGGGGTTGCGCGCCAAGAAGCGCTCGAAGTTCGGGTTGTAGTCGAAGCGGCCGTTGCCCTGCCCGAAGTCGTAGCCGCCCGCCTCGAACTGCGGCGTGTCTGGCACACCGTCGAGGCCAAAGTCGCGGTACGGCTCGCCCAGGTTCATGCCGCACGCGTCGTACTGCCAGTTGCGCTCGGTCCCGTTCGGGTTGCGGTACCAGTGGAAGTCGTCACCGTCGGGGTCTGGGTTGGTGTCCGGGTTGAAGCCCGGCTCGTCCGCGCTCGCCACGCCGTCGCAGCCGACGTCGTCGTAGGGCTCGCTGGTGTTGCGAATCACCGGCTCCTCGAGGTCGCGGCGGCCGTTGCCGTTCACGTCGACGGCGTACGCGACCTCCATCGGCGCGCGGTGAGCCGCGTTCGGGTCGAAGTCCCCGCGCGGGTCACCGTCCTCACCGTCGCAGAACGCGATCACGGGGAACCGCGCGTCGACATTGTACTCATCGTCGAAGAACGTCCCCGGCGGGAGCGTGCGCGACGCCGTCGCAGGGGGGCAGGCGTCCCCGCGGCACTCGGCGGCGCAGCGCACATCGTCGGGGATCTGCAAGTCCGACGACGGCGTGCCGGGCGGCAGGTAGGGGCTCTCGGGGTTGTAGAGCAGCGGGTTGCCGTAGGCGTACGAGAGGTCTTGGAAGATCTGCACGTATTCGCTGCGGTCGAACGTGCCGCCGGAGCCCTCGGTATCGTCGTAGTGCCAGTGGTTGAAGTCGCTCAGGTGCTCCGCGGCGAACTCCGAGCGAGGCGGCTCGCAGAGCGTGCCGACGCCCCCCTCTTGCCCTTCGCGGCAGAAGCCGCCCATGAGGCGCTCGCGGATGTAGCGCATCATGTACGGCTGGTCGGTCAGCCCGCCGAGCGGAAGGACAAAGTCGAAGCGGTCCGCGTACTGCGTGCCCAGGTACGCGGACGCGCCGGCGCCCATGCTGATCCCGCCGATCGCCTTGAAGGTGTAGCGGCGGTCGACGAGCTCGCCCGCGCGCGTGTCGTAGCCGAGCTGAAACGTCCCGAGCGCGGGCGTGGAGAACGTGAAGGTCCCCGCGATGGGGTCGTCGACGACGTCCATCAGGGGCGGCTCGGCGATGTAGTGGTAGTTGTCGGGCTTCCAGAACAGCCGCAGGTGCTGGTTGCCGACGGCGGCGGGGCGGTCAGGCGCGCTGTAGACGAGCGTGAGCGTGGCGTTGCGCCCGAGGCGCTCACGGGGGGCCGCTGTGACGCGTACGCCGGGTCCGAGCGGGGCGTAGACGCCCTCGGGCACCAGGCGGTCGACGCAGGTGGCCGTCACGTCCACGGGCTCGGGCAGGGCGTCATCCGGGACGCTCAGGCGCAGCCCGACGAGGGCGCCTGCGTCTGGGCCGCCTTCGACCGCGCTGGCTGTGCGCTCCAGGCGACCCACGACGGGTGCGCCGCATGCGCTCGGTCGCGCGATACGTGCGGGGCCGGCGTCGGGCGCAGCGTCCGCGGACGGCTGGCCATCGAAGACCACTGCGGCATCGACGGGCGGCAGCGTGGCGTCCGCGGGCGGGTCAATGTCCGCGGTTTGCTCGGCGTCTGCGGCACGGAATGGCCGCTGCGCGGCGTCCTCGGGCACGAGGCAGCCGGCGACACCGAGCGTGAGCAGGGCGAGCGCTGGGCGAACGTGGCGGGCGCGTGAGGCAAGCTTCAAGGGGTACTCCGGACGATGTTCGGTGCGGAGAATGCGCCGAGGCCGCGCCGAAATCGAGCGCGTCGAACTCCGCCGCGACTCGCGGTAGGGTGCGCCGCATGCCCCCGATCCAGATCGAGATGCTCTACTTCGCCGCCGTGCGTGAGCGCACCGGCAAAGCGCGCGAGGCGTTTAGCCTCGATGACGCAGGGAACCTGTCGACGCTCCAGACCGCCTTGCTCACGCGCTACCCCGACCTGGCGCCGCTGCTGCCGCACGTCCGCTGGGCGCGCAACGAGGCGTTCGTGGCCACAGATGACCTCGACGTGCCCCTGCAGGCGGGCGACCGTGTCGCGCTCATTCCGCCCGTCTCGGGGGGCGCGCCGCGCGTTGGGCTCACGTCTCTCCCGCTCGACGCGCGCGAGGTCGAGGCGCTCGTCGCGGGCCCCGACCGCGGCGGCGTCGTCACGTTCACGGGCTGCGTGCGCGACCACACGGGCGAGCACGGCGTCGTGCGCCTCGAGTACGAGGCCTACGCCGAGATGGCGGAGCGCGTCATGGACGCCATCGTGGGCGAGGCCGAGGCCCTGCACCCCGGCGCGCGCGTCGCGATCCGGCACCGTCTGGGTGTGCTCGGCGTCGGCGAGCTCGCCGTCGTGATCGCCGCGAGCGCGCCCCATCGCGCATCGGCCTTTGAGGCCTGCCGCTTCACCATCGAGCGCTTGAAGGCGGACGTGCCGATCTTCAAGAAAGAGGTCCGCACAAGCGGCGAGGTCTGGGTCGGCCTGGGGCCCTGAGCGGGCGTCGTCAGGCGACCCGCGGCCGCCGCGCGCCCGCCCGGTCGAGCGCCGCGCGGGTCTTGGCGAGCGTCGGCTTTGAGAGCTCACCGACGGCGACCGCGACCGGGGCGCCGCCGTCACGCACTGCATGAATCGCCGCGGCGATCTGCTCGGGCGTCACAGCGTCGAGGCGGGCGAGCCGCGCCGTGACCGTCGGCGGGTCGGCCGCGTACAGGCGAGACGACGCCGCTACGGCGAGCAGCCCCTCGGCCCGGTCGAGGGCGCTCAGCAACGCGAACCGCGCCCGAAACCGCACGCGCTCGAGCTCTTCGCCGCGCGGCGGGTCCGCGACGAGCTGGGCAAGCAGGGCGTCCGCTTCGTCAAAAAAAACAGGCACTTTGGCGGGGCTGAGCACCGCGCCGACCTCAAACGCGCCGCAGTCGGGGTAGCGCTCCCACTGGGCCCATTGCTCATAGGCGAGCCCAAGCTGCGCGCCGAAGCGCCGCTGCAGGCGAGACGCGAGGCCGTCGTCGAGCGTGAGCTGCGCCAGCGTGAGCGCGTCCGCGTCCGCGTGCAGGCCCCCGGGCGTCCGCCACGCGAGCCGACAGTCGACCTGGCTGCGCGGGTCGTCGACGAAGACGGGCGACTTGCCCGTCGGCTGCGCAGGCGCGGCTGTCGGGGTGCGCGTCCCCGCCGGGAGCGCGCTGAAGTGGCGCGAGACGAGGTCGAGCAGCGCCTCAGCGGGGGCGTCTGCGGAGACACCGACGACCATCCCCGCGCCGATGTAGTGGGCCGCGTGGTGGTGCTCGAGGTCTCCGACCGAGAACCGCTCGATGTTGCGCCGCTCGCCGATGACGCTTTGCCCGAGCGGGTGGTCGGGCCAGAGCGCGCGCCGCGACAGGGCGTCCGCGTCGATCAACCGACCCCGCTCGTCGACCTCGTCGAGCGCTTCCTCGAGGATGATCGCGCGCTCTGCCTCCAATTCCAGAAAGCGAGGCGCGCGGAGCACGCGGCCGAGCAGGTCGGCGGCGTCGTCTAGGCGGTCGGGCGCGACGACGTGCTCGAAGTGCGTGGTGTCGCGGGACGTCCACGCATCGAGCGCCGTGCCCATCCGCTCGGCCGCCTCGTTCACGGCCTCGGCGGACTCAAAGCCCTCACAGCCCTGAAAGACCATGTGCTCGAGCATGTGGGAGAGGCCCGCCTGCTTGGGCGCTTCGTAGCGGGCGCCCACGGCGACGTCGACCGTGAGGGCTGCGACGCGGGCGGTGGGGCGGGTCACGGCGACGATGGTCACGCCGTTGTCGAGTCGGCGCACGGCGGCGCGCTCGGTCGGGTCATTGAAAGTGGGATTCGACATGGCGGCACCCTGAATGAGCGCGAGACTTCTTGACAACCCCCTGTGTGCGGTGAATACCTTTGCCTACATTTCGTTACGGAGACAGACAATGAAGGCGCTGGCGATCATCGGTGGAGCAGGGGCTGTGGGTGCGGCGGTCACGGGCGGGCCGATCGCGATGGTGATTGGCAACCTGGCGGCGCTCTCCGTGACGACCGCGCTCTTTCTGACGACGCTGAACCTGCAGAAGGTGCGCTGAGGCGCGCCTCGGGGCGCTCGCGGCGAGCGTTGCCTCGCCTGCGGGGGTCGGCTAGGGTCGCGCCCTCCTCCGGAGCACGCCCATGTCGCACTCGCCCTCAGACCCTCGCGGTGGTCCCCTCGTCTTCGAGGCGACGCTGCCGGACATGCGCGTCCCGCGCTTCGGCCTGCAGGACGTCGAGCAGGTTCGCTTGCTGCTGAACGGCCAGTCGGCCATCGACTGGCGCCGACTCAGCTTTCACCGCCGTGCGCAGGTCGATGACTTCCTGCGCGTCAACGGCTTCGACCCGCTCGACCCGACGGACCGCCGCCAGCTCGCGCATGTGCACCGCCGCGCGCTCGACTACATGCGGCACACGTTCGGGTTCGACCTCGACGAGGGCGTCTCCGACCCCGACGACGTGCGGGACCTGTTCCTGCTCGCCAGCCAGCCAGGGCCGGCGCAGCTTGACGCCTGCCGCGTGCTCAAGGTGATGCACGTGATTCACCACGTCGACGGGCGCGAGCTCCTCTTTCGGATGCCCATCGCGCTCTTCGAGCTCTTCCACCGCGTTGAGCAGCGCGTCTTCACGGCCATCGACGGCCTGAAGTCTTCGGGCATTCGCGTCGCGGAGTTCAGCGGGAGCCGCAAGACCGAGGAGTCGATCCTCACGAAGCTCCTCGCCCGACGCGACAGCCTCGCCGCAGAGGTCCACGACAAGCTGCGCTTTCGGATCGTGACCGAGGACCTCTCGGACTGCTTCGGGGCGTTGGCCTATCTGGCCACGCACCTCTTCCCTTTCAACTACGTCGTCCCAGGGGCGTCGCGGAACGACCTGATCGACTTCCAGCGCACGCTCGAGGGCGACGAGTCCCTGCGCGCGCTCATCCGCTTTCTGCAACTGCCGATCGACTTCGAGGAGAAGCTCGAGCGCTTGCGCACGAACGTGTTCAGCGCCGCCGGCTTCAAGATGATCAACTTCGTGGTCGACATCCCGATTCGCGTCGACGACCTCGTCGAGCAGATGCCCGGGCACACGCCCGAGCTCGGGCGGGTCGTGTTCTGCCTCGTCGAGTTCCAGCTGATGGACCGCGAGACAGACGTGAACAATAACTCAGGCGACAACCGGCACAGCCTCTACAAGGCGCGCCAGCACAAGAAGGTCCTTGAGCGCCTCGGCGCTGAGGACGAAGGCTGAGCGACGCGCTCAGAAGTGCATCGCGACCCCGACGTTGACCTGGAACACGGAGTGGGTCTGCGCCTTGTTCTCGGCGCTGGCGGCCGTGTCGACGCCGACGTCCTTGAACTCGTCGGGCAGGAGCAGCTTCTGGCTCGTCTTCGCCGCCTTCGTCTCATCGACGGGGTCCGTCAGGCCGCGCTCATAGCCCACCTCGGCGATGAACGACGCCTTGTCGGTGAAGCGCCACTCGACGCCGCCGCCCACGTGAAAGCCGGCGTCGAAGCTCTGGGCGCCGGGGATATCATAGGCGCGTGAGCTCGAGCCCGTGCCTTGCGGGCCCAGATCCCAGTCTGCCGCGTCTTCGCGCTCCGAGCCGGTCAGGAACGCTAGATAGAAGCCGCCGTTGGCGAACGGCTTGATCTTGGCCTTCGGGACCGCCAACCGGATCATCGCGGGGACCTGAACATATTTGAAGGTGTTGGTGACCCCGAGCGTGAGCTGGTTCTCACCGACGATCGTCGCGTTCTCCGTGGTGTAGCCCTTGGTCGTGAAGTACAGGCCGGTCTCGACGTCCGCGAACGGCGCGAGGTAGCGCAGCACCTTGAGGCCGACGTTGAAGCCCACATTCGAGCCGAACTTCTCCGTGCCCTCGCCGCTCAGAAAGCCCACGTTCAGGCCGCCCGCGAGGCCCGCGACCCACGCCGTGTCGGGGGGCGCGTCGTCCTTCTTGGGCGCAGGCTTGGGCGCGGGCTTGGGCGCAGGCTTCGGCTTCGCCTTCTCCTTGCGGGGCTCGGTCCGCTTATTGTCCGGGGCAGGGGCGGGCTTCGGGGCCGGCTTGGGCGCGGGCTTGGCCTCGTCTCGCTTCGGCTCGATCTTGGGCATGATGGGCCGCACGACCGGCTTCTCGACGGCGTGCGCGGCCGGGGTGGCGAGGGCGACCACGGCGGCGAATGAGAGGGGGAGGGCAGCGCGGAACGTGGGCGTCGTCATGTCGATTACCTGGGCGGGAGGGGGAGGAGTTTGGGTTCGAGGCGTTGGGGGCGGCGCGCGCCGGCACCCAGACGCTCTTCGTGCGCTTGAAAGCCCGGACGTGTGATGCGGACAGTGTATTCACGGGCGCCGTCGAGGTCGCTCACTGTGAGGGGCGAGCGGCCGCGGAGCTGTCCGTCGACGTAGACGTCCCCCGGGGGGTCGCTCGCCACGACGACGGGCGTCACGGTGGCCTCAAGCTCGACGGTGTACTCGGCGACACCGCCCGCGCGCACCTCTACGCTCGACTGGTGGGGGATGGCGCCGTCGCGCTCGACGCGGAGCGCGTGCGCGCCCGCCTGAACGCCGGGTCGAATCAGCGGCGTCGCTGTGCCGACGACCTGGTTATCCAAGTAAATTGTGAGATCATCCGCGGGCGTCACCCGCACCACGAGCGTGCCCTGTGTGGGCGGCGGGGGCGGCGCGTCGATGACGCGGTAAGCGACGAGCGCCGAGACCGCCGCGACCAGGACGAGCACACCGGCGAGGACCGCCTCGCGCCGCCGTGAGCGGGGCGCGCCGCGGTCGCTGAGCGGCGGCATGACCAGCCCGAGCGAAGCGGGCGCTGACACCGCGGCGGACGGCGTGGGCGCAGGCACGGGTGCCAGCGCGCCTGAGTGGGGCGCGACGGTGGGTCGAGCCGCGACGCGGGCCTCGGCGGCGCTCGGCAGAAACTCGCGGCTGTCGTCGGCGAGCGGCTCCCACAGCTCGGTGTCCTCTTCGGAGGCATCGGACGAAGCCTCTGGGGCGTCGTCTTCGGCGAGCGCGACCTGGGCGTGCTGCTCGTTGCGGTCGAGCTCCTTCTTGAGGTCGGCGGCGAAGTGCGTCCGCATCCAGTCGCCCAGCTTGGGGCCGAGCGGGCCGCGCCCGGTGTGCTGGAGCCACGCCTGCAGGTCCTCGGCAAACTCAGAGGCCCACGGGTAGCGCGCGTCGGGGTCTCTCGCGAGCGCGCGCGCAAGCAGAGCGTCGAGCTCCGGAGGTACGTCTGGGTTCAGCGCGCGTGCGGGCTCGTAAGTCGCGTTCCTGATCTTCTCAAGCGTTGCGAAGTCGCTGTCGCCCAAGAAGAGGCGGCGGCCCGTCAGGAGCTCGTAGATGACCGTCCCGATCGCAAAGATGTCGGACCGGTGGTCGATGTGACGCCCCCCGTCGATCTGCTCCGGCGACATGTACCCGAACTTGCCCTTGAGGATGCCGGCGGCCGTCTCCTTGTGGTCCCGCGCGCGCGCTTTCGCGATCCCAAAGTCGATGACCTTGACGCCGCCATCGTAGGTCACCAAGACATTCTGAGGGGAAACATCCCGGTGCACGATCCCGAGGCTCTGGCCGTCTGGCCCTCGCCTGCGATGGGCGTAGTCGAGGCCGTCCGCCATGCGGGCGCCGATGTAGGCGACGAGGGGCACCGGGAGCCGCTGTCGCGTGCGCCGGCAAAGATTGTGTAGGGCGAGCAGGTCCTTGCCCTGAATGTACTCCATGGCGATGAAGTGCTCGTTCCCCTCGAGGCCCAGGTCGAAGACCTGACACAGGTTGGGGTGGTTCAGCTCCACGGCCGTCTTGGCCTCGGAGATGAACATGTCCACGAAGTTCGCGTCCTCGGCCAGCTGCGGCAGGATGCGCTTGATCGCCACCATCCGGGCGAAGCCCTTGACCCCAAAGGTCTTCGCCTTGAAGACCTCGGCCATACCGCCGACGCTGATGCGCTCGAGCAGGATGTATTTGCCGAAGGGGACAGGCTGCTGCAACGATGACTCCTCGCCCGACGCAACCTAAACCGGAGCGTTCCGCGGGCGCAATGTCATGGTTTGTACCGATGAGGCTCGCGTGACTCACCTATTTGGAATCAGGGCGAACCGGACGTACTTATCGGGCAGGCCGCTGGGTCGTGGCCTCTGAGGAGCGCTGTCATGTCGGAGAGTAAAGCGTCAGGATCGCGTCGACCCCGGATCGTCTACGTGGACGACGAGCCCTTCGTTCTAAACGCTTTTCGCCGCATGGTTGCGATCTCGGGCTTCGAGCCGATCACCTTCGCGACGCCGGGCGAGGCGCTCGCGTGGCTCACGTCGCAGCCTGTCGGCGGCCCGGACGCGGTCGAGGTCATCTGCAGCGACTTCCGCATGCCGGAGATGACGGGCCTAGAGTTTCTGGCCGCGGCCAAGCGCGTCGCGCCGGGCGCCCTGCGCGTCCTCATCACGGCCCACCATGACTTCGACATGGCGGTGGACGCCTTCGAGGTCGGCATCTTTCGCCTGATCCCGAAGCCTTGGAAGCGCGAGCTCCTGCTGGGCACGCTGACCGAGGCCGTCGAGTCCGTGCGGCTCGCTCGAGAGAACGAGCGCCTCAACCGCCTCGTGACCCTGCAGGCCGAGGAGCTGATCGCCCTGAACGCCTCGCTCGACCGCAAGCTCGCGCGGCGCACCGAGCAGGTCATCGGGAGCCTGATCACGTGCCTGGACTATCGCGACGAAGAGACGATGGCGCACAGCAAGCGCGTCAGCTTGATGACGCGCGAGATCGCACTGCGCATGGGCATCTCTGAGCCCGAGCTCACCGACATCGAGTGGGGCGCGATGCTGCATGACATCGGCAAGATCGGCGTGCCGGACCGCATCCTGCTCAAGCCGGCGAAGCTGACGCCCGAGGAGTGGACCATCATGCGGCGCCACGCGGCGATCGGGTTCTCGATGCTCTCGCGCATCGACTTCCTCGCGACCGCGGCCAAGGTCGTCGGTGACCACCATGAGCGCTTCGACGGCACGGGCTACCCGCACGGCAAGGTCGGGCAGGACATCTACATCGGCGCGCGCATCTTCGCGGTGGCCGATACCTTCGACGCGATCACGAGCGACCGACCCTATCGCCGGGCGCAGTCGGACGAGGCAGCGCGCGAGGAGATCCTGCGCGTCTCGGGCACGCAGCTCGACCCGCGATGCGTGCGCGCGTTCGCGGACGTGGAGCCCGAGACGTGGGCGCGCATCCGTGAGGACGCCCGTCACTGGGCCGCCGCGCACGCCGCGACGGGCGACGCGGAGCCCATGAACAAGGCGCAATACCTCTCGGTGATTTGACGCAAGGCGTCGCGGGCGTATTGTCGCGGCATGGCCTTCGCCCTCGCAACCGTCCGCGACCCGCAGTCCGCCGAGCACGTCAAGGCGCTCGCGCTGCGCGAAAAGTCACCGGAGCGGGCGCTGCCCATGTGGCAGTCCGCGCTCCGCCTCGACCCCGAGAACATCACGCTCTTGGGGCACGAGGCGCTCGCGCTCCTGGATGTCGGTCGCCCCGCAGACGTGGTGAGTCGTTTGGTGCGCGTGCTGCCCGACAGCCCGCGCCACCCGCACCTGCTCAACCTGTTCGGCGTGGCGCTCTTTGAGCTCGGCCACGCGCAGGACGCGCTTCGGGTCTTCGAGCACCTGCGCTCGGTGGACGCTGAGTATCCACCGCTCGAGAAGAGCATCGAGAACGCGCGAAGGCATCTGTCGAAGTCGAAGCCCGCGAGCGCGCAGGCGCGGACCGCCATCGACCGCATCATCGCCGAGGCCGCGCGTCGCCCGCGCCCGCGCCTGGCGGTCTGCATGATCGCGAAGAACGAGGCGGAGTTCATCGTCGGCGCGGTCGACTCGGTGCGCGGCTTCGCGGACGAGATCATCGTCGTCGACACGGGCAGCACGGACGCCACGGTCGACCTCGCGCGTGGAGCCGGTGCTCAGGTCGAGCACTTCGCGTGGATCGGGGACTTCTCCGCGGCGCGCAACGCCTCGCTTGCCCATGCGACCGCCGACTGGGTCTTGTGCTTGGACGCCGACGAGCGGCTCACGCGCGAGTCCCGGTCTTCTATCCGCGCGGTCATGGAGGAGGGCGGCGATCCGCACCGCGTCGTCTGCGTGCGCATCCTGAACTACACGCGCGACGGCAAGTTCATGAACGACGGCTTCAGCGGTCGCCTGTTCCGGAACGTGCCGACGATGCGCTTTCACGGGCGCGTGCACGAAGAGGTCGGCGGCGACCGAACCGATGTGTCGACGGACTACCGGCTCGACATCAGCTTTGACCACTATGGCGCCGACCCGGCCGTGATGCGCGAGAAGGCGAAGGACCAGCGGAACATCGAGCTGCTGGAGTCGCGCCTGCGCGACAAGCCAGACGACTTGCTGACCTGGTTCTACCTGGGCTCACAGCACGGCATGGCGGGGCGCGTGGAGGCAGCGACGCGGGCGTTCGAGCGCGTCGTCGACCTGTTCGAGCGCAACCCGAGCGCGCACAGCCTGGTGGTGCGTAACCTGCCTGTGCCCTATAGCTACGTGGGGGCGGTGCGCGGGCTGACGGACCAAGGCAAGACGGCGCGCGCCATCGACCTGGGGCAGCGGGGGCTCGCGCGTTATGCCGACAACCCCGACCTCTGGTACCACACGGCGTTCGCCTACATCGCGCAGCACGAGTACGTGCACGCGCGGCGCTACCTGGAGCGCTGCCTCGAGACGAACCTGAGCGGCTTCGGGCTCATCGCGATGAGCAACAAGTCGATCAAGGCGTGGCGCGCCGAGAAGTTCTTGGGAGACATCGACTTCGAAGAGGGCAAGCGCGCCGAAGCGTACGCGCGCTACTCAGGCGTCTTCGAGCGCATGCCCGAGAACCCGGACGAGACGGTGCCCATCGCGGCGCGTCTGGTCGAGCTCGCGTGCGAGCTCGAGGATTTCGAGCGCGTGGGGCACTGGGCGCAGACCTACCTGAAGCTGCGGCCGAGCGAGTACCACGTGGGGCTGCAGGTCGCGATGCTCCTCAAGCAGCAGCGCGGCCTCCAAGCGACCTACGACTACCTGGTCTCGACGTGGACCGCGGTCGAGGCGCTGCACGACAAGGTCGAGTGGACGCTCGCTGTCGGAGAGGTCGCGCTCGACGCGGGGGCACGCGAGGAGGCGCTCACATGGTACGAGCGCGCGCTCGGGCTCGGGCACCGTGACCCCGGCTTCTTGGCGCACGTCGCGCGGCTGCTCGTCGAGGTCGGCGCGACCGACGCCGCCCGCGAGCTGTTGGCGCTCGCCCGGACGCAGCTCGCCCGCACCGAATGATTCGCATGGAGACGCCCGTGAACGCGCATGACACCCCGCTCTTGGCCGACCTCGCAGCCCAGTTCCCGCGCAGCCCCGCCGCTGCGCGACTCAAGGCCGCCGTGCTCTTTCACGGCGTGCGCTGGGACGACTGCCTCGGCCCCGCGGGCGAGTGGGCCTTCCCGAGCCATATGCCGTATCAGGCGCAGCCCGGCGACACCCTCTACAAGGGTCAGAGTCGGTTCTACATCCCGCAGATCGCGCAGCTCGACGACGACACGCACTTTCGCATTCGCGTCAAGCGTGAGAGCCCATTCGTGATTCGGCAGGGCGACGGGCCCCGCAGGTTCGTGCTCGCGGAGGGCGATGCGGCGGTGTGTGAGCTCACATTTGAGCCCAAGCACGCCTGGGCCGAGGCCCTGTCGGCCGATGGCACGCCGATGCGCGCCACGGGCCTCGTGCAGCACGGCGACATGCTCGTGGCGAACGTAGCGCCCGGGTGCGAATACTTCGTCGTCCCCAAGGCGGGCGTGGCACAGCGCACGGAGAACCTGAGCTGTCAGTTCTGCCTGTACGGCGTGCCCGACCAGCGAATGGACGCGCTCGGCCAGAAGCTCTTCGAGGCCCGGGTGCCTGAGCGGACGCTCGACCGCGTGAGCGAGGCCTGCGGCCACTCGGAGACCCACGCGCGCCACCTATACCTGGTGGGCGGCAGCATGTTGGACATGGCGGCCGAGGGGGAGCGGTATGTCCAGATCGCGCGCCGGCTCGCCGAGGCAGGCCTCGCGGACCGCTACTACATCGCCTGCGGCTCGGGCGCGATCGAGCGGCGGCATATGCTCGAGCTCAAGGACGCGGGCGTGCGCGGGGCGTGCTTCAACCTCGAGGTCTGGGACCCCAAGCAGTTCGAGCGCGTCTGCCCCGGCAAGGCGCGCACGGTTGGTCGCGACCGCTGGATGCAGTCGCTCGAAGAGGCCGTGGACGTCTTCGGCCGGGGCAATGTGATGAGCGCGTTCGTTGGCGGCGCCGAGCTCGACGGCGAGGGCGCGATGACGTCGGCCGAAGAGGCGCACGAGAGCAACGTAGCGTGCGGCGAGCACCTGATCCCCCGCGGGATCGTGCCCGTCTATTCCATCTTCTGGAAGCTCACGGGCAAGGAGCGCGGCGTCGAGCCGCTCTACAGTCTGGAGAACTTCCTCCGCCTGAATGAGTCGCACGCCGCGATGCGTGCGGCGTATAGTGCGAAGACGAACCCCGACTTTTTTTGTCGACGGTGCGCCTACATGGAGATGGAGCCTGACTATGACTGAGCGCGTCATGACGACGGGGCAGGTGGCTCAGGTCTTCAGCGTCAACATCAACACCGTCATCAAGTGGTTTGACGACGGCAAGCTCGAGGGCTTTCGGCTCCCCGAGTCGAATGAACGCCGCATCTACCGCGACAGCGTGCGGGCGTTCATGACCTCGCACGGCATCGCCGAGGACCTGCTCACGGCGTTCGACGCGACGCACGTCGTCAAGAAGCGCGGCCGCAAGCCGGGTGGTGCGTCGGCGGCGCGCCCGAACGCCACCGCAGCCGCCGGCGCCGAGCTGCGCGTCTTCCCGCGTAAGCCGGTGGAGCTCGACGGCGTGCTCATCGGCCAAGGCCTCGAAGCCGAGGCCACGCCCGTGCAGGTCAAGAATCTGAGCCTTGGCGGCGCTTACCTAACGGGGTTCGAGGCGCCGCGCAACCTGATCCCCGGCGAGTTTAAGCTCGTGGTGAACGCGGCGGACGGCAAGTCGCAACTTGAGTCGGTGTGCGAGGTCGTGCACCTGCGCCGCATCGACGGCGACGGCATGACGATCGGCTGCCGCTTCACGCGGGTCGACCCGAGCCGCCTGCAGACGTGGCTCGCCCAGATTTGACGGCGCGCGTCGTCGACGGCAAGGCGCTCGCGAACACGCTCCAAGCGGAGGTCGCCGCGCGCGTCGCGCGTCTGGCCGGGCGCAGCATCACTCCGGGGTTAGTCGTTGTGCTCGCGGGCGACGACCCTGCGAGCGCCGTCTACGTGCGGAACAAGGCGCGTGCCGCAGAGGCCTGCGGACTGCGGAGTCGGGTCGTTCGGCTCCCCGCCGAGGCCTCCGTGGACGCTCTGCTCGACGCCGTCCACTCGGCGAACGCCGATCCGCAGGTGCACGGCGTGCTCGTGCAGCTCCCGTTGCCGTCTCACCTGTCGCCGGAGCACGTCCGGCGGGTCACGCGCGCCATCGCCCCTGAGAAGGACGTCGACGGCTTCCTGCCCGTGAGTCAGGGCCTGCTCGCGCTCGGCGAGCCGGGCTTCGTGCCGTGCACACCCGCGGGCTGCATGCGGATTCTGGCGCACGCACACGTGCCCCTGCGCGGCCGTCGCGCGGTCGTCATTGGAAGGAGCGCCATCGTCGGCAAGCCGATGGCGCACCTGCTCCTGGCCGCGGACGCGACCGTGACGATCGCGCACAGCCACACCGAGGACCTGCCCGGCGTGGTGCGCGAGGCAGACGTCGTGGTCGCCGCCGTGGGCCGCCCTGGCCTGGTGCATGGGGGCTGGCTCAAGCCCGGCGCCGCTGTGCTCGACGTGGGTATCAGCCGCCTGCCGGACGGTCGCTTGGTCGGGGACGTCGACTTCGAGAGCGCCGCGCGCGTGGCCGGCGTGATCACGCCCGTGCCCGGCGGGGTCGGGCCCATGACGATCGCGTGCCTGCTCGACAATACGGTGCGTGCGGCGGAGCGCGAACTCAGCTAACGTGCCGCCGTCTCAATCGTCCCGAGCTGGAGCGTGACCGTGTCCACCTTGCTGCGTACCCCGCTTTTCGAGAACGTCAAGGCCGCCGGCGCGCGCTTCGTGCCCTTCGGCGGCTGGGAGATGCCCGTTCAGTTTCAAGGCATCCAAGCGGAGCACGACCACGTGCGGAGCGCCGCCGGCCTGTTCGACGTGAGCCACATGGGCGAGATCGAGATCAAGGGGCCGGGCGCCCTCGAGGCGGTCAACCGCCTGATCACGAACGACCTCGCCGCAATTGTCGACGGGCAGGCGCTCTACACCTGCCTGTGCCGACCCGACGGCGGCATCGTCGACGACCTGGTCGTCTATCGCTTTGCCGAGGACCACATCTTCATCTGCTGCAACGCCTCGAACCGCGCGAAGGACTTCGCGTGGATTCAGGAGAACCTGCGCGGCGTGACCGCGCACGACCGCTCCGACGAGTTCGCGCAGCTCGCCCTGCAGGGGCCTAAGGCCGTCGAGGTCGTGCAGCGATTCGCATCCATCGACCTGAGCCCGATCAAGCGTTACCACTTCGCGGTCGGCCAAGTCTGCGGTGCGTCGGTCATCTTTAGCCGAACGGGCTATACAGGCGAGGACGGCTTTGAGCTCTACTTGTCGCCTGCGGATGCGCCCCGCGTCTTCGACGCGCTCATCGGCGAGCCCGAGGTCAAGCCCATCGGCTTGGGCGCGCGCGACACGCTGCGCCTCGAGATGAAGTACGCCCTCTACGGCAACGACATCGACGACACGACGACGCCCCTCGAGGCGGGCCTCGGGTGGGTCGTCAAGCTCGACAAGGCCGACTTCATCGGGCGCGACGCCCTCGTGGCGCAGAAGGCCGCGGGGCTGACGCGCCGCCTCGTGGGCTTCGAGATGGTCGGCCGCGCGCCCGCTCGCCACGACTACCCTGTCGTCGACGCCGCGGGCGCGACCATCGGGCGCGTGACGAGCGGCAGCTTCTCGCCCACGCTGAAAAAGAACATTGGCCTCGCATACGTGCCGGTCGGTCAGGACAAGCTCGGGAGCGGGCTCAACGTGCAGATCCGAGACCGCGCCGAGCCGGCCGTCGTCGTCAAGACCCCCTTCGTCGTCCGCTGAACCCAGAGGAGTCAGTCGAATGTCCAGTCCCTCCGATCTCCGCTACACCGAAGACCATGAGTGGGCCCGCCTCGAGGCGGACGGCACCATCACGGTCGGCATCACGCACCATGCGCAGGACGCCCTCGGCGACGTCGTCTTCGTCGACCTGCCCAAGGTGGGCCGCGCGCTCGCGCCGAAGGGCACCTTCGGCGTCGTCGAGTCCGTGAAGACCGTCAGCGACCTGTACGCGCCCTGCGGTGGCGAGGTCGTCGCCGTGAACGACGCGCTCGCGCAGACCCCCGAGCTGGTCAACCAGGACTGCTACGGGCAGGGCTGGATCGTCCGCATTCGCCCGAGCGGCGCGGACGCGCTCGCCGAGCTGCTCGATGCCGCGGCGTACGACGCGCACGTGGGCAGCCAGTCGCACTGAGGTGCATCCGGCGCCGTCGGCTCACTGCGGCCTGAAGAACTGAAACCCGCCCGACTGAATGTCGAGGTGGAACGCGAACTTCAGGTGAATGAAGCCGTCGGGCTCGACCAGCCTCTGCGGCATGTTCGGGAACGGTTGGGCGTCCCGCACTGCGTCCATCGCGACGTCGTCCAGAAAACCGACGCCGCTCTCCTTGAGGACATAGACCTCGTAGAGCGTGCCGTCCGGCCGCAGGGTCAGGTGCAGCATCGTCTGCCGATCCTTGACACCGTAGACGCGGCCATACGGGTCGCGCGCCCGATAGGCCTGCGCGGGGCGCCACCGCTGCGCGATGGCCTCCTTGATGCGGTTGAAGGCCCAAGCGTACATGTACTCGCGGGTGTTGAGCAGCGTCTCGTTACCCCCGGGGCGGTCAGGCAAGTGGTCGATGGAGCCCGTGGACGCTTTCTGCGGCTCCGGCCCGAGCGAGCTCAGCAGCGACCGATAGGGCAAAGGGGCGGGGGAGCCGCCGCCACGCTCGGGTGAGCCCGCGGGGCGTCGGGCGCGCTCAGCCGCCTGCGCCTGCTGCGGTGTCGGCTGGTCGCCGCCCGGCGCGGGCTCGAGGCCTTCTCGCAGCGTCGTGGGGCGCGCCTCTTGGGCGGGGGTTCGCTCGGACCGTCGCTCCGCGCCATCACCCGGCGCGCCGCTCTGCGCGAGGCCCGGGCCTTCGACGCGGCTCTGGGGGCGTGCGTCCGGCGGCCGCACAGTGCTGGGAGACGGCGTGGACGTGTCGCCGTTTGGGTCGTCGCCGCCCGAGAGCTGCAGCGTGTCGCCCTTGTCGAGGCGCTGCTTCGGCGAGAGCTTGTCGCGGCTCACCTGCTCGCGCTCCACGCGGCTGTTGAAGTCCGACACCAGCTCGGCGCGCTCCGGCACCTGCTCCACGGCGGGCGGCAGGATCTCGACGACCTGGCCCGCGGGGCGGTCGAGCTCGCGCGGCGGGCGTGTCGGGGCCTCTGTGGGTGCCGCGGTCGGCGGCAGTGGGGCGTCGAGCAGGCGGGCCAGCTCGGCAGGCGTCAAGAGCGGCGCCTCGATGGGGACGCCGCGCTCGGCCGCGCGCTCGGCGGCGATGCGCGTCGCGGCCTCGGCGGCGCGCGTCGTGCGCTCCGCCTGCAGACGAACCGAAGTCCAGAGCGCCGCGCCGCCGTGCAGCGCGAGCGCGACCACCACCGCGAGCGCCCAGCGCAGCGGCCGCTGAGCGCGGCGCGAGCGCCGACGCGGGTTCACCCCGCCGCCCCCCCGCCGGTGTACGCGTCCAGCGGCGGGCACGTGCACACAAGGTTGCGGTCGCCGAAGGCGTTGTCGACACGTCCGACGGGCGGCCAGAACTTGGCCTCTCGGGTCCACGCGGTCGGGAAGACGGCGACCTCGCGGCTGTAGGGGTGCGCCCACTCGGCGGCCGTCGCGACCTCGGCCGTGTGCGGCGCGTTCTTGAGCGGGTTGTCATCCCGTGGCAACGCGCCCTCCTCGATGGCCGTGACCTCGGCGCGGATCGAGATCAGCGCTTCGCAGAAGCGGTCGATCTCGGCGAGCGACTCGCTCTCGGTCGGCTCGATCATGAGCGTGCCGGGCACGGGGAACGACATCGTCGGCGCGTGAAAGCCGTAGTCCATCAAGCGCTTGGCCACGTCCTCGACCTCAACGCCGCTCGTCGCCTTGAGCGGGCGCAGGTCGATGATGCACTCATGCGCCACACGACCGTTCGCGCCCTTGTAGAGCACGGGGTAGTGTGGATCGAGCCGGTGCGCGATGTAGTTCGCGCTCAGGATGGCGACCTGCGTCGCGGCCTTGAGGCCCTCGGCGCCCATCATGGCGATGTACGCCCAAGAGATCGGCAGGATGCTCGGGCTGCCCCACGGCGCCGCGGACACGGGCTGAATCGCCTGCGCGCCGCCGACGCCCTCGACCATGGGGTGACCGGGCAGAAACGGCGCCAGGTGGGCGCGCACGCCGATCGGGCCCATGCCGGGGCCGCCGCCGCCGTGCGGGATGCAGAACGTCTTGTGCAGGTTCAGGTGGCAGACGTCCGCGCCGATGTCCCCGGGGCGGCAAAGGCCGACCTGCGCGTTCATGTTTGCGCCGTCCATGTAGACCTGCCCGCCGTGCGCGTGCACGACCTCGCAGATGCGGCGCACATCCTCCTCGAAGACGCCGTGCGTCGACGGGTAGGTGATCATCAGCGCGGCGAGCCGCTCCGAGTACCGGGTCGCCTGCGCCTCGAGATCGGCCAGGTCCACGTTGCCGAGGGCGTCGCACTTGACGACCACGACCTCCATGCCGGCCATGACGGCGGACGCAGGGTTCGTGCCGTGCGCGGAGACCGGGATGAGGCAGACGTTGCGGTGCGCGTTCCCGCGGCTCAGGTGCCACGCCCGGATCACGAGCAGGCCGGCGTACTCGCCCTGCGAGCCGGCGTTCGGCTGCAGCGAGATCGCGTCGAAGCCCGTGACCTCGGCCAGCCAGCGCTGCAGGTCCGCGAACAGGCGTCGGTAGCCCTTCGTCTGGTCCGCTGGCGCGAACGGGTGCATGCGGCCGAACTCCGGCCAGGTGACCGGGCGCATCTCGGTGGTCGAGTTGAGCTTCATCGTGCACGACCCGAGCGGGATCATCGACTGCACAAGCGACAGGTCGCGGCTCTGCAAGCGCGCCAGGTAGCGCAGCATCTCGGTCTCGGACCGATAGCGGTGAAACACGGGGTGCGTGAGCGCGGCGGTCTGGCGCGCGAGCCCGCCCAGATCGAGGGACGCCGACGCCGCGAGCTGCGCGACATCCAGGTGCGCGCCGCCGAAGACGCCGAGCAGCGTCTGCAGCTCACCCGCCGTCACGGTCTCGTCGAGCGCCACGCCCACGCTCCCGTCGCCGAAGTCGCGTAGGTTCATCCGCTGCGCGCGCGCAGCGTCGAGAACGGCAGCGGCACCCTGCGTGGGTCGCACGCGAAGCGTGTCGAAGACCGGACCCGGCGTGACGTCGTGACCGAGCGAGACGAGGCCCGCGCGGAGCGTGGCCGCGAGGCTGGCGACGCGGTGCGCGATCGCCCGCAGGCCGTCCGGGCCGTGGTAGCAGGCATAGGCCGCGGCGGTGACCGCCAAGAGCACCTGCGCGGTGCAGATGTTGCTCGTGGCCTTGTCGCGGCGGATGTGCTGCTCGCGCGTCTGCAGGGCCAAGCGCATGGCGGGGCGGCCCTGAGCGTCCTTGGAGACCCCGATCACGCGGCCGGGGATCTGACGCTTGAAGAGGTCGGTCGTCGCCATATAGCCGGCGTGCGGGCCGCCGAAGCCCAGCGGGACGCCAAAGCGCTGCGTGGTGCCCACCGCGACGTCCGCGCCCAGCGCGCCGGGCGCCTCGAGCAGGAGCAGCGCGAGAATATCCGCGGCGACCACGGCGAGCGCGCCGTTCGCGTGGGCCCGCTCGATCGCGGGGCGGGGGTCGACCACGCGGCCGTCCGTCGTCGGGTACTGCAGCAGGATGCCGAAGGCGGGGTGCGCCTTGAAGTCGTGCGCCGCGGGGTCAGCGACCAAGACCGGCACGCCGAGCGCCTCCGCGCGCCCTTGAACGACCGCGATCGTCTGCGGGTGACAGTCGGGCGACACGACGAAAGCCTGCCCTTCGACCGAGCCCGGCCGCACCCGCAGGCAGAGCGCCATGGCCTCGGCAGCCGCGGTGGCCTCGTCGAGCAGCGAGGCGTTCGTCACCGGCAGACCGGTCAGGTCGGTCACCAGGGTCTGGAAGTTCAGCAGCATCTCCAGCCGGCCCTGCGCGATCTCCGCCTGGTAAGGCGTGTACTGCGTGTACCAGCCGGGGTTCTCCAAGATATTCCGCAGGATCACGCCCGGGGTAATGCAGTCGTGGTATCCGGCGCCGATGAACGACCGAAACACCTGATTTTCGGCCGCGAGCGCGCCCAGATGCGCGAGGAGCGCGTGCTCGCCGAGCGGGGCCTCGAGCGTGAGCGGTCGCCCAAGCCGAATCGACGCGGGCACGCACTGGTCGGTCAGCGCATCGAGCGACGGCGCGTTGAGCGCCGTGAGCATGCGCGCGATGTCGTCGGGTGAGGGGCCGATGTGGCGAGGGGCGAAGCGGTCGAGCGCGGCGAGTGAGAGCATGGAGATGACTTCCCGAGGCCTTTCAGTTCTCGCGCAAACTAGCTGTCTGCTTTGCGCGAATCAACGCAGAGGCTGATCGGATTCCCGTGAACGCGGGAAAGTTCCGGTGTTAGTTTTGGTCGCATGGTTCGGCCTCTTCGTCTTCGGCGGCGCACCGCCGGCTTTACCCTGATCGAGCTGATGATCGTCGTCACGATCATTGGTTTGCTCGCGGCGATCGCGATCCCCGCGTTCATGTTGCTCGTCCGGCGCAGCAAGACGTCCGAGGCGACGGTCAACATCCGGCGCATCTTCGACGGCGCGCTCGCGAGCTATCAGGCGGACGTCGTCAGCCGCGCGGGCAACCCTGAGGTCGCGACTTTCCCACCGACCATCGCGGCGACACCCGGCGTCGACGCGTGCTGCGCTCAGGTCGGCGGCAAGTGCCAGCCCGGACCGACCACGTTCGGGGCCGACACCTGGGAGCGCCTTCAATTCTCCGTGAGCGACCCGCACTACTACTGGTACAGCTTCGATAGTGCCGGCGCGGGCCGGAACGCCCAGTTCACCGCGCGCGCGCAGGGCAACCTGGACTGCGACGCGACGTACAGCACCTTCGAGCGCGTCGGCTTCGTGGACCTCGTCGGCGGCGTGACCGGGGGCGGCGGCCTCTACACCCGAGAGGCGACCGACTAAGGCCGTCCGAGCACGCCGCGGGTCAGCGCGGCGAGTGACCCGAGCACGCGGTCGAGCAAGGGGGAGCGACGTGGGGGCGCTTCGACCACGACCAGCTGACCGCGCGCGCCATCGATAGGCGCGCCGCGCTCCTCGACCACGGCCAGGTGCTCTCCTTCGGCCGGCGCGACGCAGAGCGCGCCCTCGCCGTCCAGCGGGTCGACCTCCCAGGGCGGCGGCCCCGCGACCTCGATAAAGGTGTCGCCGTCGATGGTCCACCGAGCCGGGCCGCTCGGCACGCCGTCCCGCCAGAAGCCGTGCACGAACGGCCGCCCCTGATGACGCCGAAAGTTCTCAATCTGCGCGGCGTCGAAGCGGTCGAGCGCGTCCAGCCCCGCGCGCTGCTCCCAGTGGTGAGTCAGCTCGTGCAGGAGCGTCTCCTCGATCTCGTCTGCCCATGCAAAGGCAGGCGATCGGGCGTCCATCTCCGCGAACGAGCCGAACCACAGGTGCACCAAGCTCGCGCGCTCGAGCGGGCCGACGCTCCCGCCGGCGGCCTCGAGCGCGTCTTCCAAGTCCCCGAACGCGGGCTCGCACGCGCCGAGCAGGAAGACGCCCTCGTGCTCGGGGTCCGGCTCGGCGTCGTCGTGGACCAGCAGGGTCGCCCCCGCGCGAAAGCGACCCGGAATCTGCGCCCAGAAGGCTTCGGCGTGGCGTCTGAACTCGCGTCTCTTCATGCCGACGAGAGTGTACACTGCGCCGCCATGTTCAACCCCGCTCGCCTCGCGCGCGCCGCGTGCGCTTTTCTCCTCGCCGTCGTGACGGCTGCCTGCGGCGGCCCGCAGGCGATTCTTCCCCCGCAGTCCGTTGGAGGCGCAGAGATGCAGACCGCCGCCCCTGCCGACCTGGTCGTCCGCGCGCGCCGCGTGGTCACGCTCGACGAGACGCTCGACCGCCGCGCTCGCCCCCCCGAGGCCCTCGCGGTGCGATCCGGGCGCATCGTGTGGGTCGGCGAGCGCGTCGGCGCCGAGGCCTTCATCGGGCCGGAGACGCGCACCCTCGACCTGCCGGGCTCCACGGTCGTCCCCGGGCTCGTCGACTCGCACGCCCACCTGCTCAGCCTGGGGCGCGCACTGTCCGAGCCCGACCTCGCGGGCGCTGCATCCGAGGCCGAGGCCATCGCACGGGTCGTCGCTGCGGCCGGGCAGGGCACAGCCGGCCCGGCGGGGGCGTGGATCGAGGGCCGCGGCTGGGACCAGAACGACTGGCCCGCGCAGGTCTTCCCGACCCACCACGCGCTGTCCGCGGCGTTCCCCGACCGCCCCGTCGCGCTCCGCCGCATCGACGGCCACGCGCTGTGGGCCAACGCGGCGGCCTTGAGCGCCGCGGGCATCACGGCCGCCACGCCCGCCCCACCGGGCGGCGAGATCGTGCGGGACGCCCAGGGCGCGCCGACCGGCGTACTTTTGGACGCCGCGATGGGGCTCGTGACGCGCGTGATCCCCCCTGCGCCAGACGTGCAGGTGCGGCGCTGGGTCGAGGCCGCGATCGCCGCGTGCCACCGAGTCGGCCTGACCGGCGTGCACGACGCGGGCGCGAGCGACGCGAGCGTGCGGGCCTTCGAAGCGCTGGCGGCCGAGGGC
>Ga0209598_10000986_pt1 | contig 23107 bp, 19 predicted proteins | sample M_140807_EF_Meta_FD_187317 | JGI IMG/M metagenome (GOLD analysis project Ga0209598, IMG submission 187317) | Freshwater microbial communities from Lake Montjoie, Canada to study carbon cycling - M_140807_EF_MetaG (SPAdes) (version 2) | ecosystem: Environmental > Aquatic > Freshwater > Lake...
CTCTGCCCGCATTCGACTGGCTGTGGTGGTGATACCGGCTGCAGCTGAAGCATCGCGCAAGCCCGATCCCCTGTTTCTTGCACAAGGCGGGCCTGGCGGTTCCACCATCGGCGGCTTCGCTCAGGTGTTGTTGTCGGATCAGACCAAGCGGCCCGTTCTGAATCGAGATCTGGTGCTGTGGGATCAGCGCGGCACCTATTTTTCCCAGCCCAGATTGCAATGCCGAGAGACAACGCGTCTGCCCTCAGGCGCTACACCCGAGCAGGAGCGGGAAGCCCTGCGGCAATGCGGCAAGCGTCTGGCAATCGAGGCGGGCGATCTGTCGGCCTACAACTCGCTTGAAAATGCTCGAGATGCGGATGCGATCAGGGCCGCATTGGGCTATGAGACATTCAATTTCTATGGTGTGTCCTACGGCACCGAACTCGGACAGTTCCTGATGCGCGAGCGACCGCAGCACCTGCGGGCCGTGATTCTCGACGCGGTCGTTCCTCTGGGCTTCAGCCTGGTCACCGATGTGCCGGCGGTCAAACAGCGTGTGATGCAGCAATACGCGAATACCTGCCGCGAATCCAGTGCATGCAACATCGCCTATCCCGGATTGGCGCAACGATATCTCGCACTGCTGGACAAGCTCGACAAGTCCCCGGTCCCGCTGCCGGTGGCCTCGGGGCCGCTCTTGGGCAAGGCGCGTTCGACAAAGCCTCAGGCCGAGCCTGAAACCATGACTGGCCGCGATCTCGACAGCGCGCTCTTTCAATCGATCTATTCCCGCGAGGCGGTGCCGCTGGTGCCGTACATCATCGAGCGGGCCGAACGCGGCGACTACAGCTTCGCGTTGAATTTCGTTCAACTCATGCGAGCGTCGCGCAGCGACATGGCCGATGGCATGTATATGGCGGTGGTGTGCTCCGAGTATGGCGACACGCCGGAACGTGCACTGACCTTCCCGGGCGTGATCAAGCGTCTGGCCGATGAGGCGGCCGAGGACGGACGACAGATCCTCGAGGTCTGTCGCGATTGGGGCGTTCGCTTGCTCGACAAATCGCTGCTCGCACCGGTTCGATCCGACATTCCCACGCTGCTGCTGTCCGGCAACTTTGACCCGATTACGCCGCCCGCACACGCCGAGCGCGTGGCTTCAAATCTGAGCAAGGCGCAATCGGTGACCTTTGCCCGAGGCGCGCATGGACAGGCTTTCGCCTTGCCTTGCGCCAATCGCTTGATTACCGCGTTTCTCGATAACCCCAACGCACGTGCCGCAGCTGACTGTGCCAACGAAGCCGAACCGGTTTTTTACGCGCCCGATCAACTCGTGAGCCTTCCGGCTCGGGCCGGGGGCAAGAGTGCGAGCATTCAGGATCATCTGGTCGCCCTGGCGGGTCCTGCCGCGGTGGTTGCCCTGGCTTTGTTGCTGCTGTTCAGCGCAGTTCCGGTCTACAGCATCTCGGAGACCATCAGGGTCTTTCGGGGATCGTCCCGGACCGTGCCGCAGGGCTTTGCAGGACGGCTGGTGTCCGCGGCTCCCTGGATCCCTGTGCTCGCTGGTCTCACCTTGTTGGGGTTCCTGCTGTTTGCGCTGACCCAGCTGGCCGGTGAGATCAGTCGAAACCAGTTCTTGCTGCTGGTGGGCGCGTTGCCCATGGGGGTTCGCTCACTGACCTGGCTGCTGCTGCCCTATGCCGCCTGCATGCTGCTGATGACGCTGGCGATGCTGCAACTGTGGCTTCATGACGGGCGCAGCAGGCTGGGTCGTGTCTATTACACCGTGCTTGTCGTGGCGGGATGGGCAGTGTGTTTTGCGCTCGTGAAGACCGGATTGTTCGGCTGGTGAACGCCTGACGCAGGCCATTGGGTGGGCTCACCCGACCGCGCGTTTTCTGTCCGCCCAATACGGCGCGCGCAGGTCTCGTTTGAGCACCTTGCCAACCGGGCTGCGGGGCAGGGAGTGAATGAAGTCGACTGACTTCGGTGCTTTCATTGAACCGATCAATTCCTTGGTCCAGGAGATCATGTCCTGCTCGGTCGCGAAAGTGCCCGGTTTGAGCTGAATGCAGGCCTTGACCGCTTCCCCCCATTTGTCATCGGGCACGCCAATCACTGCACAGTCTTGGACCGCCGGGTGCTTCATCAATGCGCTTTCCACTTCGAATGGAAAGATGTTGAAGCCACCGCTGATGATGAGATCGCGCTTGCGGTCAGTGATGTAGAAATAGCCCTGCGCATCGCGCTTGCCGATGTCGCCGGTGTGATGCCAGCCGTATTGCTGGATCTCTGCACTCGCAGCCGAGTCGTCCAGGTATCCATCCATGACGGTGGGTCCGCGCATGACCACTTCGCCGGTTTCTTCGGCCTCCAGAATCCGGCCGTGCTCATCCATGATTTCCATGGCTTCGACGATGACCGTCGGCCGCCCGCATGAGAGCAATCGGTGTCGCTTGGCCGGATCATTGACCGCTTCGGCCATTTCCGCTGGCGACATGAACGTGGTTGGAAACCCCGACTCGGTCTGGCCAAAGGCCTGGCACACCACCGGTCCGAAACGATGCACCGCTTCGGCAATTTTTTCGGGTGCAAACGGCGAAGCGGCCGCGATCAGGTAGCGCAATGAAGAAAAGTCCGCAGTTGCGGTCTTCGGATGGGCCAGCAGCACATAGATCAGCGTGGGTGGCAAAAAGAGCGTGGTGACGCGCTCGCGCTCGATGAGGTCGATCATCGCTGCTACATCGGGCGTCGACATCATGATGGTCGTGCCGGCGAACTGCCCCATGCCCAGCGCAACGAAACCCCCTGCATGGGTGATCGGTGCGACCGCGAGATTCACCGGCGGTTGATCGAAGTGCAGGCAGCTCGACCAGGCCATGACATTGGTCAGCAGGAATCGGTTGGAGGCAACCGTCAGCTTGGAGCGCCCAGTCGTGCCTCCGGTGGCGCCCTGGAAGCCTTGGGCGCCTTCAGGGACACGGAAATCAAGAGGCGAATCATCGACATCGCCCAGCCATTCATGCAGCGAGGGCGATATGGCGTCGGCGCCTTGAATGCACACCACTTCGCGTAGCGTTGGTACGCCGGCGCGAATCTCGTCCATCAGATGAGCGGCCGACGCATCGAAGAACAGAACATTGCATCGACCGGCCGCCAGGATGTGCAGGATGTCCGGGGTGGCCGCTCGCATGTTGAGATTGCACCAGGCCAGACCTGCTCGCATGCCGCCGAGCATGGCGATCAGCGCCAGACTGGTGTTCGGGCTCAGGACCGCAAAGCGCTCGCCCGGACCACAGCCCGCCGCCAGCAACCTTCGTGCGATGCGATTGCTCAGGCGGTAGGTGGCTGCGTAGGTGAACTCACCGCCGTCGCCAGTCAGTGCGAGTCGGGTCGGATGAGATCGGTAGCCGCGAAAATAGAGGTCGGTGATATGCATGGCGGCGCCAGATTACACCGACCTCCTGATCATTCCGAATCTGAGTTGGAAGGCCTGTCCTGCGACTGCAGTCGAGGCATGAATTTTTGACAGATCCTGATGGCGGCTGCCTCCGCCCAGAGCTCTTGAGCAAGGTCTTCGACCTTGCTCAGTTCGCTGCGCAATCGTTCGACTTCCTGGGCCAACATCAACTCGGTTCGATTCATGAGGGCACTCCCGTCACGGACCGGAGAATGGTTTGGCCCGCACAAAAATATTACCCCGTCATGACGCTGTGTCGAGAGATTTTTCCGGCTCTGATTGCCCTATAGCGACCGCTTGTCGGAACACGGCGCGTGAGATGAAGTTCGTGAAGGTTCTCGGATCGCCTGAAGCAGGTGTCAATGCGTTCAGCGTCCACCCGATCGCATGCGTTCGGCCATGTCCTGCGGGCGGCCATAGGGTCGTGTGCGCTCGTGCTGCAGGGCTTGCACGCGCATCCTGGCATCTGCATCGCTCATCAGGGCCTTGACGATCCGGTTGGTGCCCCGTGAGTTGGCGAGGATCTCGGCAGCCAGCGATTCGATGCGCGCATCGAGCTGGTCGTCGGCAACGCAATGGTCGACCAGTCCGATGGCCTGCGCTTGGTTCGCGGACAGCCTGCGACTGGTGAACATCAGTTCTTTCGCCCGAGCGCGGCCGACCCGCTCGGGCAGGCGTACCGACATGCCCCAGACCGGCACCAATCCCCATTGGCCATGGGTGTCGCCAAGCCGCGTGGATTCGGCTGCGACCAACAGGTCGCAGGCCAGTGCAAGTTCCAGTCCGCCGGTGAAGCAGTGACCATGCAGGCGGGCGATCGTTGGTTTGGGAAGCGCCTCCAGGACGTCGATGGTCTCGGGCTCGAAGTACGGGCTGGGCGCGGGTTCGCCCGATGTGATCGATCCCAGATCGTGGCCCGCGCAAAACGAGCGACCTGCGCCGGCGAGGACCACGCAGCCGATGGTGTCGTCAGCTGCGATGGCATCCAGGTGCGCACGCAACTGCACGAACACGCCCGGGGTTAGCGCGTTGAGTTTGTCAGGTCGATTCAGTGTCAGTGTCGCGAGTCCATCGCGGTCGGTCCGGATGACCAGAGTGTCTGTCATGGCTGTTGCCTCCTGGTGTGCAGGTTTCTGGGAGTGGTGACTCAGAACGTCACCACATAGCCCGGGCCGTCGATCGCCGGGAATTGAGAAAAGATGCTTTCGTCGATCTCCAGTCCGATGCCGGGTTTGTCCAGCGGCTCGACGCAACCATCCGTGCCGATCGTGAAGGTCTGACCGAACATGTCGCGCAGCGGATTGAATTTCGAGACACAGGCTTCGAAGTAGCCACCGTTATCGATGGCCGCCAGAAAATGGATGCTGGCTGCGTGATTGATGCCAGTGGCCGAGCTGTGCGGATGGATCGTGATGCCAAAGGCCGAGGCCATGGCAGCGATGCGCAAACTCTCGGTGATGCCGCCTGTCTTGGAGAGGTCGGGCTGAAAGATCGAGACCGCCCGGTCTTCGAGCAACCGGGCGAAGTCATAGCGGGTGTAGTGGTTTTCGCCTGCGGCAATCGGCACCTGCGGTGCGAAACGGGCGGCTGCTCGGTAGGCACCGAAATCGAGTGCGCTGAATGGCTCCTCGAGCCAGGCCACACGGGCCTCCTGCAAGGCCGGCATGGCGCGCTGTGCATCGCTCAGGCGGTAGTTCGTGTTGGCATCGGTCAGGATTTCGATGTCCTTACCCAGTCCTGCCCGCACGGCTTGCACGCGGCGGATGTCGTCTGCGACGGTGTCCCCGATCCGCAGTTTGACCGCCCTGTAGCCCGCCTCCACATAGCTGCGTGCTTCTTCGAGTAATGATTCGGGAGCCTGAAAGCCCATCGAAATGCCCCCGGCATACGCCGGAATCCGTCGCTTGCTGCCACCGAGCAGGCGGTAGAGCGGCATTCCGGCCGCTTTGCCTCGGATATCCCACAAGGCGAGATCGATGCCAGACAGGGCCAGTGCCGCCCCGGCCCCCATCCCATGACTCGAGAGTTGCATGCGGTTGACCCGGCTCCAGACGCCGACGACATCGCAGGGGTCCATCGCAGCGAGCATCGGGCTCAGGGTCTGGTTGATGAGGCTGACCACCGCGCCAGGGCTTCGGCCGGGGTGGGCTTCTCCGTATCCGATCAGGCCTGCGTCTGTTTCGACACGCACGATAATCGTGTCGCGCTTGGTGGTCGCACCCACGCCGAGTCGAACGGTATTGCCTTCAGGAAGCCGGTAGGACAGGGGCAAAGCGGTGATCCGGGTGATCTTCAAGGGCGTCTCCGTGAAGGTTTGGCAGGCACCGTGCAGTGTATGCAAGTCGAGAACCACCGCGTTCGAGACGGTTTCGCAAACCGTGCATCTATGGCCTGAGCTTGGACCATCGCGACGTACACTCGCTCGCATCATGGACACAGAAAGGTCGGGCGGCCGGGGCCGTCTACTCGCTTGCCTGGTTGTGCTGCTGGCAGGCTGCATGACTCAGGGCCCCCCGATTCCCAGGCGCGAGATCATGCCGCTGCCTGCGCAGCCGACGGTGAGCTCAACGGTGACCTGGCCGGCCTCGAGATGGTGGTCGGATTGGGGCCCCGGGGAACTGACCGAGCTCATTGATCGCGCGTTGGCGGGTGCACCTTCGATGGCGATCGCACAGGCGCGAATGGATCAGGCCCGGTTCGCGGTTGCGTCGGCGTCGGCCGTGGGCGCGCCTCGGCTGAATCTCGGTGCAGACCTGCTCGACACCCGATTCAGCGAGAACGGGCTGGTGCCAGCTTCATTGGCAGGGCGCACGATCTGGAGCAACTCGGTGCTGCTCAATGGCAGCTGGGAGCTCGACCTGTTTGATCGACAGCGCCACACCCTCGATTCAGCCTTGGGTGAACTGCGTGCCTCACAGGCGGACGCGCAGGCCGCACAGGTGTTGCTGGCAACCCAGGTGGCTTCCGGGTACATCTCACTGGCCCGCCTGATCGAACTGCGCGCACTCGCAGCGCAATCCGTCAGCCAGTTTGATCAGGCCCTTGCGCTGGTTTCGCAGCGTGTGGCCGCGGGGCTCGATACACGGGTCGAGCAGCGTCAGGCCGAGACGGCATCTGCCCACGCCCGCGCCGAGCGGCTCGCGCTGGACGAATTGATCATCCGGCAGCGTCATGCCCTGGCCGAACTCACAGGCCAGCGACCCGACGCGCTGGATTCACTCACGCCAGCCTTGTTTTCGGTGCCCGGGCTGGGACTGCCCGATGAGCTGCCAGCTGATCTGGTGGGCCGGCGCGCCGATCTGGTCGCGCAGCGCTGGCGGGTCGAGGCAGCACTGAGCGGCATCGAAATGACCCGAAGCGGGTTCTATCCGAGCATCAACCTGATCGGCTTTGTCGGTTTGTCCTCGCTTGGACTGGATCGGCTGATCGACCTGGGGTCACGCACCCATGCGGTTGGGCCAGCGTTCAGATTGCCGATCTTCGATGGCGGTGCACTGAAGGCCAGACTGCGCTCGGGTGAGGCTGCTGCAAATGCGGCGATCGAGGCCTACAACGCAACCCTGCTCAAGGCACTGCGCGAGGTCCGCGACGAAGTGGTCTCGATCCGGTCGATTCAGGACCAGGCGCGTGCGCAGAGCGATGCGCTGAGGGCGGCTCAGGCGGCCCATTCCCTGGCGATCGAGCGATATCGCGCCGGTCTGGGCAACTACCTGACGGTACTGACGGTGCAAAACACACTGATCGTTCAGCAGCGGGCGATGACCGATCTGCGTGCGCGAGCCTTATCGAGCGAGTTGATGCTGGTGAGAGCCCTGGGTGGGGGGTTTCAGGAAGATCCCGAGACCCGGCTGCGCGCGGTTGTCGTTGAGCCGACCCTGCTCGCTGAGCCTGCAGCCAGGGCTGTGGGGCCGATGCGATGAGTGCGCAAAGCGAGTCGGTGCAATCTTCGGTTGTGAGGCCATCGGGCCGTATTCGGGCTTTGCTGGCTGTGCTGGCCATCACCGCCCTGGCAGCTGGGGCCTGGTATGTGTACTGGAACGCTTGGCTGCGTGGCCGTGAGTCGACTGACAACGCCTACGTGCAGGCGCCGCTGGTTCAGATCACTGCGCAGCAGGCGGGCACAGTCATTTCGGTGCAGGTCGAGGACACCGATGTGGTCAAGTCGGGTCAGACGCTGGTGCGCCTGGATTCGGCGGATGCGCTCTTGGCGTTGCAGCGTGCAGAGGCTGAACTTGGGCGCACGGTCCGTGAGGTGCGAACACTGTATGCGAACAACGCTGTACTGGCGGCATCGGTGCGTGCAAGGCGATCCGATGTTGATCGGCACCAGGCAGCGGTCAGTCGTGCCAATGAGGACCTGGTGCGACGCAGGCCGCTGGTTGCCAGCGGTGCAATCGGGGCCGAGGAGTTGCGACATGCCGAGACCTCGCTGACGTCTGCGCGAGCCGAACTGTCGGCTTCGCAAGGCATGCTCGAGACTGCGCGCGAGCAGATGGCCAGCAATCAGGTGCTGACCGACGGAACGGACCTTGCGCACCACCCCAGCGTTCAACGGGCTTCTGCTGCAGTGCGCGAGGCCTGGCTGGCGATGCAGCGCGTCGAGATTCCCGCGCCGGTCTCGGGTCAGGTGGCGCGGCGCACGGTTCAGGTTGGCCAGCGCATTGCCGCGGGGTCAACACTCATGGCGATCGTGCCGCTTGGGCAGGTGTGGGTCGATGCCAATTTCAAGGAAGTGCAGTTGCGCGACATGCGCATCGGACAGCCGGTGAAGCTGCATGCCGATCTGTACGGCAGCAAAGTCGAGTTCGATGGCCGAATTGCCGGGCTGGGTGCAGGAACCGGCGCGGCCTTTGCGGTGCTGCCGCCGCAAAATGCCAGTGGTAACTGGATCAAGGTCGTGCAGAGGGTGCCTGTTCGCATCGAGCTGGATGCTGCACAACTGCAGCGGTATCCGCTGCGCGTCGGCTTGTCGATGGAGGCAACGGTGGATGTCAGCCGTCTTGAAGGCACAGCACTGACCGAGGTCGCTGTGCGTACGCCGCCGATGAGGATGCAGACAACAGAGGTCTTCGATGCGTCGATGCAGGAAGCCGATTCGCGAATCCGCCGCATCCTGGCTCAGAACATGGGGCGTGACCTGATGTCAGGCGACCGATCGGCCGATGGGCCGAGTGCCCGCCGTGCACGGCCCTGATCAGGTGTTTGTCGCGATTGCTGTCGCGCCCAAGGTGATCCGGAAATGAGTGCATCTCGACCTGCGCTTGCATTTGAGCCACTGACGGGCTCGCGCAGGACCTTGGGGACCTTTGCACTGGCCACCGCCACGTTCATGAACGTGCTCGATGCCTCGATTGCCAATGTATCCATCCCGGCAATCGCCGGGGATCTCGGCGTGAGCCCGGCGCAGGGCACCTGGATCATCACCTCGTTTGCCGTGTCGAATGCGATTTCGGTGCCATTGACCGGCTGGCTCACCCAGCGCTTCGGTCAGGTGCGACTGTTCATGGCGAGTGTGATGTGTTTCGTGCTGTTCTCGTTGTTGTGCGGGCTGGCCACCAGCATCGAGTCGCTGATTTTTTTCAGGGTCCTTCAGGGCTTGTCGGCCGGGCCGACGATCCCGCTGTCGCAGACCTTGTTGCTGGCCAGTTACCCGGCGCATATGGCTGGTACGGCGCTGTCCTGGTGGGCGATGACCGCGATGGCGGCGCCGGTCTTCGGGCCGCTTCTGGGTGGATGGATCACCGATAACATCTCGTGGCCCTGGATATTTTTTATCAATATCCCGATCGGCCTGGTCGCCGCGGGTCTGATCTGGGCGATTTACCGCAGGCGCGATCCGGGCCCGAAGCGGGTTCCTCTGGATGTCGTGGGACTGGTGCTGCTCGTGGTGTGGGTAGGCGCCCTGCAGATCCTGATCGATACCGGAAAAGAACTCGACTGGTTCGCCTCGTCCCAGATCATCACGCTGGCTGTGATTTCGGCGCTGGGCTTTGCGGTCTTTTTGGCTTGGGAGTTGACTGAACGCAATCCGGTCGTCGATCTGCGCTTATTCGCCAGTCGAAATTTCGTGCTGGGCACGATCTCGGTTTCGCTCGGTTACGCGCTGTATTTCGGCAGCATCGTGTTGCTGCCGATGTGGCTGCAGCGATCAATGGGGTACACCGCTTTCTGGGCAGGCCTTGCGATGGCGCCGGTCGGCTTGTTTTCGGTCGGTCTGTCGCCGGTTGTAGGCCGCCTGGTGAATCGTTTCGATCCGCGAGCGATTTCCACCGTCGGCTTTCTGATGTTTGCGCTGGTGATGTGGATGCGCTCGCTCTTCACAAGCGATGCCACCTTCATGGTCATCATGATTCCGACCGTGCTGCAGGGCATCGCGGTGGCCACGTTTTTCATGCCTTTGCAGCAGGTGATCTACAAGGGGCTCACCCCCTCGCAAATGCCTGCGGCAGCGGGTCTAAGCAATTTCGTTCGCATCACTGCAGGTGGATTCGGAACCTCGATCAGCACCACAGCGTGGGAGCATCGCGCTGCGGTTCACCGTTCGCAGTTGTCGGAGTCGATTACGCCGACGAATCCTGCAGCGGTCGATTGGCTGGAGCGTGCCACGCAACAAGGGCTCAGTGAACTGCAGGCGCTCGCTCAGCTGGAGCGGGTCATGGAGCAGCAGGCTTATACCCTTGCAGTGGCCGACCTGTTTCTGATCTCGGCTGTGCTCTTCGTGCTGCTGACCGGCGTCCAGTGGATGACTCGGTTACGGACGTGATCGGGCGGTAGCGTGACGGTGATAGCATCGCGGCGCCGTTTCCAAGGAGCTGACACCGTGCGTACATCCTTCAATTCAGGCCGGGCGACTGGTTTTTCTTTTGGGCGCTTCCTGCTGTGGACGCTGCTGACTGTGCTGATTCTCGGGGCAGGGTGGCTGTATTTCGCCTGGAACTGGAGCTACTCGCACGGTGAGCGTGCTGGCTGGGTACAGAAATTTTCAAACAAAGGCCTGATCTGCAAGACCTGGGAAGGCGAAATTGCCCTGGTCGCCATGCCGGGTGCAATGCCGGAAAAGTTCGAGTTCACCGTCTGGGACGACGCGGTGGCGCAGAAGATCAATCGCTACATGGGGCGTCGGGTGTCGTTGTCCTATGAACAGAAGATCGGTCTGCCGGGCAGCTGTTTCGGCGAGACGCGCTACTACGTGACCGATGTGACTGCGGTTGACGAGCTGAATACGCCTCAGGGCATTCCGCCTGCAGCGCCTGCGCCTGCCGCGCCGACGCAACCTGCGGCACCGGCAGCGCCAGCAGTGCCAGTGCCCGCTCCGCCCCCCGCTCCAGTACCCGCGCCCGGACTCTCCACGCCTGGGCTTCCGGCTGTGCCGGCTCCTGCCCCGCCCGGTGGAGTCGCACCTGCACCTGCACCTGTGCCTGCACCTGTGCCGCAGTCGGTCGCGCCGGTGAGCCCTGTCGCACCGTATCAACCGGGGACTGTGGCACCCACGGCGCCGGCAAGCCGCTGATCGCCGATCACGCCGCAAGTTGTCGAGCCTGATCGTGCTCAGGTCCTGCGCTGAAGCAGTGCGGCATCGATTCATGACCCGACGTACCGGGTATGGGGCCTGTTTGGCGGCCTTGTGCCTGGTGCCGGTGCTGGGTTTCTCGCAGGGCCTCAAGGACTCGGCTCTCACGCCTTCGGTGAGCGACTCGGCCACGCCTGCCGGTTTCAGCCAACCCTCACGATCCGAAGCGGCCCCATCAGCCGACGCATCCAACACCCGAGGCACGGCGCGTCGCCGCATTGGCCTGGCCTTGTCAGGAGGCGGAGCCCGCGGCTTTGCTCACGTCGGTGTTCTGAGGGCACTTGAAGCCCTGCGCGTTCCGGTCGACTGCATCGCTGGCACCAGCGCCGGATCGGCAGTCGGTGCGGCCTATGCCAGCGGACTGTCGCCTGACGAGATCGAAGCACAGCTGCGTTCGGTCGACTGGGACCGCGAGATGTTCAAGGATGACCCGCCTCGACGCGACCAGCCGACGCGGCGCAAGAATGAGGAAAAAGCTTTTCTATTCGACATCACGGTTGGCATTCGCGACGGCTCGGTTCAGGTTCCTTCGGGCCTGGTCGCAGGCCAGAAGATCGAGCTGTTCCTGCACAAGATGCTCGGATCCTCAACCGTGCTCGATTCCTTCGATCGCCTGCCGATCCCGTTTCGCGCAATGACCACCGATATCGAGACCGGGCAGCTTGTGGTGCAGGACCATGGCAGTCTGCCTGCGGCGATTCGAGCGAGCATGGCGGTGCCGTCGGCGTTTTCACCGGTCGAGATTGATGGCCGGCTGCTGGTCGACGGTGGGCTGACTCGCAATATGCCGGTCGACATCGTGCGCGACCTGTGCGGGGATTCTGTGATCGCGGTCGATATCGGCAGTCCGCTGCTGAAGCGCGACCAGCTCGGCACCTTGCTGAGCGTGGCCGGTCAGATGATCGGTGTGCTCATGGAACGCAACATGCAGGAGTCCAGAGCGCAGGTCCGGCCCGGGCAGGATGTAATGATCCGGCCTGAACTCGGTGACATTGGCGCGGCCAGCTTCAGTAGAGGCGTGGACGGTATTCCGGCTGGGGTAACAGCCACCGAGGCTGTCGCCGATCAGTTGCGGCCACTGGCACTCAGCGAAACCGATTACGCCGAATGGAAAGCCTCACGTGCAGCCCGCATTGTTCGCAACAATCAATATTCCGGGGTGCGAATGGTTGGAAGTAGCGAAGCCAATCGCCGGGCTCTGCTGACACTGTCCAAGTTCCCGACCTCAGGCGAGCTGAACACCGAGGAAATCGATGCCCGAATCAATCGCTGGAACGCACTCGGCAATTTTGAGCGAATCAGCTATTCGCTGGTTCCAACCCCTCCGGGGCAGACGCTCGAGATCAGTCTGACCGAGCGATCCTGGGGACCTAACTACCTTCGGTTTGGTTTGGGTGCCTCTGCCGACACCGCGTCGAATGGTTTCTTCAACCTGCTGGTGGGCTACAGACGTCCTGATGTCAACAGCTTCGGCGGCGAGTTCAAGACTGAACTTCAGGTGGGTACGCTGAGCCGCTTCTATGCGGAACTCTTCCAGCCCTTCAATCGAGGCGCCTCACAATGGTTCGCGGTGCCGAACTGGCTGAGCGAGCAAACGCCGATCTGGGTCTACAACGGCAACCAGCGGATTGCAGAGTACGGTGTCAGAACCAATCAGGTTGGTCTGGATTTTGGCGTTCAGGGCCGATACGGAGAGGGCCGAATCGGCATCTTCGCAGGCAAGCGCAACAGCTTTCCGCGCACGGGCAGCATCACTGCGCCCGAGTCGAAGGACAACTACTACGGCGGGCAACTCACGCTGGTGGCCGATCAGCTTGATGCCACCGATTTTCCGCGGGATGGTTATGTCATCGGCGCAAGTGTTCGAGCCGAGCAGGTCGACAGCGATCTGACCGGTAATTACAGCACCCATCGCACCGAGATCTACGGCAAGCAGGTTGTCAGCTTCGGAGACCATACATTTGCAGCAAGCATTCGCCTGGGTGAAGGCAGCAATCAAATGTCCTTGAATCAGGCCTTCAGCCTGGGCGGGTTCATGAATTTGTCAGGCCTGCAGCTCAACCAGATTCTGGGCACTTCACTTCGCTACGGCAGCCTGAGCTATCAGAACCAGCTCTACACCCTGCCAGATCCGCTTGGGCGCGGCATCTATGGCGGATTCGCGCTCGAAGGCGGCAAGATGGATGGCCTCGCGATTGGCTTGCAGCAGCCGGGCTGGATCTACGGCGCAACCGCATTCATCGGCGCGCACACGGCCATCGGACCTGTCTATCTGGGCTATGGTTACGCGCAGGGCAATAACCGGCTCTTCTACCTGTTCCTGGGGCGCCCGGGCCTCTGAGCTGTTCAAGGTGATCCTCAAGGACCCCGAGCGGTTATCCTTGCAGGATGCCTTCCCAGAACCTCCTGACTCTTCGCGCTGCCGCAGTCCTTGCGTTTCATGATGCCTGCCTGACACGCCCGGATTGGCCAACCCAGGATCAGGTCATGCGCGACGGTCTGCCTGCAGACGAACTCGTTGAAGTCTGGAACTGGGTGCTGGTCAATCATCGATTCAATTGTTCGCTGTGGGCTGAAGAAGATCTGGCTCGGCGCACGCTGGCCTCAGACGCCGACATCGCGGCCAACAAACGCAACATCGATCGATTCAATCAGGCGCGCAATGACGCGATGGAGCGCATCGACGATGCGCTGTTGAAACTGACGCAGGATTGGCCGCGCCATCCCGATGCGCGCCTCTCAAGCGAGACCGCCGGCGCGATGATCGACCGGCTCTCGATCCTCTCGCTGAAAGTGCACCACATGGGTCTGCAGACCGTGCGCACCGATGTGGATGCAGCGCATCGTCAGACCATGTCTGGGCGTCATCAGCAGCTTCAGACGCAGCGCAAGGATCTGGCCGGATGCCTGGACCGGCTGCTGGATGAGCTGTCTGAAGGCCGGGGGTTTTTCAGGATCTATCGGCAGTTCAAGATGTACAACGATCCGAAGCTCAACCCCGCTCTGGTGGCCGAGGGCAAGGCGCGCGCGCAGGGCTGATGCGCGGCGCACACATTCTCGTGGTCAAGATGTCCTCGATGGGCGATATCGTCCATGCCCAGCCGCTGGTCGCGGATGTGCTGGCGCATTGCCCGGATGCCCGCATCGACTGGGTCTGCGAGGCGCCGTTTGCAGCCATTGCGGCCATGAATCCGGGGGTCAATCAGGTCATCCCGATTGCCTGGCGCAAGTGGCGAAAGCGCCTGAGTGATCCGGCCAACCGCGCCGCGCTGACTGAATTCGTGAGAACGCTGCGCGCCACGCGCTACGACTGGGTGATTGATTGCCAGGGGCTGATCAAGAGTGCGGCGGTCTCGAGGCTTGCCCGGGCAGCCCACCGTGCCGGCCACGCCTGGAATTCCGCTCGCGAGCCGCTCGCATCGCTGGCCTATGACCGGACGGTCTCGGTTGAGCGCTCACTGCATGTGGTGCGTCGCAATCGGCTGGTGGCGGCCGGTGCGCTCGGCTATGAGGTGAACACTCAGGCGCGTTTCGGCTTGAAAGCGAGGCGGTTTTCGCCCGATTGGTTGCCGATTGATCGGCCGCGCGCGGTGCTGATTCCAGGCGCCAGCCGGCCTGAAAAACTGTGGCCTGAATCGCACTGGATCGAGGTCGGCAGCCGGCTTGCTGCGAGCGGCAGGGATCTCGTCTGGTTCTGGGGTAATCCGCCTGAACGCGAGCGCGCGCTGCGATTGGCTGCAGCCTGCGGGTCAGTGCTGGATGCCGGCACTGACCATCACGCGCATGCAGCGACGCGTCCATTCGGTGCGAGTTCAAGCGTGATCAAGGGCTCGAAGTCCCGGGGAATCGTGCCGCCGTTTCTGAGCGTGTCTGACTGTGCCGGCCTGCTGGAATCTGCCGACATCGTGGTCGGACTGGATACCGGCTTCACGCATCTGGCTGGCGCTCTGGGTCGACCCACCCTGGGCATCTTCTGCGATTTCGATGCCACGCAGTGTGCGGTGAGCGGCGATGCAGCCTGCGAGAGCTTCGGGGGTATCGGGCAGGTGCCGGCAGTGAGCGATATTCTGGCGGCAGTCGATCGGCTGCTCGGCAGCGCATCGCCCGTTGTATCCGCCGGGAATCCAGACGCATGAATCCTGTTTCACTCTCCCTTGCCTGGCTGCGCCGGGATTTCCGTGCAGGTGAACTGACACTGCTGCTGGCCGCACTGATCATCGCGGTTGCTGCCATTTCGAGTGTCGGCTTTTTCGTTGATCGCATTCGCCTCGCACTGAACCTGCAGGCGCGTCAGCTGCTGGGCGCGGACCTGGTGATTGCTTCAGATGCCCCCTTGCCCGAGACCGTGCTCAAGCAGGCGCAGGCCGGTGGGTTGAGCAGCTCGCAGACGGTGAGTTTTCCCAGCATGGCATTGACCGATGCCCGCCCGGGCCAGGCAGCACCTGCCGCGGTGTTGAGTTCTGTGAAGGCGGTCAGCCCAGGGTATCCGCTGCGAGGTACTTTGCGAACCCGCGCCGCGCTGGATGCGCCGGATGTGCCCGCTGACTCCATCCCGAAGGTCGGCACAGTCTGGGTCGACCCGTCTCTGCTGCAGGCGCTCGGGCTGTCGATCGGCGACTCGCTGCATCTGGGCGAGCGGCGCTTTCTGATCGAGCGTGTGATTGCACTCGAACCCGACCGTGGCGCGAACTTCGTGAACTTCGCGCCGCGGACCATGATGGCCTTGTCCGATCTGGCCTCGACGGGGCTTGTACAGCCGGCCAGTCGTGTCACCCATCGCACGCTGCTGTCGGGCGATGCGAAGCAACTGTCGACATTCGAGGCCTGGGCCGCGAACGGCCTGTCACGCGGCCAGCGCATGGAGTCGCTGGATAACGGTCGGCCTGAATTGCGAGCCACACTGGATCGCGCCCAGCAGTTCCTCGCCCTGGTGTCGCTGCTGGCTGCACTGATTGCTGCCGTGGCGATTGCCGTGGCTGCGCGTCGATTCGCCCAGCGTCACCTGGATGGCTGTGCGGTGATGCGTGCGATCGGCATCACCCAGACTCGTCTGTTCAGCGCCTTGCTGCTCCAGATGCTGTGGCTGGGCCTTGCAGGCGGCCTGATCGGTTCTGCGATCGGTTGGCTCGGTCATCTGATGCTGGTGAAGCTGGCCGGGCCAGCGCTCAAGTTTTCCCTGCCCGCAGCATCGATGATGCCCGGAATTCAGGCGACGGTTGCCGGCCTGCTGCTCTTGCTGGGCTTTGCTGCGGTGCCCCTGGCACGGCTTGCGGGTGTGCCTCCGCTTCGGGTGTTGCGACGCGACCTTGGTGCACCGCCGGTATCCGCCTGGATCGCGGCCATCCTGGCGCTCGGTGCGTTTTCGGTATTGCTGCTGTGGCTGTCGGGAGACCGCAAGCTGGCCGGCATGGCCATCCTCGGATTTGCCATAGCTGCGGTGGTCTTTGTCGGTGTTTCATGGCTTGCGATCCGTCTGCTGTCGCCACTGCGGCATCTGGTGGGTCAGGGCAGCCGCAATGCCGCGCTGCGGGTGGCGCTGGCGTCCTGGAGCCGCAGGCAGGGTGCGTCGATTGCACAGACCGCGGCCCTGTCGGTCGGGTTGATGGCGCTGATGCTGCTCACGGTGACCCGTGGTGATCTGCTCGACAGCTGGCAGCGCGCCTCACCTCCGGATGCGCCCAACCGTTTCCTCATCAACATTCAGCCCGATCAGCGCGAAGCGGTCTCGGACATGCTCAGGTCGCTGGGCATCCGGCAGGCCGAGTTGCTGCCGATGGTGCGGGGCCGACTGATCGAGATCAACGGTAAGCCGGTCGATCTGTCGCAGTTCGATTCGGATCGTGCGCGTCGTCTGGTCGATCGCGAGTTCAACCTGTCCTATCTCTCGACCATTCAGCCGCACAACCGCACGGTGGCCGGACGATGGCTCGATCCATCTGCGCCGGAAGCTTCGATTGAAATCGGCATCATGCAGACCCTGGGCTTGTCGATGGGTGACCGCCTGACCTTCGACATTGCGGGGGAGCCAGTCGAAGTCACCACGGTGGGTGCACGCAAAGTGGCTTGGGACTCGATGCAGGTCAATTTTTTTCTGATCATGAGCCCCAGCGCATTGGGCGATCGACCGCAAACCTGGATCACCTCGTTTTATCTGCCTGAATCCCGGCTGGCCGCGAGCAACGAACTGGTGGCGCGTTTTCCGAACCTCACGGTGTTCGATACCAGCTCGATCGTGCAGCAGGTGCAAGCCATCCTGGAGCATGTGGTGCGCGCAGTGCAATTCCTGTTTCTGTTTACCCTGGCCGCTGGGGTGATGGTGCTGTATGCCGCGCTCGCCAGCTCACGCGATGATCGGGTTCGCGAAGCGGGTTTGATGCGTGCACTGGGCGCATCGCGTGCGCAGTTGCATCGGGCGCAATTGTTCGAGCTGGCGATCACCGGCGCATTGGCCGGGCTTCTGGCTGCACTTGGCGCGATGGCGATCGGCGCGGTGCTGGCTCATCAGGTTTTTCAGTTTGACTTCACACCGCGCTGGAGCACGCTGCCGATCGCAATCGCAGCCGGCACGGCCCTGTCGGTGATTGCCGGATGGTTCAGTCTGCGCAGCGTGGTCGACAGCCCGCCCTTGGCCACCCTGCGCAGCGCCTGAGGCATGGTGCAGGCGCCATGAACGACGAGGACATCGAGTCAAGGCCTGATTCCGGCCCGACGCCCTTCGAGCTGCTGGGCGGTGAGCCCGGCGTTCGCAGGCTGGTTGATCGCTTCTATGACCTGATGGCCATGGATGAGCGTTTTGCCGGCATTCTGGCGTTGCACCCGGCGCCGCTCGATGACTCGCGAGACAAGCTGTTCTGGTTTCTGTGCGGCTGGATGGGCGGGCCAGATCTGTACACCGAGCGCTTCGGTCATCCGCGGCTGCGGGCGCGCCATTTGCCTTATCCGATTGCCAGCACCGAGCGGGATCAGTGGCTGCTGTGCATGGCCCAGGCCATGGCCGATTGCGATGTGCCGGAACCCTTGCTGGATCGCCTGCTGCAGTCCTTTGCCTCGACCGCTGACTGGATGCGAAACCGTCCTGGCTGATCGGTATGAGTCTGATTGAAGTTCTGCTGAGTGTTCTGGTTGTCTGCGTGCTGCTTGCGCTGGCGCTGCTGGTGGGCGTGTTCCTGCGTCGGCCGGCAGCCGCCACGGAAACCCGCGATGCCTTTGATGCGATCGAGGCGCAGTTGCAGCGTGAAAGCGAACGCCTGTCGCGTGATATTCGCAATGAGGTGCTCGAGCAGGCGCGGGGCAATCGCAGCGAAATGTCCGACTCGATCGGGCGTTTCGGCACGCAACTCACCGAGCAGCTGGGCACAGTGGCGCGGATCCAGAACGCGCAGATCGATGGCTTTGCCCGTCAGCTGGTCCAGCTGACCGAATCCAACGAAAAGCGCTTGGCCGAAATTCGCGAGGTGCTCGAAGCGAAGCTTCGCGACATGCAGCAGGACAACACCGTCAAACTCGAGCAGATGCGCCAGACGGTCGATGAAGAGCTGCATGCAACGCTCGAGCAGCGGCTCGGTGAGCGCTTCAAGATGGTGTCTGATCGGCTTGAGCAGGTGCACCGCGGGCTGGGTGAGATGCAGGCCCTGGCCTCGGATGTCGGCGATCTCAAACGTGTGCTGGCCAATGTCAAGACGCGCGGTGTCTGGGGTGAAGTGCAGCTTGGCGCGCTGCTCGAGCAGATGCTGGTGGCCGGGCAGTTCGAGGCCAATGTGGCCACTGTTCCGGGCTCCAATGACCGGGTTGAATACGCGATCCGCCTGCCTGGCCACGAGACACCGGTGTGGTTGCCGATCGATGCCAAGTTTCCGCGCGAAGATTGGGAGCGATTGCAGCAAGCCCATGATCGGGCGGATGTGGCTGGCGCGGAAGAGGCAGGCCGTGCGCTCGAAGCCAGGCTGCGCGCCGAGGCCCGGCGCATCCGTGAGAAATACATCGATCCACCCAACACGACCGATTTCGCGCTGCTCTTTTTGCCGACTGAAGGGCTTTATGCCGAGGTGGTGCGCAGAGCCGGGCTGATTGATGACCTGCAGCGCGTATCGCGTGTGGTCATTGCCGGCCCGACCACACTGGCTGCTTTGCTCAACAGCCTTCAGATGGGCTTTCGCACGCTGGCGGTTGAGCGTCGCACGAGTGAGGTCTGGGCCGTGCTGGGTGCGGTGAAAACCGAGTTCGGCCGCTTCGGTGATGTGCTGGCCCGAACGAAGCAGCAGTTGCAGACCGTGAGCAATTCCCTCGATGGTGCCGAGGTCCGGTCGCGTGCAATTGCAAAGCGGCTGCGCGATGTCGAGTCTTTGCCGCAGGCGCAGGCACGTGAGTTGCTGCCTGAAGATCCTGAGGGCCCGTCGTCCTGAAGCCTGCCGCGGTGTGATGCGCCGGTCGGGCTGATCTGTCGGCGGATTGATACCGGTCCGCGTATCGCGCGGACACGTCAGGATCAGGAGACGCTGTGAAGCACGCTGAACCAGGCAATCGGGCGCTGGGCTTTTCGCCCGGGCGCCGCTTGCAACTGATGATGGATCCGCGCAATGACCCCTATCGGGCGCGGCGAAAACCCCGTGGCGAGTTGCTCTGCCCGGACTGCTCGCTCATCTGTCGAGAAGGGCGTTGGCAGCATGGTCCAGCCGATGCTCAGGCACATGCGCATCGGTGCCCGGCTTGCCAACGCATTGCCGATCGGTATCCGGCCGGCACGCTGACGATCGAAGGCTCCTATGCCTATGAACACCGCAGCGAGGTGCTGGTCACCGCACGTCATGTGGCTGAGCAGATGCAGGTGGAGCACCCCTTGCAACGGATCATGGACATCGAGGCGCTCGATGGCCGGATCCAGATCACCACCACCGACATTCATCTCGTTCAGGCCATCGGGAAGTCTTTGCTGCATGCCTTTGGCGGCGTGCTGAGGTATGGCTTTGCCGAAGGGCAGTATCAGTTGCGGGTTGACTGGGCGGCTTAGGAAATGACTCATTCCAAACAGGCAAGACACAAGGAAACCATCATGAACGCTCAATCCCTCAATTCCGGGTCGGCTCGTACGCTGGCCAAATCGGTGTCATCGATGCCGGCGGCTGCATCACAGCGCAGGCGGGCCGCTGGCACGGGCGCCCGATCTTCCGTCGGGGCCGCAGGCAATGCCAGATCCAATATCGACGAATCACAGCGCCGCGAAATGATCGCCACGGCGGCCTTCCTGCGGGCCGAGCGCCGGGGGTTTTCAAGCGGGCTGGAAGTCGATGACTGGCTCAGTGCCGAGGAGGAAATCGATCAGTGGATTCGACAGGTCGACACGGACGAGGGCGAGCCACCGCTGTTTGAGGAGTAAGGCGTGCAGACCGATTTGCTGCACGATCGGGTCGCTGCGGGCCGCGCGCTTGGGCGTGAGCTGATCGCCGAGGGGCTGGTGCCCAGGGTGCCGGCTGAATGGATCGTGCTTGCCTTGCCCCGGGGTGGCGTTCCGGTGGCGGCGGAAGTCGCGCGCGCGCTGAAAGTGCCGATCGATCTGCTCATTGTGAGAAAACTCGGGCATCCGCGGCAGTCCGAACTGGCGATGGGCGCATTGGCTGCTGGCGGCACCCCGGTGCTCAATGCCGAGCTTGCACAGGATGTCGCGGGTCCGGCATTCGAGCGGGTTGTGGCGCTCGAGCGTGCCGAGATTGACCGGCGCGAGCGGGTCTATCGGGGTGGCAGACCCGCGCTGCAGTTGCGAGGCAAGCGCGTCGTGCTGGTCGACGACGGTGTGGCAACCGGAGCCACGATGAGTGCAGCGATTGCCGCGGTGCGTGCTGCGCATCCGGCGTCGATTTTCCTTGCAGTGCCGGTTGCGCCGGCTGATTCGCTGCGCCGACTGGCCGGGCAGGTCGACGAAGTCGTGTGTCTGCTTACGCCAGAGCCGTTTGTTGCAATCGGCAACTGGTACCGTGAGTTTGCTCAGCTCGACGATGAATCGGTGCGAGCCATCCTGGAGGAGTGCTGGCTGGAAGAGCGTTCACGCGGGCTGGGTTGACCCGCCATCTGAATGAAGTCTGCGGCTCGATTGCGCCATTTGATTTCATTGGCCGCGCTGAGCGATTCATCATCGAGGTGCCAGGCAGCCAATCGTGCCCGCAGCAGCGCGCGCTGCACCCTGTACAGCCCGAGCAGATCGGCCGACACCACGTCACCGGTCACGCGCGAGTAGGTCTCCAGGATCGGACCTTCAACCCAATCTGCCTGCAGATATTCGCATTCGATGCACAGACCGGTCAGCTCATCGACCGGATCGAGGCTGCGCAGATCGGTATCAAACTCCAGGCAGTCGATGATGACCGGACTGGCCATCAGGCAGATGTGCTCGGGTCGAAGGTCACCATGGGCTTCGACGATGCGGCTCTGGCGGACACGCTGCATCAGCGGTTCATGCATCAAGGTGATCCGTTCGAGCTGGCGGGTGTGCAGTGCCTCGAGTGCCTGCTGGTCAATGCCATAGCGCGGTGAGCGCAACGCACGGCAGGTATCCTCGAGCGCATTGGAGAGGCGCACCGGGTAGGCCTTTGGCGCCATTTCGATGCGTTTTGCCCGCAGGTAGAAGTGGGCCAGCACACGGGCAAGCTGGCGCAATGCGTCTTCTGTAGCCTGGCCTTGCCGCAAGGCAACATCAAGCATCAAATCACGTGGCAGGCGGGTCATCTTGACCAGCCAGTCGACGGTCTCGCCGCCTGAAATGCCGCCGATCCGCAGTCCGGTGCGGGTTCTGAGCACCGGCACCGTGCCCAGGTATACCGTTGGCGCAAGCCTGCGGTTAAGGCGCACCTCGGCCACGCAATCGCGATGCCGCGCTGCCAACGAGCTGAAATCGCAGCGATCGCGGCGGATCGGTTTTTTCAGTTTGTAGGCATGGCGATCGGTCAGAAAAACCATGGCCATGTGGGTTTCGATGACCTCGACCGAACGGGTTGTCTCGGGGTAACTGGATGCCCGCGACAGGAAGTCGACCGTGTCGGCGAAGCTCAATGGTGCCTGCGAATCCGGCGTGGGCGACATCCCGACAGCGTGCGGGCAGATGAGCTGCTCGAATTTGACGGTGCTCAAGTGCAGGCCGGTAGACTGCGCAAGCACAAGACACCGCTATCCAGACACATTCATCCCAGGGAGACCCGACCATGTCAGACACGCTGCAATCCAACATCCTGATCGAGCGAGACGGTCCGGTGACCGTGATCTCGATCAACCGTCCCGAGCGGCGCAATGCGGTCGATGGCCGCACCTCGCATGAGTTGTATGAGGCGTTTCTGGCCTTTGACGCCGACGAATCCGCCTCAGTCGCCGTGTTCACGGGTGTGGGCGACACCTTCTGCGCGGGTGCTGATCTGAAGGCGATGGCGGTGGGTGATCGGGAAAAACGCCGCGAAGTGGGCGGGCGTAACACCATGGCACCGATGGGTCCGAGCCGGCTTCAGTTGTCCAAGCCGGTGATTGCTGCGATCGAGGGTTACGCGGTGGCCGGCGGCACCGAGCTTGCGTTGTGGGCTGATCTGCGGGTGGTGTCAGAGACCGCGATCTTCGGGGTTTTCTGCCGCCGCTTTGGTGTACCGCTGATCGATATGGGCACGATTCGTCTGCCGCGCCTGATCGGTCAATCCCGTGCGATGGATCTGATTCTGACCGGTCGGCCGGTCAAGGCTGAAGAGGCGCTGGCCATGGGTCTGGCCAACCGCAGGGTGGCGGCAGGCACGGCCCGCAGCGAAGCGATCCAGCTTGCTCACGAGATCGCCGCATTTCCGCAGAACTGCCTGCGTGCGGATCGCCATTCGGTGCTCTCGCAATGGAGCCTCGAGGAGGACGAGGCCATTGCCCGGGAAATGGCCGGCGGCTTGCAGGTGATTGCCAGCGGCGAGACGTTTTCGGGTGCTGCACGATTTGCCTCGGGCACCGGGCGGCATGGGGCTTTTGAGTAAACGACCGCGAATAGTGGGTAAGGCTTTGTCGTGAGATCAATGGCCTGCGTTGATTGACTGGTCTGACCCGTGTATCAAGGTTTGTATTGAAAGTATTGGGGGTTTGATGTT
>Ga0209598_10000987_pt1 | contig 23087 bp, 24 predicted proteins | sample M_140807_EF_Meta_FD_187317 | JGI IMG/M metagenome (GOLD analysis project Ga0209598, IMG submission 187317) | Freshwater microbial communities from Lake Montjoie, Canada to study carbon cycling - M_140807_EF_MetaG (SPAdes) (version 2) | ecosystem: Environmental > Aquatic > Freshwater > Lake...
GCTTTGCTGGAGTGGGAGTTAATTTTTGCAGCCAAAACCTGAGGAAAGACCCGAAGATCGGCAGTCATAGACAACCGCTACAATGTCAGCGATCGGCAAAAGTCAAAGGGGTCGGGCATTAATTCTTGACATTTGTTCAATCCGAGGAGGGATAACCAAGCTCGGCAGGAGCGCCAACGTCCCCGTTGGCTTTGCTGGAGCGGGAGTTATTTTTGCAGCCAACCTGAGGAAAGAAGCGAAGATCGGCAGTCATAGACAGCCGCTACAATGTCAGCGATCAGCTAAAGGGCCCCGCGTATTGACATATTTGGCAAGCCTATCTGTGGCTGAATCTTGAATTTTTACCCCACCTTGACGCAGCCGTCTTGAATTGTCGGGAGCGCCACTCCCCCGTTGGCATCGTTCACTACTTGACAAAACCGAAATAGTCCCGTATTTATGGCCATATGAAAACGACAATTGAACTTCCTGACGCGATTTTGGAGCGAACGAAGGTGGCTGCTGCGCATCGCCGCACCTCGATGAAAAATTTGGTGATTCAAGGGCTTGAGATGGTTCTTCAAAATGAAGTGGTTCCTGCCCAGCCTGCCGAGGCGTTGGCACGGCTACGCGGAGGTTACCGCTTGGGTGCCCGTCCAATGACCCGAGAGGAGATTCATGCCCGCTGATCGTTTTTTGGATACAAACGTTCTTCTCTACGCCTACGACCTGGATGCCCCAGCCAAACGGGCCGTCGCGAGGGCAATCGTCGAGGAGGCGTGGCTCCAGCCTGGGCGCACAGCCCTGAGTGTGCAGGTGCTGCAAGAATTTCATGTCAACTTTGTTCGAAACGGCCACCCGGTTGCTGAGGCGACATTGATTGTTGGAGATTTTACTTCATGGACGGTAATTGAAAATTCCCTCGCTCTCTTTCAGCGAGGACTATGGCTCCAGTCTCGATGGCAAATTTCGCTCTGGGATGCCATGATCTTAGCGGCAGCCGAAAGTAGCGGTGCCCGCGAACTTCTCTCGGAAGACCTCAACCATGGCCAGAATTACGGGCAAGTGTGTGTTATTAACCCATTCCTCGCATAAAATTTGAAAAAACTGGGGTTCAGGCAATGTTCCTTTTCATTTTTGACGAAAAGTTGACAGGAATAATTTCTTGGCTTTCGCTAAGCCGAAGGCACGAGAATCAAGCACGAAGCAAAGTCTGGGAGCGGCAACGCTATCGCTGGCTTCGTTGAAGTGGCGATTTCTTCGCAAAAATATTTTTGGGGTCCGCGCGCGAAGCGGCTCTTGAGGTATTCGCGGGAATTGTGTCTGAAAGAAATTTCGAGCCGTCCGTGATTGAAGTTTGGGCCATGCCGGAGGATGGCCATCCAATTATTCGGTGTGCCGCTAGCCTCGAAATTTTGCTCAGAGAGAGTTTGCGGCGAAGTTTGAGAGCGTGAGGTCTTCGACGAGGGCGAGTTGGTCGAGTCCGGCGGCGATGTCGAAATACTCGACGAGTTCGGCGGGGACTTGGGGTTGGGGGGAGTGGAGGAGCGAGAGGCTGAAGCCTAGGAGCAGGGTCGCGAATGCGGAGGCGTTGATCCAACGCAGGATGAAGGGGGGAATCGCTGGCGCTGGGGTAAGATGTCTGATGGATCTCAAGACATTTCTTGCGAAGAACTGCGAAGGTGAAGCTGTGCGGGCGCGGCCCAACAGATTCCACAGTTCGTTGTTCTCCGGAAGATCGTTTTTCATATCACATCAAACCCTGCTTGATGTCCGAAGTTGCGCGAAATTTTAGGTTTCGTGCGCGTCGAGGAAGCCTTCGAGTTGGCGAATACGGGTCGGGTGACGCATTTTCCGAAGGGCCTTGGCTTCGATCTGACGAATGCGCTCGCGGGTGACCTTGAATTGGCGGCCGACTTCTTCGAGTGTGCGGCTGTAGCCATCGACGAGGCCGAAGCGTTGCTCGAGAACTTGACGTTCACGTTCGGTGAGCGATTCCAAGACATCTTTGATTTTGTCCTTGAGCAAGACGATCGCAGCCATGTCGGCTGGGTTCTCTGCGCCTTTGTCTTCAATGAAGTCACCAAAGCTTGTGTCATCGCTGTCGCCGACGGGGGCCTGAAGCGAGATCGGCTGCTGCGCCATTTTCAAAACGGCACGCACGCGCTCGACTGGAAGCTGGATTTCGTCCGAGATCTCCTCTGGCGAGGGCTCGCGGCCATACTCTTGAACGAGCTGCTTCTGCACGCGGATGAGCTTATTGATCGTTTCGATCATGTGCACCGGGATACGGATGGTGCGGGCTTGGTCCGCGATGGAGCGGGTTATGGCCTGACGAATCCACCATGTTGCGTAGGTGGAAAATTTGTAGCCTCGGCGGTATTCGAATTTCTCGACCGCCTTCATGAGCCCCATATTGCCTTCTTGGATCAGGTCGAGGAATGAGAGGCCGCGGTTGGTGTATTTTTTAGCAATGGAAATGACCAAGCGGAGGTTGGCCTCAACCATTTCGGTTTTGGCTTTCAGAGCTCGGCGGTGCCAAATTTTAAGATTTTCGTGATGCGCCTTGAGTTCTTCTGGGGCAAGCCAGAAACGGGATTGCATATCCTTGAGCTCGGCCGTGTGCTGACGGCGGAGTTTGGGATTCGCATCCTTCGCGTGCTTCGCGAGTTCCTTTTGCACATTTGTGACAGCTCGATGGTTCTCTTCAACGAGCAGAACAAAATCCTCAACGACTTTCTGCTTGAAGAAGAACTTGGGATAAAATTGCTGCAGTGACTTGAGAGCGCGATCGAATTTCTTTCGTTTCTCCGAGTTAGCGCCAGACTGCGAAGTTTCTGCGTAAAGTTTTGAAGCCGAGTCTGTCGCTCGTTTCACTTGTTGGCAAAGACGGGGGAGCGCTTTCATGTAGCGTTCGCGGCTTTCGATTTTTTTGTCGAGAATGACGCGGTCGAAGCGTTCGCGCTGATCGATGAGCTTTTGAGCGAGATCAACATGGGCTCTTGCCACAAATCCAAAGCCATAGAGAAGTTCTTGGACTTTCAATTCGGCGTCTTCGATGCGTTTAGAAATTTCCACTTCCTGTTCACGTGTCAGCAACGGGACCTGGCCCATTTGCTTCAGATACATCCTGACCGGATCGTCGAGAATATCGAGTTTGGAATCGGCTTTTTCTTCTTTTTCCTCTTTCTCTTCTTTTTCGTCCTTGTCATCCTCCTCGTCGTCTTTGCGGACTTCTTTGACGCGATCGACGTCGGAAGCCTCAATGATTTCAATCTCAACGCCACGGAGCTGGCTGATGATGGCGTCCAAGTGCTCAGGATTGCTAACGCCTTCGGGAAGATGCTCGTCGAGATCTTCGTAGGTCAAGTAGCCTTGCTCTTTGGCCAGACGAATGAGGTCGCGAACCTTTTCTTGAATCATCTTGGGGATGCTCAAGGGCATGGGCTCAGCGGTTAAATCCAGTTTGGAGACTTCGGATGCTCCCTTCTTCTTGGTCTTATTTTTAACCTCGGGCGCTGTCTGTTTAACTTCTGGTTTTTTAGAAGTGGCTTCAGGGATGGGGACGGCTTTTTTGACTGGCTTGGCAGGTGTCGATATCTGGGGCTCTGGCTTTTTGCCGGCAGGTTTGACCTTTGGTTTTGCGACCGGCTTGGAGTTTTTGGAAGGCGCACTCTTGCCAGACGCACTCTTGGTAGGTGCGCTCTTGGTAGGTGCGCTCTTGGTAGGTGCACTCTTGGCGGACGGCTTAGCCTGGGGGACCGGGCGGGATGGTTTCTTTGGTAAAGATTTTACGGGCTTGATTGGAACCTTTTTTGAGGGAGCCGGCGCTGGTTTTGCCTTGGCTGGGGCTTTTTTTGGCTCTGTTTTTTTTGCAGGCGCTTTGGCCCGAGGCTTGTGGGCAGCCTTGGGGGACACGGTGGCTTTTTTAGCTGGAACCTTGCTCTTTGGCTTTGACGCCGAGACAGGTTTTTTGGGTGCAGGCTTTGCCGACACAGGTTTGCCGGACTTGGGGTTGGATTTTACAGTCGGCTTGGAAGGCTTTGAAACCTTCTTGGCCGCACTGGGTTTAGCCGCCGGACGGGACGGGCTTTTTGAAGAGGTAGTTTTGGTTTTCAATCTGCTTTCCGTTAGGCTTGGAGAAAAGGCCGACGAACATCTGCCACACGGATCGTAAGGTCAAGGATTTGTTTTTGGAATTTTTGTCTTTCCGCTACCGGAATCGACGGATCGGCAATCCGGCTCTTCAATCCATCGATTTCAAGGCTGAGTTGCTGCACATGGAGGCCTTGCAGCAATTGTCTGGCGCGCTCAAGCGGCTCCGGCGTCGATCGGTGGATGTCCATCGCCGATATCAGGCGCTCCTCGGGCCGCGTCAGTTGTGCTAGCAGGGTGGGTGGGGGAGGGGCACCGTCCTCGTAGTCGGCCTGGGACAGTTTGTTTACCAAAACGCCTCCCGGTTCGAATCCATCCAGCGTCCTCTGGGTTCGAATCCATGCCCGCACTTCGTTGCTGGTCAGTGCAAGACGACACAGCATTTCCATGCCGGCGGAGAGGGTGATTTTTTCCTCGGGCTGGAGTGCGGGAGTCTGGGCTTCCTCTTGATCGATGGTGGGCGCTTTCATTGCGACGCGAATGGCGGGCTGAGGGAGCCCGAGGCGCGAGGCGATGCGTCCCAGCAGGGTCTCCCGCAGAACGGCATCCTGCACGAGTGCCAGAGGCGGGGCGATTCGACTGACGAGGCGGGATTTGCCAGCGCTATCATTGAGTTCGCCCGAGGCGAAGGCCTCGTTGAGGCTGTGCTCGAAAAAGTCCGTCGCATTGTTCACGACTTCCAAAAATGCCTCTGGACCCGCGCGGCGGATGAGGGAGTCGGGATCCTCGCCTTGCGGGAGGGTCACTATTTTTACAAGCAAACCTTGCGAGAGCAGTGCGGGCAGGGAGCGTGTGGCAGCCTTTTTACCCGCGGCATCGGAGTCGAAGCAGAGCAGGACAGTCTCGACATAGCGTTTCAAAAGACGGGCCTGGTCGCCAGTGAAGGCGGTGCCTTGTGGGGCAATGACATTTCGAATGCCTGCTTCAAAGGCTGATATCAAATCGATCTGTCCCTCGCAAACAATGGCGGCATTTTTATCGATGAGGTCGCGTTTTGTTTTATCGAGCCCGTAGAGGACTCGGCCCTTGGAGAAAAGCGGTGTCTCGGGTGAGTTGACATATTTTGCGGCTTTTGCGTCGGCCTCGAGAATGCGTCCGCTGAAGGCGATGACCTCGCCGTAATCGTTTCGGATCGGAAACATAACGCGGTTGCGGAATCTGCTGTAGAGCGCGTTGCTGGAATTCGAGCCTTCGTCTTTTGAAGCTGCGAGGCCGCTTTGGATGATTTCCTCCGAGGAAAATCGGCGTCCGCGCAGGTGCGCAAGCAGAGCGTCCCATGAGGCTGGGGCAAAGCCGAGTTGCCAGGATTTTGCGATGGTCGAGTTCAGGGCTCTCGACTTGAGGTAATCCCTGGCCTGGGAGGCGTCCGGTGATTTCAGGAGTTGGTCGTGGAACCATGCCGATGCCTCGGCGTGGAGGGCTAAAAGACGCTGGCGCAGGCTGTGTTTCTGATGGTCTTCCGATGTTGCGGCCTCTTCGACGATGGGAATGCCCGCGCGCTGGGCTAGGCGACGAACGGCCGACGGAAAGTCCAGGTGTTCGTATTCCATAACAAAGCGGAGAACGCCTCCCCCGGCACCGCATCCGAAGCAGTGGTAGTTCTGCCGGGCGGGGTTCACATGGAAGGACGGCGATTTTTCGCGATGGAAGGGACACAGTGCGCGGAAGCTCGTTCCCGCGCGCTTGAGCGGGAAATACGAGCCGATCAAATCTACGATGTCATTGGCATCGCTGACGCGCTGGATTGTTTCTTCGGAGATGAGTCCCACGGGCTGAAAATACCTTGCGGCGGGTTTGGGCGCGAGGGAGATTTCCGTCGATATGAAGAGCCTTCTTTTGATTTTTGTGTGCCTTGCCCAACTGCTGCCTTTGCAGGCAGCCGAATTAAAGATTTCTACTGGGTCTGTAGTTGTCCTGCCCGTGAAGGGAACTGTGAGCGAAGCGCAGTTTTTTTTCCTCCGCCGAGCCTTGAAAAATGCGGAGTCCGTTGCGGCATCTGCGGTTGTTTTGGACATGGACACGCCTGGCGGCGATCTGAAGGCGACTGAGAAGATCGTGCAGATGTTCTCCAAGAGTCCGATTCCCGCCTACACTTATGTAAATGCCAATGCAGGCTCGGCGGGCGCTTTGATCGCCCTTGGCACGAAAAAGGTTTTCATGGCTCCGGTGAGCGCCATCGGAGCCGCCGCTCCAGTAGCTGGCAGTGGGCAGGAAATCCCCGAAACGATGAATGCCAAGATCGTTTCTTACTACTCCGGATACTTTCGCAGTGTGGCGCAGAAAAACGGATACCACCCCGAGTTGGTGGATGGTTTTATGAACCTCGATAAAGAGGTCAAGATCGGCAGTGAAGTGATCAATCCCAAGGGTGCGTTGCTGACATTAAGCGCGCAAGAAGCTGTTCGGGACATCGGAGGAAAGCCCTTGCTCGCCTCCGCTATCGAGCCGGATGTTGCTGCGCTTGTCACGACCTGCGGGCTTTCTCCAGAGCGGATTGTGCGTTTCGAGCCGTCCGGCTTTGAGAACATCGCCCAATGGATCACCATGCTAGCCCCCCTCTTTCTTCTTGGTGGAATAATGGGAGCCTATCTTGAATTCAAAGCCCCGGGTTTCGGGGTGGCGGGAATCCTCTCGGCGGTTTGTTTTTTGCTTTTTTTCGGGGGTCATTACATCGCAGGCCTCACGGGATTGGAAATGGCCGCCCTTTTTGTGATGGGTGTGCTCTGCATTTTAATTGAAGTCATTTTTTTCCCGGGAGTTTTCTTTTTAGCCCTCGGTGGTGCTCTGATGGTGCTTGCAGCGCTGTTTTTTTCGATGGTGGACTTATACCCGGCTCAGCCGATCAATTTCTCTTTCGATAGACTTCAAGTCCCGATGTGGAACCTCATCATCACCTTTGTTGCCAGCGCGGCTGGTGTTGCGCTTTTGGCTCGATTTCTCCCGAGCATTCCAATCTTTCGCAGTCTGTTTTTATCGTCGAGTTCTGCTACCGGTCCATCCATCGCGCCCGTCGTCACCGAGCTTGGAGCTGCGGCAAAGGTGTCTACCGGAGAGACTGGCATGGCGCTCTCAATACTGCGCCCGTCTGGTCGCGCGGAGATAAGCGGTGGAGTCTTTGATGTGATGACGAATGGCGAATTCCTGGAGGCTGGAACAAAAATCCAAGTCCTCGCCGTGAATGGTCAGAACATCATTGTGGGGCGTCAGGTGGTCTGAGCCACGCCACAGCGGATTTCGCCGCAAGCGACCCTGTGGCAAAGCATCCTTGTAGCAGGTAGCCTCCTGTCGGGGCCTCCCAATCGATCATTTCTCCCGCCACAAAAAGCCCGGGAAGTCTTTTGACCATGAGGTTGGAGTCGATCTCGCTCCAGCACACCCCTCCTGCGCTGGAGATCGATTCTGCAAGGGGTCGGGGGCCTTTTAATGGGATCACACAATTCTTTGCTTCGTGGGCGAGTGAGAGGACGTCCTTCCATTCGTTGCGAGCAAGAAGTGCATAGGCCGCATCGCCAAGTTTCCAACGCTGGCGTGCCTCGGCTATGAAATTCCGACGAACACATTCCATCTTTGCTACAAGTTGTTCGTGCGAATGCGCGGGCTTGAGGTCAATGGCTATGCAAGGGGCAGGCATTTCGCGGAGTGTTTTTCCGAGAGCATAAACGGGTCCTCCCTCGATGCCGTAGCGGGTGATCATGAGTTCGCCCTGAAATTGCTTTTCACCTGCTCGCACGGCCACATTTTTCAGCGGTTTTCCTTCGGCGAGTGTCAGGAAATCCGGATTCCAGTCATGCTCCCACCCGCAGTTGGCTGCCACGAGAGGCTGAATGGAAATGCCAAGACTTTCGAGAGCGCCTATCCACTGCCCGTCGGAGCCGGTTTGCGGCCAGGATGCACCGCCAAGTGCGAGGATGGCAGCATCCGCCTCCTCACTGGCACCATTGGAAAAAGAGATCAGAATCCTTGAGCTGGGCGTCACGGAGACAAGCCGGTGCCTCATTTCAAAGCGAACGCCCAAGGATCGCAGCCTCGCCACCCAAGCGCGTAGAAGCGTGGCGGCTTTGAGATTCTTCAAATAAACCCTGCCGCTTCCCGCCTCGAAAGTCTCCGCCCCAAGTCTTGACGCCCACTCGCGAAGATCTGCCGGCGTAAATCCCGCTAATATCGAACTCCAGAGCTCCCCGCTTGGTTTGGATGCCGAGTAGCGTCTGGCAAAGGCCTCCAAGGGTTCCGAGTGAGTGAGGTTCATGCCGCCCTTTCCGGCCACTAGAAATTTTCGTCCTACTGAGGGCTTCGCATCGAAGAGCGTCACTCCAGCGCCTGCTTCTGCCGCCACCTCGGCGGCGCGCAATCCTGCCGGGCCGCCACCTATGATGGCGATGCGCTTCACTTGGAAGATCCCGGAGTCAGTAATTTTCCGGACAAGTTGAAAACCGTCATTTCCTCTGCGTCCCGCGCCCAGTCGAGGAATGTGGTTGTAATGAGTGTTTGTGCCCCTAGAGGCAGTGCTGCAAGGAGTCGATTGCGGCGCGCCGTATCGAGTTCCCCGAAGATGTCGTCCAAGAGGAGCAGTGGGGGATGCGAGTGCATCGCCTCGATATGGCGTGCTTGAGCGATTTTGAGTGCTAGCGCAATGGTGCGTTGTTGACCTTCCGAGGCAAACGAGGAGGCCTTGAGATCGTTGAGTTGAAAATTCACATCGTCCCGGTGAGGTCCGCAAACAGTTTGCCTTAGACGCTCCTCTTCAGGCTGTGAAGTAGCGAGCGCTTCGGAAAATGGCATCTCGCAGCCAGGCCGGTATTCGATTTTCAGATCATCTGATGACGAGCTGATCTCCCTACAAGCCGAGGCCGCGTGTGGGGATAGCGAGCCTGTAAGCTTGGCGCGTGCCGACAGCAGAAAATCTCCCGCCTCCAGAAGCGGTGCGTCGAAAGCCGCGATTTCTCGTCTAGGACAGCCTTCTTTCAGTAGGGAATTGCGCGAACGCAGGGCGCGTTCATAGTCCCGCAGCGCCTTGCGGTATCCCGGCACGGATTGCGTTCCGAGAAAATCCAGATACCTCCGCCTCGCAGAGCTGGAGCCCTTTACCAGATCCAGGTCGGCATTCGAAAACCATGTGATGCGGGCTGTGGAAAGATAGTCTGTCGATTTTTGTTGAAGCTTCGAATCGAGGAAAATTGCGCGTCCTTCGGGCGTGTGACGGTATTGGAGGCGGCTATCACCAAAATGTCCTTCAATCGAAAAACCATCTTCTCCGCTTTTGATGAGTTCTGTTGTCGTCGTTGTGCGCGGGGATTGGAGGCGGAGCAGAACGCACACGGCTTCGAGAATCGAAGTCTTGCCTTGGGCGTTTTGGCCCACAATGCAGGTGCGGTGGGGTGCTGGAAAAAAATCCAGAGTTTCAAAGCAGCGGAAATGGTGGAGTCGGACTTCCCTGATCACACAAACTTCTCCATGCGGTCACCCTCGCGCGCCCGTGCGGCTTCGAGCGCCCATTCCGGAAAATCCGGCGAGAGAGTGGCTGTGAAATGAACACGCTTTCCAGTGAGGGGATGCTTGAATGCCAACTTCCAGGCATGCAAGTAATGCCGCTCCGCACTGCCTCTCCTGCCATATTGAGGATCGCCTGTCACGGGATGCCCGAGGTGTTTCAAGTGAACACGAATTTGATGCGTCCTGCCCGTTCGTGGGCGGCATTCGACGAGTGCTTTTCCATTGCTGTTGGCAAGCACTCGATAGTTGGTGAGGGCATCCCTCCCGCGATCGACGACCGCCATTTTCTGGCGGTGCACGGGATGACGGCCGATGGCCGCATCGATCTTGCCGTGGGGCATGCGCGGAACCCCGTCTGCAAGGGCCAGGTAGGATTTTTCCACCTCGCGGGATGCAAACTGCGCCGAGAGCGAATTGTGCGCGGCCTCAGTTTTAGCCACCACAATGCAGCCCGATGTCTCCTTGTCCAAACGGTGGACAATGCCAGGACGGCCCTCGCCGCCCACGATCTCCAGCCCGCCGCAATGGTGGAGCAATCCATTTGCCAGTGTGCCCTCGCGGTTTCCTGCGCCGGGATGAACAACCAGACCCGCAGGCTTGTTCAGCACAAGCAGCGTCTCGTCCTCAAAAATGATATCGATCGGAATATCCTGTGCTGCCAGTGGCGAGGGGACTGTCTCTTGCGGAATTTCAAAAACAACCTCATCTCCGGCGCGGAGGGGATAGGATGGCTTCGCGGCGACCTTGTTCACAAGAGCATGTCCATCTCGAATGAAGGCCTGCAGCCTTGCACGCGAGAAATCCGGACATCCGGTTCCGAGGAATTTATCTAAACGCTGACCCGCCTGTTCCGGCGTAACGAGAAAGTGAAGTGGCATGCTTGGTGGCCTCAAAAAATGCAACCGAGGCTCCGCGAAGTCTGGCGGCATGGAACCCTCAACGCAAGGAGATCGGCGGGTAGGCTGTGTTTTTAAAATTGTCGAGGGTCGTTCCTCGCCATGCTTTCCCGCAGCATTTGTTCGTATTGGGCCTGCTGAACCGCGTATTGCAATTCCACTTGGGCCCCATTGAAAACAAACAAGGCAATCAGCATAAGCATGGGATTCCCAAAAAATCCCAGCACTGCAAATCCACACGCCAGCACCTGCCCGGTCCTGGCTGCCACGCGCGTTGCCCCAACATGGCTGAACTTCATTGCCAATAGCGCTCGCAGCACGCGCCCGCCATCCATCGGAAAAGCTGGGATCATGTTGAAAATAATCAACCCGCAATTCACCACCAGCAGGTTGTGGAGCATGATGCGCGCAGTGTTGTCCGGCCCAGCTAGAATTCCTCCTGTCAGTATCAGAATTCCTGCCAGCACCGTAGCAATCGCCACATTCACCGCCGGGCCCGCCACAGCAATGACGAGTTCCATCGAAGGTTTTTCGGGGATCTGATCCATCCTTGCCACTCCACCGATAGGAAGCAGCGTGATATCCGGAGTGCGAATGCCATAGCGTCTGCCAGCCATGGCGTGCCCGAATTCATGCAGGAGGACGCAGAAAAACAGGGCTGCAATAAAGGATACTTCGCCGATCGCTCCAGGCCACCCAGCATCCTGCCATCCAGTGAATCCAAAAAAGGCCGGCAGAAGCAAGAAAGTGACATGAACCCTGACATCGATGCCTGAAATCCGAGCGATGCGATACGACCATTTCATAAAAATTGATTTTCGGATTCGTGAATTCCCATAAACTGCAATGCTCAGCGCTTCGGGCGCCATGCTTCACACTCACAATCCACCATTCTGAAAGAAAAGAAAATGTCCCTTTCCACTCCCAAAGTTCTCGTAGCCGATCCCGTGTCCCAAAGTGGAGTCGATGAACTCTCCTTAGGCGGCGCTCTTGAGGTCGTTGTCAAAACCGGTCTACCCGAAGCTGAGATTATCAAAATCATCCCGGAATTCTCCGCGCTCGTCGTCCGCAGTCAGACCAAAGTGACCGCCGCTGTTCTGGAGGCCGCTATGAACCTGAAGGTCGTCGGCCGCGCCGGCGTCGGCGTGGATAATGTCGATGTGGATGCCGCAACGCGCCGTGGTGTCATCGTTATGAACACTCCTGGTGGCAACACCATCTCCACCGCCGAGCATGCTTTTTCCCTCCTTGTCAGCATTGCCCGCAACATCCCTCAAGCCGATGCCAGCATGAAGGCCGGACGCTGGGACCGCAAAAAATACGAGGGCGTCGAACTCTACAATAAGACTCTCGGCATTCTCGGCATGGGCCGCATCGGCACGGAGCTTGCTCGCCGTGCCATGGCCTTCGGCATGCGCGTTCTCGCCTACGATCCCTACCTTTCGGTCAGCCGCGCCCGCAGCCTTCAGGTGGAGCTTGTCGAAGATATCGACTCCCTCCTCCCGCAAGCCGACTTCATCAGCATGCACATGCCGCTCACGGATGAAACCCGCCATATGCTCGATGCCCGCCGACTGGCCCTTTGTAAAAAAGGCGTCCGCATCGTGAACTGCGCACGCGGTGGACTTGTCGCCGAAGACGCCCTGCATGATGCCCTCAAGTCCGGCCATGTCGGAGCCGCCGCACTCGATGTTTTTGAGGTCGAGCCGCCACCCGCCGACTTCCCGCTGCGCGAACTTCCGAATATCGTCTTTACTCCTCACCTTGGAGCCAGCACCGCCGAGGCGCAGGAAAATGTCGGCATCGAAATCGCACAGGCCATCCGCGCTGCTCTGCTCGATGGGGAAATTCGAAACGCCGTCAACATGCCGAGCATCGACGCCAAGACCGCAGCGGTCGTGAAGCCCTACCTCACGCTCGGTGACAAAATGGGCCGCTTCGTTGCCCAGCTCGCGCCGAAACGCAACGACCGCGTCGTCATCACCTACGGCGGTAAAGCTGTCGAAATGCCCACCGACGCGATCAGCCGCGCCATCCTCACTGGCTTCCTCAAACATGCCGGCGGCGAGGAGGTGAACAGCGTGAATGTCCGCAGCATGGCTTCCACTATCGGCCTCGATGTCCAAGAGGTTCGCTCCAGCGAGCAGACCGATTTCAATGAATGGCTCCATGTAGCCGTTTTCAGCGGTGACAGCAAAGTCTCGCTTGGGGGCACATTCTTCGGTGCCAAAAACGATCCGCGTATCGTGCGAGTGAACGGCAATTCCGTCGAAGTCACGCCATCAGGGGTTGTTCTCATGCTCGAAAACCGCGACCGCCCCGGCATCGTCGGCCACATCGGCACGCTCCTCGGCACTGAGAAAATCAATATCGCCAGCATGAGCCTCTCCCGCACCGAGCAGGGTGGACGCGCTCTCACGCTGTTAAACCTCGACAGCATGCCTGGAGCGGATCTCATGACCAAGCTCTCGGCCGACGCCGACATCTACAGCGCTCGGGTCATCGCGCTCTAAGTCCACAAACGGGCGGGGCCGCCATGGAACAAACCGAGGCCATCCTCATCCGCAAGCAGGCTTGGAGCGATACGAGTCTCATCACCACATGGCTCACCAGCGGGCATGGCAAAATCACCGCCATGGCCCGCGCGGCCCGCAAGCCTGGAAGCTCGTTCTCTGGCAGCTTGGATCTTTTTCACAAGGCCGAGATAGGCTACGCCATGCCCAAACGAGGCTCCCTTCACACGCTTCGTGAAGTGAGACTAGTTGAGGTTTTTGCCGCCACCTCCGCGTCGAATCTTTTTCTCTGTGGCTACTTTGCCGAACTCATCGACCTCGTCACGCAGCCCGGTGAACCGTTTCCCGAGATTTACGATCTCTTCTCACGCGCCACCACCCATCTGAGTCGCTCCCCTGGCTCCATGCGGGCGCTCGAGTTTTTTGAAAGCGAACTCTGCCGCATGCTGGGCATCCACGATGGCACCGATTGTGCCAGGGCGGCGATTGAAACCTATTGCGGACGCATCCCCTCCTCGCGTATGGCTGCATTGCAATTGTTGAACCCTCGCACCACACCGTGAAACGAATTCTTCAGCAAACTCTCCTCATCGCACTCATCGCCGCATTTTGCCTGCCGCTCACCGCTTGCCTCGGGCCAAATATCAAAGGCTACAAAACCAAGCCCTACTCGATTCGTGGCGTTCGTTACCACCCCATGCAACCCCGCGACGCCATCGGCCACACAGAGACCGGTGTTGCCTCGCACTATTCCGAACACTTCCTCATCTTCCCAGGCAAGACCTCCACTGGAGAGAATCTCTGGCCGTGGACAAAGGTTGCAGCTCACAAAACCCTACCCATCCCTTGCGTCATCCGCGTGACCAACCTTACTAACGGCCGTTCGACTAAAGTCCGCGTTAACGACCGCGGACCCTTCATCCGTGGTCGCATGCTTGACGTCACAAAACCAGTTGCCGACGATCTCGGATTCACCAATCAAGGCCTCACGGATGTAAAAATCCAAGTCCTCAGCGTCGGCGATGGGCCCTATCGCATCCGCTAAAATTTCAACTCAATCAAAACATGCTAACTCCAAAAATCGCCCAAAAATCACCCGCACCTGTCACTGTTGTCGCCGGCAAGACCTACTACTGGTGCTCCTGCGGTGAGAGCAAATCTCAACCCTTCTGCGATGGTTCACACAAAGGCACGGGGTTTTCACCAGTTCCCTATACCGCCGAAAAAGACGGCACCGTGTATTTCTGCGCCTGCAAACAAAGCGCAAACGGTGTCCTGTGCGACGGCTCGCACAAAGCTCTCGCCTGATCTTTTTTCATTCCTCTGCGAAATAATCATCCTAGCGCACATGGGCTAGGCTCCAGCCTGACTGCATGGTGATAATGGTAGAGATTTAACTGAGAAAAGCATTGCGTGTGGGGTGAGGAGAAGGCTGTGAGCTTAGGCTCAAAGGTCTCGTCTAGCGGCTAGACATTGTTCTAGCCAAAAAATAATCCCCCTGCAGGAATCCCAGACTTTTTTGTCCTGCGGCCTCAGATTTTTCGCCTGATATTCTTTCTTGAAAAGCGCCGACCTGCAAATCAGATTATGTCCTTCAGATCGGGCCGTGGCTCAGCTTGGTAGAGCGCTTGAATGGGGTTCAAGAGGTCGAGAGTTCAAATCTCTCCGGCCCGATTTTTCTTCGCTGGCATTGCCGAATTCTTTGTTTCCAGCAATAAAATGCGATCCATGAGCGACAGCATTAAGGAACTTACAGCGGAGATCTGCGCCTTTCGTGACGCGCGGGACTGGGCCCAATTCCACAACCCAAAGGAAATGGCGGTGGCCATCGCTGCCGAGGCTGGTGAACTGCTCCAGCACTTTGTCTGGCAGGATGCAGTCCAGTCCCTCGACAGGGTTTCAACACGCCGGGCCGAGATCGGATCCGAGATGGCCGATGTGGCGATTCTGCTTTTTGAAATGGCCGCGAATTGTGGAGTGGATCTGGGCGCCGTGATGCGGGCGAAGCTTGCACGAAACGAAGAGCGTTACTCCGTCGCAAAGGCCAAAGGCTCCAATAAAAAATACAACGAGCTTTGAGCGAGGAACCCCCGCACCGCCGCCGGCCGCGCTACTCCGGCAAACACCCGCGGCGGTTTAATGAAAAATACAAGGAACTTTCAGGGAATGCCGAGACGCTCGCCCGCGTGCGCGCCTCGGGCAAGACTCCGGCTGGTAGTCATGTGCCAATCATGGTCGATGAAATCCTCGAGGTTCTCGATCCTCGGCCCGCGAATATTGCTGTCGATTGCACATTGGGCTTTGGCGGACACACGCGCCGACTTCTCGGCTGTGTAGCTCCTAGCGGGCATGTCATCGGTCTTGATGCCGATCCGCTGGAGCTTCCAAAAACCGAGGCTGCTCTGCGCCGCGAGGGTTTCGGTGTCGATGTTTTTACCGCACGAAAATCGAATTTTGCGGGACTCCATGCCGCCCTCGCTGCGTCCGGTTTTTCGGGAGCTGATGTGATCCTGGCTGACCTTGGCGTTTCCTCGATGCAGTTGGATAATCCCGCAAGGGGCTTCACTTGGAAGTCTGCTGGGCCGCTGGATATGAGGATGAATCCCTCGCGTGGTCTCTCCGCCGCACAATGGCTTTTGAAAATGACGCCGGCCGAGCTTGAGCAAGCACTGATCGAAAATGCCGATGAACCCGATGCCGCAATGCTCGCCTCAGCCCTCGCGGGCAAAGACTTTGCGACCACGACAGACTTGGCCGACGCCATTCGAACTGCGCTGCAGCACCGATCTGTCGAACTCGTCGAGAAGGCGATCCGGCGTGTTTTTCAAGCCGTGCGGATTTCCGTGAACGAAGAGTTCAGCGCCTTGGATGCTCTCTTGCGCAGCTTGCCATCCTGCTTGAATGCCGGTGGACGTGTCGCCATCATGACCTTTCACTCCGGCGAGGATCGTCGCGTAAAAAAAGCGTTCCAAGCCTGGCATCGTGACGGGACTTTTAGTTCCATCGCCGAGGATGTCATTCGGGCCTCCTCTGACGAGCGCCACGCGAATCCCCGCGCCACATCCGCCAAACTCCGCTGGGCGCGTCGAGCGCAGTGATTTGCGTCTATCGAAAAGGCCACCCTTTGCGGGTCACAAAAAGAATTAGAAAAAAGTTGTTGCACTCCGAATTTCGAGTGTTAAATTTATTGCGTTCTGGGGGGAACAGAAGCCCGTTGCAGCATTCGTTGCGACGGGCTTCAACTTTTATCAGGGGTCTTGTTTTTCAGCCTTTCATGCCGCCCGAAGCGCTGCCAGCATGGCATCTATGAAATACCCGCGCTCACCCAAGGAACAGGTCTGTGGAATTGTCTACTTCGGACGCATGGTGGATAAAATCCGTCTCATGGCCGCCGGGGAGTTGCATCCAGACCTTCATGCGAATCTTGGTCAGGGCTTCGATGAACGCATCACAACTTTTGTCGCCGTGGATTATTCCGATGTGAAAAACCACGTGCTTGCCGGCGGTCCGGATGACGAAGTGCTCGAATGGTGCTTTCAAAAAGGCAAACGCCCCACTGCTGAAGAGATCGAGATTTGGAATAGTTTCATGATCAAGCGCGGATGGGGTGATGAACTCAGCGAGCGCCTCACCAGTCGTAAAAAAGAAAGCGGATTCGAAAACCGGGACGACATCCAGACGATGTTCCACTACATCGATGCGGATGAGGGACGGATGTAAGCGCTGTCTCGCTTTTGTTTCGGCGCTCGGATTTTAACATTGAGGAACCGCGATTCCTCACCCAACTTCGCTCCACATGGATTTCGTCAACCTCACCCGTCATCTCGGGATCGGCTCAAATTGTTACTGGCTGCGTGTCGGGGGCAAAAATATCATTCTTGATGTGGGCTCGGATCCAAAAGTCGATGGGCTCGGCGCCACGCCGTATCTAGCTACAGTTCCAGAGGGAACGGTGGATGCCATTATCATCACCCATGCGCACCAGGATCACATTGGTTCGCTTCCGGTGTTGACCCGCAGCCAGCCACAGTGTCCGGTTTTTATGACCGAGGGCACGGCAAACATAGCAGACACCATGCTGCACAATTCCGTGAATGTCATGACGCGCCAGCGCGAGGAGTTGAAGCTCATGGAGTATCCGCTCTACACGCATCGCGGCGTGGATCTTTGCCAGCAGGCCTGGGTGCGATGCCCTCTCCGTCAGCGTCGCAACCTCGCAGGCAACCTGTCCGATGATGACAATGAAGTCACTTTCGAGTTCTACCACGCGGGACACATCCTTGGATCGGTGGGTGTTCTCATACGCCATGCAGGAAAGTCGTTTTTCTACACAGGAGATGTGAATTTCGAAAGCCAGACTATCATGACGGGCGCTGACTTTCCGGAGGAGGGTGTTGACTACCTGCTCATGGAAACGACTCGTGGTGATTCGCCTACGCCGCTTGGTTTTTCCCGCGCTAATGAGGAGGAGCGGTTCTCCCGCGCTGTGAGCGAGGCTATCGCCAATGGTGGCACTGTGACGATTCCTGTTTTCGCCCTCGGCAAGACCCAGGAGGTGCTGGCATTGCTCTGGCAAATGCGGTTGCGGGGTGAAATCGGCAACATCCCAATCTACATCGGAGGTCTCAGCGTGAAGATCACGACCACCTATGATGCCATGGCGGCTACCTCGGTGCGGAACCATCCCGAGTTGCAACTCTTGCAGGAGATGGCCCCCTATGTGCTTTCAGGCCGCGAAATTCAGGATGTGCAGCCCCGCAAGCGCGCAATCTATGCCTTGTCGAGTGGCATGATGACCGAGCACACGCTTTCCAATATTTTTGCCCGCCGGATCCTTGGCGACGCCTCGCAGCATTTGTTCTTCGTTGGCTATTCCGACCCCGACTCGCCTTCGGCCCGCATCCGAAAGGCCTCGCACGGCGAGGAAACCATGCTCGACAAGGACCATCCTGCCATTCCGCTCAAATGTGACGTGCGGGAGTTCAGCTTCAGCGCTCACACAAACAGGGAGAACCTGAAGAACTATGCCGCGATGCTGCGTCCATCTAAAATTCTTCTCGTCCACGGCGACCGTCCCGCACTGGAATGGTTCCAACTGGCTCTCTTCCGTGAACTCGGTGGCACCGAGGTGATCGTCCCAGAGTTGGGGCGTAGTTATTCACTCGGTTGAGGTCCTGATTTTTTTGCACCTTGCGATTCGCTTTGCTCGTAGAAATCACACACCGCTCCTGCTGCATTGAGGATGGGAAAATGATTTACTTCTCATGTGCAGGTGCAAATCTTGTTAACTAAACTCATGCCTAACGGACCGAGAGATCTCTTTCAAAAATGCAGGGAATACAGGGACAGTGCTGATGCACGGGCCCAGGGTTTCTATCCGTATTTTCGATCCATTGAAGAACCACACGGCAACTACGTGATATGCGATGGTCAGCGCAAAATCATGATCGGGTCGAACAACTATCTGGGCTTGGCTCAGGACCCTCGTGTGGTCGAGGCCGCTTGCGATGCGACACGACTCTATGGCGCCGGTTGCACCGGTTCGCGCCTCTTGAATGGAACAATCAAGCTGCATGTAGATCTTGAGGAGGCTATTGCGGATTTTCTCGGCTGCGAAGCAGCTATTCTTTTTTCAACCGGTTTCTTTGCCAACCAAGGTGCTCTGATCGCGCTCACAGAGGAGGGAGACTCCATCCTCTGCGACCGTGAGAACCACGCCAGCATCATCGATGGCTGCCAGTTTGCTCCCGCAAAGCTTATTCCTTTCCGCCACAACTCCGCTACATCCTTAGAAAATCGTCTCAAGCGCGTGCCCGACGAATCCGGTCGGTTGGTTATCCTAGATGGCGTTTTTAGTATGTCTGGCGATATCGCCAACCTGCCTGAAATCATCCCTGTGGCGAAGCGTCATGGTGCCTTCGTTTATGTGGACGAGGCTCACTCGCTAGGCGTCCTTGGCCATCATGGTCGCGGAACATCAAATCACTTTGGCCTTCAGGACCAAGTGGATATCACCATGGGCACCTTCTCGAAATCCCTCGGCTCCATGGGTGGTTTCGTTGCCGGAAATGCTCAGATGGTTGAGTATTTGAAGCACCGCGCCCGGTGTCTGATTTTTACTGCTGCCCTTGCTCCCGCCGTCGTTGGCGGAGTGAAAAAATCGCTCGAACTCATGCAGGAGGAGCCGTGGCGCATCGAACAACTTTGGCGGAACACCCGCAAGATGCACGAGGGTTTCAAGCGTATTGGATTCAATATCGGCGAGACCAAGACGCCCATCGTGCCAATTCTCATTGGCAGCGAGGCCAAGTCCTTCATCTTCACCCAGCGCCTTTTCGAGGAAGGCATCTTTGCCACGCCAGCTATCTATCCGGCTGTGCGCTACGGCGAGGCGATCGTTCGCACCAGCTTCATGGCCACCCACACGGATAACGACCTCGACCGTGTGTTGGAAATTTTTGAAAAGCTTGCCCGCGAGTTAGGAACTTTTGATGACCCTGCCTATGTCAATCCAGGACGCCGCAAAAACATTTTCGATTTCCGTCTGCCAGACACCGTCGCAGAGGAAGCGGTTCGAGAGAACGGCGGAGAGCATTCACAAAACGGATCCGGCCTATGTGCCGCCGTTTCCCGGTAGCGTCGCAAAGTTTCTCGCGCCGGATTCGACCTTCCAGCGCCGTCACGGTCCCATCACGGCGTTCATCGCCGAGCGCGGTGGACGACCTATTGGCCGTATCGCGGCTGTCGTGAACCGCTCGCACAACCAATACCACGAGGACAAAACGGGATTCTTCGGTTTTTTCGACTGCGTGAACGAGCCCGCAGTCGTTCAAGCACTCTTTGCAAAAGCCGCCGAGGTGCTGCGCGACGCGGGTCTGGAGACCATTCGGGGTCCCTACAACCCCAGCATCAACGACGACTGTGGAATCCTCATGAATGGATTTGAAAAACAGCCGGTCATTGGCTTGCCATGGAATCCCTCCTACTACCCCAGCCTGGTTGAGAATCTCGGCTTCAAAAAAGTCCGCACCCTCTACGTTTTAGACCTCCCGCTTCACCTTCGGAATCCGCCTGAGAGGTTTTTGCGAATCGTCGAGCGCTTGAAAAAACGCGCCAATCTCACCACCCGCCCTTTTCAACTCAAGCGCCTTAACGAGGAATTAAAAATTGTTCGCGAAGTTTACAATGCCACGCTCGAGAGAAACTGGGGATTTGTTCCCATCGGCATGGAGGATTTGCTCGATTCGGCCGAAGATATTCGTGCTATCGCCGATCCCCGCCTCCTCCTCATCGGCGAATCCCAGGGCCGCGATGCAGGGGTTGCCATCACTCTGCCGAACTTTAACGAAATCCTTGCCGCTGCGAAAAATACCCCCCACTGGTTGCGGCTAATCCATATTTTTTTCCTGATGAAAACCCGGAAGATCAAAAGATGCCGCCAGACCGTGCTTGGCGTTGTTCCGGAATTCCGCGACCGGGGCCTCCATGCGTGGCTTGTGCACGAGCAATTTTCCGAAGCCAAAAAACACCACACCCACGCCACGCTCGGCTGGCTCGAGGACACCAACGCCGAAATCATCGACGTCTGCCAAATCGTCGGCGGCGAACCGGATCGCGAGTGGGGCCTTTTTGAGAAAACACTATGATGTCCCATATTCCATCCGCTACCCGATACGACCACATGCCATACCGCCGCTGTGGGCGCAGCGGCCTCCTCCTGCCTGCCATCTCGCTCGGTCTGTGGCATAACTTTGGCAGTGTCGATGTTTTTGAAAATAGCCGGGAAATGATCCTCGGTTCATTCGACCTCGGCATCACGCACTTCGACCTCGCGAATAATTACGGCCCCGTGCCCGGAAGCGCTGAGGAGACATTCGGACGAATTTTAAACAACGACCTGCGCGCACACCGCGACGAGCTCGTTGTCTCGACCAAGGCCGGCTACCGCATGTGGCCGGGTCCGCACGGTGAGTGGGGATCCCGGAAATACCTGCTCGCCAGCCTAGACCAAAGTCTCAAGCGCCTAGGGCTTGAGTATGTGGATATTTTCTACAGCCACCGTCCCGACACGGAAACTCCACTCGAGGAGACTGTCAGCGCTCTCGTGCAAGCCGTGCGCTCCGGCAAGGCACTCTACGCAGGCGTTTCAAACTATCCCGCCGATATGACTCGCCGCGCCGCTGATCTCTTGGCATCCGCCGGCGTTCCGCTCCTGATCCACCAACCCCGGTATAATTTATTCAACCGCTGGGTGGAGGAGGGGCTCTCAGCTGTCCTCCTCGATGTAGGCACCGGCTGCATCGCATTCTGCCCGCTCGCACAGGGGCTTCTCACAAGCCGCTATCTGAACGGAATCGAAGACGGTTCCAGAGCCAGCAAACCCCATGGATTTTTAAAGCCAGACCAGGTCACCGAAGAAAAAATGCAACGCGTTCGCGCTCTCGCCGAGATCGCCACGAATCGGGGTCAGACTCTCGCTCAACTCGCTCTGGCATGGGTGCTCGCCCGGCCATCCGTCACATCCGTTCTCATTGGAGCCAGCAGCCTCAAGCAGATTCAGGAAAATATAGCCGCTCTGGAAAAAACACACATCACTCCCCAGGAGCTTGACGCCATCGATGTGGCTTCCAGCCTCTGAAAAGTCCGTCCCCGGCCGCTGCAAAGTTCAAATTTGAGCTTCGAAGTCCCTTTTTGGAAAAGGATCACTCCTTGCGGATGGTTCTGAATACCGGTTGCAAGATGGGGTTGGGGTGTTCTTGGACGGCCGTTCCGATTACTTCGCCCTTCTCGTTGTAGATGGGCACAGCCGTGCGGATCGGTGATCCGTAGTCGATAAAACCCTCGATCTCTGTTTGCTCGAATCCCGTGCCATCGACCGTCATGCCTGTTCGTCGTGTCTCGAAGGCAGTTGGAGTTGCAGGCTTGATGACATAGCCGCCGCCAGCCTGTGGAGTGATGCGTGGGGCAGCATATTCTGTGACTATGGGAATCTCCTGGCCAATGAACATCCTCGTTTGAGCGGGAGCATTTGCTCTCGCGGGTTCTCCAAGAAAATTATGGTTCCTGCGGATTTCCTGCTCCTCCTCTTCATCGGCCGTCTGTTGCGGCGTAGGGGTGGGTGAGACCGCTGTGGCCTTTCCTTTGGTATTTGCCTGATTGGCTTGCTCAGTATCCGACTCAGGAGCGGAAAAACCAGCTACCAAGGAGGAAAAAAAGGCCAACAAAATCCAGCGCAGTATGGTTGGGGAATTCATGACAACCTGCCCGTTCGGCGGTCGAAGCTCAGTTCCCGTATTTGATCGAGCAGCCGTAGGCCTCGGTTTCGGGGATGCTGACTGGCTTGCCTGCGACGGTTTCATCGATAGCTGCGGCGACGAGGTTTTTCGCTGTTGCAATGTCCGCAGGATCGGCGGATTTTTTGTCATCAATCGCTCCGTGGTATACGAGTATGCCGTCGGCATTGATGACATACATCTCGGGTGTGCGTTTGGCTCCATAGGCGTGGCCTGTCGCGCCCGACTCGTCGATGAGGTAGGCTGTGGCGGCGGAGTTTTTCTCAGAGCAAGCCTTCAGAGCGTCGGCGGGTGCGGCGTGGCCTTGCTTTCCTGGTGCGGACGAGCAGATCGAAAGCCACACGACGCCCTTGGCGGCGGCGTCCGCCTGGAGTTTCTGCATATTGCCGGAGCCGTAGTGCTTCATGACGAAGGGGCAACCATAGTTGGTCCACTCAAGCACGACGACTTTGCCTTTATAGTCAGAGAGGGAAACGGACTTGGATTCGCAGGTCGGGAGGGTGAATGCGGGAGCGGGTTTTCCGATTTCGGCGTCAGCGTGGACCCATGTGGCGAGTGCGAGAAGGAGGAGAAGTGGTTTTTTCATAGAGCCTCAAAATACATCGCCAAGGCTCGATGGCAATCTACTGGGTTCACCCGAAGAAGGAGCGGAGTTTTTTGAATAATATGCGGAGTCCTTGAAAAATATTCCTGAGGAGGCGTGGCAGAAAAATGAGAATCGTGGTGCAGACGATAGCTGCCAGCAGCAAGGCGACAAGCGG
>Ga0209598_10000988_pt1 | contig 23066 bp, 4 predicted proteins | sample M_140807_EF_Meta_FD_187317 | JGI IMG/M metagenome (GOLD analysis project Ga0209598, IMG submission 187317) | Freshwater microbial communities from Lake Montjoie, Canada to study carbon cycling - M_140807_EF_MetaG (SPAdes) (version 2) | ecosystem: Environmental > Aquatic > Freshwater > Lake...
GGCCCGCATCTTCTCGGTGGATGGCCCCCAGATGATCGGCCGCTCCCACCTGGAGATTCCGCTGCAGGTGCGCGAAGAGCGGCAGGTGAGGCTGGGGTGAAGGGGGGGGGATTCTGCCACCAGAGTTGCGGGCTCCTAGCTGGCGTCAGCTGACCGTGCGCGATGGCAAAGGCGGTGAGGATCGGCGCACAATGCTGCCCGAGGGAAGAAGAGAGCGGCTACGAGAGCAACTGCAGGCGGCGCGACGACTGCATGAGAAAGAACTGGGGAACAGGGCCGCCACCATCTGGATCCGAGCCTGGTTCAGAAAGCAATTCGCCGTGCCATGAGGGCGGCAGAGATCAACAAAGCGGCCACCTCTCACTGGTTTCGCCATTCCTAGCGGCTCCGCCACGCTGGGCTTGCGGCTTCGCGAAGGCCAGGAAATCTGAAGCTCGCTCGCGCTAAGGAGTCAAAGCACTATTAGGCATGCTTGATGATTTCGGAACATGGTTGCATACGGACGATGATTTATGCGCGCGTTCTCATTCATGGGCCAATGGATGTCACCAGTCCGCCAGATTTCCTGTAAAGAAGTCGAAAAGAGCCTCCGGCGATACCGGATCCGTATAAAATCCCCACTTTTTCACCGTACAATCCACCACTCCCATTGCACCGCAAGCCCTTTGGAGCAAGTTGCCGGCTTCCCAGCGGCTGCATAGGCCGACAACGGCACCCCACCGCAGAGCGGATACGGGACCCGCCCATACAGCGTTCGGCGGGCTTGCCTTGAGGCATCCGTTGATCTCGTTTGCTTAAGAAAGACTGAGCTTTCTAAATACCCAGCATTTAATTCAGACCCGACAGCTGTCCCGGCTGGCGGTAGCCATTAGCACATATTCAGAGGCTGAGGAGGAAACATTTGTAAAGACTTTGGAGCGGCCGCAGCTCCGTTGCCATAGTGAGATCCTGTCTGTTGCCTCAGCGGTGAATGACACCTCCAGCTGCAGGTCCAAGCAACCCCGGTTCTGCAAATACTACGCCTTCTACAGGTCGGCAGCCTGGAGCGGCAGGTAGCTCATCGGGGACGGCAGAGACTAGCGGCCAGGCCCAGAGTCATCTGCTCCAGCCCCCTGCCATCAGCCTTCCCAAGAGCGGTGGGGCCATCCGCGGGATGGGGGAGAAGTTCGCCGCCAATCCGGTCACGGGCACCGGCTCGATGACGGTGCCGATTGCCACCAGCCCGGGCCGCAGCGGGTTCGGTCCCCAGATCAGCCTCAGCTACGACTCCGGCGCCGGCAACGGCCCCTTCGGTTTCGGTTGGAGCCTGTCCTTGCCTGCGATCACTCGCAAGACCGACAAGGGCCTGCCGCGTTACCGCGACTGGAGCAGCGCCCCGGCCGACGCCGATGTGTTCGTGCTCTCGGGCGCGGAAGACCTGGTGCCGGTGTATCGCCAAACTGCCAGTGGCCGTTGGGTCACGGATGCCGACGGCAATCTCCTGATCCACGAAGACCCCATCGACGGCTACCTGGTGCGCCGTTACCGACCGCGCATCGAGGGGCTGTTCGCCCGCATCGAGCGATGGCAGTGGATCCCAACCGCCAGCGACCCGCGGCCGGAGAGCGAACAACGTGCCGATGTGCACTGGCGTTCGATTTCCAAGGACAACATCCTCACGATCTACGGCGCCGATTCCAGTTCACGCATTGCCGACCCGCAGGATCCGGAGAGGATCTTCAGCTGGCTGATCTGCGAAAGCCGCGACGACAAAGGCAATGCCATCCGTTATCTCTACAAAGCGGAGGATGGAACCCTTACCCTGCGGCCCGGGCAGGACGATCCCTATCGAAAGCTGCACCAGCGCAACCGGGGAGCCGTCAACGACCCTCGCCGCACGGCCCAGCGGTATCTGCAACGCATCTTCTACGGCAACCGCATCCCGCTGCTGGATTCCCAGGGCCGCCGCCCGCGCCGCCTGAGTGATCTGCCCTCCCCCCCCATCGACACCGCCGCCGACTGGCTTTTTGAAGTCCGCTTCGATTACGGGGAACTGAACGACGCCGACCCCACAGGCACAGCAGAGCAGCCGTGGTTGTACAGGCCCGATGCCTACTCCAGTTACCGTGCCGGCTTTGAGGTGCGCACCTGCCGCCGCTGCGAGCGGGCGCTGATGCTGCACCACATCCCCGGTCCGCAGGGCTACGAGGGTGTGGTGCGCAGCACCGACTTCACCTACGACGACGAGCTCGATCCCACCCTGGCCAGCAAGCCGATCTACAGCTTCCTGAGCCAGGTGGTGCAGATGGGCTGGAAGCAGGAAAACGACAACAACATCCGTCGCAGCCTGCCGCCTGTGGAGTTCCGCTACAGCCAGCCGGAACTGAGCACAACGGTGGAGGAGGTTGGACCCCGCAGCCTGGAAAACCTGCCGGTTGGCCTCGATGGCAGCAGCTACCGCTGGGTGGATCTGCACGGCGAAGGCCTGCCGGGAGTCCTGAGCGAGCAGGCAGGGCAGTGGTTCTACAAGCGCAATCTCAGCCCGATCAGCCAGTTGCTGCGGGCTGACGGCAAGACGAACGTTGCCACGTTCGCGCCGCTTGAGCTCGTGGCAAGCCGGCCCAACGTGAGCCTGGCGGCGGGGGCCCAGATCCTTGATCTGGCCGGCGATGGCCTGCCGGATGTGGTGAGCCTGAGCGGCCCGGCACCAGGGCTCTATGAGCATGACGATGCCGAGGGCTGGCAGCCGTTCCGGCCCTACCGCCAGCTGCCCAACGTCAATTTCCAGGATCCCAACCTGCGCTTCATCGACCTCGACGGCGATGGCCACGCCGATCTGCTGATCAGCGAAGCGGAGGTCTTCGTCTGGTATCGCTCCCTGGAGGAAGACGGCTTCGATGGGGCTCAGCGGGTAGCGCTGCCCTGGGATGAGGAGAAGGGGCCGCGGGTGGTGTTCGCGGATGGCACCGAAAGCATCCACCTCGCCGACATGAGCGGTGATGGGCTTGCCGATGTGGTGCGCATCCGCGCCGGCCTGCAGGGCAACGAGATCAGTTACTGGCCAAATGTGGGCTACGGGCGCTTCGGGGCCAAGGTGACGATGGACAACGCGCCAGTGTTCGACCATCCGGAGCTGTTCGATCCAAAACGGCTGCTGCTGGCCGACATCGATGGGAGTGGCACCACCGACCTGATCTATCTGCACCAGGAGGGCTTACGGCTGTACTTCAACCAGGCGGGCAATGGCTGGAGCACCTCGGTGCCCGTATCCGCTTTCCCGCCGATTCACAACGTCGCCCAGGTGACGACCCTGGACTTGCTGGGCAACGGGACCGCCTGCCTGGTGTGGTCGTCGCCGCTGTCTGGTGATTCAGGGCGGCAGATGCGTTACGTGAAACTGATGGGCGAGGAGAAACCCCATCTGCTCACCACAACGATCAACAACCTGGGCGCCGAAACGCGGGTGCAGTACTGCTCCTCATTGCGCTTCTACCTGGAGGACAAGCTCAACAGCAAAGACTGGATCACCCGGTTGCCATTCCCCGTGCATGTGGTGGAGCGTGTGGAAACGATCGACCACATCAGCCGTAACCGCTTCGTCAGCCGCTATGCCTATCACCACGGCTGCTTCGATGGTGAGGAGCGCGAGTTCCGAGGCTTCGGGATGGTGGAGCAGTGGGATACGGAACAGTTAGCGGCCCTGGTCGCAGGCAATGTGCCGGCGGACAACATCGCCTCCGCATCACACGTTCCGCCGGTCCATACCAAGACCTGGTTCCACACCGGTGTGTATCTCAGCCGCGATCACGTCTCCGATTACTTCGCCGGCCTGCTGAACGACACTGACCAGGGCGAGTACTTCCGTGAGCCTGGCCTGACCGACAGCGAAGCCCGCGACCTGCTGCTGCCGGACACGGAACTCCCTGCAGGCCTGAGCCTGGAGGAAGCGCGGGAAGCCTGCCGTGCCCTCAAGGGCTCGATGTTGCGCCAGGAGGTCTACGCCGATGACGCCGGCCCGAGCGCCACACCGGACCAGGTGCAACGCGCCCAGACGCCCTACACGGTCACCGAACAGAACTTCACCATTCGCGCCTTGCAACCGCGTGGGGCCCATCGTCATGCCGTCTTCTTCACGCATGCACGCGAGGCGATCAGCTATCACTACGAGCGAAACCCGGCGGATCCGCGCATCCAGCACGCGCTGACGCTGGAGGTCGATGCGTACGGCAATGTGCTCAAACAGGCCAGCATCGGCTACGGCCGCCGCAGGCAGATTCGCGTCGTTGGCCAACAGGGGCAAGTCCAACTGACGGCCAACCCCGGTCTCAGGGGACTGGAGACGGGCGATCAAGACAAGCAGACCACACCACTGCTCACCTACACCGAAAACAGCGTCACCAACGCGATTGAATCCCAGGACGCCCACCGCTATCCGCTGCCTTCCGAGGCGCTGACCTTCGAGTTGACCGGCTACTCAGCCACGGGTCCCGCCACCGGACCGGCAGGTCTTGTTCGTCGCTTTCAGGCTTCAGACTTCGTTGAGCCCGACCCCGCTGCTCCCGGGCGCCTACGGCACAAGTTCGCTGGGCCTGAGGTCACTTACGAGGCCATGGCCACCGGCAACCAGCGTCGCCGTCCCATCGAATGGCTGCGCACGCTCTACCGGCGAGACGATCTGGCCAGCCTGTTGCCCTTAGGTGAACTGCAAACGCTCGCCCTTGCTGGTGAAAGCTACAAGCTCGCATTCACACCCGGATTACTCACGGAGGTGTTCCAGCGCCCGCATGAAGACCAGCCGCCCGAAGCCCTGCTCCCCGATCCCCTCGCCGTACTTGGCGGACAGGCCGGCAACCGGGGTGGTTATCTGCAGAGCCAATCGCTCAAGGCCGACGGTCACTTCCCCGCGAGTGATGCCGACGACCATTGGTGGATTCCCACCGGGCGGACCTTCTTCAGCACGAATCCCAATGATAGCGCGGCCAGCGAATCCACTCAGGCGCGGCAGCATTTCTTCCTGCTGCGCCGCTACCGCGACCCCTTCGGCCAGGACGCCTTCGTTGACTTCGACACCCACGACCTGCTGATGGTCGAAACCCGCGATGCCCTCGGCAATCGCGTCAGCGTGGAGGCAAACGATTACCGCGTCCTGCAGCCGCGTCTCGTCAGCGACCCGAACCGCAATCAGACCGAAGTTGCCTTCGACACGCTCGGCATGGTGGTCGGGACGGCCGTGATGGGCAAGCCGCTGCCCGTACCTGTCGAAGGCGACACGTTGTCTGGTTTCGCTGCCGACCTCACGCAGGCGCAAGTCGACGCGTTCTTCGCTGCTGCCGACCCGCACACCAATGCCCCCGAGTTGCTGAGCGATGCCACAACGCGCATCATCTACGACCTCGATCGTTTTCGCCGCACGCAGCAGGCCAACCCCGGCGACCCGACCAAGTGGCAACCGGCCTGCGCCGCCACGCTTGCCCGTGAAACCCATGCGAGCGCCGCTTTACCACCGCAGGGTCTGAAGATCCAGCTCAGCTTTTCCTACTCCGACGGCTTCGGCCGCGAGATCCAGAAGAAGATCCAGGCCGAGCCCGGGCCGCTGGTGGAGGGTGGCCCTGTGTTCAACCCGCGCTGGGTGGGCAGCGGTTGGACCATCTTCAACAACAAGGGCAAGCCGGTTCGCCAGTACGAGCCCTTCTTCTCGGCCACGCATGGATACGAATTCGGCGTGCAGGTCGGCGTCAGCCCGGTGCTGTTTTACGACCCAGCCGAGCGCGTCATCGCCACGCTGCACCCGAACCAGACCTACGAGAAGGTCAACTTCGACCCTTGGAAGCAGACCACCTACGACGTCAACGACACCTGCGCGGCAAGGAATGCGCAGACCGGTGACCCGCGCACTGATCCTGACATCGGCGGCTACGCAGCCGACTACTTCAAGACGCAGCCGTCCACTTGGCAGACCTGGCATGCCCAGCGCATTGGCAACGCCGTGGGATCGGATGAGCGCAACGCCGCCCTGCGCGCCGAAGCCCATGCCGACACGCCCACCACCGCGCACTTCGACGCCCTGGGTCGCCCCTTCCTGACCGTGGCGCGCAACCGGGTCGTCTGCCCCGGCCACGACCTCGACGGCACTGAAGCGAGCTTCGCCACCCGCGTCGAGCTGGACATCGAAGGCAACCAACGCGCCGTCATCGACGCCAAGGACCGCATCGTCATGCGCTACGCCTACGACATGCTCGGCAGCCGCATCCACCAGCTCAGCATGGAAGCCGGCGCTCGCTGGATGGTGAACGACGTGGCCGGCAAGCCCATCCGCGCCTGGGACAGCCGCGGGCACAACTTCACCACCACCTACGACGCGCTGCGCCGCCCGTTGGAGCAGACGGTGCGGGGCACCATCGCCAATGGTGACGCAGCCTCCGACCCACGCACATTGAACCGCGACCTTCTGGTTGACAAGATCGAATACGGCGAAAGTCTCGCCAACGCCGAAGCGCTCAACCTGCGCACCCGCATCTACCGACACTCCGACTCGGCAGGTGTGGCCACCAACGCCAGGCTTGCCGCCAATGGCACCCCCATCGAGGCCCATGACTTCAAGGGCAACCTGCTGCGCAGCACCCGCCGCCTTGTCAGCGACTACAAGGCGATTCCCGACTGGCTGCTGCCAGCGGAGCCGCAACTTGATGCCGAGTTTTTCGAGGGCAGCAGCCGCTACGACGCGCTCAACCGCCCCATCCAGTCCGTCGCGCCGCACAGCAGCCTGAGCCGTCCCGGCCACCCAAACAAGTTCAACGTCATCCAGCCCGTCTTCAACGAAGCCAACCTGCTGGAACGGGTGGACGTGTGGCTGGAACGCGCCGCCGAGCCGGCTGGCCTGCTCAACCCGGCTTCAGAGGCGCCGTCGCCGGTCGGAGTCGCCAACATCGACTACGACGCCAAGGGCCAGCGCACCCTCATCGATTACAAGACCAGCGACGCCACGGTCATCCGCACCACCTACGCCTACGACCGCGAGACCTTCCGCCTGATGCACCTGTTTACCCGCCGGGGCGTGGATCCGACGACGGCCCAGGGTGTGGCCTTCACCGACGACTGCGAGAACCCGAACCCACCCCCTGCCACCATCGCCGCGCCTGAGCAACTACCCGCAGGCAAGGGCTGCGGCTTGCAGAACCTGCACTACACCTACGACCCCGCCGGCAACATCACCCACATCCAGGACGATGCGCAACAGACGATCTACTTCAGGAACAAGCGCGTCGAGCCGAGCAACGACTACACCTACGACGCGCTCTACCGGCTGACTCAGGCCAGCGGCCGCGAGCATCTGGGCCAAGGCGGCGCACCGATCGCCCATTCTCACAACGATGCCGGCCGCGTAGGACTGCTGAGCGCCGATGCAACGGGTCGCTTCGCCGCCAACGACGGCAACGCCATGGGCACGTACATCGAGCGTTACGTGTACGACGCCGTCGGCAACTTCCTGCAGATGCAGCACCGCGGCAGCGACCCGGCGCAGGCTGGCTGGACGCGCGCCTACGACTACCTCGAAGCAAGCTTGATCGAAAACGGCAGCGGCGGCGCGCCGCTCAAGACCAGCAACCGCCTCACCCGCACCACGCTCAACCCGAACGGCGCCAACACACCACCGGTCGAGCCCTACGAGCACGACGCCCACGGCACCATGGTGCGCATGCCGCACCTGGGCGGTAGTCTGGCCGGGCCGAACATGCATTGGGACTACAAGGACCAGTTGCGCCAGACCGATCTGGGTGGCGGCGGCGCGGCTTGGTACGTCTACGACGCCTCAGGCCAGCGGGTGCGCAAGGTGTGGGAGAAGGCGCCGGGCCTCACCGAGGAACGCATCTATCTCGGCGGCTTCGAGATCTTCCGTAGGCACGGTGGTGCCGTCGACGCCAACACCGCCACGCTGGAGCGCGAGACGCTGCACGTGATGGACGACAAGCAGCGCATCTCCGTGGTGGAGACGCGCACGCTGGACATGACGGGAGAAGACCTTGCGCCACGGCAACTAACCCGCTACCAGTTTGGTAACCACCTCGGCTCGGCCAGTCTGGAGCTTGATGAGATGGGGGAGATCATTTCCTACGAGGAATATTCGCCCTACGGCAGCTCGACCTATCAGGCCGTGCGCAGCCAGACAGAAACATCTAAGCGATTCTGCTTCACGGCGCGAGAGCGCGACGAGGAAACGGGCTTCAATCACCACGACGCACGCTACTACGTACCGTGGCTCGCGCGCTGGTGCGCTTGCGATCCGGGGGAGCTCGTCGACGGCGTGAACGTCTACGCATACGCCCGCTGCAACCCCGTGCTGCGCGTGGATCCACGAGGAACAGACTCTACGTCGACGGATACAACCAACCCGCGCAACTTTGCCACGTACGAAGACTTCCGCAAAGCCAATTCAAGCCAGACGGAAGCGTCGGCGAAGCAGGTCTGGTATGCGGTGTACGGCAAGAAGTACCTGATCATCTACGACAAGGGAAACGATGAGTTCAAACGCCAGGCCGAGCAGGCGGCGCGCGACCACTCAACCGTGGCGCGCAGCGTCGACCCGAAGAAGCTCGGCGAGCTCATCAAGAACAACGGGCCAGATGTCGTCCTGAGCTTCGGCCACGGCATTGGGAGCCAGATCAGCACCGGCGACTCTGATTGGGTTGGCACCGAGACGTTGAAGCCGCAGCTGAAGGCTGCAGGCCAGAAGCAGGACATTCGCTTTGTCGCCGAAGCCTGCTCGGCGGGCAAGGAGAAGGGCCTGATGGACAGCCTTCAGGCCGATCCGGACTTGAATAACTACAGCTTTGTTTCGCACACCTCGGTCGGTCACGTGAGTCGCAACGCTGACGTGCGCATCTCGGGCGGGCCGGTACTCGGAACGTTCCTGCGCGAGAAGCTGCAGGACGAAGTTCGCGTCACCACGAAGGCGGGCGCCGCGCGCGTGGTCTCCAAGGTGCTGCAGGTCGCCTCGGACAAGGAAACGCTGCCCGCAAATCCGATCAACACCGTGTTGCGCGAGACGGCCGTGCTTGGCTTCCAGCATTTCTGGGAGCTGATCCGCGACGACAAGATCGACGTGAAGAACGACGCTGCGGTGCTGTCTCTCAACCTGACGTCGGAGGCGCTCGAGAGGTTTGCATCGGGAATCGGCGAGTTTCGGCGCCGGTACGACGCGGCCGTCAGAAAAGAAAAGATCGATACATCGCCACGCAAACAGCACCAGACTGAAATCTACTAGCCAGGAAGCGCATAGGGGACAGCCCACGAATATGAAACTCAAGGCATAAGACAGATGAACTTCGACCCCCAGAAACTATTCATCGGCCTGATGGACTTCTTCTCCATCCTGCTGCCGGGCGCGCTGCTCACCTATCTGGTGATGGGTGAGGTGGGGCCAGTCTTGCTGGGGGATCGCTATGCCCAGCTCGCGGGCGCACAAGCCTGGGCAGCCTTCCTTTTCGCCAGTTATCTCTTCGGCCACCTGGTCTTTCTGCTCGGCTCCTGGCTGGACGAGTTCTACGACTGGGCCCGGGGATACACCCTCAATGTGCAGATCCGGCGCCTGGCCCTTCGCGGCAAGTTGTTGCCCTGGCCCCTCCGCCTTGGGGTGTGGGCCGTGTTCCGGAGCGAATCCAACCATGCCTTCCGGCGCGCCGATCAGGTCAAGAAGCGCCTGCTCTCACCGCTGCAGGCCGATCGGGCGGTGAACACCTTCCAGTGGTGCAAGGTGTGGCTCAATGTTGAGAGTCAGGCGAGTCTCCAAGCTGTTCAACGCCTCGAGGCGGATTCCAAATTCTTTCGTTCCTTTGTGGTGGTGCTGGCTGCCCTGCTCATCACCTGGCCATGGCACCACCCCGGTTCACCCCTGCTGGCGTTCGGAACCGCTGGCCTGTTGCTGCTGGCCCTCTGGCGCTACATGGAGCAGCGCTGGAAAGCCACCAATCAGGCCTATTGGTCGGTGCTCACCCTCGTAGCCAGGCAAGGGCAGCTGAGTTTCGCGGCACCAGGCCCTCAGTTCCAGGGAAGCCCCACCCATGCAGGCGGTGTGGTGATGCGCGGCCATGGCCCCAGCACTCGCTTCCTGCTGGTGGAAGCCTCCGACGACCCGTCGCAATGGGTGCTGCCCAAGGGACACATCGAATCAACCGAACACCCGCAGGAAACCGCCGTGCGTGAGGTGCATGAGGAAACCGGCGTGTGGGCCCGCATCGTGGGTGAACTGAGGGATGTCAGCACCAGCGACAGAGGGTCGGTGATCACCGTACGGATCTATGGCATGCAGGCCGTCGGCTACGGCCGCCGCAGGGACAGGCACCGACGCCATCGTTGGTTGCTCCTGCCGCAGGCCCTCACACTTGCCAGTCACATAGAAACGCGCGAATTGCTTCAGGCGGCAGCACAACACTCATCTCGCAGAGACATGGCGTAGCGTATGATTTCTTTTCAGTAAACTTTAATTCCTATCTACCAATAATGCGGCACTACTGCTTATCATCCGAGGGTTCGATGGCCAGCCTCGCGGAGTGGGATGCTCTGCTGTAGTTGGCAGAGTTCCAGGAGGTGAGCAGCGTCGCCAGCACAACGACGTAAACGACGTTACGAATTCTGAACTACCTAGATGAAGATTCTGCGATTCTGATTCAGGATGTGCGCTTGGGGATGATTCGTCATCTCCAAAGGCAGCAACCGTGTGTTGCGGCGGATACAAACTGCGGGCAGGGCAATGGGACCTGCGCGTTTACACACCTCGTAGGGGCGCTACCCAAACATGTCTTCAGACGCGGCCTATCGGGTACAAGTCCGGGTGATCGACGCCACCGGCCAACCGTTGCCGGGAGTACGTGTCGCTGCCTTCGACCAGGACCCCAGGTCCCCGGACGATCCGTTGGGTAGCGCCAGTACCGACGAGCGGGGACTGGCGATCATCCGCTTCAACGGATCGATCTTCTCCGAACATCCAGGCGAACGAGGGCCGGACATCTATTTCCGCATCTTCCTTGCTGGAATCCTGCTTTCCCACCGGCTGGAGGGCCGGGCGGCAGACGACGGGGTGCTGCGCAACTTTCAGCCGCGGGATGAAGCGGTCCTGATCCGTGTGACCGCGGAGCTTCCGGACACCAAGCCATCGCTGGCCTGGGTGAGCGGGACGGTCATGGATCGGCGTGGTCGCGGCCGGCAGGGCTACCCGGTTCGACTGGAGCAGGTGCGCCCGGGAGCTGCCAGCGAGACCCTCGGCGAGGGCGTAACCGGAGCGGGCGGGCGCTATCGCATCCTCTATGACCGTGACCAGGCCCATGCCCGGCACGATGGCGGGCTCAATCTGCGGATAGCCCTGTTCAAGGGGAAGGAGCGGCTCGCCATCTCGCCATTGGTGCGAAACGCGCCACCACGGGTGGAGGGTCTGGCCTTGGTTGTCAAGGCAAGCGAACTGGACGAGAGCAGCGACTTCGAGCGAGTCCGGAGGGATCTGTTCGCCGCTGCCGAGGCGGCCGGTCTCGACCCGGCCGATTTGACCGAAACCGCAGCGCAGCCGGACGCGAGCCTGCTGGCCGGCGAGACCGGCCACCCCGTGGAGAAGATCGCACTGCTCGCCGCCTCACTGCGTCTGGAGCGCGACAGCGACGGACAGATCGGCGCCGAGCTGGCCTACGGACTCGGCAGCCTCGGCGTGCCCTTTGGCCTGGTGCCCCTGGCCCAGGCGCCAGAAGCCCAGTTGGCCGAACAGGTGGCCCTTGCCGTGGAGCGGGGCAACGTGACCGCGCGGGCTGCCAAGCAACTGAAAACGGCCCTGGTCTTCGCCGGCAATGCGATGAAGGAGGCCGGTGTTGCCACGCTGGTCAAAACCCCCCTTGGGAAGATCGCCGAATCAGCGGCAGGGGAGGATGGCGCTCGCCGTTTCTTCGATCTCGCAGCGGATCGAGGCGACGATGTGGAAGCATTGTGGCGGGCCGTGGAGCGCGACTCCGCCCTGAAGGAGTCGGCCCCACGTCTGCGCTTCGCCCTCGGCGCCGCAGCCCTGGTGGGCGCCCAGCCCAAGGCCGTCGCCATGCTCCAGGATCTGCACGACGGCGGTGAAATCAATGACCTGACCGCGCTTGCCGCCTGGACCGTCGACGATTGGATGAGGCGCCTGACGGATGCGGATGTGGACGCACCGGGCCTTGCAGAGGACGCCGACGATGCAGCCCGCAAGTCCGCTCGGCTCGGCTATGCCCGCGGGCTTGATCGGGTCGTTGAGGCGATGGTGCCAACCGCCTACGCCCGCCATCGCATCGCGGCCAGCACACTGCCGGGGGCGCAGGCGATCGCGGCGTTTCTTGACAGTGCCGAAGGCTTTCATCTCAACGCCAACCAGGTCGGTGCCTGGGTGCGCGCGCACCCCGATGCTTCCGCACCTCTGCTTGCCGACCCTCAGGCCATGCGGACGCTGGCGTCGTTGAGTCGCGTCGCCCGCGTCGCCCGCCGCACCGAGCCCGCCCTGGTACTGGTCCGTGACGGCATCGGTTCGGCCCGTGACATCGCCGCGAGCGGCCCGGCGGCCTTCGCTACCCGCTACGGCGAGACCTTCGGCAGTCACACCCTGGCGCTGACCGCCCACGCCCAAGCGGGAGCTGTCGCCCTTGGCGCTGCCGAGCTGTTGCTGGAGGCGACGGCACAACCAGCCAATCGAATCGCGGTGATGCCCGCGGGCGGTGCGACCGAGCTGCCCGCCTTCCCGGACTGGGCCACGCTGTTCGGTGCCGAGGATGGCTGCGCCTGTCGGCACTGCGCCTCGATCACCGGTCCCGGCGCCTTTCTGGTGGATGCGCTGGAGTTCCTGCGCCGCCGCTCGAGTCGTAGCGGCACCAATGCCCGCGACGTACTGCTGCGCGCGGGGCGGCGGCCGGACCTCGCCGAAATCGAGCTGACCTGCGAGAACACCGATACGGTCCTGCCCTACATCGATCTCGTCAATGAGGTGCTGGAGGACGCGGTGGCCCCGCTGCCGGCGTTTGCTCCAGTCGTCATTACCGGTCCGCTGCCAAATGCCCCCGGGGGCGCGGTGCTCGACACGGCACTGCGCAATCAGATGAACGCGGCCCTGGGTCTGACAGCCGCCAATGCCGCCTTTGCCATCGGGCCCGAGGCGACCCTGCACGGTGCCACCGATGGCCAGCCCGTGGACGCAACCGAACCGTCCTGGCGGGTCGAGGATCGGCTCGCGACCTACCGCATCCGCCGCACTGCCCCGAACACCCTGCGGATCACAAGCCGCGGCCGCAACACTCGCGGTCCATCCAGCGAGCGGTTGTTGAGCCCGCAATACCTTAATGCCCGGGCGTACCAGCGATTGGCTGAGGCCTTCTATCCCTGGTCGCTGCCCTTCGAACGGCCCCTTCTGGAAGCTCGGCTTGGGCTCGCTGCCCAGCAATCCAGCCTGGCGGCAGTGCTCGAGGACTTCGCCCCCGGCTCTGCCGCGGAACGCCGGGCCCGGCGGGACGTTGCACTGGAACGGCTCGGCCTGGGCACCATCGACTTCGACCTGGTGACCTGGACCCAGACTCCTGCCGGGCCCGATGTCCAGCTCGGCGCCCCCTGGCTGCACTGGGGCTTTGCCGCGGCCAGCGCCTCGGCAGCCAATCCGCTGCCGGACCCGGCCGACCGCATCACGCCGATCACCGCAGGCAACTGGGATGCACTTCTGGCGAGTCGGCTCGACCTGCTGCTCGATCGCGGTCAGCTTGAGATGGACGAGGTGCTGGCCCTGCTGGACACGCTTTATGTCAACCCTCCTCGACCCGCCGGCGATCGGCGCACCATCGCCTTGGTGTCGACGCTGGCCGACGAGCCAGCCACCTGCCGCACCCGCTTGCTGCGGCTGGACGGTCTGAACCAGGCCGGCTTGCTCCGCATCGCGCGGCTGGTGCGGCTCTCGCGCCGCTGCGGGCTCTCGTTCCGCCAGCTGGATCAGGCTCAGACGGCCCTGGGCGCGAGCGAGCCGAACGCGGTGTTTCTCGACGCGCTGGCACGCTGCCTGGTGCTGCGCGAGCGGCTGGGTGCCCATGGGGAAGCGGAGTGGAGCTCGCTCTGCGCCACGCTTGTCCAGCTCGCGGACCCGGCAGGGCTCACCAGGTACTGGCATCCGACCGGAGCCGCTCGCCGCGTGGATCAGTCCGAAGGCGAGACCCGTCTGGCGCCGACCTTCTACGAGCAGCAGTTCCGCCCGGGGCGCAACCCACACCCAAGCCTGAGCTGGTTTCCTCCGGACCCAGCAGGGCTCGCCGGCCGTGACCTGCGCGACGGCGCCGCGGCGCTTGGCGCCGCCTTCGGCATTCCGGGCGCTGATCTGACACGGCTGCTGGCCTCCCCCCGGGTACTCGTGGCGGGAGCGTTGGGCCTCGACACCACCGCGACCCTGCCGAACCTGGCACGGTTGCAGCGGCATGCCTGGATGATCACCAGGCTCGGGCTTGATGCCGAGGACTGGCTTCTGGCGCTGGACCTCTTCGATGCGGACCCGTTTCGCTCTGCTGCCGCCCTGGGTGATTTCGTCGCAACGCTGGATCAGGCACTGTCCAGTGGACTGTCAATTGCCGAGCTCGACTGGCTCACGCGCCACCGCGGCACCCCACCCGCCGGCGTGGACCCGGACGCCGATACGACACTGCTGGTTGGCCTGCGCGGGGCGTTGGGAGCGGTGCTGGCCGAGCACCGCTTCGTGCCGGCGGACGCTGTCGGTGAAGCACCCACGCTGGACCCGGACGGCAGCCTGACGCGTCGGAAGCTGATCGCGCTGGGCCTGCCCACGGCACTGGTGGAGGCTGCGGTCGCTGCGTTGTCCGACAGCGCCGTTGCCAGCGTGACTGATCCGGCCCTGCCGATCCCAGCCCCTGAGACCCTGCTGCTGCCGTCGGTCGACGCCGCTCTGGCTGCCTTGCCGGCAGGGGTCGATGTTGTCGTTCTCTCCGGCGGCAAGGCGAGCTTCGATACCGCCTCCAGGCGATTGCGGACAACTAGGAGGCTGGATGACAGGGACCGTCAGGCCCTCACAGATGCATCGTCGGATCTGTCCTGGCGTGGGGCACTGGCCGATCTGTTCACCCGTCAGGATGCTCTGGTGGATCGGGTCGGATTTGACCCGGAGAGCCGCACCCTGCGCTTCCGAGGCCCGATGGCCCAGGCGTGGCGAGACCATCTCGACGGCCTGAGCACAGCGCCGGCCTGGCGAGCTGCGGTCGAGCGCCTCCACGCCGGTCCGCGCAGGGTGCTGCGGGCGATCATGAGATCCTGGCCCCTGACTCGAGTGTCCACACCACTCCCCGGGGGCTTGCCCGTGCGCGTGCCCCCGGCCCTGGATGGGCGCCTGTATCTGGATCGGGCAGTCAACCCACCGCGTCTGCGACAGACCGGGCCCTTGCTTGACGACGAGTTGGCTCTCCTGAAGGCCGCTGCGCCCGATGCGACGGCTGATCATGTGGCTTTTCGCGCTGCACTCGACCAACTGGCACTGGCGCTCGCTGCCGCACCGGTGGCGCCCGGAGGACGGCTGATTGCCGATGCCGACCTGGACGCCCTGCTGGACGCCCCCCTGCTTGCACCGGAGCGTTACCGGCGCCTGTTGGGCCTGGTCCTGCCGCGGATCAGTGATTCCGTCGCCGAGGCCACACTGCACCAGGCCCTCGCTGCTCGCCTGGGCCTTGCCAGCGAGACCGCCGCACGCCTGGCCCGCGACGAGATCACCGATACCGTTGGCGGCGTTACCCGCTCCGCTACCGCGGTGCTTCGAGACCCGGCCCTGGTCGAGTCCGCAACTGCCCTGCTGCCGAGCGCCTCGGCTTTCCCAGCCCAGCATCGGGTCCTGACCCGGCTGCGTAAGGCCGCCCTGCTCGTTCTGCGCTACGGACTCACCACGGCGGATCTCGTCCATCTGGCCGGCGTGGCAGCCTGGCCGCGCTTCGGGCAGTTGCCCGTGGTGCCTCTCGCCCTGGCCGACGCGGCCCCGGTGAGTGCGAGCCAACTGCTTCGCCTGGCCGATTATCGGCAGTTGCGCGAGCGCATCTCCGGCGGTCGTGCCACCCTCCGTGAGATTGCGGCTGCAACAGCATCTGGCAGGAGCAACGATGCCCTGATCACGCTGCTTGCCGATCGCCTCGGCCGTCCGCGAGGCGAGGTCGCTTTGCTGGCCGGCAATACCCTGCTCGACCTTCGGTTACCTCAGGCGCTGGAGGGCGAGCAGGGTCTGTTGCGGCTGCTCGGGGCTTTCGCCCAAGGCGACCGTCTGGGTCTGCCAGCCGCGGCACTGGCAGCTGTGCGCATCCGGCCGCTCAGCGCCGATGCCGGGCGAGCGGTCATCGCTGCGGTCGGCGGGGGCATGGCCCCTGAGCAGTGGCGGGAGGTCGGGCGCGAGCTCTTCGATCGAGTCCGCGTGGCAGCCCGAGACGCTCTCACTACATACCTTCTTGCCCGTGGCCGCCCGGCGCAGGGGGGGCTGCCGGCCCAGCGTTGGCGATCATCCGCCGAGCTGTACGCGCACTACCTGATCGATGTGGAGATGGGTCCCTGCATGGAGACCTCCCGGCTGCGGCAGGCCATGTCGTCGTTACAGCTCTTCGTGCAACGCTGCCAGCTCGGGCTCGAACCAGCGGTGGATGGCGACAGCCGCACCGATGACGGTTGGCGCCAATGGGAGTGGATGCGCAACTACCGGGTCTGGGAGGCCAACCGCAAGGTCTTCCTGTGGCCTGAGAACCTGTTGAATCCGGAACTGCTGGACGTGAAGTCCCAGGCTTTCCGGGACTTCGAAGCCGGCCTCGGGCAGGGCGAGGTGACCATGGAGTCTGCCGCCCGCGCGATGCTCGGCTACCTGGAGCAACTCAAGCGTCTGGCCCACCCACGCCCGCTGGCCTTGGCGCGGCAGGCCGTCCAGGGAGGTGAGGTGCTGCATCTGGTTGCCGCCACCCGTGGCGAGCCGGTGGAGTTGCATTACCGCCGTCGGGATGACTTGAACATCTGGTCCCCCTGGGAGAAGGTCAGCGTTGATGTGAAATCTGAGCACGTCCTCCTGCATGTCTGGAACGGGCGGATCTTCCTCTGGTGGCTCGATTTCACGTTGCGCGCCGAGAATCCACAGTTCTCGGGATCGACGATCACAGCCACCCGGATCTTCGACGTGCGCCTGTGCTGGAGTGAGTGGCGCGACGGGCAATGGTCTCCCCAGCTTCAATCACGCCAGACCATTCCGATCGGTGAAGACAAGGCGAGGGCCGATACCCGAGGAGTGGTCTTCCGTATCGAGCAGGACGCCGACGACGCGCTGTGGGTCCGCTGGAGACACAGCACTGCCACCGGGGCGCCGATGACCGGGGGGGGATCCAAGCCGGTGTTTCGCATCGACTATCCGCATGCCGAGCCAGCGGTGGAATCGAGGAGAGGCTTTCGTCTGCCCGCGCGACCGATCCCAAGTGCGCTGCATCGGACCATGGGACAGAGCAACACCGTCTCCGGGGCTTTCCCATATGCGTTGCAACTACCCCACAGCAACGACACTCCGGCCCCCGCGTTGAGGCAGATGCGCCGCAGCGTCGAGCTGGTCTATCCGCCAAGCCTCGCCCTGACACGCTGGCAGGAAGGTCCGTTTCTGCTCGGCGATACCCGCCGCACCTTTTTCGCCACATCGACGACGCGAGAGGTTGGGGGCATCCTGCCGCCGGTGTACCAGCAGCCTGACGATTTTTCGCAGTGGTTCGATCCGTATCGCTTCGATTTGCCCCTGGAGGTGCTGCCGCTGCCCCTCCCCTGGCCTGGGCCATTGCCGCAGCCGGAATGGGACGGATCCCTGATCAATCCGGTTGCCAATACCTGGAGCCAAGGACTGGCGATCTCGCCGGAGGTCGGCGCACCGGCGGTGATGGCCGAGGATGCGGGCTGGTCACTCCGGGCGGTACGACGGGCCTTTCGTGACGATCGGCGGCTGGCAGTCGATGTAGCTGACATCGCCACGCAACAGGCGACTGCCTACAACAATGCCGATGGCGGGCTTCTTACAGGGCTCGGGCTCGGTGGTGTCATCGAAGGGCTCGCCCGTGGCGGCGCGCAGACCCTGAAGCTTGGTATCTCAAACCCGGCGATGTCCCAAGTCGGATACGGCCAGAGTCCATTGGCTGAAGTCCTGCTCGGCTCGGGCAGCCAAAGTCCGCTGTATTCTTCGATCTTCATCATCGATGACGCCTCCAGCAAGTGGAGGTGGGGCTGGGGCCCGCCGCGCACGCTGCGAAGCTATCGCCTGGCGCCCTTCTACCATCCCTATACGGATGGCTTGATCCATGTCCTGCGCAGCCGCGGGCTAGAGGCCATGTTGAGCCGCCAGGTGCAGTTGCGCCCCTTCGAGTTTCTACCGCAACCGCGCCCTAGCGCCCTCAATTACCGCGCCACCTACGACTCGGTCGACGAGGTGGTGAGCTGGCAGCATGCCACCGAGACGCTGGACTTCGACTACGAGGGGGCCTACTCGCTCTACAACTGGGAGCTGTTTTTCCACGCGCCCATGCTGATCGCTGATCGGCTGGCGAAGTCCCAGCGCTTTGATGAAGCCCTGCGCTGGCTGCACCTGATCTTCGACCCGCGGGATCAGTCGAGCACCACCATGGCCGAAGACGGCTCTGTACTGCGTGACTTGGGCGCCGCCCGCTTCTGGCAAACCAAGCCGCTGTTCCAGAACAGTCTGCCGCGCACACCGGGGACCGCCGACAGCGTGGTGGAGCGCGAGCGGATCGAGCGCATCCTGAGCGTGCTTGCAGCAGCTTCGGCGCCGGATTCCAACACCCGCCTGACTTCCGACCAACGCGCCGACGTGGATCGCTTCCGGCTACAGGTCGAGGCGATGCGCCGCCACCCGTTCCGCCCCCATGCCATCGCGCGGCTGCGCCAGAGCGCCTACCAGCGTGCTGTGGTGATGCTTTACATCGACGTGCTGATCCAGTGGGGAGACCAACTCTTCCGCCGCGACACCATGGAGACCGTGAACGCCGCGACCCAGCTGTATGTGTTGGCTGCCGAGTTGCGTGGAGAGGTGGGTCAGACGATGCCGCCGCGGGCGCTGGCCGCACCGTTCAGCTATGCCGCGATTAGTCCGCGGCTCAGCGGTCTTGAAGGCGACTTCAATAACCCCCTGGTTGCCATCGAGGCCTTTGTAACCCCGTCCGCTTCACCGGACCCGACCGCGACACCGGGGCTGCCCCCACCGGCCATGTTGGCCTTCTGCATCCCCGCCAACGACAAGCTGGCGGAGTATTGGCAGCGAATAGCGGATCGACTGTTCAAGATTCGCCACTGCATGAACATCGAGGGTGTCCCCCGGCGCCTTGCCTTATTCGAGCCCCCGATCGACCCAGCCGTGTTGGCCCGTGCGGTGGCCGCTGGTACGGACATCGGCGCCGCACTGGCCGATCTGGACGGACCGACCCCAACCCAGCGCTTCCGCGTTGTCATCCGCCAGGCCGCAGAGCTGGCTGGTGAGGTGCGCAGCCTTGGCGCGGCCCTGCTAGCGGCGTTGGAGAAGCGCGACAGCGAGGCACTGACTCGGTTGCGGGCGGTACATGAATTGGCTTTGGTCAATCGCACCGAGTTGGTGCGTGATTATCAGGTGAAAGAGGCCAAGGCGTCCCTCGAGGCGCTTCGGGCCAGTCGCCGCCAGACCCTGGAAAGATACAGACACTATCGGCGATTGCTTGGCCAAACCAATCTTGCCGACCCGCAGGAGGGCGACGAGATCCCGATGCTGGCTCCCCGGACAGACACCGCCACCCATGGGGCGATGGTGTTTCGACTGTTGGCTGACCTGATCAGCTCCATCCCGGGAGCGGGCCAGCCGCCCGGAACCGATCTGGCCAACATCCCGGTCAACAGCTACGAAGACTTTGAGCTCTCGATGCTGGTTTTATCCCAAGGATTTCAATTAAGAAGCAGCGCTTTCGAGGTGTTATCCGGGATCGCAAACATCGTGCCGAACTTCAACCTTGAGCCTTGGGGGATCGGCGCGACCTTCGGCGGCTCTAACGTGGGCGCAGCATTTTCGGCAATGGGCAGGGGGAGCAGCGGTATCGCGGGTGCGGTGGGCTTTGCTGCAACCATGGCCGGTCGGGCAGCACAATACGCATCGCGCGCCGATGACTGGATCCTGCAGCAGAACCTTGCCGGGCGCGAAGTTCTGCAGATCGACCGCCAGATCATCGCGGCGCAACTGCGCCAGCAGATCGCTGAGCGGGAGCTGTTCAACCAGCAACGCCAGGCTGAGGACGCCGTCGAGTATGAGGAGACCCTGCGCGACAAGTTCACCAATCAGGCTCTCTACGATTGGATGATCGGGCGCCTGTCGGTGCTGCACTTCCAAGCCCATCAGCTTGCTTATGACTGGGCCAAGCGTGCCCAGCGAGCGGCGCGAATTGAATTGCAGCGCCCGCAGATGGACTTCATCCGCTTCGGTCAGTGGGACGGGCTCCGGCAGGGGCTGCTGGCAGGCGAATCGCTGGCGATGGACATCCGCCGGCTGGAGCTGGCCTTCGACGAGCACGACCTTCGCGAAGAGTCGATGGTCAAGCATGTGTCGCTGGCTCGCACCGATCCTGCGGCCCTGGTGCGCCTGCGTGAGACCGGTAGCGCGACCTTCGCGATCCCCGAGGCCCTGTTTGACCTGGATTGCCCGGGTCAATACCTTCGTCGGCTGAAGACCGTGGCCGTGACGATCCCCTGCGTTACGGGCCCCTATGCCGGCGTCCATGCCAGGCTGACCCTGTTGCGCAGCACTATTCGCGTCAGCGCAGCGTTGGCCGGGCGTGGCCGGGTCTACGCCCGTGAGCGCAACCGCGATGACCCGCGCTTCACCGATCTGGTGGGCAAACCACAGAGCATCGTCACGAGTTCGGCCCAAAATGATTCTGGTCTGTTTGAGACCAACCTGGAGGATCCGCACTACCTACCATTTGAGGGACTCGGGGCAATCAGCGAGTGGCGCCTTGATCTCCCAGGCCCCTTCCGTGCCTTCGACTATGCCAGCATCAGTGATCTTGTGCTGCACCTGCGGTATCAGGCGCGCGATGGTGGCCAAACCCTACGCACTGCAGTGCAGACCGAACTGACGACCGCGCTTAATGCGCTGGAATCAACTTCTGCCGCCACAGGCCTAGTCCGCCGTTTCAGCTTGCGGCACGAGGTGCCTACCGCTTGGCAACGCATGCTTGAGGCGACACAGGGCGGCTTGAACGTTATCGAGCTCCCCATTGAGCGAGAACGCCTGCCCTTCTTCGTGGAGGGCCGCCGTGTGACCATCACCCGCATCAGTGTTCTTGCCAAAATTGGCTCGGATCATCTATCCGACTACATCGGGGGGCTGCGTGGCAACCTGATTCCGTTGGGCACAGTGCCACCAGGCGAGGCCCTCACCTTTTCGCCCTGGCTCGGCAACCTGCTGCAGGCAACCTGGGAGGGTCAAATTGACGTGGACACCAACCCGATGGTTGGCAATCCGTTAGGCCCTCGTCCCTGGCGCCTCAATCTTCAACACACCCCGCCGGCGGGGGTGGCCGGGCCGGTCAGCGCGGCAGCGGTTGAGGACATTGAGATTTTGGTCAGTTACCGGCTGGGGTAAGCTGTCTGTATCGCAATGATGTAGATTTTGACGAGGCTGCCTAGCCACGCTGGCGCAAGTTTCAGCCTGTAAATTCCTCCCGAGGATGAATTAATGCCCATATCCTACACGATCTTAGCGCTCGGTTCATTACAGAATCCGCAGGTGCTTACACAGTCCTTGTGCGAATGAGTGACTTGCTAGCTTAGGATCGATCTAATCGAGCGGTCCGATATCTTCTCGTCTCCCAGTACTCACTTAACTCCAAAAATTAGGAAGGCTATATGCACATCAGGATTGAGCGTGTCACTTTGAGATTGTGCTGCATTCCTTCGAGAGCATACCGAGTCATGTCTTGAGCGTCAGTAAGCCACCGAACAAGCCCCTGGAGTGGACAGGCCCCCCGAATCTCTCAGCGGTGCCTCCCAAAGCTTCCTGCCTGCCACTCAGGTTAAGCGTTAGACAGCCCAAACAGCCGGTTGCGCGCGGGTATCTCCTGGGATGCAGTGGAGAATGTTCGAAATCCGGGAGGCGGCTACCGATGCCGAGTGGCTTGCCGCCCTGCGTGACCATGTAGCCAAAGCGTGTAGCCAAAGCTCGCATCGACATTCGGATCAGACGGCTTTCATTGAACAGCCCAGGTGATGTTCGTGCCGTTGGCGATGGCGTCTCTGAACTCCGAATCCATTACGGCCCGGGCTATCGGGTTTATTTCATCAAGCAAGGAGAGGCAGTTGTCATCCTTCTTGCTGGAGGGGCATAATCACTCAGCAGGCTGATATTAGACAGACCAAAGACCTTGCTCGCAATCCTTAGGGAATCTCAATGACAAAAACCACTACGACTATTTGGGATCCAGCCACACACCTCACCACCATCGAGGAAGTTGCGGCTTATCTTGAAGCTACTCTTGAGGATAGCGACCCGCAGCTTGTTGCAGCTGCACTAGGAAATATTGCCAGAGCTAAAGGAATCAGCCAGATTGCCCGTGAGGCTGGTGGGTAATCCAGAACTGGCAATCTTACTGAAGGTTATCTCTGAGCTGGGTTTGCAACTGCATGTCAGCGCTACTGACAAAGCGAAGCTGGCTGTCTAAGCGGCCCCTCGAGTGGACAGGGGTGCTGTTGCTTCGCGGCCTGCGCGACGACACATCGGGGGCAGATTGTTGCCACTTCGGCCCTGATTCCCTCTGCTGTGCTGTGTTGTGCCGTGCTGGCGGCGGCCGGCTCAGGCCCGGCCGGGAGCGGCGGCCTCAACCCCGAACAGCTCCACCGACCCGATGCCCTTCACCTCCCGGCTGCCGAGGCTGGCGGGGCGTAACTCCACATCGCCGGCCAGCAGAACGGCTGTGGCGGTATCGAACACCAGGGGCGCCTCCACCTGGCGGGTCATCGCCTCCAGCCGGGCCGCCAGGTTCACGGTGTCGCCGATCACGGTGAATTCCAGCCGCTTCGGACTGCCG
>Ga0209598_10000990_pt1 | contig 23056 bp, 14 predicted proteins | sample M_140807_EF_Meta_FD_187317 | JGI IMG/M metagenome (GOLD analysis project Ga0209598, IMG submission 187317) | Freshwater microbial communities from Lake Montjoie, Canada to study carbon cycling - M_140807_EF_MetaG (SPAdes) (version 2) | ecosystem: Environmental > Aquatic > Freshwater > Lake...
GTTCCTACCGGCGGCCTTCCAACCGACCCGATTGCGCGACAAGGGCACGCCAGTGTTAGACTTGCTGCCTCCGCCCGAGTTCGCCGACGGCCAACGCGACTCCCTCGACCTCATCCGCGATTTGAATTTGCGGCATCGGGACGCCCGGCCCGGGTTTGCCGAATTCGATGCGCGCATCGCCAGCTACGAACTGGCCTATCGGATGCAATCTTCGGCCCTTGAAGTGGGAGACACCGAACGCGAGTCCGAGAGCCTGCGCCGGAGCTACGGCCTCGAGCACGCCGACCCTCGCACCCAGGCTTTTGGTCGCAAATGCCTGCTGGCCCGGCGGTTGGTCGAGCGGGGCGTCCGATTCGTCCAGGTGTACGACATGCCCGACAAGGACGGCTGGGATGCCCACGACAACCTGGTCAAAAACCACGAACCCCGCGCCCGCTGGACCGACCAACCCGTAGCGGCCTTGCTGACCGATTTGAAACAGCGTGGCCTGCTCGATGAAACCCTCGTCGTCTGGGCCAGTGAATTCGGCCGCACCCCCATGATGCAAGGCAACCTCGGCCGCCAGCACAACGCCGCAGGGTTTACCATTTGGATGGCTGGCGGCGGTGTCCGACCCGGCACCCGCATAGGAGCCACTGATGATCTCGGCCTGCTGGCGGTGGAGAAGCCCATCCAAATGAAGGACCTCCACGCCACGATTCTCCACCTGCTGGGGCTAAAACACGAAGCCCTGAACTACGAGGTCAATGGCCGTCTCGAACGCCTGACCGGCATCGCCGGCGAAGCTCGGGTCGTCCACGAGGCCCTTGGCTCCGACTCCCCGTTGGGGGGATAGCGCCGCTCTCTACGGAGCCGAATTCCGTCGACGATCTTCTCCCATGGGAACGGACCCAACCCAGTCTGAGTATACATCAGACATTTTAGGGATTACGGCCGAGATTTGGCCTCCGATTTTGGAGATTTCAAGCACTCAAGTTCGGCCAAGCACTTCCCAGATAGGGATAGAGATGACCGTGGCCGGCCACCCCTCCCTCTGAACCGGACGGGCAGATTTCCCGCATCCGGATCTCCAGTCGGTGAGTCACCTGCTTGCGGCGGGACTGGTACGTTTGGCTAAGGCTAATGCGGATAGAGATATTAGCCCGAGCTTCTCAAAGAACGCATTGGGATCGCGTTGATGGTCTAAGCCTCCACGACAGAGACCCTGGCGCTTATCGCGGAATCGCAGGATGTGCCGCAGTCGGTCTCTAATCGATGAGTCCTCAGTTCGATAAACGTTTTCCACGCCGTCTTGGAAGTATCCATACCATCTTTTCAGACGGCGATTGAGCCGTCCCACGATAGTTTCCATGGACGTTCCATTGCTGCGGACGTGGCGCTTTCTGAGAAATCCCGCTACTTCGGAGGTGCTTGGGTGAAGTCTGGCGCGCACCGTAAAAAGCACTACCCAGTCCGAAGAGATCCGCAGAGAACCCGCCCTCGCCTCAAGGATGTTGGGGTGGAACTATATAGCCGCGGTGCCACGTCAGGGTCCAGAGACGATCGAGCTGAATGGCTTCAACGTGGCCGTCGACCAGAGCGAAGTTCACAGCACCCGGAATCTTGGAACCGGGCGACACGGTAACCGTGCCGCGAAAGGATGAGCCATGGCGCGAGATACAGAAACGCTGCATCATCGCGTCGTTGCCACCGGTCGCCAGATTCCGAGCCGGACGGTCGGTAGCCAATGGCCAGGAATCTGCCCAATTACTGTCCCCAAAAATCGGGGTGGTGACCGGAACTTCGTAACTACTCTCCTTGGCAAACGCCTTAGTAGGATCGCTGGCTCCCTCGCCCTCCGGGGAATACTGCCAACCATTCATGCCGTAGCTGCTCTCGAAACCGGTGTTCCATTGCACCGGGGATTTGACCGGGCCGTACCAAGCGGCCGTGGCCGTACCCATGGCCTCTCCCGTCAAATTGCGGTTTGCAGGAATCGGTGCCGTGGGACAAATGCGAATCTTGTCAGAAGGCACATTGTTGGTCCTCAGAACGGCCATCCAGAATTTGGAAGGCGTGTAGGCCACCGGGAAGGTCTTACCGGTGTCGTTGAGGTACATGAAGAACCCCAAGCCCATTTGCTTGAGGTTGTTGAGGCACACCACCGAGGCCCCCCGCTGCTTGGCACGACTGAGCGCCGGTAAAAGCATCCCGGCCAAAATCGCAATAATGGCGATGACCACCAGCAACTCAATCAAGGTGAATGCCTTGTGGCTGAGGCCGGCAGGTCGATCGGTTGGACAAGATTTTGAAACGGGCGTCGTGTTCATGGGGAGCAGATCACTGAGGTTGGCTGGCGATGCAAAAGAGATGGGTGTCTCCACGGAGGATGAGCCGATCCATCGCGGGCACAGGGCTGGCGATAATGCGCTCACCCATAGGGTTTTCTGAAAGAAGCTTAAAGGCGCCGCCGACCTGCGCAGCAAAGACCACCCCATCCTCTCGGGCCGCATAGAGGATTCCGTTGGCCACGACCGGGGATGCGTAGTAGGGGGCCGTCGCCTTGGGCAGTGTTCCCGTCCACAGCGTCTTTCCTGTGCTTGGATCCATGCAGACGACTTCTCCGCGGTGACGCAGCAAGTAAGCTCGCCCCTCGGCCACGGCCGGAGCAGCGACAAAGACCCCAAGATCATGCCGCTCCCAAACTCGGTGTGTCTGGCTCACATCGCCGGAACCTCCCAGACGAATGCCGTAAAAGTGCGCCTGACCCGGACGATCATCACGCCCTACCGGCACCAAAAGAGTGTCTCCATTCAGGACCGGCGAGGCGATGGCGGGCCAGTAGCCGGTCCCTGCGGGGTTGAAGCCTCCAGCCGTCCACAGAACCCGCCCATCGTCGAGCGCATGGGCCGTCAAATGATCCGCTCCCCAAATGACCACCGCCGGTTTGCCTGCATGATCAATGCTCAAGGGCGTGGCGTATCCGTTGTTGTTCTCGGCGGGCACGACAAAATTGCGAGCCACCTTCCAGCGTAGCTTGCCGGTTTTCCGCTCAAAGGCTGCCACCCATGATTCGCCGTCATGCAATCGGCTGAGTATGACCGAATCACCGACAATCAACGGAGAGGTCCCCGAATCCCAATAGAGTTTTTCCACACCAAAGCGCTCGGTCAAATCGATCTTCCAGAGAACCTTCCCCTCGAGACTCACCGCGGCGAAGTGACCGCTCTTGAACTGCGCATAAATCGCCTGGCCATCGGTCACCGGAGACGCATTGCAACTCGATCCCAGTGTTCGGTGACGCGGATCGGCGAGGGGGCCAACCGGGGTCTCCCACAATTTGCGTCCCTGCAAATCGAAGGCCAGAAAGGCGTCCTGCCCCGCCAAGGGTGAGGTGAGGTAAATCCGCCCCCCGGAGACAACCGGCGTAGAGGTCCCCTTCCCTGGCAACTCAGTCTTCCAAGCCACCGAATCCAAAGACCACCGTTGCGGAAATCGTCCGGAGATTACACTGCCTTGAGCCGAGGGCCCACGCCAAGAGGGCCACTCTCCAGGAACTGCCGCCACCAACGACACGCCCATCAACCACCCTGCGCACACTGCTTTTTTCCACGGGGTCATAAGAGGAATCCTAACCCTGTCGCAGGGATAAGGAAGCCCGAGATACAGAGTTCGCCGAAACGATTTCTGTGTGAGCAATCGTGCGGGCTGCGCATTCTTTAATCACACCCTCAGTTTCCTCCCAACTGAATCGCTCCGGTCTGCGCCAGCGCCCCTGCAACGGCAGGAAGTTCTCTAGACACTATTCACCAACCCAGACCCCACCAAACCCGCCGCCGCTCGAATCAATGCGCCTTGATCTGAGGGCAGGACCGGTCGAGCGTTGGCCCGGTTCGACCTAACACTCTTCCATGACCACGCCTCTCCGCCTCGGCATCATCGGCACCGGCTTTATCGCAGACGTCATCGCTCACGCCCTAAGAGGCACGACCGAAGTGACCCTGAACGCAGTGGCCAGTCGACGGGTCGAGACGGCCTCCGCCTTTGCCTTGAGGCACGGCTCGGTAGCGGTTTTCGAGTCGTGGGAATCCCTGCTCGAATCCGGGACCGTGGACGCGGTCTATGTGGCCACACCCACCTCCGTCCGAGAACCCATCTGTCTGGCGGCGGCGGCCAAGGGCTTGGCAGTCTTGGCCGACAAGCCCTTTCTCAACCGAGACTCGCTGCAGAGAATCACCCAAGCCTGCACTCAGGCCGGCGTGGCATTCCTCGACGGAACACACTTCACCCACCACCCGCGCACCCAAGCGGTCCGCGAGGCATTGCCGCTAAAAACCGGCCCCCTCCAAGGGTTACGGACCTCGTTCTTCTTCCCGGCCCTCGACCGGAACAACATTCGACTTCAGCCCGATAAGGAGCCCACGGGCGCCATCGGCGACATGGCCTGGTATTCCATGAGAGCCGTCGTCGAGTACTCCGGCAGCGATGCGCCGGTGGCCGAATGCCGCAGTTGGGCCCAACGGGACGCGGTGACGGGCGGATGGATCCGTGGCACAGGTTTCGTGCGGTTGAGCGATGGATTCACTGCGACTTGGGATGCGGGCTACACGGTCGGGGCTTGCCTGATGGATCTGGACCTCATGGGAACCCAAGGAGTGATTTCCATGGATGACTTCGTGCTCGATTGGGAGGGCGGCTTTGGGAGCCCCGACACCACTCGGCCGGTCGGATTCACCCACCGATTCGGCATGGCCAACCCGGCCACCTGGGTACGCACCGAGACTCCTTCCCCCCAACGCCAGTCCACCCGAATGCTCGAAGCCTTCGCCCGATTGGCGCGGAATCCCCGCGGTCCGGAGGTGGCCGAGAGCATCCGCCGCAGTCTTCGCACACAGGAACTCGTCGATGCAGTGGTTGCCTCGCTGCACGATTGATCCAGTCGCCTCTGCCAATCTCACCGATTCACCATCATGAATCCCACCATCCAGGAACTGATCCGCCGCTACCGATTGGAACCACTGCCCGTCGAAGGCACCCTTTTTGTCGAGTCGTATCGGAGCGCCCTGGAACTCCAGCCAGGCCGACCGGCTGGAACGGCCATGATCGGCCTCTACTGCGAGGAGCCCTTGAGTCACTCGCTCTTCCACCGACTCACCTTGGATGAGGTCTGGCATTTCTATGGCGGAGACCCCTTCCGAATCATTCTCCTGCGACCCGATGGATCCACGGAGGACATCCTTCTTGGGCCCGACCCTCTCCAGGGACATTACTGCCAGTATGCCGTACCCGCCGGAGTCTGGCAGGCCGCCCACCTCATCTCTGGAGGCCTCTACGCACTCTACGGTTGCACCCTGAGCCCTGGCTACACGCCAGACATCTTCGAAGGTGGAACCCGCTCCGTGTTGGCAGCGCAATACCCGTCCCGGGCGGTCGACATCGAACGGTTCGCCTGTCCGGACGGTGAAACTCGCATGCCCTTGTAACCGGGTCTCCGTGAACTCCGTCAGGAGCAACTGAAGCCATTGACCCCATTTAAAATTGAGTGATTTTGTGTGAATACCGTTCCAATCGGGAACCATTTGCCACCGGGACGGCCAACGCTGTCCCCTCGGAAATGAGTCCTTCAACCGGTCCGGTCTGACTATGGATACTTTCGTTCAACGGTGGATTTCGAGGATGGGGTGGCTGGCCAGCTTGACCGCAAGCCTTTCGGCCCTGGCGGTGGAACTACCGGCCCGGATGAGCACAGCCGTCGTGCCGGCCCGACCGAAGTCCTTGGCGGTGAGTGCGCTGAAGGCTTTGCCTCCACAAGTCACGCTCCGACTTGCTGCGCCCGATCTCTCCGTGGTGCGTGCCGAAGATGCCTTGAGCCTTCAGCAAAATGCTAAGGGTCGAGCCCGTGTGGGCATCCGGCGCCTGTTGGCGGATCCCATCCGGGTTCAGGGCAGCAAAACTTCTTGGACTCCCTTGCCCGATGGCACCCAAGTTTGGAGTGCTCGATTGGAGTCTGAAGAGGCATGGGGCGTGCGAGTCCATTTGGAATTCATTGGATGGCCGACCGGAGTTGAACTGCGAATTTTCAATGCGGAAGACCCCACCGAGATCCAAGGCCCCTTCGATGCGACGAGTCTTGGTGAGAGCGACAATTTTTGGACCCCCAGCCTCTTCGGGTCCGCAGTAGTTCTAGAATGCCGGGTCTCTCCGGGTTCCAGTTTGCCCTCCTTCCAAATCACCGAACTCACCCACCGGTATGTTCTTCTGGGAGAAGATTCGAACAGCAAAGCAGGGGCCTCAACGGCGTCTCCCAAGACCGCGGCCAGTTGCAACATCGACGTCACCTGCGAACCGGCGTGGGCCACGACCTCACACGCTGTAGCCGGGATCGGTTCAGTCGGTGTGGTGGGTGAATTCTTCTGCACGGGTTGTCTGCTCAACGATCTGAACGAAGCCAAAAATACCGATTATTTTCTCACGGCCAGCCATTGCATCACCAGTCAGTCTGAGGCCGACACCACGGAGTTTTATTGGAATTATCAGACGACTCTCTGCAAAGGGGTCCTTCCGAACCCCGCCACGGTTCCTAGGACCGTCGGCGGTGCAAGCATTCTCTCCACCAAGAGCCGTGGCTCCGGCAACGACCACAGCTTTCTCCAGTTGCGCGGCACCGTTCCCGGTGGCGTGACCTATGCCGGTTGGAACTCTGACTCCCCAGCCTCCGGTGAGGTCTTGGCCGGAATCCACCATCCTCAAGGCGATTACAAGCGCATCAGCATCGGTGTCACCCAGGGCGAGAACGCCAACTTCCGCACGGTGCGATGGACACGAGGGGTCACTGAAGTGGGTAGTTCCGGTTCCCCGCTCTTCAATGCCCGACAACAGCTCATTGGGCAGCTTTACGGGGGTGATTCGGATTGCTCCAACCTCGACCCGTCTCAGCAAATCGACGAGTACGGCCGATTCAACGTCACCTTCCCGACGGTCCGTCGCTGGTTGTTGAATGAACCGGTGACGATACCGGCCAATGATGCCTTCTCCGCAGCCCAGACGCTCTCGGGTCAACAAGGGGCGATGAGCGGCAGTTCGGTCAACGCCTCCCGCGAAGCCGGAGAGCCCAACCATGGTCAGGGCGGCGGGCGTAATTCCATTTGGTACCAGTGGAGCGCCCCCTTTACTGGCACGGTGACCTTCGAAACGATGGGGAGCGATTTCGACACCACCTTGGGCGCCTACCAGGGCGACACGGTAAGTAATTTGGTGCGGGTAGCCGCCAACGATGACTTTGAACTGGGGCAAACCAGTAGCCGAGTGGGTTTTCTGGTGTCGGAAGGAACCCTTTACCGCATCGCTGTAGATGGGCACGACGGAGCCCAGGGGACGGTCCGGTTGACTTGGCGTCCGGGCGGCATCGCTACGCCCCCGCCCAATGACCTATTCACCAATGCGGCTGCTACCTTGGGTTTCGGGGGGATTTACCACGCCTCCAATTATGGATTCACCCGGGAGCCCTTGGAGCCCTCCCACGCAGGGGGGGCTGGCCAGCGATCGGCTTGGTGGCGATGGATCGCACCCATTTCAGGTCCAACGATCATCAACACCGTAGACAGCAGCTTTGACACCTTTTTGGCGGTCTACATAGGCAATTCTGTTTCAACGCTGCGGCGGGTCGCCGAAAACGATGACATCGACCCTTTTCTCGATTTTGTCCAGAGCGAGGTGAGCTTTGGAGCCATCGCGGGAGCCACCTACTGGATCGCCGTCGACGGATTCAGCGATGGCATCATCCAGGACGAGGGTTCCATTCGATTGGAAATCTCCCAAAAAGGCGGGCAACCGACTGGCAACAACGCGTTTGCCAATGCCACCACTCTCAGCGGATCCCGAGGCGCGGTCACCGCCAACAATTTGAGGTTTACTCGGGAAATCGGGGAACCCTCCCACGCCGGCCTCCGAGGGAATCGATCCGCTTGGTGGCAATGGTCGGCCCCAAGCGATGGAACCGTGCGTTTCGAAACCACCGGTTCGGCGTTTGACACGCTACTGGCCGTCTACACCGGAGATTCGGTCAACGCCCTGAAACTGGTGGTTGAAAATGACGACATCATCTCCGGCGATGTGTGGCAAAGCCGCGCAGAATTCGCTGCCAAAAAGGGAACCCTCTACCGCATCGTCGTCGATGGTTTCTACGACGCCGGACCACCGGTGACCCAAGACGAAGGCAACATCCGCTTAGCGTGGGAACAAGTGATTCCCGTCCAACCCTTCGTGGTGACTGCGTCTCAGGCCACCGATGGCCGATTTGAAGTCCGGCTGATGTCTCAATCCGGCATTCGCTATGCGTTGGAGTGCACTCTCGACTTGTCCCAACCTGTATCGCCTTGGAATCGGATCGTCACAGCTGATGGCAACGGCTTGGAGCTAATCCTTCAGGACACCAATCAACCCAGCGGGCAAGCCAGCTACTTCCGAGTGGTGACAGTTCCCTGATTCGATCAAACTAGTAGAGTGATGCCTGCTCGCACCTCATCGAAACAGGCGGCTCAGGTGGCCCCATTCCGTCTGCTGCTGCAAATCAATGCGCTCTCCATGGGGCGTAAGGTGTTGATGCTGCGCCAAAAGTCGCGCCTCTGGGTGGGAGTCATTGGACTGTTCCTTGTCGGCTATGCGGTGATGGCCTACGGCCTGTTTTTTCAGGGACTCCGTTTCTTGTCCCGATTTCCGGGCTTGGGCGGGCTTCTGGTCGAACGGTTGATCTTTCTGCTCTTTGCCTGCCTTTTTGGTCTCCTACTGCTGAGCAACCTGATCATTAGCTATTCCAACTTCTTCCGTAACCGCGAGTCGGAGTTTCTCCTGCCGCTACCAATTCCTCCGGAGACCATCTTCCGTTGGAAATTCCTCGAATCGGTCCTGCTGGCCTCCTGGGCATTCTTGTTTCTGATCACGCCGCTGCTCATCGCCTATGGGCATGTTTATCGGGTGGATTGGCACTTCTATCCCATGACCGGGTTCCTGGTGGCCCTCTACATCGTGCTTCCCGGAGTGGCCGGCTCTGGGCTTGCGCTGCTGCTGGCCCGGTTTCTTGACCGGCGTCTCTTTCAAAGCCTTTTGCTGACTACGATCGCCGCACTCATCGGCGTCTTCATCTGGCGAACCCAGCCCACGGCCGTGACGGAGGAGATGCTCTTGGAAAACCGGGTGCTGGTGGTCATCGACCGGCTTTTGGACAACACCCGTCTCGTCCAATTTCCGTTTCTGCCCAGTTATTGGCTGAGCTCAGCGATCCAGAATTGGGTTGAGGGGGCGTATCGCAGCGCGGTTTTCTATGGTGGGGTGCTCCTCAGCTACACGCTGTTCTTCGGGTTGGTGTCCATGACCCGATTCGGTGCCGTGCTGTATGAAGCCAGCAGCTGTGTGCGCAGCCGCGGTTCAATCCTCGGGCGCTGGACGTGGCTGCGCCGACTTCGGACCTCGCCGGAGACGCCGGTGACCACACGAAGCCTGCTGGAGAGGTGCGTCGAAGCCATTCCAGGACTTCCTGGTGACGTGGGTGCCATCTTAGTGAAAGACATCCGCGTCTTTTGGCGCGACACCACTCAGTGGGGACAAACCCTAATGCTCTTTGGGCTGCTCACAGTCTACCTGATGAATTTGAGGCATTTCACCCGGCAGTCGGACTCGGCGTTCTGGGTCTCCATCACAAGCTTTCTCAACCTAGGTGCGTGTTCATTAAATCTGGCCACCATCACCACCCGATTCGTCTTTCCGCAGTTCTCACTCGAAGGGCGGCGGGTTTGGTTGATGGGCTTGGCACCCTTGGGATTGGCGCGGGTGGTGTGGTGGAAGTTCCTCACCGCATCGGTGCTCACGGGTTTTCTGACACTCAGTTTGACCCTTTTGAGTTGCTGGATGCTCCATCTCGATGGAGCGCACACGGTGTATTTTGCGATCGCAATGGTTGTGATGACGTTGGTCCTCAACGCCTTGTCCGTGGGCCTCGGAACGCTCTATCCCAACTTCTCCGAGACCAACCCAGGGAAGATCGTCAGTGGATTTGGTGGCACCTTCTGCCTGGTCTTGAGTTTTGTTTACATTCTCGGTTCCGTGCTACTGCTGGCGTTTGGCAGTCCGTGGGGATGGCGGGGCGAGGAGCAGGACAGCGTCCGGGCTGGACTCGCCGGGCTGGTATTTGCCGTGGCCTCTCTGGCGGCCGGCGGCATTCCGCTGCGCTTGGCGTTGCGGCGCGCGATCACCATGGAGCTTTGATCCTCGCCACCCCACGCCGGCGTTATGCGGCGTTCCTTCAGAATGCTCCTCATTTTGCAAACCGGTCCCCAGGATTGCACCCTGGGCTGGTATTCGCTGCCCCGTTGGGGCAGAGGGCAACCATTGCCGCCGCGCCAACGTCTCGGTCTGGTGTAATCCGCCTGCAGCCCGCGGTTCCACGGCAGCAACTGAGCCAACTCGGCCAACTCGGCCGAGGGGGCAAGGCCGGGATCCCACTCGGGACACCACTCATTCATTCGAGTTAACTCGAATGGAAAGGTTCAGAGCTTGAGAATGAAGTTGAGAGTGAAAACTTGACCCTGAGATGGAGCGCGTGATTTGATTTGTTCCCAGCGGAGAGGTGGCCGAGTGGCTGAAGGCGCTGGTTTGCTAAACCGGTTTACGGTCAAAAGCCGTAACGGGGGTTCGAATCCCCCCCTCTCCGCCAGCTTTTATTGGGATTTTCAACGATCGGTTGATTCTTCCACCAAATTTCCACACACGTTCTCTAGAGGTTCCAATTCCCCTAGAAGTTCCAGAACAGCTCAGCGCAGAGAGCCAGGAACAGAACCCGAAAGAACGGGACTGGAATCCGATGAAAAATCCTCGGGCCTCGGTTTTTGAGGCCTTCATTGGCCGAAGCGACTCTTTCAAAAACGGTTGGTGACCAGCCTGAGCCCGGTTCCCCGATGAAAGCCTGCGGTGGCAACATCTCAACGAAGGTCAAGATCTCGGGAATGGTCAAAATCTTCCGTTCCAACCCTCCGCCGACCGAAAACTGTCAAGAATCGTTGCCTGACCCCGTTCCTCCGATCAGACCACTTATCTCAATCTCGCACTGACACGGACAAATCGAGCGGTTGCAGAGCCATCGACCGCGGTTCCCAAGCGAGCCACAACTCGAGTCGACCCATCGGACTGCGCAGCCCGCGACACCTCGCTCACCTCGCCACCGGCATCGATCCAAGTGAGCAAATCCGTGGAAAGCTCGAGGCGATAAGCCAAGTCCGTCGCCGCAGTCCGTATCCGGTACGCAAGAATCATCCCTTGGCTTTCGACACCCGAAATCACCTCTAAAGGCCGAGGTCCGCTGCTCTCGGGCTGAAGCACAAATGCATAAACTGTGAAATTGTCTATGCCGTCGCCGTCCGCATCTGCCCCCGACAAGGTACGTTCTGGGGTGAAGCCGCGCCTGAACGTGGCGGCCGCCCATGCCTCGTAGCCGGCAACAGGGAGCCCATTGGTAAGACCCGGCGTTGGCCCTTCGATCCAACGCCATGGACCGGTTCCCTCAGGAAATCGACCCCAACTAATACCGAGACGGCTCGGCCCCAGGTCGACCCAATCTACAAATGCCCGCAGCGTCCCGTCGCGATCGGCTTGAACCAAAAAGACATCGTCCCCCGACCGATCCAGAGCGAAGGGCACGCGCGCCGCCGCGTTGGCTGGTTTGTTAAACTCCTTCTCTCCCAGCACGAACCGCGCCCTAGAACCCAGCACTGTCGCCGGAAAAAGGTACTTCCGGTAATCGGCCGAAGAATCGCTCAGGTACCAGCCAGTGATGTCAACGACGTCCTCGCTGGTGTTGATCAACTCGATGAAATCTTCTCCCCCGATCGCAGGAGCCGCCAAAACTTCGTTCAAAACCACTCGACGGTCCTGAAGCCCTCCGGCTGAGCCGGGAGAACCGTGAAACTCCGCGCTGGCCCGCCACCTCTTGGGATCTCCCAACCACGCACTCCTCGCACCCACTGAAGACGGTGCGCTCACCGGGTCGAGCAGTTCGAGGCTGCTGCCGCCTCCATCCGCCCGGTTGGGCCATCCTCCGTCGGTACCGTAGACACAAGTAAAGGCAGTGGCCCCGTCGGCCGCGAGCACCTCAATCCGTTCGCCCGCATTCGACAAGGTCCCGATCCACGGTCCTAGCACCCGGACACCGGCACGGTAGTAGGGCGAGGTCGCCACCCCATACCGGGCATTGAAGGCAACCAGGTCTTTTGCCAGCACCAACCGCTCTCCCGCCCCCAGGAGAGTGGCTTTCGGAAAGCGATAAAATACAGCGTTCGTCACCACCACGTCCGAAAGATCGACCGTCGCCGACGATGTGTTGAGAAACTCGAGGAACTCCGTGTCTGCCACCTCACGCGGATGGTACTGAATTTCAGACAGTATGAGGTTCGTTGAGCAGGCTTCGGGCATGCCTTCAGGAACCAAGTAGGACTCCACAATCGCCGACCAGTCTGTCCCCGTGTAGACACGCGCTCTTAGCAACATCGGGCGCTCAATCGCCACTGGCTGAGTCAGAACCCCAGCGGCGATGCCACCTCCAGAAACGCGAGGATCAGATCCATCGATGGTGAAATAAACCTTCCCGACGGGGCTTGTGAACCCGACCCGTTGACCGGCGGGAACCGAACCCGGGCTCGCAGAGAGGATCGGTGGATCCGCAGGCCACCATCCACTCCGCTTGCGGATCTGTTGGATGAGGCGAGCCGTGCGAGCCGGAAAAAACGTTTCACGAAGATAGCGCCACTCGTTCGCCCACTCCTGATCACGATCCCAAGGCAACGTTGCAATGCTGCTCGAAGGCTGCCAGCGAGCCGTTTCAGCCACGATTGGCAACCGGAGCTCCTCCATCCAGCTATTGTAGGCCGCGCTGGCCCGGGCAGGAGTCAGTACCCCGTCACCAAAACAATGTCGGTAGAGCCGGTCGCGAAAAAGCACTCGGAAATCCGACTGCCGCATCAGCGCGGTAAAGATGCCGTCAGGAACGTCTTGATCGGTGCAATCGGCGGCCACGTCTTGCAACGAAATATCAGAATCCTGCTGAAAGAATTTCCATCCACCGCGATCGGCCAAGCGGGGGCCGGCTGCCGCCCAGTTATGCTGAGCCGACCAATCCCAGTCATTCCCGGCATAAAAACTGAGCACCATGTAGTCACAAAGATTTGTGATATCGATCCAGCGCTTCGCCTGAGAATAATTATTGAGGCTGGATTTGAGACTGCTCCAGGCCACACGCCAGTGATCGCCGCGACCGTGGTCGCTACCGGTCGTCGCACCGCCGGAAAAATGAAAGTCCTCACGCGGCCCGGGATAGTAACTAGCCATGAAATCCTCATCCGGATGTTCATGAATGTGATAAATGCCATGGTAGGATCCGTTGAGGAAAAAGTGTACCTGGCGCCCATGCTTTCCGGGCTGCCCCATGGCCAACTGCATCTCGTCAATCCAAGGGTTTCGCGCCAGCTGCGCATCTCCACTGCGGGTCACCGACGGGCTCCCGTAGGGCACCGGTGGATTTTCCTTCGTACCCAGCCAGTAGAACGTGTCGTGAGAATGACTTCTCAAACGCAGTTCGTTGAACTCCGTCGCCGCCCCGGCCGGAAACCTTGATCCCCGAGCAAACACGGGATAGCGCAACTTGGCCGGTCCGTACTTGGTCCGGAATCGTGCCGACATACTCAGTTTTGGAGAGCCCAGACTCGTCGTTCCGGTCGCCGCCACGCCGCAATCAATTTGGAAGCCTGGCTCGCGATTCTCCGGATCGAGCAGCTCGACCGACGCCAGCCGCTCGGTCGTGGAGGGCCCAGTGCCCATAACTACCGAAACCGCGGGCAATGCCAAAAAGGCATCGTCGAGCAATGGCCCATAAGTCGCATGCTTCGTAATACTCGGAAGCAATCGTGTTTGTCCCACGATCCCATCGGTCGCCGGACCGGTGACCCCGTTAACAAAGAGGTACGTTCGCGTTCCCACCGGTGAATAGGCCGCTGCAGAATGGACCGCAATTGCACGAACGACTCGGGTTCCCCGCACGATCCCGGAGGTATTCGGTGTCACGGTAATCGGCCTCTCGTAGAGACTGCCCGTAGAAGCCGTCGGGGCTGTACCGTCGAGCGTGTACCGGATGACCGACCCGGGTAAGGCCGCCGTCAGTTCCACAGTAAAGGCCTCCGTGAAGAACCCATGATCGCGGCTAAAGCCGATCGTATTCTCTCCGCCACCGGTCCTCGCACCATTGGCCGCCCCCGGCGTCGGAACCTTGAGATAGCCGAGGCCACCGTCGACTCCTTGGCCATAGGAGACACCGGGGAACTGCCGTGGAAATTTCAGTTCACTCGCTAGAACCGAAAACCCCGGCCTAAACAATCCCACCCACTCCCCCTCTGAGGAAATGGAGAAGGTTGTGTGTAGGAGTTTTGAACCGGCCGGTGAGATTCCAAGGCCATCGGCCAGAATCACGAGAAACTCCCCCGGTGCCAGTGTCGTCGGAGGAAACTTCCATTGGCCCGGGTCCTTCTGGTCGTTCGACAACGTCCAACCCGAGAGATCTACGTACTGCGGAAGCTCGTTATGGATCTCAATCCATTCTCGCAGAACTGAACCCTCATCGGGCACCCCACCAATCTCATTCGCCAGGATCTCCGTGATCCGGACACTCGACGGCTTTACGGATAGCTGAAAGGCCTGCTCAACCCAGCGTCCTGTGTTGTCTGTCGCCCGCAGTCGAAACCCCGCTGACGGTTGTCCTGCAGGCAGAGGGTTCATCAACTGGACATCGCCTGCTACGACCCCGAAGAGGGAGTTGTCCACGTCTCCGACGCCCTTGGCTAATACCACCGAGTGGGTATCGTATGGATCGACATCCTCAACCACAACCCGTGCCACTCGAGAACCGAGCCGCGACGACGCAGACACCGAGGTAACATCTAACCGAAGCCCGCTCGGTGCATGCGGTTCGGTCAGCTTGATCCTTATCGATTTCTCCAAGAACCGTTTCGCTTCCGCCGAATCGGTGGCGCGCACACGGATGGAAAACAGCGATCCGGGCGGAAGTTTTGAAAAATCGAAAAGCCCAGGGAGAACTGCTCCACCGGAAATCACGAACTTGGCATTGTCTGCATCGCCCTCGCCGGCCACCCACGTGAGGTCGTGCGTTGCGTTGGGTTTGCCGTCTACAACACGCAACCGTCCGATCCGCTCGGGCTGCGGGAGTGAGAACTCCGCGGGTTCTAGCAAGATTTCCTGTGGCGCTGGAGGCACGGTGATTCGTTCCAGTGTCAGCGCTTGCCAGATAGGGTTTCGGTCACCCCCGTCGACTGTTCCAAATAAATTCCCCATCTCAATGACGAGGACCCCTGAAGCGGCTGTGATTTCGCAGGTGTAGAGCGTCGCTCGATCGGGGAAATACGCCTGACCTGGAGAGACTCCTAGGGATGTAATCTCGTCAACGGCCTCGCTGCCACCGACCCGAATATCCCAGCGACGGTTCTCTGGACTGTTCCCTGAAATAAGAATTTGCAGCTTGTACTGCTCACCCGCCACGACCGTGAGACTTGCTCGTAAACGCTCACCGGATCCCACCGCGGCCCACCGAATGTCGCTGAAAATCTCCGCAAGTTGGACGTCATCCACGCTCCCACCAAACTCCGGCTTCGTTTGCCAGGACGTCACTTGCTGAGGCCCCACCAACGTGACCCCTGCGATTTTTTGGGTGTCTGGGAGAAAAGTGATTCCTCGAACTTTCCTGGGACCGTCGTCCGCACTGAAATTAATCGCGTAAAGAATCTCCCCCTCCAGATCCAGATCTTTAGCGCCCCGAATTTGCGTCACCGCCCCCATCTTGACTGCCGTCGCCGCGTGCAACGTCAGCACCACGGTCGTGAACCACAAAAAACCCGCTAGCCCTAAGAATTGGAACATATTTGGTAGAAATTTGCTTCAAACGGGGTAGTAGGGATCATTGGGAAGGTTGGAGGAAACTGTCAGCAAATTGCAGGTCACTCTCTGCCGTCAATCATGGCTCCAACTCTGGGGCGCCGACGGGTAGCTGCAGCTTCAGCATTCGGGCGAAGTGTGCACGGAAGCGACCCGAAATGGACCAGGACCGCTACTGCAGGCCGGCCCCCATGTTGATGCCGCCCGGACCCAATGTGTTGTCGGTGGGGAACCAGAATCGTTTCTTTTTCTCGGCTGCGATGCTCTGCGCCTGATTCATCCGCTCCACATGCCCGTCGGACATGACGTAATGCCCCCGTTTGTTGTGCCGAATGGTCAGGGTGTGACTGCCAAAAGTGGGCCCGGCCTGACCCGAGTAGTCGTCTTTGGCCATCACGGCCTCCATCAGAAACATGGTCTCAGCCGGAGTCTTGAACGTGCTCGTTTCCTCCTCGTGGCAAAGACCGCAGTTCATCGCATAACTGTAGTCGCGCGTCCCCTTGCGACCGGCGGGTCCTCTCAGGGCGGGCACGGTGATCTTCTTGTTTGAAGCCAGATCCCGTTGGTCGGTGGGGCACAAGTACACCTGCTTGGCACCAACGTACGGAAAGAGCTTTCCGGTGGTGAGATCACCTGCCTTGACGCAAAGCCAATTGCGGAAGGAAGGCATGTGGCCGCGATTGTCTGGCGTGTACAACTGGGCTGCCAACCCCATCTGACGGCCATTCGAGAAGCACACCACACCTCGAGCCGATTCTTGGCTTCGAGCCATGGCCGGCAGGAGGAGGCCGGCGAGAACGGCGATGATCGCGATCACGACCAGCAACTCGATCAAGGTGAAGGCACCATCGCGCTCCCGGGAGGAATTGGACTCAGGGCTGGTTATCACAGACGTGGGGTATCTTTATTTGCTATCCATCCGAGGCTAATTCCACAAGCACGATCGAACGGCGCAGCCTCGAAAACTCGGGAACCACCAACACCACCGCCAGGCAGGTTAACACCAACCGTTCCTCTCGGGCCCTCCGCGATCAAAGGCCCAGCTGGGCCCTCAAGATTCCCAGCACGGCCGAAAGAAGAATGACAGCACCGCTGGGCCACCGGCCCCAGCGCATCAAACCGAAGGCCACCACTAGGATTATCAGGGCAGGCCCGTCCACCCGGCCATCGGCAGTGCCAAGAGCCGACACTCCTAAACCCCAGGCCAGGTGCATGATCATGCCCACCACCCCGGCTGAAACGACGCCCATCCACCGTTCCCAGTGCTTCAAGCCCTGCAAGCGCTCCACCCACGGAGCCCCGAGAAAAATCCAAAGGAAGCTCGGAAAAAAGGTGGTCCATGACGTGAGACCAGCGCCGAGGATTCCGGACATCCAGGGAGACAAAGAGCCCGGCTGGTGCCAGGCACCCAAAAACCCGATAAATTGCAGGACGATGATCAATGGACCCGGTGTGCTTTCTGCGAGGGCCATTCCCGCCATCATTTCAGAGCTGGAAACCCAATGAAACTGCTCGACCGCTTGCTGCGCCACGTAAGGCAGAACGGCGTAGGCTCCACCAAAAGTGATCACGGAGGCTCCACTAAAAAACACCCCCTCCTTCACCAGCACATGCCCGGCTCCCAACCAGGCCGCCACCAAGCCCACCGGCAACCACCACAAGACCATGCAAACAAGGAAAACTCGAACCGAGCGCTTCCAGTCCGTCCGTGGTGTCGCCGACGGGGCACTGGGGCTCTCCCCTCCGTCGGACGGCGGAGAAACCGGCACAGCCGGCCGAACCCCTTGCCATAGAAGGCTGATCACAAACGCCATCAATAGCAGGAGCGGAAACGGTAGACCCCAGCGAATTCCAAGCCAGGTTCCCAGGGCCATCAACCAGAGTTTGGGGGTTCGCAGCCACCGAGTTGACAAGCGAATCAGGGCAACACCAATGAGCGCCACCACCGCCGGCTGAAGACCTCGCAGCGCGGCGCTCACCCAAGGAACCGCACCCCAGAGGGCATATCCCCAACTCAAGACCAACAGCAAGATCGCCGCCGGCAAGACAAACAAGGTTCCGGCCACAATCCCGCCCCGGGTCCCGTGCAACCACCAACCAAGATAGGTCGCCAATTGTTGAGCCTCCGGGCCTGGCAGCAGAATACAGAACTGCAGCGCATGCTGAAATCGGCTCTCATCAACCCAGCGCCTCTTTGCCACCAACTCCTCGTGCATTAGGGAAATTTGCCCGGCGGGTCCGCCGAAACTGAGGCAGCCAATTTTCAACCAAAGACGACAGGCTTCCCGAAAGGTGGGGCGCTGCAGCGGCACGACCGTCGGATTCATTCGACGCGCCCCGGTTCCCGGACTCCGGTGCCAATTCGCTGGAGTCGCTTGTCCCCGAGTTCGACCCGCGCCGCCTCGGCCAAGGCCATCAATCGGTCTCGCACTTCGGGATGCTGGGCAATCACGTTGACGCGCTCGGCGGGATCGCGCTTGAGGTGGTATAATTCTAGGCCGACCGGCAACTGCTGATACCGACCCGCCATCCCGTTGGTCCCACCGGGTTTGCCGGCCAACGTTTGCGAGGTGTGCGGGAAGAAGAGTTTCCAATCGCCACTGCGCACGGCCAACAAATCTCCCTGATTGTAGTAAATGAAGTAGGCCGAGTGAGGATTGGTGGCTCCACGATCTCCCCGCAAAATGGGCCAGACATCGAGTCCATCGATCTTGCGAGGCGGCAACGAGGCCCCAGCCAAGCGCGCCAAGGTCGGCAGCACATCAATGGTCATTAGGGGAGTGTCACTCGTGCGCCCCTGAGGAATATGACCGGGCCATTGCATCACGCAGGGCACCCGGATTCCGCCTTCGAAACTGGTCCCCTTCCCCTCACGAAATGGCCCAGCACTGCCGGCGTGCTCGCCATAGCTCAGCCAAGGGCCGTTGTCGGAGGTGAAAATGAGGAGCGTCTCCTTTTCCACACCTCTTTGCTTCAGAGCTTTGAGCACCTCCCCGACGGACCAGTCGATTTCTTCAATCACGTCCCCATAAAGCCCCTGCCGAGAACGGCCTGAGAAACGCGATCCAGCAAAGAGAGGGACATGCGGCATGGAATGCGCCAGATACAGAAAGAATGGGCCCACGGCATTGCGCTCAATGAACGAGACCGCCCGCTCCGTGTAGCGGCGGGTCAACTGGGATTGATCGGGAGTTTCCTCAATCACCCGATCCCCATCGATCAGCGGTAACGGCGGGTAAGCCCCCTTGGCGGCATTGGCGTTCTGGGGCCACATATCGTTGGAATACGGCAAACCGAAATACTCATCGAATCCCTGTCGGGTCGGCAGCAGCTCCGTCGGACGACCCAAATGCCACTTGCCGACGATGGCGGTGGCGTATCCGCGAGGTTTAAGCACCTCGGCCAGGGTCCTCTCTTCGGAATGCAGTCCGGTTTTCGAATTGGGGCCCAGCGCTCCGTGGATGCCGAGACGGTTGGGATAACATCCGGTTAGGAGGGCAGCCCGCGAAGCCGAGCAAACGGCCTGTGCCACATAGAATGAGGTAAAACGGGTTCCACGCCGGGCGATGCTGTCGATGTTCGGTGTGCGGATCTTTTTTGCCCCGAAGCACCCCACGTCACCCCAGCCCAAATCGTCGCAGTAAATGAGGACCACGTTGGGGGGGCGTTGTTCCTTCGCCAGCCCCGTCGTTGCCCAAGCACAGACCGCGATCCAGAACAGGAGCCAGAATCGGGAAATCATGCCGAGATCTTTCCGAAACCTCATCAGCATGGAAAGCGCCAATAGAAAGAGCTCTTTGTGCACAACGGTTCCCATCGACGGACCGGCCGTTTACGGCAATTGTGCTCGTTCAGCTCCGACGCATGAAGCCGACCCCCATCGAACTCCTGGCCACAGTCCTGTTTTGTCTGGCGGTCCTTCACACGTTTTCTGTCAAACGGTTCGCCACCTGGGCGCACCTTCAGCCCAAGGGTTCGGTTCAAGAAACAGCACTCCACTTCCTCGCTGAGACGGAGGTGGTGTTCGGACTTTGGGCCGCGGTGCTGTTCTTCGGCATCGCCCTCCTCAGCCAGTCGATGCAGCAGGCGGTCCATCACATCGACAGTCTCAACTTCACTGAGCCGAAATTCGTGTTTGTCGTGATGGTGATGGCCGCAACCCGACCGATCGTGACGTTGGCAGAATCACTCATCTTGATGCTGGCCCGACTGATTCCACTGCGCGAGGGATTGTCTTTTTATATCGCCGCACTTTCTTTCGGTACGCTCCTGGGTTCTTTCATTACAGAACCGGCGGCCATGACGCTGTTGGCCATCCTGCTCAAACACCGTTATTTCGATCGCGGGATCCGTCCCAAACTCGCCTACGCCAGCCTCGGCCTGTTGTTCGTCAACATTTCTATCGGTGGCACGTTGACCCACTTCGCTGCACCGCCGGTGCTCATGGTGGCGTCGAAGTGGAACTGGAATACGGCTTACCTCTTCACCCACTTTGGATGGAGGGCGGCGGCGGCCTGTCTGACGTCCACGTTGATGGTGAGCTGGATCTTCCGCAAAGAGTTGAGTCAGGTGCCTGTCCAAAATCGACGGGAAAACCGAATCCCGATCTGGCTCACCCTGACCCATCTGGCCTCGCTGGGAAGTGTGGTCGCCTTCGCCCACCACCCGGATGTTTTCTTCGGTGTGTTCATAATCTTTCTGGGAGTGGTCTACGCGACACTGCCCCATCAAGATGGGCTGAAGTTCCGTGAGGGCCTGATGGTGGGATTCTTCCTTGCTGGCTTAGTCACGCTCGGTTCCCTGCAATCCTGGTGGCTCAAGCCGCTGATTACTGGAATGGACGGCGTGACACTTTATTTCGGTGCCACCGCACTGACGGCCATCACAGACAATGCGGCCCTCACTTACCTCGGTTCTCTGGTGGAAGGCATTAGCGAGTCATTGAAATACGCTCTGGTCGCCGGTGCGGTGACGGGCGGCGGATTGACGGTGATCGCCAACGCACCCAATCCCGCCGGAGCCGGCATCCTCCAGAATTCAAAGGCGTTCAAGGACACCGGCATCAGCCCGGTGGGTCTCCTGCTTGGAGCTCTGCCGCCGACCTTAGTGGCGATCGTGTTCTTCTGGTTCATCGGGCAACCCTGAATTCATCGGGGTTACGGACTGAGAGAAACTCGCGGCTATCGCGATGGATTCTGGGAAATCGTCGCCATCACTCCACAACGAATGGGTGTGAAGATTACCCTTCCACCAACGAGCCTCGGCAGCCGACGCCTTGCAAACCATCCCGAACACGGCCAGTGCCAATAACACCTCAAGCCGGCGGCGGCTGCGGAGGAACGACAGAGGAATCATCGTCTTCAGACTGCGGAGACAGGCGACAGCCCGGCAAGCCGGTTTTGGATGCTCCTGTCCGTCTGGGAAGACCCGTAAGTTCAGCTCAGGCGCAAAGCCCTCGGAAGCCCCTCACCGAGGCGGCGCTGGAACCGACGCAGCGTGCTGCCGGCGACGGAGGACCGCCCAGGGATCCTGGGGCTGGTCCATCGGATCGACGTACCGGTCGAGGTCGCGCAAGGCGATGGCGCGGTAGCCGTTGTCCTTGAGCCAGTGCATGTACTCACGGAACCGCTCCAGCGGCGTGTTCACCCAGGGATGTTCGCGATCGGGCACGCCGTGGAATTGCAGGATTGCGATGCGACCGCCCCGCCCTTGCTCCGCGGCCCGGCGGAAGTTCTCCAGCGTCCAAGTGGGTCGGGCGTCGCCGGTCGTCGGAATGAGCAGCGGATGATCCCATTCCGGCTCGTAGGCCACGCCTCGGCCGGTCTCGTAGGCGAACTCCGGCTGAGCGCCCCGGCGAGCCCATCGGAAACCCATCTCCTGAAGCAATGGAATCGCCCGGGGATGGATCGCATTCCCTGGGTAGGCGAAGCTCCTCGGCTTGGGAATACCATGCCGCACGCACTGCTCGTCGATGTGGGTGAGTTCCTCGCGCAGTCGGCCGAGAAGGTCGGGGCCAATGCCCATATGACTGCGGGTGTGGTTGCCCACCTCGAAGCCGTCCCGGTGCAACTCGGCGATCTGAGCCCAAGTCATGTAATCGGCCTTGTTAGTCAGGAAGCTAAAACCCTCGGTGATGAAGAAGGTCCCCCCGAAGCCCAGTTCTTTGAGCAGCGGACGCACGTTGCCGTGCAGCGAGGCCACCGAATCGTCGAACGTCAGCACCACAAGCTTGTCGGGAATGGGTTGGCGGGGGCGGATGTCCGGCAACGGCCGCGCCAGGAACTCGCGACGGAGCCGCTGCAGTTCGGCGGTGGGATCTTCTCCCTCATAAAACCACACCCAACCGCGAGCCTCACGCGTCTCGCCGGGCGGACAATCCGTCAACCGCGGATCGGCGTGAATGCACGGCACCAAAGGATTCTGCCACACCCGGTTTAGGCCGTCCCAGGCGGTGATGACCCACCGCCGTCCGCTCGCATCCGAAGCGGCCGCAAACGGCGCGTCGAGGATGCGTCGACCCACCGCGGCGTTGGTGAACCCTGTGGCCTGCCCCAGCATCACACAAACCTGAGCGCTGAGTTGCCGCAACGCCTGCGTACCGCCATTGCGCACCCACCATTGGAACTCCGCGTGGCGCACATCCGATTTTACCCGTACCCCGAAGGCGACCCCGTCGGGAAGCGTCCGGGTCATGGTTAGCGAACCATAGGCGCGCCGGCTCCACTCCACCGGCTCCAAGCGCTGACCGGCCTTTTCCCAAATTGTAGGCACGTGCTGGTGGGCCAGATAATTCAACCCCAGGTGGGACCATATCGCCTCCGGAACATCGACCACCACGTAGCCGCCGCTTTCCCACGGGGTGAACAGGCTAACCTTGGTATCGCGCTGCGGATGAATCGCGCCCTCGAAAAATCCCAGCCGCGGATGCCGGCCGCCAGGATACGGCAAGAGTCGGATCGTTCCGTCGACATTGGTAACCCCCGCAGAGCCGGGTCCGACCGACGGCGATTCCGACAGCGCGCCCCACTGCTTCACGGCCGCCGCGATCACCTCATCCCCCAACCCCGTGGCAGCACGCACCTCGGCGGCCGTGAAC
>Ga0209598_10000991_pt1 | contig 23051 bp, 19 predicted proteins | sample M_140807_EF_Meta_FD_187317 | JGI IMG/M metagenome (GOLD analysis project Ga0209598, IMG submission 187317) | Freshwater microbial communities from Lake Montjoie, Canada to study carbon cycling - M_140807_EF_MetaG (SPAdes) (version 2) | ecosystem: Environmental > Aquatic > Freshwater > Lake...
TTTTCAAACCGGCGGCCGGTAGGGGCCTGCCCTCGTCTCGCTACGCTCGACTCGGGCAGGCCCCTACCGGTGATTTACAGAAGAGACGTTACACAAACCGACGAGGCCGGGGCTCGTCACGGCCGTGTGGACGGGCGATGACGGGGAAGTGCAAGTCGTTCCCGTAGCGGAACATTTGACGGATCCGGACATAGCCTCTGACTCGGCCAACGTACCGCGATGGAGCAGATATCGAACAGAAAGAGAAACGATCACATCAACTGTGCGCCAGGAGCCATGGGCTGCGCCTCGCCCAAATGATATCGAATTTATGGATGCCGCTGGAAACCGATGGCTCACCAACCAAGGGGAGATTAGTGCCTACGGTCCTCCCCCACGAGCACCGACATTGTCGCAATTCGCAGAAGCAGGTGCCGACCTTCTGGCCGCTTTTTTCGCTGGAAGGTCGTTGCAGCCGCGAGGCCAATCATTCAGGTTGGGTGCTCGAAACTCAACTGCACCGGGATCGTACCGGCCCAACTCGCCACTTCCCCGGGGACCGAACGGCGGGGTGCTTCCCAGTTCACCGCAGCCGCACACTCAACTAGGCACGGAAATAGGAAGAAAAGTTGGGCCATACACGGCTGCTCGGGAGTTTGGTTCAGACGGCCATCCAATACGAGACATCCATTTCACGGACCATGGCCGTCCAAACGTCCCCGGCCATATAAATCCTCATCAGCACCGCCACATTCCCAACCCGACTGGCGGCACTCCCGAATATGGACCTGCCGAGCCATTCAATCCATAAGGATGATCTGACGTGTTCTCTTTTACGCTCCGAGAAATCAGGGACGAACTCTTAATTCGTTTGCCGTTGGTCATCGAGCGACTTCCCTGCCAGGAGGCGACGCATTGGCGCTTCCTTGACATCTCGGTGAACGCTGGTACTCCGTTCGGCATCCCAGCAGTGGAGTTTGAACAGAAAAGTCGTGTTCATCCTGGCGGTTATCGTGTATCAACGGATGATTTCAATGCGTTCTTGCGGACCGGCATTCAAATCATTGACGGCTCTCTTTGTGCACTCTCAGGAATCGATGGCTCGTTGCCCTTGTTTTGCCTCGACTGCATCGATGCGTCACAGTGGGAGGTGACAACAGAGCACAAAGCCATAGCGGACGAGATTGAGAAACGAGGTTGGTCGCGACAGTGACCAGCCCTCAACCTGCTGATCTGTAGTTAGTGCAGCATACCTTGCTGTAAATCCGGATAAAGCTATGACCGAAAGTCGTGTTCGTTGATCGCATAAAAAAAGGCGGCGTACCCTGCTGGGGCTACTACCCCACCAGCCGCCCCAGGTTGGGGCAAAAGCATACGCCACCATGCAAAGTGGTGTCTGTTCGCGGTTCGGAAAGTCCAGGATCGAAAACAGGCGTCGTGCGGTCTTCCGGCGAAGGCGCGGAGCCGATCGACGAGATCGTGGAGAGCGGGCGGAGCCCGCTTGACTCGATCTTCCGTGACGGAGCGAGGCGGATGCTGCAGGCAGCCTTGGAGAGCGAGGTGGAGGCCTTGCTCGAGGAGCATGCGGTGCTGCTCGACGAGCGTGGCCGCCGTCGCGTCGTTCGCAACGGCTACCACCGGGCCGTGTACTCAGCGAAACACCCCCGGGTTCACTGCCTGGTTCGGCTTCACTTCTGCTTGGGGGGATCGAACTCCAGCTTTTTGTCAGGGATCTCTTCGTCGGTGACCGGGTCGTAGGTCGTCGTGTCTACGGTATGGAAATCGTCGAACTTGTTTTGCTCATCGATCCGCCGCACGAGGAACGTCTTCTGGTCGATCCAAAGGGTCATGGAGCTGTCGGCTCTATGGCCATTGCCCTCGATGCGGAAGCAATCCACCTTGTCGAGCTTGGCGTCCTCGACCCGCTTCACCTGCGTTATGTTCGTCAATCGCCACCCCTCGACCTCGTTCGGGAGCAACAAGGACGGTACCGTATGCGCCGAGCCACCGGACACCCCGGTGGCCCCCGCTAAGGCCAGTCCGAGCGACGGCGGCTGCTCGACGCCCGGCTTGACGTCCCACCACGTCTGGACCGCTTCGCCCTTACGCCAAACAAGGTAGCGAAAAAAAATGTGGCCGAGTGCTTGGCCGGCCCACTTTTTCTCCGTGTACTCGAAGCGGAATCGGTCCGGGCGAACGAACGCGGTCGCGAATTGCTTCTCCACCGTCCGATTGCCGGTAGCACTGACGAACACCGTCGTGACGACACCTGAGTCGTGGTACGACTCGCAGCCGGCATACACCTTCGCCATACGATCGAGAATGTCCTGGGCCTCGAGCACCTGCAGCTCGGGGTCATCGGCACTCACCGGCATCACCACCGCTGTTGTGACGAGGCAGCAGGCTACGGAGGTGACGATCGAGAATATCACTCGCATGAAAACATCTCCTTCGAACGGCCGAAAGAATCCATGTACCGGGATTTCCCAGATGACCGATCCCCAAAACGCTCTGGTAAACGCTCTGGGGCAGATGATCCCCCCAAAAGTATGTCGACCTGCCGCCAGCCCGTCAAAAGTGAGGTCTGTGTGAGATTCGGAGCGTCAGTAACAAGACCTGCGGCGGAAGGCTCGTTTGGGTGCAGGTGAAGGAGGCTCCGCGTCACGGCTCACTGGCGCGCTTCAGCGTCACGAGGGCGCGGTGGCCGCGCTTCGGCGCCATGAAGTCGTCCGGCCGAGTCTTGCCATCCGGGGCTAAGCAGAGCACCCGCGTGTCGCCATCGTGCCTGGAGATCCCCGTGTCGCGTCAAGGCTCGATGCTCTCGCTCACCAGGGTCGCCATCTCGAACGTCTTGGGGGACTCTTCCTGCCGGAAATCGTCGTGCCACACCTTCCTCGAAATCCCGGCGGCGAACTGGCTGGCTCGCCACAAGTTCCCCCCATGCGCTCCCGGCGTCACCTACCGCCAAGGGATTCCAGCGGAGTACAGGGCAACGGCAGCCAATCGCTGGCCGGCGGCATGGAGCAGGGAAGGGATTCGCCGGGGGGCCGGCCGCCGCTGTCCCGGGGTCGGGGGAATGCCAGACCCCGGGAATGCGGGCCCAGGAAAACGAGAGGCCCTGCTGTCAGGGCGGTGGCCTCCACCCTTTCGTGGGGGAAACGTGTCGGTGTCGTCACGCTCCTCTTCGGAAGAATCAGGGCGATCGGGAAAAACCCTCCTGCGATTCGCGATTGCTCGCCCGCCGCGATCCCCGCTCGACCCTTTTTCAGACCAAAATCGAGTGCTAATCTTTTCCCCCCAGCAAGTGAGACACCCTCCCGAACCGAGCGCCGCGTGTCTGATCTCCCTATGACCACTCGAGGCCTGCTCGATAGGCTCGGAGCATCGCCCGACGTCCTTCCCGACGTCAATGGTGTGCCGGGCTTGCCGCCGCAGGTGCCGGGGCTCGCCGACCTCGTGGCGGTGGGGCAGGGCGGGACGGCGATCGTCTACCGGGCCCGTGAGGTGGCCAGCGCGGAGACGGTCGCCGTCAAAGTGCTCCTCGGGGCGGAGGCGATCTCTCCTTCCGCGCGGGCTCGGGCGCGGCGTTAAGGGGAGATCCTCGCGGCGTTCGATCATCCCAACATCGTGCGCGTGGTCTCGGTGGGGGAGCTTCGTGCCTCCCCGGGGTGGCCCGACGGTCTGCCGTATCTCGTTCTGGAGTGGCTCCCTGGGGAGACGCTCCAAGGCTGCCGCGGTGAGCACGCGCTCTCGGAGCGCGAGGCGGCCCGGATGATCCGCGATCTGGCACGGGTGCTGGCCGACATCCATGCCTGCGGGATCGTCCATCGGGATCTGAAGCCGGCCAATGTCATGCTCGTCGCCGGCGCCGGCGAACAGGGATCGCTCGTCCCGAAACTCGTCGACTTCGGGCTGGCGCGCCACGAGCTGGGGGCCGTTGGCCTCACCCCCACCAGCGGCGTCATCGGCACGCCGGAATACATGGCCCCGGAACAGGCGGGGTTGAACGATCCTCTCATGGTGATCAGTCCGGCCACCGACATCCACGGCCTGGGGGGGATCCTTTTTTTCCTCCTTTTAGGCCGCGCACCGTACGAAGCAAAGACGGTGCCCGAGGCGTTTGCCCGCGTCGTGGCGGGCAACGTGGATTGGCCGACGGGGTGGGCGCAGGGGGTTTCGGTCGATCTCCGCACGATCCTGGAAAAGTGCCTCGAACGCCTGCCGGCGCGCCGCTACCCCTCCGCCGGAGCCCTCGCCGACGACCTCGATCGTTTTCTCGACCGGCGGCCGCTCTTGGCCCGACGGATGCCCTGGCCGGAGCGGGTGGTACGGGGAGCGCGTGGTCGCCCGGTGGCCGCCATCGCGGCGCTGCTCGGTGGGCTGTTTCTGGCTGCGGTTATCGCCGGCCTGTGGGCGCACAGGGCTCGTCTGGAGCAGGCCAGAGTTGCCACGGAGGCCGCCGAGGCGGCTTCGCGGGCCTCGCTCGAGCGGCTGTCGGGCGAGTCGCTCGAGCGCATGATCACCCGTGGCCCGGCGCTCGACGGCGCTGACCTCACGTATCTCCGCGGGGTGCGCCGTCTGTTGGAGGATTCTCCGTCGCGAGCTCATCCTCCCGTGGATCTGCTGTTTCGTATCGAAGGGTTGCGGCGCTTGGCGGAAGTCTTCAACCGTACCGAGCGGATCGACGATGCGCTGGAGTCTCTCCATGCCGCGTTCGAGGCCTGTGGGGCACTGCAGCCTGCGGGAACCACGGGAGACGAGGTTGCCAAGCAGCGTTTCAAGATCCTCCAGCAGGAGCAGTCGATCCTCATCAACACCAATCGCATCGCTGCGGCGGAGGCCGTCCTCCTCGAAGCGCTGCAGATCAGTGATGGCTGGCCCAGGCCGCTCTCGACGGAGCAGCGGGTCGCCATCAACGAAGCCCGAGTCAATCTCGCCTTCGCGATCAACCGGCAGGGGCGCAGCGAAGAAGCCCTGCGAATCGTCGCCGTGGCGCTCGACGACATGCGGCTGACGTGCGAGAGCCACCCCGACCATGTCGGCTGCCAGATGGCCGAGCTCGTCGCCCTCTGCAACGCCGCGGCGGTGTCGCAGCAGGCAGGGCGCGCCGCGGAGCGGAGCGACCGGCTCCGGACGGTGGTGAGGCTTGCCGACGCGGCGATCGAGCGCTATCCGATGGAGCGCGAGGATTTTACGAAGAAGCTCGTCTGGGGACTGGCGAGCCTCGCCGACGCGGAGGCCGATGAGGGGCGCTTCGAGGAGAGCCTCGCGACGACCCGTCGCCTCCAGGACGAGGCCCGGGCCGGATTGGACGAGTTTGGCGACAAGACTTATTTCCGCGGCGAAGCGATCGAGGCGGCCATCCGGGAGGCTGTCGCCTGCCGTGGGCTCCATCGGCCGGATGCAGCGCTTGGCGTGCTTGAATCCGCTCTGGAAGACGCACGGAGGCAGGTCGCTGAGGAGCCGGCGGTCTTCGTTCACGCTCAGCGATTGGTGAAGACGTGTCACCACTTGGGGCTGTTGCACGAGCAAGCCGGCCGACCAGACGCGGCGATCGAGGCCTATCAGGGCATCATCGGTGCCTTCGCGCCGTGGCTCGAGGCTCCCGATCGCCAGGCGGGGATCCGGCACCTCTGCGCCGGTGCCCATGGAAGAATCGGAACGCTCCTCCGACGCCAAGGCGACCCGGCCGGCGCCGTGAAGCGCTACCAGCAGGCTTTGGTCGACGCCGCGCCCCCGCAGCGGCCGCCGATCCTCATCCATCTGGCGGAGGCGGCCCTCGAGGTGGGGGACTCGGGCCTCGCCCGACAAGCCGCCGAGGAGGCGCTGCTCGATCCCTCGGTCGCCGCCGCCGCCCAGGAGATCCTCGCCCGGATTCCAGAATGACGCCAGGAATCGCGACCGGGGGTGGACTGCCGGCCGACGGCAGCCGGTCGGAGGCCCCGGCACGGCACGGCGGCCCGTGATTGGCGCCGTGCAGGGGAGTCAATTGACCACGCTGCCCCCCGCTGGTTCAATCCGGTCGGCAGCCGGCGGAGGACCGCCTTGCCGACAGTCGACATTCCGGGCGGAAGGGAAGGAGCTCGCAGGCGTGACCAGGCACATCTTCGTGACCGGCGGGGTCGTCAGTTCGCTCGGCAAGGGGCTGACGAGCGCGTCGATCGGCATGCTCCTCGAGGCCCGCGGCCTCAAGGTGAGGATGCAGAAACTCGATCCCTACATCAACGTCGATCCGGGGACGATGAGCCCCTATCAGCACGGTGAGGTCTACGTCCTCGACGACGGGAGCGAGACCGATCTCGATCTCGGGCACTACGAGCGCTTTACCTCCACGCCGCTGACGCGCGAGTGCAACTACACCACCGGGCAGATCTACCTCTCGGTGATCAACAAGGAACGGCGCGGGGAGTTTCTCGGCAAGACCGTTCAGGTGATCCCCCACATCACCAACGAGATCAAGCAGAAGGTGCTCGATCTGGCGTCCCCCGACACCGACATCGTGATCACCGAGATCGGCGGCACGGTGGGCGACATCGAGAGCCTCCCGTTCCTCGAGGCGATCCGGCAGATCCCGCTGGCGGCCGGGCGGGAGAACTGCATGTTCATCCACCTCACGCTCGTCCCCTACCTGAAGGCGGCCGGTGAGCTGAAGACGAAGCCGACGCAGCACTCCGTCGGCATCCTTCGGCAGATCGGCATCCAGCCCGACGTTCTCGTCTGCCGCACCGAGCGGTCCCTCGACGTCTCCGACCGGGAAAAGATCGCGCTGTTTTGCAATGTCCCGCTCGAGGCGGTGATCGAGGAGCGCGACAAGGATTTCTCGATCTACGAGGTGCCGCTGTCGCTCCAGTCGAACCGCATCGACGACATCGTCCTGCGGCGCTTCGGGATCCAGGCCCCGCCGGCCGATCTCGATGCCTGGCACGACATCCTCCACCGGCTCCGCAACCCGGAGCACGAGGTGTCGATCGCGCTGGTGGGGAAGTATGCCGAGCACCGCGACGCCTACAAGAGCATCTACGAGGCCCTCGACCATGGCGGCATCGACCGCCACACGCAGGTCCGCGTCCAGGCGATCAACAGCGAGGACATCGAGCGCGAGGGGGCGGAGCGGCTCCTGGCAGGGTTCGACGGGCTCGTCGTCCCCGGCGGCTTCGGTGAGCGGGGCATCGAGGGGAAGGTGGAGGCGATCGGCTTCGCCCGGGCGCGGAAGCTCCCCTTCCTGGGGATCTGCCTGGGGATGCAGTGCGCCGTCATCGACGCGGCGCGGAATCTCGCCGGGCTCGCCGATGCCCATTCCACCGAGTTCGCCCGCAACACCCCCCATCCCGTCATCTGCCTCATGGAGGAGCAGGAGGGGGTCGAGGCGAAGGGAGGCACGATGCGGCTCGGCGCCCAAGCCGCCGTTCTGGCCGAGGGCTCCAAGGCGGCGGCGGCGTACGGCACGACCCGGATCAGCGAGCGCCACCGCCACCGCTATGAGTTCAACGAGCGCTACCGTCGCCGGCTCGAGGAGGCCGGGATGCTGATCGCCGGAACGAGCCCCGACGGATCGCTTGTGGAGATCGTCGAGTTGGTCGATCATCCGTGGTTCGTGGCGGTGCAATTCCACCCCGAGTTCAAGAGCAAGCCGACTGCTGCCCATCCACTCTTCTCCGGCCTCATCGCCGCCGCAGTGGAGCGGCATGCCGGCAGTGCCTGGGCGACCGGCCACACCTGATCGTTCGCCATCGCTTTCCCGTTCCTTCCCCGAGGAGGTTTTGATGACCGACGAAACGCTGTCGTCCCCCGGGGATGGCGAGGAGATGTCCGAAGGGGCGGGGGGAGCGCCGCCGGCGACGTTCGAATTCCTCGTCCACACCCTCTTCACCCAGGCGCTGATGGCCCTGGGGCGGATCCCGAACCCGATCACGAAGCAGGCGGTGACGAATCTCGCCACGGCCAGGCATTTCGTCGGCATGCTCGCGATGCTCGAGGAAAAGACGAAGGGAAACCTCGACCGCGACGACCGCCGTCTCCTCGACGAGGCCCAGCATCAGCTCCGTGTCCTCGTCCTCCAGGCGACCGGCTCCGATCCGGGCAAGGCAGGGCGGGTATGAGCCTGCGCACCGTGGTTTTCGCCGCGTCGATGGTGCTGGCCGCGCGGCTGGCTACGGCCGAGCCCCCGGCCTCGGCCAAGGTGGTCCTCGGCCGGCACGACGATCGGGTGGCGGTGACGGTCGAGGGGGAGGAGTTCACGAGCTACCGCTTCACCGGGCACGACAAGCCGATCCTCTATCCGCTCCGCGCTCCGGGGGGCGTTCCGCTGACGCGGTCGTGGCCGATCGAGAAGGGCGTGGCGGGGGAGCCAGAGGATCATCCCCACCACGAATCGCTCTGGTTCACGCATGGAAGCGTCAATGGCCTCGACTTCTGGGCGCCGCGGGCTCATGGCGCCGGCCCCGACGGGCCGATTCCGCACGTGGAGCATGTCTCGATCGACCGCTGCGAGAGCGGGGAGACGGCGATCCTCGAGACGACGAGCCGGTGGGTCGATGCCGACAGGAAGCCGGTGCTCACCGAGCATCGGACGATGGTCTTCTCCGCCGAGCCGGCCGCGCGATCGATCGAGGTCACGCTCGAGCTCGTCGCCGACTCTGGGCCAGTGACCTTCGGCGACACGAAGGAGGGGAGCTTCGCGCTCCGTGTCCGCCCGGCACTCCAGCCGAAGGATTCCAACGGCTCGCAGGGGGCCAGCGGCAGGCTCGTCAATTCCGAGGGGCTCGTCGACGGCGCGGCGTGGGGGAAGCGGGCCCGGTGGGTCGACTACTCCGGCACCGTCGACGGCAAAGCCTACGGCATCGCGATGCTCGACCATCCCGCAAACCTCCGCCACCCGACCTGGTGGCATGCCCGCGAATACGGGCTCTCGGGGGCCAATCCCTTCGGCATCCACGACTTCACCGGTGAGCCGGAGGGGGCCGGAAACCATACGATTCCTGCAGGGGAGACACTCGTCCTCCGCTATCTCGTCGTCTTCCACGCAGGGAATGCCGAGGAGGCGGGGATCGACCGCCGCTGGAAGCGATGGACGGAGGAGACGAGCCGATGACAGCCAAGTTGCTTGACGGCAAGGCTCTCGCCGGGCAGATCGAGGACTCGCTCCGCGCCGAGGTGGAGACGTTCTCCCGGCTGGAGGGGCGAGCGCCGCGGCTGGTGGTGGTGCTGGTGGGGGAGATGGCGGCGAGCGCTTCTTACGTGAAGAGCAAGGCGAGCGCGGCGGCGCGCGTGGGGATCGATGCCGAGGTGGTGCGTGTGCCGGCGACGGCCGACACCGAGGCGCTCGTGGCGCTCGTCAGGGCCCTCGCCCGCGACGAGCAGGGTCCGGCCGACGGGATCCTCGTTCAATTGCCGCTGCCCGGGCATGTCGACACGCAGCGGGTTCTCGATGCGGTGCCCGCCGAGCGGGATGTCGACGGATTCCATTCGGAGAATGCCGGGCTCCTCTCCCAGGGTCGCCCCCGGTTCGTCCCCTGCACGGCAGCCGGCGTGCAGCGGATGCTGATCGACGCCGGTGTCGAGACGGCGGGAAAGCATGCCGTCATCATCGGCCGGAGCGACATCGTCGGGAAACCGCTGGCCCTCCTCCTGGCCTCGCGGGGCACCGGCGGCGACGCCACTGTGACGATCTGCCACAGTCGTTCGGAGAACCTCGCCGCGATCTGCCGGCAGGCCGACATCCTCGTGGCAGCCGTCGGCAAGCCGGGGCTCGTCACGGCCGAGATGGTGAAGCCGGGGGCTACCGTCATCGATGTCGGGATCAACCGGATCGCCGACGCCGCGGCGAAGGGGGGAAGCCGGCTGGTGGGGGATGTCGATTTCGCCTCGGTGGCTGGGGTGGCGGGGGCGATCTCGCCGGTTCCCGGCGGCGTCGGGCCGCTCACGGTGGCGATGCTCCTGGCCAACACGCTGTTGGCTGCCGAACTCCGGCTGGGGGGCGACGGGCTCGAAAACCTCCCGGTCAACCTCCCTTGAACCGCGGGGCAGCGGGGGCTATCGTCCCGACCCGCAGAGCATCGCCCGATTCGCCGGTTTGCCCTGCTTGCCACGTTTGCGCCGCCTGCCCGGGTGGACGCTGCCGAGTCGCAGTCAACCCTTCCGCAGGTTCCTTCCGATTCCAAAATGGCCGCTGGAGGACGACGTGTCCAAGCCAGGCAATGAAACCGACGCCCGTATGGGGCGGCGGCATGATGGTGATTCGTGGGTAGCGCCCGGCCCGGCCGCGGTCCCTCCAAAACCGTCGTCGCGGGGATCAGGAAACAAACCTTCCATGCAGTATTTCCTCCGTGCTCTGCGGGACGCCGCCAAGAGTTGGCCGCTCCTCTTGGCCTCGTTCCTCTGCTCGGCCGGCGTTGCCAGCCTGTGGGGGGCGAACATCGCCGCCCTCTTCCCGATCATCGAGGTCACACTCAACGGCGACTCGCTGCAATCGTGGAACGCCCGGCGGATCGAAGAAGCCCGGAAGCGGATCGAGATCAATAAGACCCAGGAGAAGGTGATCAACGAGCAGTTCGCCGCCAATATGCTCTCCCCGGACGAGACGGCGACGGCGCGGAAAACCCTCGACACCGTGATCCTGAGCAAGCGGGCCGACGAGGCGCTCCTCTATTCCTCCGAGAAGCTCGACCCCTGGCTCCACCGCTTTCTCCCTTCCGACCCGTTCACGACGGTGCTGTGGGTGGTGGCATTCGTGGTCGGCAGCACGTTCCTCAAGCATGCTTTTCTGCTCATCAGCACGCTCCTCGTGGCGTGGGTGGCGACGAACATCACCCGTGACATCCGTCTCAAGGTGTTCGACAAGGCCCTCGCCGTCGATCGGGCCCAGTTCATGCGCCATGGGTCGGCCGGCTTCATGGCCCAGGTCACCGGCACCTCCGAGATGCTCGCCAGCGGGATCACGAGCGTCTTCGGCGGCGCGGTCACCGAACCGCTCAAGATCTTCGCCTGTTTGGCGGGGGCGTTTTGCATTTCCTGGCAATTGACGCTCGCCTGTCTCACACTTGCCCCGGCCGTCGGCTTCATGATGGTGTGGCTCAATCGCCGGATCCGCGGAATCTCGAGGAAGATCCTCACGAAGTCGCTCGGCTTCCACCATGTCCTCCTCGAGGCGTTCAATAACGTCCTCACCGTCCAGGCCTACACCATGGAGGAATTCGAGCGGCAGCGCTTCCGTAGCTGCACGAAGGACATGCTCCACACGGGCATGAAGCACACCTTTTATTACGCGCTGGCCAATCCGATCACCGAGGTTCTCGGCATCGGTATGGTGGCGACGTCGATCGCCGTCGGGGCCTGGCTGGTCATCAACCAGCAGACGGAGATCTTCGGGATCACGATGTGCGAGCGGCCGATGACGGTGCCGGGCATCATGGTGTTCTTCGGAATGCTCATCGGCGCCAGCGACCCGGTCCGCAAGCTCTCCGGGGTGTTCACCGGGGTGAACGTCGGCGTCGTCGGCGCCCAGGCCCTCTACCCCCTCCTCGACACCCCCTCGACGCTCCACGAATCCTCCACCCCGCGCTCGCTCCCCCGTCCGCACCGGGAGATTCGCCTCGAGCACGTCTCCTTCAGCTACGACGGCATCGACACCGTCCTCGATGACGTCAGCGTCTCGATCAACTTCGGCGAGCGGGTGGCGATCGTCGGCCCCAACGGCGGCGGCAAGAGCACGCTGGTCAATCTCATCTGCCGGTTCTACGACCCGTCGAAGGGGCATGTTCTCGTTGACGGCGTGCCGCTCACGGAGGTCTCGCTCAAGGATCTCCGCGGCCGGATTGCCCTGGTGACCCAGCAGACGGAGCTGTTCAACGAGTCGATCCTCTACAACATCCGCTACGGCCGTTGGGACGCCAGCGAAGAGGAGATCTTCGAGGCGGCGAGGAAGGCCCACGCCCACGAGTTCATCAGCGACTTCCCCGGTGGCTACGCCACGATGGTGGGCCCCAACGGCTTCCGCCTCTCCGGTGGCCAGCGGCAGCGCATCGCCCTGGCGCGGGCCTTCCTGCGCAACGCCGAGATTCTCGTCCTCGACGAAGCCACCAGCCAGATCGACGTCGAGAGCGAACGGCTCATCCACGAGGCCCTCGCCCGCTACGTCGAGAACCGGACGGTGATCATGATCACGCACCGGGCAAGCACGCTGGAGCTGGCCGATTCGATCCTCCAGGTGGAGCACGGCAAGGTGACGAAGCGCCCCGCGAAGCAGGCCCTCGCAGCGGCGTGACGTTCTGCCGGCGAGGGCGTTCCGCGGATGGCGCTCCCAGTGGCGTGCCTGTGGGTGGTCCGTCGGCGGGGCCGGCAAAAGTCTCGTCGTTCGTCGGGGGCACCTCCTCACTCCTCGAGCGTTCGCCGATCCCCGCCTCGCCGACGCGGTGGCAAGAAGCACCCACTCTGACGCTCTGCAGCGAGGGGTCGCCCGTGCTCCGAGAGCCGGCGTTGCCGGCCAGCGGAGCCATGGATGGCGGAGCGCAGGCGGCATCGAGAGAGCGGCGGCCATGGAAGGCCGACGCGAGCGTCCGGCGACGGGGCACGGGCGACCCCGAAGCGGCGTTTGAGTTGGCACCCCCGTTGGATTGCGTAAAAGTGGTGCCAAACCCGGCCCGCGTTACTGCGCCGCTGCCAGTCGGGCCAACCAGCGCGGCGCGTCCTTCGGCTCGAAGCGGGTGATCTCGAAGGTGTCGCGGACGACCTCGCGCACGCTCCGCAGATCGACGCTCCCGTCGCGGGAGAGGAGCTGCACCAGGAGGTTGCCGATTGCCGTCGCTTCCACCGGGCCGGCGAGGACAGGGCGGTCGGTGGCATCGGCGATCATCTGGCAGAGCATCCGGTTCTTGACGCCGCCGCCGACGACATGAACGCGTCCGATCCGCCGGCCGATCAAGCCGTCGAGCTCGTCGAGCGTGCGGGCGATCGCCGCCGCCACGCTCTCGAGCGCCGTCCGCACCACCGCCGCGGTCGACTCGGGCACCGGCTGGCCCGTCGCCCGCGCCAGCGCCCGGATCGCCTCCGGCATGTCGGCCGGGGCCACGAGCGACGGATCGTTGGGATCGACGATGGTCAGCAGCGGCGGCGCTTCGGCGGCCAGCTGCGTGAGCTGGTCCCACGACCATTCCTTCCCCGCCCGCTGCCAGGCGGCCCGGCACTGCTGCACGAGCCACAATCCGCAGACATTCTTCAGCAGCCGGGTCGTGCCACCAATTCCCCCTTCATTCGTGAAGTTCTTCGCCCGGCAGGCCTCGGTGACCAGCGGCCGGTCGAGCTCGGCGCCGACCAGCGCCCAGGTGCCGAGGCTGACGTAGCACCAATCGGGGCGGGCGCTGGGGGGCTCCTGGGCCGGCACGGCGGCGACGGCGCTGGCGGTGTCGTGTGTGCCGGGCACGATCACGCGCACGCCCGAGAGGCCCGTCTCGGCGGCCACTTCCGGGCGGAGGGGCCCGAGGTCGGTCCCCGGCTCGACGATCGCCCCGAAGATCTGCTGCGGGAGCCCGAAGCGATCGAGCATCGGGAAGGCCCAGTCTCCTTTCTGCGGATCGAAGCACTGGGAGGTGGAGGCGTTGGTGCGTTCGTTGGAGGGGATCCCGGAGAGGAGCCAGTGGACGATATCGGGAATCATCAGCAGCCTCTCGGCGGCGCCGAGCACGCTCGACCCCGACTTCTGCATCGCCAGGAGCTGGAACAGCGAGTTGATCTCCATGAACTGCAGGCCGGTGGCGGCGAACATGTCGGCCCGCGACACGGTCTGCTCGGCGGCGGCGAGCATTCCCCGGGTGCGGGCGTCGCGGTAGCAGACGGGATTGGCCAGGAGCGTGCCGTCGGCGGCGAGGAAGGAGAAGTCGACCCCCCAGGTATCGACGCCGACGCTCGACACGCTGCTGCCGTGCCGAGCTGCCGCCATCCGCAGGCCGGTCGTCACCTCCTGCCAGAGGCGGACGAGATCCCACACAAGCTGGCCGCCGAAGGCCACCGGGGCATTCTCGAAGCGATGGATCTCTTCGAGCTCCAGAAGCCTGCCGTCGAACGTGCCAGACACGACCCGCCCCCCCGAGGCGCCGAGATCGACCGCCAGAGCCACGCTGCGTGCCATCGGATGAGATGCTCCTGAATCGGAAGGGGCCGGTTTCGTCGCCCCCGGGTGACAGAGCGAGACATTCTCGACCTTTCCGGAGGCGGTGGCGAGTCCTGTGGTCCGCCCCGCGGCGGCAGGCCACGAGGGCCCGGCAAGACCGGTCGAGTTTGCCCTCCCAGGGACAGCGGGGGGGGCCTGACGCCCCCCGGGTCGATAATCCAGAGCAGACATCGCTCGGCATTCATGAGATATTTAAGCAACGATGGTAGGATTGCCTGCCAAGGCAATTTTTGCGGCCTCCAGCGAGTTTTTTCACCGTGAGCGGCCAGTTCTCCCCGCCGACGATCTCTCCAGAGTCTCTGGCGGCTGCCAGTCGGGCGCTGGAAGGGGCGGAGCCCCCGGAGATCATCCGCTGGGGGGTGGAGACGTTCGGCGACCGGCTGACGATGGCGACGGCCTTCGGCCCGGAGGGCTGCGCGATCATCCACTGGCTCGCGGAGATCGCCCCGAAGACGTTCGTCTTCAATCTCGAGACGGGCTACCAATTCCCCGAGACGCTCGAGCTCCGCGACCGGATCGCCCGGCGCTACGGGATCGAAGTCTCGCTCGAGCAGCCCGAGACGACCGTCGAGGAGTATGAGAAGCTCCACGGTGGCCCGCTCCATGGCCGCGATCCAGATCGCTGCTGCGCCGATCGGAAGATCGCTGTCGTCCGCCGTGTCCTCGCCCGCTTCGATGCCTGGATGAGTGGGATCCGCCGCGATCAGAGCCCCGACCGGGCCGCCGCTCCGATCGTCGGCCTCGATGAGAAGTTCGGCGTTGTGAAGATCTCGCCGCTGGCCAACTGGACGAAGGCCAAGATCTGGGACCTCATCCTCCGCGAAGACATCCCCTACAACCCGCTCCACGACCAGGGCTATGTGAGCATCGGATGCGCGCCCTGCACCCGTCCGATCCAGCTCGGCGAAGACGAGCGGGCCGGGCGCTGGAGCGGCTCGGCGAAGACCGAGTGTGGCCTTCATTCCCGTTCCCACTGACGCCCCCCATGCGCCTTTCCGCCAAAACCGAATACGCCGCGATCGCCGTGCTGGAGCTGGCCCGGAATTGGACGTCGGACGAGCCGGTGCGGATCCGCTCGATCGCCGCGGCGCATGGGGTGCCCTCGCGGTTCCTCGTTCAGATCCTTCTCCAGCTCAAAGGGGCCGGGCTGGTGACGAGCACGCGTGGTGCGGCGGGGGGCTATCAGCTCGCCCGGCCGCCTGGGGAGATCACGCTCGACGACGTCTTCCGGATCATCGAGGGTCCCGACGAGCTCGTCACGGCGGTGACGCAGGATCTGGCCGGGAAGTCGCGGACCGTGTCGGTGCTCCTCGACGCCTGGCGGATGGTGGCGGGCACCGAGACAGAGGCCCTCAAGTCGGTGAGCTTTGCCGACCTCGTCGAACGCTCGCGCTTGGCGACCGATCCGATGTATTACATCTGACGGCTTGCTTGGAGCGGTGGAAACACTGCTTGGTCTTGCCGTGGCGCTCGCCTTCAGGCCCGCTGCTTGCTCCGCGGTGACTGCACCTCGCGGGGATCGAACGTGACTCCGAGGTCGTTGTCGCGACAGTCGGGGCAGTAGGTGTCGTCGATCGGGCTGGCGCCCCCGTCAACAAACACCGATCCGTCAGCCATCCATCGCACCCATTCGACGGTTTCCACATCGCGGCTTCCGCACTGCAGGCAGTAGGGGCGGGGATCTTTCGTGTTGATCCCGGCGGGAAGCGGCTCATCCGCTGGTAGCATCGCCACGATCGTGGCGCCGGGGAGTTTGAAGAACGGCGAGCGGCGGGCCAGCGCCTTGCTCGCGAACGGGCCGACGAGGCGAAGGTCGTATTCCGTGCAGCCGGTGCGAACCACGTACGCGGTGCTCATGAGCCGAGTTCTCCCTCGAGAGCTTCGTGATGGGCACGCAGACGCTGGTCACCAGAGCCCGCCGCCATGCCCGCATCAAAACCCCTGGATGGAGTGTAGTGTACGTGAGTACACACATCAAGAGCGTGGCAGCAAAGGCCGATTGAGACGCACTCTCGCGAGCAGCGTCGCTGATCGCGGGAGTCACGGGGTCATGATGCGGACACGTTTCGGTTCGAGCCGCTCAAAGTCTCGGAGGTTGAAGGTATAGAGCCGTTCGCAACGGAGCCGCTCTGCGGCAATGAGATGAAGGGCATCGTAGATGACGCCACTAGCCAAGCCGAGCCGGGCGACGCGATCGATCGCCTCGTCGTAGTCCTCGCGAGTCGCCCCCACGACCGTCAGATCGCGGTCGAAATTGGTCCGGATCAATCGTGCCGCATCTGTCGGCTGGATGCGAGGCGAGAGCGGGAGGCGGGTGAGTGTCGCGTAGGCCTCGGCAAGCGCATGAGCCGTGCAAAGGCCGGCGTCACGCCCCTTCCCCCCGCGACTGTGCCGATAACATGCCAAGCTCGCCGCATGGTTGGGGAGTTGGTCGACCACGGCCGTCACCAACACGGATGTGTCGAACAACACCTTCATCGTTGCCCTGCCGTCCCCTGTGAACGGGCTTCCCTCTCCCCGCGCAGCAGCGCGACGATGTCGATGGGCGCTTCGCCGCCGCCGTGATGGACCAGCACCCCATCCCGCTCGACGAGCGCGGGCTGTGCATGAGCAGGTCGGATCATTACGCCGTCGGCCACCACCTCAATCACTAGTTCAACGCCTGGGGACAGGCCGCACTGCTCCCGCAAACGCTTCGGCACCACTACCCGCCCCGCTCCGTCAATGGTAGTTTTCATGCCAGAATGGTATTTTAGGTGGCACCCCGCGTCAACGCCGCGGGAGGCGGCGGAGGTCGAGCGTGAGGGGATAGTCGGGATTGATCTCCTCAGGCGGCGGTGTGAACGGGCCCGGGGTGTGGCCGGTCGCGAAGAACCGGCTCGCGCGCCGGCTCTCGCTCTCGAGCGCATTCACCGGACGGGTCTCGTACGACCGGCCGCCGGGATGGGCCACGTGCCAGGTGCAGCCCCCCAGACTGCGGCCACTCCAGATGTCGACGATGTCGAACACCAGCGGCACATGGACCCGGATCGTCGGATGGAGACACTGCGGCGGCTGCCAGGCCCGGAACCGCACCCCCGCCACCGCCTCCCCTGCCCGACCGGTGGGTACCAGCGGCACCCGCCGGCCATTGCAGGCTATCAAATGCCGCCCCGCGACGATCCCGCTCACTGCCACCTGGACGCGCTCGAGCGAGCTGTCGACCAGCCTGGAGGTCGCCCCGCCGATCGGCTGCTCGCCGAGGACATGCCACGGCTCGAGGGCCCCGCGCAACTCCAGCCGCACCCCGTCGTGGACCACCTCGCCGATTCTCGGAAAGCGAAACTCCCGCCAGCAGTCGAACCACGACGACTCGAAATCGAAGCCGCTGCGCCGTAAGTCGGCAAGGACATCGCGGAAGTCGGCAAGAAGAAAGTGGGGCAGGAGGAAACGATCGTGGAGCGCCGTCCCCCAGCGGACGAGCTCCCCGTCCCAGGGCTTCTGCCAGAAGCGAGCAATCAGCCCGCGGACGACCAACTGCGCAAGCAAGCCCATCCGGACGTGCGGCGCCATCTCGAAGGCCCGCATCTCCACCAGCCCCCGCCGGCCCGAGGCGCTGTCGGGAGAGAAGAGCTTGTCGATGCAAAACTCGGCCCGGTGGGTGTTGCCAGTGAGATCGACGAGGAGATTGCGGAACAGCCGGTCGACGAGCCACGGGGCCGGTTGCTGGCCGGAGCGACGCAATTCCTGGAAGGCGATCTCGAGCTCGTGGAGGCTCTCGTGACGGGCCTCGTCGACGCGCGGCGCCTGGCTCGTCGGCCCGATGAAGCCACCGGCGAAGAGATAGGAGAGGGAGGGATGGTTGTTCCAGTAGGCGACGAGACTGGCAAGGAGATCAGGGCGCCTGAGAAACGGGCTGTCGGCTACCGTTCGCCCGCCGAGGACGAGATGATCGCCGCCGCCGGTGCCGGTGTGCCGGCCGTCGAGCTCGAACTTCTCCGCCCCGAGCCGACTGACGCGCGCCGCCCGGTCGACCGCCTCCCGGATCCGGACGAGCTCCTCCCAGCTCCGCGCCGGCGGCACGTTGACCTCGATCACCCCCGGATCGGGAGTCACTTGGAGCCGCGAAAGACGATCGTCCCACGGCGGGGCATAGCCCTCGAGCACCACCGGGCGGCCGTGCGCCGCGGCGACTCCCTCGATGCCGGCGAGGAGCTCGAGCCAGTCGTCGACCGCCTCACCCACTGTCGACAGCCCCGTGTCCTCCAGCGGCGGCAGGAAGAGATGGAGCCGCCCGGAACGGACCTCGGCAACCAAGCTCGTCCGCACGATCGACGTCCCTGCCCGGATCCCTGCCTCGTCGGCCCAGGGCAGAAGCCCCATCGGGAGCCGCAGCCCCGCCGGTGAATCGCCACTGATCAGAAACACCTTCCCCACAGGCACCGGCCACGCGCTCGACCGCCAGTAAGCCGGACCGAGCCCCCGTTGCCGCAGCAGCGGCAGCACCCACGCCACCGCCGGCCCGACCACCGGGGCCGCGTCGGGGGCGGCCGGATCGATGACCGGCGGCTCGTGGGCCGGAAGAACCAAGCCCGGATCGACACCCAGCCGCTCGGCAAGATCGGCGAGCATCGTCCCCGGGTCGGATGCAATGGGAGCCACCGTGTCAGCGGCCGCCGTGTCGTCGGCGAGAAGCTCGCCGTGCTGCCAGAGAGGCACACCATCGGCGCGCCAGATGAGCTCCAATGCCCAGCGCGGGAGCGGTTCGCCGGGATACCACTTCCCCTGCGATTCCAGGAGCACGCCCCCCGGGGCGAGATCGGCGAGCAATCGGCGGGCGAGGATCCCGGCCCGGCGGCGCTTGTCGGCCCCGAGCGCCGCCATGTTCCACTCCGCGCCGTCGTAATCGTCGATCGAGACGTACGTCGGCTCGCCGCCACTGGTCAGCCGCACGTCTCCGGCCGCGAGGACGCCGTCGACGGTCCGACCGAGCCGGTCGATCCGCTCCCAGGTTTCCGCGGGGAACGGGAGCGTCGTCCGCGGCCCCTCCGCCACCCGATCGACGCGCATCACGACATTCATCGAGCTCATGCAGGGCTCGGTCAGCCCCGCCACCGGCGCCGCACTGGCCGGATCGGGTGTGGCCGCGAGGGGGAGATGCCCCTCCGCGGCGAGCAGGCCACTGGTCGGATCGAGCCCGATCCAGCCGGCGCCGGGGAGATAGGCCTCGGCCCAGGCGTGGAGATCGGTGAAGTCGCTCGTCGGCCCCGGCGGACCGTCGAGCGGCGGCTGATCAGGGGCGAGCTGCACCAGATACCCGGAGCAGAACCGGGCCGCGATCCCCATCGCCCGCAGCAGCGCCACGAGCAGCCAGGCCGAATCGCGGCAGCTGCCGGTGCCGCTGGCGAGCGTCTCCTCCGGGCTCTGCACCCCCGCTTCCATCCGGATCCGGTAGCCGATCCGCTCGAACACGAGCCGATTGAGGGCCACGAGGACATCGATCGTCCGCCGTGGCGGGGTGACGAGATTCGCCTCCCGCGCCGCGTCGACCAGGCCGGCGAACAGGTCGCCGCCGACCGTCGGCGCCAAGTATGGCGCGAGCTCCGCCGCCAGCACCGGATCGTAGGGGAAGGGGAACGTCTCCGCCTCGGCATCGAGGAAGAAGTCGAAGGCGTTGACCGCCACGAGATCGGCGACGAGATCGACCGTCAGGGAGAACTCGCGCGTCGGCTTCGGGAACACGATCCGCGCCAGGTGGTTGCCCTGCGGATCCTGCTGCCAGTTGAGGAAGTGATCGCGCGGCTCGACGACGAGCGCGTAGCTCGAGATCCGGGTGCGGCAATGGGGGGCCGGACGGAGCCTGACGACATGCGGTGCGAGGCGCACCGGCCGGTCGAAGGAATAGGTCGTGCAATGATGGAGGGCGATGCGGATCGACAAGGGCACTGACTCCCGGGACCGGCGGCTCAGCCCGCTTCCGCGACGGTCCCCGCCGGCCGGAGGGCGAAGAAGGTCGTGTGAATCGCGTCGTTGGCGGCGTTGAGGCGCGCTTGGAAGGCATCGATCCAGCCGTGAAGGCCGCGCGGTGCGCCGGCCTGAACGTCGCCGAGGATCTCGTGAATGTCGGCGTATTCGAGCGCGGCCCGCAGCCGGCCGAGTTGCTGTTCGGCTGGGGTCGAGTGGGTCCCCTTCGTGCCGCCGGTGATCGCCAGGAGCGATTCCTCTGCCTTCACCAGGCAGAAGTGCATCGCCCGCGGGAAGGCCCGGTCGAGGACGAGGAAGCGGACGGTGTCCTTGCGCGACACCGCCCCGTACTGCTTGCGGTACATCTCCAGGGCACTGGCACTCTCGAGCACCGATGACCAGCGCACCGGATCACGCCCCGCTCCTTCCTCGCCACCGAAGAAGTGCTCGACATCGAGGAACCGGCTCGTTTTGTCGGCCCGTTCGAGGAGCCGCCCCATGCGGGCGAAGTGCCATGCCTCGCCGTGCGACATCGTGCCGTCGGTGGCGCCGGTGATGAGCTGGCTGGCCCGCTGGATCTCGTCGATGAACTCGCGCGGGTCGGCGAAGTCGGCCCGGGCCGCCGAAGCGCCGCGGACGTCGAGATAGCACTTGTTGATCTCCTCCCACATCGGGGAGCTGATCATGTCGCGCACCGTGCGGGCATTCTCCCGGGCCGCCTGGAGGCAACAGTAGATGGAGTTGGGATTGGCGGGATCGAAGGCGAGGAAGTCGAAGACGCGGGCCTGATCGGCCAGGCCGTGGCGGTCCCAGAAGTCGGATTGATCGCCGAAGGCACAGACCAGGGCATTCCACAGCCGCCCCGGCTCGATCGTCCCGTCGAGCGCCAGGCCGAGCGTCGTCTCGATCGCCCGGGCGACGTTCTCGGCCCGCTCGATCTGGCGGTTCATCCAGAAGACGCTGTCGGCGACGCGGGAGAGCATGCGACGTTCCCGAGGGGTTTCGGCGTGGGGGCGGGGCGGGGATGAGCAGGCAGGGAGGGGATGAGCGGGGAAGGGCGCTGAGGATCAGCTCGACGGGGAAGGAGGGACCGGGCTGTCGCCAGTGGGGCGGTGAACCACCCAGGTATCCTTGCTGCCGCCCCCCTGCGACGAATTGACGACGAGCGATCCTTTCACGAGCGCGACACGTGTCAGCCCGCCGGGGAGGACGAAGATCTCTTCGCCGTAGAGGATGAAGGGCCGGAGGTCGACATGCCGCCCCTCGAGCGAATCACCGACAACCGTCGGCACGCGCGAGAGGGCGAGCATCGGCTGGGCGACGAAGTTGCGGGGATTGGCCTTGATGCGATCGCGGCAGTCGGCGAGTTGCTGCCGCGTGGCCCGCGGCCCGAGGACGATCCCGTAGCCCCCCGATTCATTGGCCGGCTTGACGACCAGTTTGTCGATGTTGGCGAGAACATGCTGGCACTGGTCGGGCTCGCCGCAGACGAACGTCGGCACGTTGGGGAGGATCGCGTCCTCGCCGAGGTAGTAGCGGATGATCTGGGGGACGTAGGCATAGACCGCCTTGTCGTCGGCGATCCCTGTTCCCGGCGCGTTGACCAGCGCCACGTTGCCGGCCCGGTAGGCATCCATCAGCCCGGGGACGCCGACAACGGAATCGGCGCGGAACACCTGCGGATCGAGGAAATCGTCGTCGATCCGCCGGTAGATGACGTCGACCCGCTCCAGCCCCTGCGTCGTCCGCATGAAGACCTTTCGGTCGACGACGACCAGATCGGAGCCCTGCACGAGCTCCACGCCCATCTGCCGGGCGAGGAAGCTGTGCTCGAAGTAGGCCGAGTTGTAGATCCCTGGCGTGAGGACGACGACCGTCGGGTCGCGGGCGTGCGGCGGAGCCACATACTCGAGCATCGCCAGAAGCTTCTCGGGGTAGTTTTCCACCGGGCTGACGCGCAGGCCCTGGAAGAGCTGCGGGAAAGTGCGCTTCATCACCTCCCGGTTCTCGAGGACGTACGACACCCCCGACGGCGTTCGCAGGTTGTCTTCGAGGACGTACATGCAGCCGTCGCCACCACGAACGAGGTCGGTGCCGGTGATGTGGCACCACACGCCTCGCGGCGGCGTCAGCCCGGCACACGGCCCACGGAAGCACTTCCCCGAGTCGACGAGCCAGTCGGGAACGACGCCATCCTTGACGATCCGGCGCTGGTTGTAGACGTCGTCGATGAACAGATTGAGGGCGTGGATCCGCTGCTTCAAGCCGCGCTCGATCGTCGTCCACTCGGCGGCGTCGATGACCCGCGGCACGATGTCGAACGGCCAGATCTTCTCTGTCCCCGCCTCGTGGCCGTAGACATTGAACGTGATCCCCATCGTGAGGAGCGACTTGTCGGCGGCCCGCTGGCGGGCGGCAAGCTCGCCGTGCGAGAAGGCGGCGAGACGACGGACGAGTTGCTCGGCGCCCGGTCGGGGCTGGAGCGATTCGTCGAAGAGTTCGTCCCAGAATCCGTCGGTGACGTACGACCGAAGGTCCATGGCGGAGGGGGGTGTCGGGAAGACACCGGGACCGCACCGGCAAGCCCGTGGAAAGGCTGCGGGGCGGCAGGGAGGGGAGCGTCGGGAGGGAGCAAGGGGCGGGCATTCCGGTGCGAGCCGCCTGCACCACACCAGAACTTCCCCACTCTACCCCACCGGGCCCTGCGAAGGAACCCTGCCGCGCCAGCGGTTTTCTCGACAGGCCCGCGCCGGCCCACAGCCCGCTACGCCCCGTCGCCGATGATCGCTTCGAGAAGCGACGTCAGATCGCGGGTGTGAAACGGGGTGACGAGGACGCGGCGGCGCTCATCGACCACCGCCTGGGTGGCGATTTCCCGCTGCTTCTGCCCGATGAGGAGGATCGCCGGCACCTGCGAGTAGAACGGATCGGTGGTCAGTTTGTTGAAGGCGGTGATCGCTTCCTC
>Ga0209598_10000993_pt1 | contig 23037 bp, 17 predicted proteins | sample M_140807_EF_Meta_FD_187317 | JGI IMG/M metagenome (GOLD analysis project Ga0209598, IMG submission 187317) | Freshwater microbial communities from Lake Montjoie, Canada to study carbon cycling - M_140807_EF_MetaG (SPAdes) (version 2) | ecosystem: Environmental > Aquatic > Freshwater > Lake...
GTCGGCTTCACCAAACACGTCGTGCCCACCCACGAGCAGCCGGCCAGTGGTGATCTCCCGTTCGCCCAGGATCGCCCGCACGAGCGTGCTCTTGCCCGCTCCGCTGGGACCGAGCACGCAGACAAAGTCACCGGGCTCGATCCGGAAGCTCACATCCTTGAGCAGCGTCTTCCGCTCCCGGCCGTTACCCGCATCGGGCACCGACACCGTCACGGCGTCGGCAACGACTGAGAGTCCTGTCTTCGCGGTGAGGGGCATGCGTGGTCGGACAATGTCGTTGGCACTGATCGGCCTGTTCCATCGGTTCTTCGCGGTGCCGCGGCCCGCGATGACCTGGCTGGCCGACGCGTCGTATTGGATGTATCTCGTCCACGTGCCGCTGGTGATGGCAGCCCAGCTGCTCGTCCGGCAGTGGCCGCTGCCCGCGGAACTGAAGTTCTTCGTGATCCTCGCCATTGTGACGCTGCTCCTGCTTACGAGCTACCGCTGGTGCGTGCGATACACCCCGATCGGCAGCCTGCTCAATGGGCCGCGAGCATCCCTTGCCCGCGGGCCACAAATGGACTAAACTTAGCCTAGTCCTTCGGCACCCAAATCATGGGTGCCTGAAACCCGATGCAGCGAGGGATGCCCCCATGGCCACGGTCGTCAACATTCATCAGGCCAAGACACACCTCTCGAAGATCGTCGATGAGGCTTCGGCCGGCCGGGAAGTGATCATCGCGAAGGCGGGCCGAAAGGTCGCGAGGCTGGTGCCGATCGAGCAGAAGCCGCGGCCCAAGAAACTCGGGGGGCTCAAGGGACGGATCAAGGTGCCGAATGACTTCAACATGCCCCTCGACGCAAGCGTGATCGCTGCCTTCGAGGGCCGATCGTGAGCAGGATTCTACTCGACACCCATCTTCTGCTCTGGGCGGTCGCCGATCCACGGAAACTGCCGCCCGGCGCCCGAAATCGGATCGACGCCGCCGAGGTCTATGTCAGCGCGGTCTCCATCTGGGAGGTGAGCATCAAGGCCGCCCTTGGCAAGCTGTCGGCCGATCCGGCTGAACTCCTGGCGGAGATCGAGCCTGCGGGGTTCACGCTTCTGCCGGTCAGCGGCGAGCATGCCGCAGCCGTTGCCCGCCTGCCGGCGGTTCACACGGATCCGTTCGACCGCATGCTCGTCGCCCAGGCGAAGACGGAGCCCCTTCTTCTCCTGACGAACGATTCCATCCTCGCCGGCTATGGCGATTGCGTTGAACTGATCATGCCCAAGCGGCGGCGCACCTGACCATCGGCCTGATCATGAAATAGCGGGACCGCAGCCAAAATCGGCGGTGTCTCCAGCCAGGCCCGTCAGTACCGCTGGTCGTCGGGATCGTAGTCGGGCGACAGAGCGACGTTTCCCTTTGGATCAGCGACGTATTTGAAGCGGTGGTCCACAAGCCGCCGGAGCAGCCGCGACCGCGAGATCGTGAAGTAGAACTTCTTGAACGACTCGCCTTTGGCATCGAGCGGCTTCTCGGAGGCGAACATGAACATTGGTAGCAGCATATCGTCTTTGATCGTCTCGTTGTGCCAGACATTCCGCGGTGGATCAAACGGGTTTCGCGGGTTGGCGGAGGAGTTGTCGAAGGAACACTCCGCGTCGAACCGCGTGCCGGCCGGAAACCGGCGGGGCTGCTTGAGGTTGTAGGGTGACTGCCAGTTGTAGTCCCACTGGGGCACCCGCAGGAGCAGGAGCGGCTGCTTCTCGAGCCAGAGACCAATCCGGCTCGACTCGGTCTCGAGCTTTCCGGTACGGACGTGGTGCACCTGAGCCGAGAGGTCGCAGCCCGCCGGGATCACCACGGCCGCATCGTCGGGAGCGACCGTTGCCCGCACCCCGGGCACGTAGCCGCTCACGAACGAGGCCCGCGGCTGCCCGTCGTCGCGAACGGGCGGCACGCGAAACCCGATGCCGTGCGAATCTTGAAAGCCTCCCGCCCGGTCGTCGGGATGGCTGAAGCCGTCGCGGCCGCCATGCTCCCGCACGGCTTTCTCGGCCGTCTCCCGCGGCAGGTGGCCGACCAGAGCGTGGTGCACCACCTTGCGGTTGCGGGGCAGGAACTGGATCGCGCGAACCCGCAGATCCTCGTCGCGATTGAGCGGAAACATGATGTTGCGGTAGACGTCGTTGCCGTGAGATCCAAGTTGGGTCAGCTCCGGCTGTTCGAGGACGATGTCGGGTGGGCCGAGATCCTCCTGGAAGAGCGAGTAGTCGGGCAGCGGCGCGAGGTTTGGCGTGTCGGTGGCATCGCCCTCCGGCTTACCGGCCGCCACCCACGCCCGCAGCATGGCGACCTCGACGGCTGTCGGCGGTTTCGTCACCATGAAATCAAGGTCACTTTCGATCTGCGCGGGTGGCATCCGTCGGGCGGTGATCTCCTCGAGGCCGAGTTCGACCCACTCGACGGCGTCGTCGTAGCTAAGAAGGCTGAACGGGCCGGCCTGGCCGGGACTGTGGCACTTCTGGCACTGGGCGTGCAGGAAGGGGAGGACGTCCCTGAAAAACGTCGGCGTGTTCTTGTTCGTGGCCGAGGCGTTCGGCGGTCCCACCGGCCGCTCCGGCCGATCGAGCGGGCAGCCCGCGGCCTTGGTCCGCGGCTCGCGGATCTCGCGGCCGGCAAGAAGATCCTGGATTGCATTGGCGAGTTCCGGCCTGGCATCGCCGGGCGTCATTACCCCGCGGATCTTGTAGCGGTCGTCGATCCGACCTGAGTAGCGGATCCTCCTGTCTCGATCAACGATCACCACCTCGGGCGTGATCGTGGCGTCGAGCGCCTCGGCCAGATGAAAGTCGGTGTCTGTGGAGATGGGAAACGTGATGCCGTAGGTCTTGCGGTAGTCCTCGATTTCGCCGGCGTCGTCGCATTCGCAGACCACGCCCACGAAGCGAATACCCTTTTTGGCAGACTCGACCGCAAGTTTGCCCAGCACGGGGCCGTATTCCTGCGCGAGCGGGCAGGCGGGATGGAGAAACGCGAAGCAGACGGCCCGGCCGTCGGGGCCGAGAAGATCGGCAAACGGAATGGTGCTGCCGTCTGCCGCTCGCAACCTGAGGCTCTCAGCCGGCAAGGGGGCGGACGGATCAGCCGCCAGAATCGCACCGGTGAGGAGCCATGGCACCAGCCACAACGGGGCCCGCATCCAGATCATCCGTGGCCTCTGGCGCCGGCCAGCCACTCGTCGGCCCACCTGCGGACACCATCGACACCCTTGCGGTGGCAGAAGTCGCCGAGGGTTTCACCTGCCTGCCGCTCCGCCTTGTAACAGGCGAGGACGGCCGTAATCTCGCCCTTGAGATCCTCGAATGGCACGACGTCCTTGTACTGTTCGTTGAGCCTGTCGCCGAGCAGACGGCCGCCGAGGAACAGCGTGTACTTGCCGAGCGTGCGGCCGACGATGCCGATGTCGGAGTTGTAGGGCCGGGCGCAGGCGTTGGGGCAGCCGGTCATGCGAACCGTGAAGGCGTCGTTCGCGAGGCCGAGTTTTGCGACCTCCGGCTCGAGCGAGTCGATCAGCCCGGGCAGCACACGCTCGCTCTCGGCCACGGCGAGACCGCAGGTCGGCAGCGCCACGCAGGCCATGCTCCAGCGACGGAGCGTGGAGATCTCCTCGGAGGTCTTCACGCCATGGTCGTGGAGGATCTTGGCGATCCGCTCCCGGTCGGTGATCGCCAGATCGGTGAACAGCAGGCTCTGGTGGGCGGTGATCCGCACTCCCGGCCTGAGATCGTGGAGAATCCTCCGCAGGGCCGTCTTCAGCCGGAACCCCTCGCGATCGATGACCCGGCCATTCTCGACATTCAGCCCATAGAAATATTTTCCGTCGCCCTGCGCGAACCAGCCGATGTGGTCGTCGAAGCCGTGCACGTCGGCCGGATGGCAGGGAGCCAGCGGCTTGCCGAAGTATTCCTCGACCTTCTTCCGGAAGGCGTCGAGGCCCATCGTGTGGATCGTGTACTTGAGCCGGGCGGTCTTGCGGTCGGTGCGGTTGCCGTAGTCCCGCTGCACCTTCACGATCGCCTCGGCGATCGCCAGCACGTCCTCGGGGGGCACGAACCCGAGCCGCTTGGCGAGGGCCGGAAATGTCTTGGCGGCGCTGGGCGTCACGCCCATGCCGCCGCCGGCGAGCACGTTGTAGCCGAGGATTTTTCCGTTTTCGTGAACGACGAGGAAGCCGAGGTCGTTGGCGTAGATGTCGGTGCAGTTGTCCTCGGGGAGCGCGAAGGCGGTCTTGAACTTTCGCGGCAGGTACGTCGGCCCGTAGATCGGCTCCACGTCCTTGTCAGCCGATGTGCCCCCCGCGAGCGTCTTCTCGCCGGTGTCGGGATCGGTGAGCCAGATCTCGTAGTAGGCCCGTGTCCGCGGGGCGAGGTGCCTGGCAAGCTTGTCGAGCGTCGCCTGCATCTCGGCGCGGACGGGATGATTGTGGATCGGGGCCGGGCAGCACATGATGTTTCGCTCGACGTCGCCGCAGGCGGCGAGCGTGGTCAGCTGGATCTCGTGGACCCGCTGCATGAAGGGCTTGAGATCCCCCTTCACCACGCCATGATGCTGGATCGACTGCCGCGTGGTGAGCCGGATCGTGCCGTTGCCCACCTCGTCTCCAAGATCGATCGCCGCGAGCAGCTGGTCGGCCGTGAGCTTGCCGCCCGGCACGCAGGTCCGGATCATGAACGAGATCTCGCGAACGCTCTTGGCCCCCTCCTTGGCCTTCCGCTGCTCGCGGTCGTCCTGCTGGTAGGTGCCGTGGTTCTTGAGCAGCTGGATGCTCGGCTTGCCGAAGCCGGGGGCCCCGTCGACGAGTTCCTTGGCGATGTCGCCGGCCAGGTAGTTGCTGGCTGTCTTGGCCAGTTCGACGGCGGTGGGCTTGGCGGCGGGGACGGCTGTCGAGGGCGTCTCGTCTGACATGGTTTCCTGCGGCTTTTCTGAAGGGCAGAATGAGTGATCGAAGTAGAAGCAGAATAGGCGATTCCGGCCGCGGGGGCGATATCTTCCCGCAGCAGACAAAAAGCCCGCCTCGCGGACCCGTGTGGGACAGGCGGCACAGTCCGGCGGAGAGACACGGGAACTCAAAGCACCTGGAGCTTCGCTGGATACACTCGATTCCATGGGCGTTCGCTCTTTCCTGCAGGGGCACCTCTGATGGGCCATTTTCTCTTTTTCCTCTTCGTCGTCGCATCATGCCTGCTCTGGTCGGCCGCCTGCACGGCCGCCGCGGCACGCACGCAGCGGCCCTGGCTGCGGTGGCTGCTCGAGGCTCTGGCCGTGCTCGCGCCGGGCGTCGCGCTCGCGCCATTCGTAGCCTTCACGGCATTTCTCGCCTTCGTGAAGCAGATGCCAACCAATTGGTTCGGCCCCACGTTCGCCACGTTTCTCTCGGCCCTCATCGGCGGCGCCTGGATCGTCCGGGCTGGGCTCGGGCGGTCGCACTACGCACCACTACGGTTTTCCTCGGAGCCTGTGCCGCTGGCCGCCCGCTGGCCGGTCGTCGGGCTGGCGGCGAGTTTCGTGATGGCCAAGGCGGTCGCCTTCGGCACACTCCTGATCCTCGACAACGCCGTCGCCGCGCAGGCGCCGTATCTCCGCCTGGAGGCGGCGCAGATCATGCAGGCGAACCTGCCGCCGGCAGTCGCCGACGCCGACAACGCGGCCACGCTCTACCATCAGGTGCTGCCGGTGATCGACGCCGAACCGACGTTCAAGGACGATACGTCGCCGGTCTGGGATCGCACCTTCGAGATCACGAGCCCCCGGGTTGCCGAAGTGTTGGCGAGACACCGTTCGACGCTCGACGTCATCCGGCGGGCCGCCGACATCGATGTCTGCAGGTTCCATCGCGACTGGACGCGGCCGTCGATCGCCATGCTGCTGCCGGAAATGCAGTCGCTGCGAGAGGCAGCCCGCCTGCTCGCGTTGGCGGCCCGTCGCGAGGCGGCCGACGGCAATCTGCCAGGCAGCCTCCGCGACGTCGTCCGACTCCAGCAGATGGGCCGCCATGCCGCGGCCGAGCCGATGCTGATCTCATCGTTGGTCAGCATCGCGATCGACACCATGGCCCTCGACGCGCTCACGGAAGTGCTTCCCCGCCTCCGGAAGGCAGACCTTCCGGCACTCGACGCCGAGGACATCAGGGACCTGGTCGCGACGGTCCCTCCGATCTCTCGGCCGTTCTACGGCGAGGAGGCCTTCGGATTGGCAACGCTCGCCGACATTGCCGACGGCCGGCTCGATCCGACCGCACTCAACCAGGCCATGGGAGGCATCGTTCCGGTCTGGTCATCGCAGCTGGCCATGCCCGTGCTGAGCCTCTTTCGGAGTTTTCTGCTGCCGAACGACATTGCCGGTTACCGGTCGATCATGAACCGTTACCAGGCTCAGATCACCTCTCACAAGCGTTACGCCGACGTCATGAATTCTTCGAAGGAGATCGAGGAGGAAATCCGCAACCAGAGTCCTGGCATGCTCTCGTCGCTGCTGGTTCCGGCGCTGGGGAGCGTGGTTCGCGCGCATGCGCAGGCCGAGGCCCGGCACCGGGCGGCCGCGGTGCTCGTGGCCGCCACACGGCAGCGACTGGAGACGGGAGAACTGCCCAAGTCGCTCGACGATCTGGTGCCCAACCCCCTGTCCACGGTGCCACGCGACCCCTTCACGGCCGACCAGCCGCTGCTCATGAAGTGGGGCAACGACTCGCTGCTCATCTACTCCATCGGACACGACGGTGAGGACGACGGCGGCCCGGCCGCCCCGGGAGCCGAACGGGTCGAAGGCAACGACGACATCGGGCTGCAGATAGCGCTCTGATCGGTTGGAAAACCAGGACTGACGCTGCCCGATGTGGGACAGGCTTGAGCCTGTCGCACTCAGGCAGGGCATGACAGGCTGAAGCCTGTCCCACATCGGGCGAGACATGCCGGAGAACCGTTGTGGCGCGCCGTGCTGCCTGACCGGATGCGGTTTACTTCGGAGGCAAATCAAAATCGCCAGTGCGGTCCCGCCAGATGCAGTGGATGTGGTTGGCCGGATTTCCCTCGGCATCGGGCTGCACGTTGCAGAGTTCAATGACGAAGGTCGGGCCGTCGACGCGGTAGGCGTGTCCGATGCCTGGCGTGAGGCTGCCAGCCCAGGAGAACTTCACCGCCGCCCAGCCGCCTGCGGCGGCCTCGATCAACCGCCGCCGCTCCACCGCGACCTCGTCCGGCATCGCCTCGCAATAGACGTCGACGAGACGCTTCATCAGAGCCTGCTGCGATGCCGACAGGTCGCCATATCCGATGCCAACGGCAGGCCCACCCGTTGGCTGTGGCTCGCCCGCGCCGCGGATCTCCCGTGGCGGATCGGGCGAGATCACCGCCTTGGACCGCTGCCCCTCGTCGAGCGAGTTCACCAATTCGAACGCGACCGACTCTTCCGCCTCGAGCACGCGACGGCCCACGGCGGGCAGATCGGGCAGCGGCGTCTTCACGACGGCGGGGTTCGCACCCATGAACTGCGGCGTCGAGTCGACGATCCGTCCGTCCCGCAGCGTGAGGTTGAGCGAAAGGTGATGCCCCTCGATCGAGACCGCCCACGGGCCGTCTTCCGCCGGCGTGCCGAAGATGGTGAAGAAATACCGCTTGGGATCCCGGATGTTCTTCGCCCGCGATCCCTCCAGGATCCGCAGGATCTCGTCCAACTCCATGATGGCGACCGTCTTGTCGTACCCCACCTGGGACAGGGCCGACCGCAGGAGCCCGAGGGCGGCCGCCTGCTGCGTCTCGGACATGTCGCGGAGCTGCACCCCCTTCCTCGCCGGCTTGGGGACGAAGTGCCAGTCGGTCCGCGTGGCATCGTCGAACGGCTTCGAGGCCAGGGTCCGCTGGGTCGGGTCGAGCGAATCGAGCCAGGCGTGTGCGGCCTTGGCCATGTCACGGGCGGCTTCCGTTCGGGCCCGCGCCGCCACGGTCCGGCCGGCGAGCAGGCAGACCATGAAGGCCACCAGCGATCCGACAACTCGACTCGCGATCGGGTTTCTCTGGCCGCTCACGGAACCGACTGGTGGCGACTGTTTCATGGCGACCGCTCGTGATGATGCTCGCGCGGATCCCGGTCGTGATGCGCCTGGTCGATGTGCACGTGCACCCGCGGGCAGGCCTGAAAATACCGTTCCCAGGCCTCATCCGATACCCCGGCCCCATCGACATAGAGATTCCAAAGGCCCGAGAGCCGCTCGAGCACCGCCAGGCCATCGTCGCCGATCGGCACGTCGATGAGATGCAGCGATCGGAGCTGCGGCAGGGAGGCGACCGCCTCGCACACCTCCACTCCCGCGAGCTGCGGGCCGCCCAGACGGAGGCTCCGCAGATCTGCAAGCACCGCGAGCGCCCGCACGCCAGCCGCGGTGCAAGCCGCCTGCGGAACGTTCAGGTCGCGGAGCGTGCGGCACTCTGCGAGCCGCCGGAATCCCGCATCAGTCAGTGGGGAATCGCGGAGCACCAGTCGCTCGAGGCCCGTCAGCGTCGCCAGAATCTCAGCCCGGCCATCATCCGCCCTACCCTGCTCGAGCACGAGTTCGCGGAGGCCTGCCAGGCCCCGCAGCGAATCCCACTCGGCATCCGTCGGCGGCGCCGCGGCGATGATTCGATCGGCCTCACCATCGCGAACCCTGGCGATCTGACCGCTGACATCGAGTCGAGCGGCCTGGCCCGCGGTCGGCTCCAGGATGCTCCTCGAACCGGACGAGCCACATCCAAACAGCGAGGCCATCGCCGCAGCCAGCATCCATCCCGTGGATGGCCTCATGGATCGAGAACCACCGCCACCGGCAGGGAATTGCCGAAGGTCTGGAAATCCTTGAACGTCCAGACCACCTGTTTCTCGGGCGTGACCTCGATGATCTGAGGGTTGTCGGGTCCGGCATGGCAGTTGACGAGGAGCGTGTTGCCGTTTTCAAGACGGCTGACCTGCGTCACCCAGGCGAGCACGATCCCCTCGAGGTCGTGCTGCTCGATCTTCCAGATGATCTCCTTGGCGGGCGTCACCTCGAGCACGCCGTGGCCGTTGCCGGTGCCGATGAGCGTGTTGCCGTTGGCGAGCCTGATGGCCGAATAGACCTGGTCGCCGAAGGCATCGGGGCCGTGGCCGCCTTTGGCCGGCTTCTCGAGCGGCACGTCGAACTCCCAGACGACCTTTCCCGCGGCGTCGTACTCGCGGACGACGCCATCCTTTTCGTGGGCCACGAGGTAGGTGCCGGCGTCGGTCTTCCGGGCGTTTCGGGTGTCGGAGTGGGGCGAGCGGGCGTTCACCGTGAGAGGCAGCTCCTTGACGAGGTTGCCGTCGCGGTCGACCTCGATGATCCGGGCCGGGCCCGATTCGACGATCATCGTCGTGCCGTCGGGAAAACGCTGGAAGGCATGCACCTCGACCGTCCGGCCGGCGTTGCCGTTTCGCTTGGCGTTGTAGTCCCAGATCGGCTTGCGGTTCTCGTCGAGCTCCACGATCCGCGTCCAGCCTTCTGAATAGAGGATATGGCCGTCGGGCAGCAGGTGCAGGTCGTGGATCGCCCCGACCGGGAGTTTCCATTCGACCCGCCCGTCGGGACCGATCGAGGCCAGCGTCTTCTTCGACGAGTCGGCCGCGATCACCCTGCGAGGCGTGCCCATCTGGATGGCCGTGGGCGGCGCTTCGGCAGACGCCTCGGCCGCGGCGAGCGCCAGAAGGAGTGCGGCGATTCGTCGCTGACATCTCATGCGATCACCTCGTGGATGGGTTCGACGTGTTCGACGCCGACGAGCTTCTGATCGAGGCCACCGAAGAAATAGCTGAGACGGTTCGGGTCGAGGCCCAGCTGGTGCAGTGCGGTGGCGTGCAGGCTCCTCACGTGGAAGCCCGGCTTGTCGCCGTTGCCATGGCCCGGACCGGGCGAGATCGCGGCCGAGCCGAGTTCGTCGGTCTCCCCCACGCTCACGCCCCCCTTGATACCGCCGCCGGCCATCCACATCGTGAACCCAAAAGAGTTGTGATCGCGGCCCGTGCCCTTGGCATATTCTGCCGTCGGCTGGCGGCCAAACTCCCCCCCCCAGATCACGAGGGTCGAGTCGAGCAGGCCGGACCGCTTCAAATCGGTGAGCAGTGCCGCCACAGGCTGGTCGGTGTTGCCCGCGTGAAAGTTGTGATTCTTTTCCATGTCGGTATGAGCGTCCCAGTTGTCGTCGTTGTGGGCGCCGCCGGAATAGAGCTGGATGAACCGCACGCCCCGCTCGACGAGCCGCCGCGCCAGCAGGCAGCGCCGGCCGAAGTCGGCGGTCCGGGGGTTTTCCAGGCCGTAGAGCTTCCTGGTCTCCTCCGTCTCGCTGGCCAGATCAACCGCCTCGGGGGCATGCTCCTGCATCTTCCAGGCCAGTTCATACGAGGCGATCCGCGCGGCGAGTTCGCTGTTGTCACCGCGGGAGAGTAGGTGGGCCGTGTTCGACTCGCGGAGCGCGTCGAGCATCGTCCGCTGCGCTTCCAGCGGCATGTCGTCGGGCGGTGCCAGATCGAGGATCGGTGAGCCCTTGCTCCGCAGAAGCGTGCCCTGGTAGGTCGCCGGCATGTAGCCGCTCGACCAGTTCTTCGCCCCCGAGATCGGGCCGCCGGTGGGATCGAGCATCACGACGAAGCCGGGAAGATTTTCGTTGACGCTGCCGAGGCCATAGTTCACCCACGAGCCCAGACAGGGAGCCCCCGACTGGATTTTCCCCGAGTTCATCTGCAGCATCGCCGAGCCGTGAATCGGCGAGTCGGCCGTCATCGAGTGGATGAAGGCGATGTCGTCGACGTGGGTCGCGATCTGGGGGAAGAGGTCGCTCACCCACTTGCCGCACTGGCCATACTGCTTGAACTTCCACTTGGGGCCGACGACCCGGCCCTGGCTCTTCTCACCGCCGCGTCCCTTGGTCTTCACGTCGATCGTCTGACCGTCGAGTCCGTAGAGCTTCGGCTTGTAGTCGAACGTGTCGACCTGGCTCGGACCGCCGTACATGAAGAGGAAGATCACGCTCTTCGCCTTGGGAGCGAAATGGGGCGGCTTGGCCGCGAGCGGATTCGTGAACGGCGTGGCGGTGGCGGCCCCTCCCTGCCCGGCCGCGTAGCCGTGCCGCGTGAAGAACCCCTTATCGAGCATGCCGGAGAGGGCCAGGCCCGTGAACGACCCGCCCGCCTCCCAGAAGAACTCCCGACGCGTGCGGCGACAGAACTGCCCGTCGGGCTGGTCGTGGCGGGATGGCATGGCTGGGTTCCTTGCTGGGTTTGTCGGGCCGCACTGGCGGGTCAATCGAGGTAGGCGAATTCGTTGAGGTTGAGCACCATCAGGCAGAAGAGCTCCATGGCCCGGCTGGGGCTGACGCCATCGGCGTCGTCGAGCTTCTCGATGACCGCGACGCCCCGGTCGACCTCCGCGTCGGTGGCCGGCCGCACGAGCGCGATCTCCAGCGCCCGGCGGACCTGGGCCGGCACATCCGCTGCGTCCGGCCCGCCCGCCTCCCGCCTGACCCGCTCGGCAAACACCCGCGCCTGCTGATGGAGGAACTCGCCGTTCATCATGCCGAGCGCCTGCGTGGGCTGCGTCGTCGTGAACCGCACGGGGCAGCTCGTATCGGTGTCGGCTAGGTCGAAGTCGGCGAGGATCGGCGTGATCAGCGACCGCTTCACGAACGCGTAGATGCTCCGCCGGGCCTGCTCCTGATGGCTCGAATCGCCCCAGCCCTCACCGGGCCGCGACTGCCCGGCCATCACCGCCTTGGGGATCGAGGGATAGACCCCCGGTCCGAACATCTTCGGATTGAAGGCCCCGCTGGCCACATGGATCGAGTCACGCAATTCCTCCGCCGAGAGCCGCCGCATGTCGAAACGCCAGAAGGAATCGTTGAGCGGATCCAGTGCGAACGCCTGCGCGTTCCAGGTTGCCGCCGCGCGATAGGCCTGCGACATCATGATCAGCTTGTGCAGGGGCTTGAGCCGCCAGTTGCCGGCGACAAGTTCCGAGGCCAGCCAGTCGAGCAGATCGGGATGCGTGGGAGGATCGCCTGCAAAGCCGAAATTGCTCGAACTTCTGACGATGCCGCGGCCGAAGTGGTGCTGCCAGATCCGGTTGGCCATCACGCGTGCCGGCAGCGGGTTTTCCGGGGAGCCGATCCAGCGGGCCAGCGCCATCCGCCTGCCCGTCGAGGCCCCCCCTTCCGGAGCGACGATTGTCGGTGCTCCGGCCTTGAGGATCGAGGGGAACGACGGTTCGACCCGTTGTTCCGGTCCGGACTCGGCATGCGGGTTACCACGCTTGAAAACGAATGTCTCCGGCGGCCGGACACCGTGTTCGCTGACGACGAGGGCCCTGTCGATCGGCACGTTCTCCTTCTTGAGCTCCTCGAGGGCGGCGACCTTCGCGTCGTAGTCCTTCTTTCCCTCGCGGCCGAGGATTTCCTCGCCTTCCTTGCGGATGAGATCGGCAATTTTCTTGTCCTCTTTCCGGCGCGTTGCAGAGAGCTGTCGGGCCGTGAAGCCGGGGCCTGCCCATGACACCATCAGTCCCTTGCCATGCCTGGCCTGGAAGTAGTCGAGGCGGATCGGCAGCCGGCCTTCCCGCAGCGTCACGATCGCTTCCTTCGGCTCACCCTCTCCGTGAATGCCGTCGTGGTCGATCAGGATGCGGTCGTCGACGGTCAGGCGTGAGCCGTCGTCGGAATCGAGCCTGAAGGCATAGTCGCCGGCAACGGGCACCTTGAGGAATCCGGTGAACACGTAGCCGAAGCCGTCGGGTCGGAGCGAAGGAGCCACCGCGATGTCGAAGAGGCTGTCGGGCATCAGCCCTTCGTCCTCGGGTTTCAACTCGTCGAAGACCGGCAGTTTCGTCCAGGAATCCCGGTAGAATCGGAACCGCAGGTCGTCGAGATCGCTACCCGCCAGCCGCTCCTCACGGCTGCTCTCCCAACGCTCGCGGAACCGCTCCTCGATCTCCGTGACCGCCTGCTGGGCCTCGTTGCGGCGGCGGTCCAGGTCTGCAGTCTTCCGCTCGTAGTCGCGGCGTTCGGACTCGTCCTCGAAAAGCTTTCGCTCGATGTTTCCGGTCGCCATCTGGCGGCCGCCCATCGGCGTGATGTTGTGGAAGAAGGCGAGCAGCGAGTAGTAGTCCCGTTGCGGTATCGGGTCGATCTTGTGGTCGTGGCAGCGGGCGCAGTTGACCGTCAGGCCGAGAAACACCTGCCCGGTGGTGGCCACGATGTCGTCGAACCAGTCGTACTTCGCCTGCAGCCTGTCGGCCGGCTCGTCGTCCCAGACGCCCAGCCTGTAATAGCCCGTCGCGATGAAGGCGTCATTCGTTGGGTCGGGCAGTTCGTCGCCGGCGAGTTGCTCGACGACGAACCGGTCGTAGGGCTTGTCGTCGTTGAGCGAGCGGATCACGTAATCGCGATACCGCCAGGCATGCGGCTTGTCGCCGTCGCGTTCGAAGGAGTTGGTGTCGGCATAGCGCACGAGATCGAGCCAGTGACGCCCCCACTGCTCACCGTAATGCTGGCTGGCGAGGAGCCGGTCGATCAGCTTCTCCCAGGCGTCGGCCGAGTCGTCGGCGAGGAATTCACGAACCTCCTGCTCGGTCGGCGGCAGGCCCGTCAGGTCGTAGGTCGCCCGGCGGATCAGGACCGTCTTCTCGGCGGGCTGTGGTGTGGGAAGCCCGCGCTTGGCCAGAGCGGCCCGGATGAAGGCGTCGATCGGATTCGCGAGCGCCCCCCCTTCACCGAGCGGCTCCCCTTCACCGCCCAGAGCCGGCACGGCGGGCCGAACGAGCGGCCGAAACGCCCAGTGTTCCTTCCATTCGGCTCCCTCGTTGATCCAGTGATTGATCGCGTCGATCTGTGCCGCCGTGAGCCGCGGACCCTCGGGCGGCATCTGCGTGTCGGGGTCGTCCGAGCTGATCCGCGCGAGGATCTCGCTCTCGGTCGGCTTGCCCGGCACGATCGCCCGGCTGCCACTGTCGAGAACCGCAGTGGCACCGGCCTGCTGGTCGAACCGCAGGCCGGCCTCCTGTGTGTCGGGGCCGTGACAGGAAAAACACCGCTTGGCAAGCAGCGGCTGAATGTCGCGCGAGAAGTCGACCGGCTCGCCGCAGGCCGCGGGCGAAAGCAGGATGCCGCTGCACAGCACCGCCAGGGTCAGCGTCTCCAGACCATGGCAGAAGCGGAGGCGGAAGGTTTCGCGGAACATGCGACGCCGCTTGGAAATGCCCAGACAACACGATACCCTGGATTCTAAGCGTCGCTTACAAAGTGTCAACGACGACGTTTCGAGGCCATTTTCGACTGCCTTAGGCCCGCACGTCCCCATGCACAGAGAAAACCGCATCGAGTCGACGCTCCTGCGCCGGATCAACGAGCGACGTCTGCTCGAGGTGATCCAGCAACAGGGCCCCTCGACCAGGGCGACGCTGACCCGCGTCTCAGGCCTCACGGCCCCTACCGTCTCCAAGGTGGTCGATTCCCTCCTCAAACGCGGCTTCGTCGAGGAACTCGATCCGCTGGAGCAGACGCTCGGCCGGCCCGGGCGACTCGTGCGGATGGCCGCGGACTCGGCCGCAGTGCTGGGGGTGGTGATCGATGCCCAAACCTGTTGCATCGTGGCGGCCGGCCTCGACGGCAGGGTCTCCGAGAAACAGACACGACGGTTCACCACGCCCAGGAGCTACGCCGAACTGCTCGATGCCATCGAGCAGCACTGCCGGGATCTGCTCGGCGGCATCGCGGGCCGGGTACACGGCATCGGGGTGAGCGTGCCCGGGCTCGTCAATGAACGGCTCCAGGAGATCGTCTTCTGTCCGAATCTCCACCTGCTCGACAAGCGGAATCCGGCCCGCGATCTCGGGGAGCGACTCGGTGTCGAGTGCGTTCTCGCACAGGAAACCGACGCGCTCTGTCTCAGCGAGCGAATCTATGGCGACGCCCGGGGGCTGCACGACTTCGCGATGCTCGACGTGACCACCGGACTTGGCCTGGGCGTGATGAGCGGCGGCCAGGTGCTCGCCGGCCACAGCGGCATGGCCGGGGAGGTGGGCCACATCACGGTCGCCCCCGAGGGCAGCCGCTGCGGCTGCGGCAACCGCGGCTGCCTGGAAACCCTGGCCACCGACATGGCACTTGTGCGGATGCTCGCGGACAAGATGGGGCGGACTCCGTCCTTCGAGGAGGCGGCCCTGATCGCCGGGGATCCCGGCGACTTTCAGCACGAGATCCGCACGGCCACGGAATACCTCGCCATCGCGATCGCCGCCGTCATCAACATCTTCAATCCCACCACGCTGTTCGTGCATGGCGTGCTGCTCGCAGGCTCCGAGGAGCGGTTCGCCCGCGTCCTCGAGCGGGTGAAGCAGCGAACGCTCACCGCCTCGCTGGCGGATTGCACGATCCTGGCGACGCGATCGAGCAAGCGCCAGGCAGCGATCGCCGCTATCATGCACCATCTCACGAACGCCTGGGCACCTTCGATCCGGTAGGAAACACGATGGCAGACCCATCTCCGAACGCCTGCTTCTCCCTGGCAGGCCGCGTCGCCCTGGTGACGGGCTCTTCCACCGGCCTCGGCAGGGCGACGGCCAGGTGCCTCGGCCTCGCCGGTGCGAAGGTCGCCATCAACTACGCCAACTCCAAGCCCCGCGCCGACGAGTCCCTGGCCGATCTCGCGGCCGCCGGCATCACGGCCGAGGTCTTTCAGGCCGACGTCACCTGCGAGCAGGCGATCGACGGCATGTTCACTCGGATCGAGAAGTCGCTCGGGCCGGTCGATATCGTGGTCGTCAACGCGACGCCGCCGCAGCCCTTGAAGCCGATCGAGGAATACGACTGGGCCTTCTACCAGCAGATGCTCGACTTCTTCGTGAAGAGCCCCTACCTGCTCGCCAGACGGGCCCTCCCCGGCATGAAGGCCCGAAAGCACGGCCGGTTCATCAACATCACGAGCGAGGTTTTTCATTTGGGGGTGGCGCCGTTCTCTGCCTATGTCGCGGCGAAGGGGGGCCAGACCGGCTGGTCCCGCAGCATGTGCCACGAACTCGCCCCCTTCGGCATCACGGTGAACATGATCGCCCCGGGCTGGATTCCGGTGGAGCGACACGAGACCGACCCGCAGGAAGACAAGGACGCCTATCTGGCGACGGTACCGATGCAGCGCTGGGGCAGGCCCGACGAGGTCGGCTGGGCCACCGTCTACCTCGCGAGCGACCAGGCGGCCTTCGTGACGGGGCAAACGATCGCCGTCAACGGCGGCAAAACCTGCTGGTAGCAGCCAAGCCTTTCTTGCCTTGGCCCTGCCTGATGTGTGACAGGCTGCTTTACGGAAAATCTCGGCATCGTGCCGAATTTTCCTTGGCCGGCTCCGCCGGCTGGTGTTGACCCGGCCCTCCAGGCCTGACGCTGCCCGATGTGGGCCAGGCTTTCACCTGTCACGGATGAGTGACGGTGTCTTGCGAGGGTCGGGGTTGCCCGTACCCCGTCGCCGGACGTTCGCTGCGGCCATCCTGGCCTTCGCTCACTGCACGCCGGCTGCGCTTCGCCATCCTGGCTGCGCTGGCCGCCGAGCCCGGCTCTCGGGGTACGGGCAACCCCTTCCGATGCCTTGGTGAAGAGGCCGTGGGCCGCCGAACTAGGCGTCGTAGTAGAGGCAGAATTCGTAGGGATGCGGCCGCAGTCGCATCGGGTCGATCTCCCGCTCCCGCTTCCACCTGATCCATGTGGCGATCACGTCGTCTGTGAAGACGTCTCCACGGAGCAGGAAGTCATGGTCGCGTTCGAGGGCAGAGAGGGCCTCGTCGAGCGAGCCCGGCGCCTTCGGCACGTTCGCCAGTTCCTCCGGCGGCATGTCGTAGATGTCGCGATCGAGCGGGGGGCCGGGATTGATCTTGTTCTGGATCCCGTCGATCGCCGCCATCAGGATCGCGGCGAAGGCGAGGTAGGGATTGCAGGTCGGATCGGGGCAGCGAAACTCGATCCGCTTGGTCTTCGGGCTGGCTGAATACATCGGAATCCGGCAGCTGGCCGAGCGGTTCCGCTGGGAGTAGGCGAGGTTCACCGGCGCCTCGTAGCCGGGCACGAGCCGCTTGTAGCTGTTGGTGGTCGGATTCGTGATCGCCAGCAGGGCCGGGGCATGCCTGAGGATGCCGCCGAGGGCGTGCAGTGCCATCTCGGAAAGCCCCGCATAGCCCGATCCGGCGAAGAGCGGATGCCCCTCCTTCCAGAGCGAGATGTGGGTGTGCATCCCGGAGCCGTTGTCGCCGTAGAGCGGCTTGGGCATGAAGGTGACGGTCCGGCCGTGGCGGCGGGCGACATTTCGCACGATGTATTTGTAGAGGCACATCTGGTCCGCCATGCGGACCATCTCCTGGAACCGCATGTCGATCTCGCACTGCCCCGCCGTCGCCACCTCGTGGTGCTGGGCCTCGACGTCGATGCCGCACTGGATCATCGTGTGCATCATCTCGTTGCGGATGTCCATCAGCTGGTCCGAGGGCGGACAGGGGAAGTAGCCCTCCTTGTGCCGCAGCTTGTAGCCGAGATTGGGGGACTCTTTGCGGCCCCGGTTCCACTCCGCCTCGGCGGACTCGAGGTGATAGAAGCCCTCGTGGGCGTTCTGGTCGAATCGGACGTCATCGAACACGAAGAACTCCGCCTCCGGGCCGATGAAGCAGGTGTCGGCGATGCCGGTGCCCTTGAGGTAGTTGGCCGCCTTGCGGGCGACGTGTCGCGGATCCCGCGAGTAGTCCTCGCGGGTGATCGGATCCTGGATCATGCAGATCATCACCAGCGTGGGAATCTCGGCGAAGGGATCGACGACCGCGGTGTCGGGCATGGGCACGAGCAGCATGTCGCTCTCGTTGATCGCCTGCCAGCCGCGGATGCTCGAGCCGTCGAAGCCGAGTCCATCCTCGAAGGTGTCCTCCTCCAGCTTGCCGACCGGGATCGTGAAGTGCTGCCAGGCTCCGAGAAAATCGGTGAACCGGAGGTCGACCGCCTTGACCTCCTTCTCTCGACAGAGCGCCAGCACTTCGCGGGGCTTCATGGGACCATCTCCGGGTGTTGCGGTCGCACCGACCAGCTTCGATTCGTTTGGCTCGATCGTGACTCAGGCCCCCATCATAGGCTCTTTTGCCCGGGCCCGACCGTTGCGTCGTCCCGCCCCGATACCGCAGAAGCCCCCGTGGCGGAAGCCCCGGATCAGCCGAGGCTGACCGCCCAGCCCGCGCCGGCCGTCCGCAGGGCGATGCGGCCGCCGAGGGCCTCGCCCGTCAGTTCGAGGACGATGGCATCGGAGGCGAGCGGCTCCGAGTCGGAGGCGGTCAGGATCTCATATCGGCCGGCGGCGATGCGGCGGGCGTGACCCCGGCCACCTGACACCTCGCCCTCGAGCCGATCGAGCCATTCGAGGCGATGGGGCGGCAGTTCGATCGCCGCGACGGCCGGCCCGCCGGCGAGGGGCAGCGCAAGCAGCCGCCAGGTGCGGCAGGCGGAACCATTTTCCAGCAGCAGGTCGAAGTGCCTGCCCGTCGGATCATCCGGGGCGGACGTGTGTTCGAGGAGCACGAATCGGGCCGGCATGTCAGTAGTCTTCGCCGCCAGAAGCAGCATCGCCCGGCAGTGCCAGCGGCTTCGGCTTGTGGCGGACCGCCCGGCGGGCATTCTCGTCGCGGAGCCGTTCGACCGCCGCCTCGATGCTCATCGCCCCCAGATCGCCGTCGATCCGGTCGCGGAGGCTGACGGTGCCAGCCGCCTCGTCCCGCGGCCCGCAGACCACCATCATCGGAATCATCTCGAGTTGGGCGCTGCGGACCTTGGCCCCGAGCTTCTCGGCCGCAAGGTCGATGCCGACACGCAGTCCAGCCGCCTCGAGCCGCTGCTGCACCTGCCGGGCGTAGGCCTCGCTCTTTTCGCTCACCGGCAGGACGCGGACCTGCTCGGGGGCGAGCCAGAGGGGAAACCCGCCGGCAAAATGCTCGATCAGCACTCCCACGAACCGCTCCAGGCTTCCGAGCGGCGCCCGATGGATCATCACCGGCTGGTGCTTGGCGTTGTCGGCACCGATGTATTCCAGGTCGAACCGCTCGGCGCTCGGCAGGTTGTAGTCGAGCTGCACGGTGCCGAGCTGCCACTCGCGGCCGAGCGAGTCGTTGATCACGAAATCGATCTTCGGGCCGTAGAAGGCGGCCTCACCCGGCTCGGGCTCGCAGCCCGGCAGGTTCATCCGTCGGGCCACCCGTTCGATCGCCGCCTCCGCCTCGTCCCAGCGGGCGGGCGGGCCGACGTACTTGTCGCTTTTAGGATCACGAAACCCGAGCCGGACGCGGAAACTGTCGAAGGCCAGGCTCTCCAGCACCTTGAGCGTGAAATCGATGCAGCCTTCGACCTCCTGCTCCACCTGCTCCGGCATGCAGAAGATGTGGGCGTCGTCCTGGGTGAAGCCGCGAACCCTCGTCATGCCGCCGAGTTCGCCCGACTGCTCGTAGCGGTAGACCGTGCCGAACTCCGCCAGCCGCAGCGGCAGATCCTTGTAGCTCCGCGGCCGGGCCTTGAAGATCATGGTGTGGTGCGGGCAGTTCATCGGCTTGAGCAGGTACTGCTCGTCATCGCTCATCACGATCGGCTTGAACTGGCTCTCGGCGTAGTAGGGATAGTGGCCGGAGATCTTGTAGAGATCGACCTTGCCGATGTGGGGCGTGTAGACCGGCTGGTATCCCCGCTTCGCCAGTTCGTCGCGGACGAAGCTCTCGAGCACGCCCCGCAGCACGGCCCCCTTCGGCATCCAGAGCACGAGCCCGGAGCCCACGAGCGGGCTGGTCGTGAACAGATCGAGCTGCTTGCCGAGCACCCGATGATCTCGCTTGCGTGCTTCCTCCAGCGCCGCCAGATGGGCGTCGAGATCCTCCTGGGTGAACCAGGCCGTGCCGTAGAGCCGCTGCAGCTGGGCGTTGTCTGCATCCCCCTTCCAGTAGGCGCCGGCGATGTTCGTGAGCTTGAAGGCGCCGATGCAGCCTGGGCTGGGGACGTGCGGCCCGCGGCAGAGATCGACGAACTCCCCCTGCCTGTAGAATGAGAGCGTCTCGTGGTCGGCGAGGCCGGTCTCGATGTGCTCCACCTTGAGCGGCTGGTTGAGATCGCGGACGATCTCCACGGCCTTCGCACGCGGCACCTCCAACCGCTCGAAGGCCTCGTCGGCCGCGATGATCTTCCGCATCTCGGCCTCGATCCGGGGCAGGTCCTCGTCGGTGATCGGGCGGGCGGCCCGCATGTCGTAGTAGAAGCCCGCGCCGACCGTCGGCCCGAAGGCGAGTTCCACCCCTTCGAAGAGCCGCATCACGGCCCGGGCCATGACGTGGGCCGCAGAGTGCCGCATCACCGGCAGAGCCCGCGGGTCGCCCTTCGAAAGAAACTCGATCGTGGCCTCGCCCGATGCGGGGAGCGGGAAGTCGAGGCCGACGGGCCTGCCGTCGAGCAGGGCGGCGATCGGTCGCGACTTTTTTCCCCCCTGCTGAGCCGGACCGGGAAACAGGTCGGCGGCGACATCGGCCACCCTCGCGGCCGATGGATATTCGCGGATGACGCCATCTGGCAGACGAACGCTGGGCATGGGCTCTCTTCGATGCGGAATGGACCCGGCATGGCCGTCGGCGACCACACCGACCGGCAAAACCCGCACAGTATCCCCGCGGCCCCTCGGCCGACAAGGCCGTTGCGGCCCGGGAGGGGCGGGTTCGCTTGACTGGCCACGGATTGGGCGCGAGACTCACGAAGACCGGCTGCGAGGGCGATTAGCTCAGTTGGTTAGAGCACTAGCTCGACAAGCTAGGGGTCATAGGTTCGAGTCCTATATCGCCCACTTCCCGGCAGAGCACATGCCGCGTCGATTTCGGATTCCACCGCCGCCCCCCGGTCTGCCGAGGCGGTATCGCGTCTGGTACGTGGCGTTCGCGGCGATCGCCACGGCCGTGGTGGCATCGCTGCCAGCCTGCCCGATGCTCGATTCCGCCGGCCGGCCGATCTGGCGGGTCGAGACGGTCCACGACGGCGACACCGTCACGTGTATCGACGAAACCGGAAAGCAGCGCAGGATCCGGCTCATCGGCATCGACGCCCCTGAATTCAACCAGCCGTACGGCCGGGAATCTCGCAACGCGCTCGATCGCAAACTCGCCACGGGACGGGTTCGGGTCGAAGGAGACGCGATCGACCAGCATGGCCGGCTGCTGGGAGTCCTCTGGATCGAAGAACGGGACATCAATCGGGAGATGGTGGCCGAGGGGCATGCCTGGGTCTTCGGCGGGTTCGCGCCCGACCCCGATCTCGTCTCAGCCGAATCGGCGGCCCGTGGACAGCGTCGTGGGCTCTGGGCCGAACCGCATCCCGTCAGCCCCGGAGCCTGGCGGTCGGAGCACCCGCCCCATCGCTGAGACCCTGTGAACAGGGCAGGCCACTTTCGGCGCGGGCAACGCTGGTTTAGGGTGGCGTTTCATGAGTGTTTCCCGGGAAGTCGTGATCACGGGTCTGGGTGTCGTCAGCCCCATCGGCATCGGCTGCGGGCCGTTCTGGGATGCGCTCGCCAGCGGCACCAGCGGCATCCGGCCTGTCGATCTGTTCGACGCCAGCGCGCTGAGCGTTCGTTTCGGCGGGCAGATCACCGACTTCGACCCCAAGCTCTACGTGCGACCGCGGAAGAGTCTCAAGGTGATGAGCCGCGAGATCCAACTCGGCTTTGCGGCCGCCGACATCGCCGTCGCAGACGCGGGTGTTTCCCCGGGCGGCATCGAGCCGGAACGCTTCGGGATCGTGTTCGGCAACGACATGATCTACGCCGACCTCGAGGACCTCGAGAGCACCTACCGCCGCTCGCTCCGCGAGGGGCGGTTCGAGTTTCCACTCTGGGCGGAGGCGATCCACGAGGAACTTCACCCGCTCTGGCTGCTCAAGCACCTGCCCAACATGACGGCGTCGCACATCGCCATCGCCCTCGATGCCCGCGGGCCCAACAACACGATCGTCCTCGGCGACGTCTCCAGCCTGCTGGCGGTGGCCGAGGCGGCGAGCGTGATCGAGCGGGGCTGGGCCGACGTGATGCTGACCGGGGGCACCGGCTGCCGGCTGCATCCGACGGCGCTCGTCGCCAGGGGCGATGCCCTGCTCTCCCACCGGATCGACGACCCGCGTCGCGCCTGCCGGCCCTTCGATCGCGACCGCGACGGGCTCGTCAATGGCGAAGGGGCGGCGGCGATCGTGCTCGAATCGCGAGCGCATGCCGAACGCCGCGGGGCCCGGATCCGTGGGCGGATTCTCGGTTCAGCCTCGCGGTGCGAGCCACGGGCCCGCAGGGATGGTTTCCGGGGCGAGTCGCTCAGGCAGGCGATGGGGGCCGTTCTCGACGCCGCCGGGCTCCGAGTCGAGGACCTGGGGCATGTCAATGCCCACGGCGTGAGCACGATCGAGATGGACCGGGCCGAGGCGCAGGCGATCGCGGCGGTCCTCGGCGACGTGCCGGTGACGGCGCCGAAAAGCTCGTTCGGCCACCTCGGCGCCGCGGGCGGGGCGGTCGAACTGGTGGCGAGCATCCTCGGGCTCGAGGCCGGGCTCGTGCCGCCAACGCTCAACTACGAACATCCCGACCCGCTCTGCCCGGTCAACGTGGTCCATGGCGAGCCGCTCTCGGGGCGGCCCGGAACGGCCCTGGCCGTCAACGTCTGCTCGACCGGCCAGGCGGCTGCGGTGGCCATCGCCTCGGCCTGATCAGACCAACGCATCGGGAGGGGTTGCCCGTGACCCGAGAGCCGGCGTTGCCGACAAGCGGAGGCATGGATGCCGAAGCGCAGGCAGCATCGAGTGAGCGAAGGCCAGGATGGCCGCAGCGAACGTCCGGCGACGGGATACGGGCAACCCCGACCTACGCGAGACGCCGTGATTCAAAGGCATGACAGGCTGAAGCCTGTCCCACATCGGCAGGGCCAGGCCTGGAGGGCCGGGTCAACACCAGCCGG
>Ga0209598_10000994_pt1 | contig 23025 bp, 22 predicted proteins | sample M_140807_EF_Meta_FD_187317 | JGI IMG/M metagenome (GOLD analysis project Ga0209598, IMG submission 187317) | Freshwater microbial communities from Lake Montjoie, Canada to study carbon cycling - M_140807_EF_MetaG (SPAdes) (version 2) | ecosystem: Environmental > Aquatic > Freshwater > Lake...
GTCCGCCGGCAGGCCTGCCACGGCCTGCTGAGGGGCGCGGGAGGGCGCTGGGGTGTCCGCCGGCAGGCCTGCCACGGCCTGCTGAGGGGCGCGGGAGGGGACGCTGGGGTGTCCGCCGGCAGGCCTGCCACGGCCTGCTGAGGGGCGCGGGGATGAGCCGCTGCGGTAGGATCATGAGGGAATCGATGCCCGATCGTGTGATTCGGGCCAGGGCAGCGGCCCGCCCTTCTCTCCACCGGAGTCCCTCATGCCGCAGCCGACGATCCTCTTCTCCACCGACTTCTCCCATGCCAGCGACGCGGCCCTCCCCCATGCCGAGGCACTCGCGCGCCAGCAGGGGGCCAGGCTCCTCATCGTCCATGTCGAGGAGCCCCCGCTGGCCTATGGCGGCGGGGAACTCTACTACGGCCTCGCAGAGCCCGACACCGCCCGGATCCGGGCGATGCTCGAGGCGGTGAAGCCGGCCGATCCGACGGTCCCGTTCGAGCAGCGCCTGGCGCTGGGGGACCCGGCCACGGAGATCTGTCGGATCGCCGCCGACGAAGGGGCGGAGATGATCATCATCGGCACCCATGGCCGCACCGGCCTGTTTCGCCTCCTCATGGGGAGCGTCGCCGAATCGATCCTCCGCCGGGCCCCCTGCCCCGTCCTCGTCTACCGTGAGGGGGGCCATCCGGCCACGAAGCGACCGGCCACCGCCGGCGTCTGATCGCTCCCACCCACCGAGGGTCGCGCGTGCCCGACCGTCCCGCCAAACTGCCCGCGCCATCGATCGGTATCGAACCGCTGCGCGGGCGTCTCGCCCACCGCGCCCGGGTCCGCGCCGCGCTCCGCGAGCGCTTCGACGGCGCGGGATTCCTCGAGGTCGACACGCCGATCCTCTCCCTCGAAGTGCTCCCCGAGGCACACATCGATCCGATCCCGGTCGCGGTCGACGGCGGTGACGCCCCACTGCAGTGGCTCCAGGCCAGCCCGGAAGCGCTCATGAAGCGCCTCCTGGCGGAGGGATCGGGGGCGATCTACCAGTTCGCCCGCTCGTTCCGGGCCGGGGAACGGGGCGCCCTTCACGACGTCGAGTTCGTCCTCCTCGAGTGGTATTCCCCAGGGGCCACGCTCGACGCGACCGCGCCGCTCCTCGCGGAGATCTGCCGCGACGTCCTCGGCACGGAGGGCCTCGAGCGCCTCTCCTGCCGCGATGCCTTCCGGCTCCATGCCGGCATCGACATCCTCGCTGCCACCCCCGCCGACTGGCGCGAGGCCGGGCGCCGCCTCGGCGTCTGTGCACCGCACGGGACCGACGACGACGCCGATCTGTGGTTCGAAGTCCTCCTCTCGGAGGTCGTCGGCCCGCGGCTCGGCCGCGGCGGGCGGCCGACGGCGCTCGAGCTCTGGCCGGCCAGGCAGTCGGCCTTCGCCCGGCTCGATCCCGATGATCCCCGCCTCGCGCGCCGTTTCGAACTCTTCGTCAACGGGGTGGAACTGGCTAACGGCTGGGAGGAGGACACCAGCCGCGCGCTCCTCGCCGCCCGGATCGACGAGGCCAACCGGATCCGTGTCGCCGGCGGCCGGCACCCTCTCCCCATTCCTGGTCGGCTCCTCGCGGCCCACGGCCCCACGATGCCGGAGGGCGTCGGCGCGGCGCTCGGCTTCGACCGCCTCGTCATGCTCGCTGCCGGAGCCGAGACGCTCGACGCCGCCCGCCCCTTCGGGCTGCGGGAGGCCTGAGCGGCGCCGGCCATCACGCGCGGTGCGGCGATCGATCGTTGGCCACGCTACTGCCCGACGTTGGGGGCGATCCCGGCGACCATCCAGTTGTCATACATCCGCTGGCCACGCGTCACCGGCTTCGACTGCATCAGCATCCGGATCTCGAGCGGCTTCGAGCGCGCCTCGCACGGGCTGATGACGACGTCGACGGCCCAGGAGTCGGGGAAGCGTTCCTCGGGGCCGACACAGTGCAGGTCGACGGCGGCAGCGCCGCCGCACGCGCGGATGTTCTTGATGATCTCCATGCCGGCAAGCGAGGCCTCGGCCTGCTTCTCCTGGATGTCGGGCGTGGCGATGCCCCCGACTCCCATCCCCATCGGCGGTGGGATGACCTGCGGCAGGCAGGTCTTGACCGCCTCCCCCAGCCGATCCTCCCGGACCATGTCGAGGAACATCCGGGCCGCAGCCTCGGCCCGCGAAAATGCCACCGAACGCTGCGTCAGGCTCGTCGCCACCGACTGCGTCCCGAAGCCGACGGCCAGCGCCAGCCCGGCCAGGGCCCACCAGCGGCCGGTTTTGCGATCGTCGGAAAGGGTGCGTTCCTCGCCGTCGCCGCGCGGCGAGACATCCTTCAGCGCCACCACCGCCAGAGCCGAGGCGATCAGCGGCACGACCAGCAGCGCCGGGGAGAAAACCGCTGTCGCCGAGAGCATGCCGGCAATCAGAGCGAACACCGCAAGCCCGCTCACCGGCCGGTAGCCGGGGACATCCGTGGCGCCGGCGGCATCGGGCAGGTCAGTTGGCATTCACCCGCAGCCCCTCGGACTGCTCCAGCTTCTGGCGTCGATCCGCGTACCGGAGAATGAAATCGCCATCCCTGTCAAACACGATCGCGCTCTCCTCCGGATATGCGAACGGACCGCTCGTCGTGGCAAACCTCACCCAGGCGAGCCATTTCCGGTCGGGGGCGAGGCCGAAGAACATCCGGCTCTCGGGGGTCGGCTGGACGAGGGCCCGGGGCACGGCCGCGGTGTGGAGACTCGCCGCCGCGAAGCAGACCATCACCCAAGCGGTGATCACCGCCACGATCGGGCCACCGACGAGCTCCACCTGCCGCAGGAACTTGACCTTCGTGGTCGACACCCGGTCGGTGATCAGGCGCATGACGAGGAGCACCACCGCGAAAATCCCCCACAGGCAGAGGAAGTCGATGAGGTAGGTGTACGACGGCATCTTGGCGTCGAGGAAGCCGGCAAGCCGTTCGTACCAGGCGGTGGCAAAAGTCGCGGCAGCGATGATGTTCAGCAGCATGACGAGCCCGCTCCACAGCCCCTCGCGCGCGAGCACGAGCGCGATCGCCAGGAAGACGAGAACGAGAAGGAGATTGACGATCATCGTGATGAGCCTCCCGATTCACTGCCGGACTTCGGCGCGAAGACCCGCTGCATCTCCTCCATCGCGGTGGTGCCATCGAGCACCAGCCGCATCCCCTCGTCGCGCATCGGCTTCATGCCGTCCTTGGCCGCCGCCTGCCGGAGGACCTGAGCGTCGGCCTTCTTGGAGACCGCCTTCCGCAGAGTCTCGCCGGAGGCGAGCTCGAAGATCGCCGTGCGGCCGAAGTAGGAGGTCCCCGAGCAGATCCGGCAGCCGGTCTCGCTGGGGCGTCGAAGGGTCGCCAGCTCCTCCTTCGTTTTCTTGTATTTCGCGACCATCTCCGGTGTGATCTCGATCTCCTCGCGGCATTTCGGGCAGATCTTGCGGACGAGCCGCTGCGAGAGGGAGCCGAGGAGCGTGCGGGCGAGGAGGTCGGGCGGGATCCCCACGGCGAGGAGCTTGCTGACGGCGTCGATGGCGTCAGTGGCACGGAGGCTGATGATCACGAGCTTGCTGTCGTCGGCGTGCTTGATGAGCTCGAGGGCGAGATCCTTGTCGCGCAGATCGCGGGTGACGATCCCCGCCGGATACTCGCGCATCGCCCCCTCGAGGGCGGCGACGGGGGTGATGTTCGCGCGGGCGTCGAACCGGATCGGCTTGACGTTCTGGATCTCGCGCGGCGGCGCGGCGGCATCCTCGATCGAGATGAAGTCGCGGAGCAGACGATCGGCCGACGAGACGACGACGTCGAACGTCGTCGTCAGCCCCGCGCCCGCCGGCGACGAGAGGACGACGAGCCCCTTCTCGAGGGCCAGCAGCTGGGAGACCGTGTCGGAGATCGCCTTGGGAACCCCCAGGTCGCCCATCGACTTGAAGACCACCGTCGGCGTGTCGACCTGGATCAGCACCTGCTCGCCGGTCGGGGCCGATTGCACCATGAGCTTGCAATTCCGCGGCTTCCCCTCCGCCTGGACGGCGAAGGTGCCGGCAAGGCGGCCGCGGCGCTCCTTCGGATCGAGCCCGCACAGGACTTTAAGCGACACCATCGCCGCGTCGGCGGCATGCCGCTCCATCGGCGGCTCGTCGGCCCACACCTCGGCCCGTCGCCGCGATCCGCCCGCGGCCTGCATCCGCCGCGGCATCCACACCCCGTCGACCTCGTGCCGGACGCTGACGTCGGTCGGGCTCCATTCCATGAGCACCGTCGAGGCCCGCGAGCTGACGGCCATCTGGAGGATCTTCTTCGCTTCCTCGATCCCCTCGGTGGCCAGGGCCCGCTCGAGGCGCCCCTTGTTGTCGTCGCCCGACTTGCCCCCGGCGGCCTGGAAGGTGAGCGGGGGGAGGGCCTCGACCGGCTCGACCTCGGCCTCCATCTTGACGCCGAACTGAGCGAGGAACCGCGACAGGAGACGGCGCATGTGCCCGCCGGTGAGGACCTTCTCCGACTTCCCCACCTTGGCGTTGTGCTGCGAACTGTAGACAAGCGCCGGGACGAGCCAGGCCAGCGCCATGACCACCTGGCCGGCGATCGAGGAGGGGATCACCCAGGCCAGGAGGGCCGCGACCGTGAACGGGAAGGCGGCGAGCGCTCCCCAGAGATTGGGCCGCAGGCCGAGCTTGGCCGAATCGCGCGTGATCCAGTCACTCGTCATCGCCCAGCCGACGACCTGCAGCCACCAGCAGACCAGCGGCAGGATCGACAGCCCGCCCCCGGTCTCGTGGGTCGCCCACCGGGGGTTCGGCGCAGGCCACCCCTGGGCCAGGCCCGGCGTGGCGGCCAGCAGCACGGTCGCCACCGCGACGGCCGCGGGGAGAAGGTTCGTCGACAATCGTCGCATCACGTCACTCCGATGCCCTTGAGCGCCATCATCAGCGCCTCGCGGTTGGGGGCGATCTCGAGCGCGTCGTTGCGGTCGATGAGCCCTTGATCGATGAGGCTCTTGAGGCTCATCGTGAAATCCTGCATGCCGTCCCGGTACGATTTCTTGATGTGGTCGGCGAGGAGATGATCCTGTTCCTCGAGAACATACTTCCTCACGAGGACATCGAAGAACATCACCTCGCAGATCGGCACCCGGCTGACCCCCTCGCGGATCGACTTCAACAGCTTCTGCGCGATGATCCCCTTCATGTTGAAGGCGATGGCGCTGCGGATCGAGGGGTGCTCCTCCTGGGGAAAGAGGTCGAGGATGCGGCCGATGCAACTGGAGGCGCTGGCGGCATGGATCGTGCCGAAGACGAGATGCCCCGTCTCGGCGGCGTGGATCGCCGTTTTGAAGGTCTCCACGTCACGCAACTCACCGACGAGGATGATGTCGGGATCTTCGCGGACCGCGTGCTTCATCCCGATCTCGAAGTTTTTGACGTCGGTGCCGATCTCGCGCTGGTTGATCAGGCACTTGTCCTCGGTGAACACGAACTCGATCGGATCCTCGAGGGTGAGGATGTGCTTGCGGTAGGTCTGGTTGATGTAATTGAGCATCGATCCGATCGTCGTGCTCTTGCCCGAGCCGGTGACACCCGCGAGGAGCACCATCCCCTGGTCGAGGACACACATCCTCTCGAGGCTGGGTGGGAGAAAGAGCCCCTTGAAATCGGGGATCTTGTTGTTCACCCGGCGGGCGACCATTCCCAGCGATCCCTGCTGGTAGAGGAGATTGACACGGAACCGCCAGCGGATGTCGTCGACGACGCAGGTGTGGGCGAAGTCGGCGCCGCCGTCGTTGTCGAGGATCTTCTTCTGCCGGTCGTCGAGCATCGCGAAACAGAGCCGCTGCATCGTCTCGTCGTCGAGCTTGTCGTGCTTGAGCGGCTGGAGCGAGCCCTTGACGCGCATGAAAGGGGGCTGGCCGACCTTCAGATGGAGATCGCTCCCCTGCAACCGCACCAGCGCCTCAAACAGCCTGTCGATCTCGAGGCGGTCTTTCTTCTTCATCCCGCGGACGGGGGTGACCGGGGCGGTTTGCGGGATGGTTTCGATCGTGGCCATGGCATGCCTGTCGAAGGAGTGAGGGGGAAAAGGGGGAACTGCCCAGTGGCGGTGAATCGGCCCCCGCGGGGACCGGCCGGGGCATCGGCGCCGGCTGCCGCGCACCGTCAGGTGGGGGGCGGTCGGACCGTGATCCCCCGACCGATGAACAGTTCCTTGACCTCCCGGATCGTACACTGGCCGAAGTGGAAGATGCCAGCGGCCAGGGCTGCATCGGCCCCGCCGAGCGTAATCGCGTCGGCAAGGTGTTCGGGCCGGCCGGCGCCGCCACTGGCGACGACGGGAATGCCGACGGCGCGACTGACGGCGGCGGTGATCTCCAAGTCGTAGCCGTCGCGCGTGCCGTCGCGGTCCATGCACGTCAGCACGATCTCCCCTGCCCCGAGCCGCTCGACCTCCCGCGCCCAGGCCACGGCCTCGAGCCCGGTCGGCACCCGTCCCCCGCTGACGAACACCTCCCAGATCTCCCGACCGTCCTTCATCACTCGCTTGGGGTCGATGTTGACGACCGTCGCACAGCTGCCGAGCCGGTCGGCGACCCGTGAGACGAGCTCCGGCGTCCGCACCGCGGCGGAATTGATGCTCACCTTCTCCGCGCCGGCCTGGATGAGCCGGCAGGCATCATCGAGCGTGCGGATCCCGCCGCCGACGGTGAACGGCATGAAAACCGTCTCCGACACCCGGCGGACCACATCGAGCATGATCGACCGTTCCTCGTGGCTGGCGGTGATGTCGAGGAACACCAGCTCATCGGCCCCCTCCGCCTCGTAGCGGGCGGCGACCGCGACCGGATCGCCGGCATCGACGAGATCGAGGAATTTCGTCCCCTTCACGACACGCCCCTTCTCCACGTCGAGGCAGGGGATGATTCGCTTGGCGAGCACGCATCAACCTCCGGCAGAGTGGCCGATCCGTCCCTCGTCGGGGCTGGATGCGGTGGCGTAAAGACGGCGCGGGATCCGCCCGGCAAGGAACGCCTGCCGGCCGGCGTAACAGGCCGCCTGCATGGCCGCGGCCATCCGCACCGGATCGGTGGCGTGGGCGATGGCGGTATTGAGGAGGACACCATCGACGCCGAGCTCCATCGCCGCAGCGACGTCGCTGGCCGTGCCGACACCGGCATCGACGATGACCGGATAATCGGGATCGTCCCCCTTGAGATACTCCAGGCAGATCCGCAGGGCATTGGGATTGAGAATCCCCTGACCGGAGCCGATCGGGCTCCCGGCCGGCATCACGCTCGCCGCCCCGGCCTCTTTGAGCCGGCGGGCAACGACGGGATCGTCGCTGGTGTAGACGAGAACCGCAAAGCCCTCGGCGACGAGGCGGTGGGTGGCTTCGAGCGTGCCAATTGGATCGGGGAGCAGCGTGCGCGTGTCGCCGAGGACCTCGAGCTTCACCCACTCGCTGCCAGGATTGCCGAGATCCCGCAGCAGCTCGCGGCCGAGCCGGGCGACGCGGACCGCCTCGTCGGCGGTGAAGCATCCGGCCGTGTTGGGGAGGATCGTGTAGCGCTGCGGATCGAGGTGGTCGAGGATGTTTTCGCCGGCCGCGTTGACCAGCCGCTCGCGCCTCACCGCCACCGTGACGCAGTCGGTTCCCGCTGCCTCGAGGCAGCGGGCCATCTCGGCGTAGGAGCGGTATTTGCCCGTACCGACGACGAGGCGACTGGAGAGCGTGATCCCGCCGACGACGAGCGTCTCGGTGGTCGCAGCGGCAGGGGGCGTGATGGGCGGAGGCATCGTGGAATCGGAAGGAAGGGATCCGCGACCGGGAACCCGAAGCCTATCAGGCTTTCGACGACCTGGCGCCCCGCCGCTGTGATGGGTGGATCGACCCTCTCCGGACCGGCGCACGGCCCCCGCGCGCGTCACCCGAAGGAGCGTTCAACCGCCGCCAACGAGCGTCACGATCTCGATCCGGTCCCCCGTGGCGAGCCTCCACTGTGCCAGGTCGCGGCGGGGGACGATCCGCTCGTTGATCTCCACCGCGAGCGGCCGGCCGGCGAAGCCCAGGGCCGTGACCGCATCGAGGGCCGAGGCCCCGGCGGCAAAGGCCCTCGGCTCGCCGTTCACCGACACCTGCAGCGCCGCCGGCGACGGGGCCGACGGGCCCGGAAGCGCAGGAGCCTTCACGTTCGGATCGGGGCGCGTCACGGGGCTGGCGGCGAACCTTGGAGGAGGGAGAGGCGGAACTTGCCGAGATTGTGGGTGCCGTCGGCGAACTGCTGCTCGATCGTGAACAGGAGGACGCTGCCGGCAGGGATGGCCACCTCGGGGGCGAGCAGGAACGTCACGGAGTGTTCCTTGCCGACCTCCGGGGCGATCGCCCAACCCGTCTCGGGATTGTCGTCGAGCGTTGCGGCGGCAGGATAGCCCCCCTGCTCGAAGTCGGCCTTGGCCTCGGTGAACTTCACCACGTTGGCGGCGTCTGCCGCACCGGGGGCGCCGTGAGCCAAAGCGAACCGGCTCAGCACCAGATTGCCTCCACCCGACCGCCCCGGCCCCATCGCGGGCAGGCTCGGATCGGTGAGGGCCTCGAGCTTGACCACCGAGACGTTGCCCCCCGGCGGGACGATGCCCTTCAGGGTGTAAACATCCTTGGCGAGGCTACCGGTCACGACGACGACCCCGTCGGCGGCGATCGCGCCAGTGGCACCAGCCGCACTCTTGAACTCGGTCGGCACGACCGCGGCGAAGACGGGGGCAGCCGGCGGCGGTGGCGGCGGCACCGGGGCGAGCTCGGGCGAGGGGACGGGAACGAGCCGTCCGCCGGCATGGCTGCCGATGAACATCGTCTGGCCGTTGGGGGCCACCGCGACGCACCACACGCTCGACGGCTTCGCTCCTTCGACCGGCGGCGGCCCCTTCTGCTCAGCCTTCGAGGCGACGTCCCAGAACTTCACCGCCCCATCGAGGCTGGCGCTGGCGAGCCGGGCGCTGTCGGGGGTGAAGGAAACGCTCGTCACCCAATCCTTGTGGCCGGCGAGCGTGCCATACTCCTTGGCATCAGCGGTGTTCCAGAGCTTCACCACCCGGTCGGCACCGGCGCTGGCGAGCTTCGTGCCGTCAGGGGAATAGGCGACGGCCCAGAGGGTGTCGGCGTGCCCCTCGAGCTTCCCCTTCTCGGTACCGGCGGCCACGTCCCAGAGCTTGACGAGCTTGTCGCCACCACCGGTGGCGAGCGTGGCGCCGTCGGGTGAGAAGGCGACGGTCGTAACGGGGCCACCGTGGGCGGCAAGCGTGCGGATCTCGGCATTCGTGCCGGTGTCCCAGACGACAACGGTGCCATCCTCACCGGCGGTGGCGAGCTTCGTGCCATCGGGGGAAAAATCGAGCGAGCGGACCCAGCCCTTGTGCTTTTTCAGATCGGCCTTCAGTGCCCGGCCGGGGAGATCCCAGAGCTTGACGAGGCCGTCGTAGCCGGCCGTGGCAGCGAGCTTGCCGTCATTGGAGGCCTTGATCGCCCACACGGCCGTCGGGTGGCCGGCGAGGTCACCGGCCCGGTTGCCGTCGGCCGGATTCCAGATCGCGGCATCGCCGGGGCGGTAAAGGAGGCTCTCGCCGCCGGAGGTGAGGAGTTGGGCGCCGTCGGTCGTATAGTCGGCGGCAATCACCCAGCGCGTGTGGGCCGGGAGGTTGGGAGCGGGAGCCGGGGGAGCGGGCGTGGCGGGATCCTGGGCCGGGGCCCGGCCGGCGCCGACTGCCATCAGGACGATGATCGCGGCCGCACGGACGAGGCGGTGCGAACGAAGGGGGAAGTCAGGAACGCTGCAGTTCATGGTCGGCTCCTCTGCCGGGGCACTCGAGAGACTGTTTGGATCGAAAGATGGGAGGATAGACGCGGGGACTTTTCCCCCCTCGGACCCCTTCCCCGCACCGTCGTGGCAAAGAGTATAGTTTGCCCAGCCCCCCTGTTTCCAACCGCGGTGCTGGCCGATTCCCGGCCCCGATTCCCCTCCGCTTTGTTCCTCGCTCTCCGTTCCCCTCTCTTTGGGACCCGCGTCATGGCCAGCCCCTCCCGTGCGAAGTCCCCTGCCTCCACCCGGCCCACCGCCGACGTGATCCTCGTCGCCAGCGGCGATCTGCGGGAGGGGGCCAACCAGGTCTGCTGGCCGGCCCAGAAGCAGATGGAAGCGGATCTGACGCGGGCCTTCGCCGCCGCCGGCCGGACGCTCGTCCGCGGCCACGCCCCGTCGAAAGCGCGTGGCCACGGCTTCATCGCCAGCGCCCGCGAGGGGATCGAGGTGTTTTCGAAAATCGATCCGACGGCGGCGCTTGTCGTCGCAGAGGCCGTCTGGCAATACTCCAACCACGTTCTCCCCGGGCTCTCGAGTCACTCCGGGCCGATCCTCACCGTCGCCAACTGGTCGGGGCAGTGGCCGGGACTTGTCGGGATGCTCAACCTCAACGGCTCGCTCACCAAGGCGGGCGTCCCCTACGCCACGCTCTGGGCCGACGACTTCGCCAGCGCCGCCTTCCAGCGCCACCTCGAATCATGGCTCGCCACCGGCAAAGTCCGCCACGACACGAGCCATGTCGTGCCGATGGCGGCGGTCAAGGTGCCGGCGAAGCTCGAGCAGATCGGCACCGGGATCGCCGCGGAGCTCCGCGAAAAGAAGGCCCTCATGGGGGTCTTCGACGAGGGCTGCATGGGGATGTACAACGCGATCATTCCCGACCGGCTCCTCCACGCCACCGGGGTCTTCAAGGAGCGGTTGAGCCAATCGGCCCTCTACCACGAGACGACGCAGGTCTCCGACAGCGAGGCCCGCGACGTCTTCCGCTGGCTCGAGTCAGCCGGGATGACGTTCCACTTCGGGAAGGATGAGGCCGCCGACTTGACCCGCGCCCAGGTGCTGACGCAGTGCCGGATGTACATCGCCACGCTCCGCCTCGCGGAACGCTTCGGCTGCGACCTCGTCGGCATCCAGTATCAGCAGGGCCTCAAGGATCTCCTCCCGGCCAGCGACCTCGTCGAGGGGATGCTCAACGATTCGAAGCGGCCGCCGGTCTGTGCCCCAGGCTCCACGAAGCCGATCTTCAAGGGAAAGCCGCTGACGCATTTCAACGAGGTCGACGAATGCGCCGGCCTCGACGGCCTCATCACGCAACGCGTCCACGAGGCCCTCGGTGAGCCGACGGAGAACACGCTCCACGACATCCGCTGGGGGGATTGGGACCGCTCGAACACCACCGATCAGTGGGTGTGGGTGTTCGAGATCTCAGGCGGCGCGCCGCCGGCCCACTTCATCGGCGGCTGGAAGGGGGCCCACGGCTACCGCCAGCCTCCGATGTATTTCCGCCTCGGCGGCTCGACCCTCGCCGGGGTCAGCAAGCCGGGGGAGATCGTCTGGAGCCGGATCTGGGTCGACGGCACCGGCGCCGCCGAGAAGCTCTGCATGGACATCGGCCGGGCGAGCATCGTCAAGCTCCCCGAGGAGGAGACGCAGAGGCGTCTGGACTCGACGACGAAGCAGTGGCCGATCATGCACGCGGTCACGCATGGCGTCTCGCGCGACCAGATGATGGCCCGCCACAAGGCGAACCACGTCCAGGTGGCTTATGCCAAAGACGCCGCCGGCGCCGACCGCTGTGCCCTCGCCAAGGCAGCCGCCGCCCGGGCCCTGGGGATCGACGTCGTCTTCTGCGGCACGCGCGGCGCGGGGGCCACGGCGAGCAGCCGCTGGGACCACTGAACCGGGACCACTGCTTCTGGGGCAGTTGATCCGCGGCTCCGACAGGTCCGTCGGTCAGGCGATCGCCACGGGGTAGCCGGTGTTCTCCCGCGGCGAGAGCGTCACGCCGGCGAGCTCCACGGTCGGATCGTCGACGCGGTGCACCTTCACCTCGCCGGTCGACACCGAGTAGAGGAAATCGCCGATCCGCACGCCCCGTTCGACGGCGCCGCTTGCGTGGCTGATCTCACCGAGGCGGGTGAACGTGCCATCGGCAGCGAGATCGACCCGGAAGACGACCAGCCCCGTGCTCCCGCTCCACCAATCCCCCTGCTGCACCGGGAGCGTCAAAATCCCCTGCTCGGGGAACCAGGCCAGGGCGTGGTGATCCCACAGGGCGCTCGACCACGACTGCCAGCCATCCCCGGCGAAGGTGTAGGTCGATGCCCGCCGCGGCTTGGCCGGATTGCTGACGTCGAACACCGACAGTTGCAGGCCGAGAACGCGGCCGGTGGTCGGATCGACGTCGCGGCCGACGCCGAGGAGGTGGGTGGCGTCGAGCGGCTGGAGATAGGAGGAGAAGCCGGGCACTTTGAGCTCGCCGACGACCTTCGGCCGGGTGGGATCGGCCAGATCGATGACAAACAGCGGGTCGACCTGCTTGAACGTGCTCACGTAGGCGACGTCGCCGACGAACCGGCTGGAATAGATCCGTTCCCCCTTGGCGAGATCCTTGACCGCGCCGACGGTGACGAGATTCCCGTCCGACTCTCCGAGGACAAACACCCCCGCGGAGGAATTGGTGAAGTTCCAGTCGCCGCCGCTGCCCCAATTCGTCGTCGCCACGCGGAGAAAACCGTCGTGTTCATCGAGCGAGAATTGGTCGAGCGTCGTTCCGGCCACGGCGCCCATCGACACCAGCGGCACACCCGCCGCGGCGAGATCAAAGTGGTAGATGTTCGTCGTCACGCCGTTGTCGCGGGAATCCCACCAGCTCCCCCAATTGGCCGCCGAGACATAGAGGCCGGTCGCCGAGGCGTAGACCGTGCCAGAGATCCCGGCGACGCTCGTCGACGATTCCGGCCCGGCCGTGTCGTCGGTGATGTCGAACTCGACGACCGACAGCAGCGTGGCCGACTGGAAGTCGAGGGGCACCCAGGTGTGGTCGACGGTGACAAGCTGGCCGGAAGTCGTGGTGCCAGAGGCCGCAGTGACGGTGTAGGTCGGCAGGGCCTGATCCTTCCAAGCTTTCTCGAGCCGGGCCCGGTAGGCCGCCGCATCCTCGTAGACATATCTTTGCCCCCCCGGCGGGCCGAAGTCGATCGGCGGGAGGATCGCCGTGACGATTCCATCGACACCGGTGACATCCACCGGAACGGCGGTGAACGGCGCGGTCGAGCCACCGTCGGTGCCCTCCACCGGCAGCAGCGCCGGCGTGGGGATGTCGAGGTTGTCCTGGGCGACGACGAACACGCGGCCGTCAATCTCGCGGGCATCCTGGAGCCAGCCGTCGAGGGCCGTCTTCTCGAGAAACTTGGGCGCGGACGGATCGGCGACGTCGATCACGGTGACGATCACCTGCGGCGTCCACTGCCCCGCGCCCCACCATCCGAAGCGGCCAACGATCGGCTGCACCGTCCCGTCATTGGCTGTCCAGCGGTTGTCCTGCGAGATCACCGTCAACCGACTGCCGCGGAGGAACAGCGACCGCTCGTCTCCTTCGACCGAGACGTGGCTCGACACCGCGAGGGAAGCGGCGGGCCAGACGCTGACGATGTCGACGCCATCGCCGGCGAGAACGTAGAGCGACCGACCGTCGGTCTTGACGATGTCCCCTTCGTCGACGCCGGCGACCTGGTTGTTCGTGCCGGAGTAGTCGGCGTTGCCCGCAGCTGTACCTGAAGACGGAGCCAGCACCGCGACCTCCCCATCACGGACGGTGTAGGCGATCGGCCACCACGGCACCGTCTGCCCGAGCTGCGCGCCCCACTGCTGCATGGCGGTATCGAAATACCAGCTCTTGAGCTGATCGGCGCTTGTCAAGGCTTGGAGCGGATTGGTGCTCTCGTTGCCGATCAGCTTCTCGCCGGCAGCGAGCCGCACCTGATCGACCCCCTTCACGCCAAAGAACTGGTCGATGCCGGTACCACCGACGAGCGAGTTCTTGCCAGCGCCGCCGCGGAGCGTGTCGCGGCCGGCGTCGCCACGGATAGCGTCGTTGCCGGTGCCGCCGACGAGGGAGTCGTTGCCGTCGCCCCCCTCGATCGCATCGTCACCACCGCCGCCGTTGAGCGTGTCGTTTCCCGTCCCCCCCTGGATATGGTCGGCCGCGTTCCCCCCCTGGATCGTGTCGTTCCCCGCGCCCCCCACGAGCCAGGTGCGGATCTTTGTATTGCCGGGGATGTCGATCGTGATCGTGTCGTCGCCACGGCCCCCGAAGACATGGATCACGCGCACCGCCGCCTCGCGGCGCGTGCTGACAACAGTGCCGTTGACGGTGGCCCGCAGGAGCGCGGCATTGCCCGGGTCGCGGTCGACGATGATCGTGTCGTCGAACTGCCCCTTCACCTGGTCGCCGGTGATCCGCCACAGGGCGGCGCCGATGTTGGCCGCCATCGGGAGGCGGGCCTCGAGCGCTTCAAACATCGCAAGGAGTCCCGTTCCCGATCCCCGCGGTGAGCGGCCGGCTCGCCTCCGGCGCGACATCGGCTTGGAGGGAAGTCGACGGCAGGGTGCCATGGCGGGCCTCGGCGAAGGAAAGAGAACGGGAATACGATCCCCCAGATAGGTTGAGAGTAGGGGGTCGGCGGCGGCGCCGCAATGGCCGCGGGTCGGTCGGCTGCCCCCCGTTCGTGGGCTCGGGGTATTATCCTGCCATCCCCCTTTTTACCCCGCTTCCCCGTTCGGTGCCCTGCCCCCCAAGACGCCCCACCGGCCACGTCGCCCCGCTCTCTCAAACCTCTCTGGATGCCTCCATGAATAGCCCCGCTTCAAAGCCATCGCCGCGAGGGTTTCTCGGCATCGACGCCGGCACGCAGGGGCTGTCGGTGATCTTCACCGACGGCGACTTGAAGATCCTCGGAACCGGCGAAGCCGGCTACGAGATGGTGCGTGGTCTGGGGCCCGAGTGCTACGAGCAGTCGCCCGCCGACTGGGAGCGGGCGCTTGGCGCGGCGATGGCGGCCCTGCGGAAGGATCTTGCCGCCAAGGGGATCGATCTGGCCGTGGCGGCGATCGGCATCTCCGGTCAGATGCATGGCGAGGTGCTCGCCGATCGAGAAGGAGCGGCGCTTGCGCCAGCGCGGCTGTGGTGCGATGGCCGCAACGAGGCCGAGGCGGCCGAGCTCACGAACCTTCTTGGCGTGAAGATGCCGAAGCGGATCACCTCCGCCCGCTTCCTGTGGACGATTCGCCACCGCCCCGATCTCGCCCGCCGCACCGCCCATCTCACCACTCCCGCCGGTTGGATCGCCTTCCGGCTGACCGGGCAACGCCGCCTCGGGATCGGCGATGCCGCCGGGATGTTCCCGATCGACCAGGCCACGCTTGATTACGATCACAAACTCCTCGCCGCGTACGACGGCCTCGTCGCCGCCCAACCCGGCGGCCCATTTCCAAAGCTCGCCGACCTCCTCCCGAAGGTGGCCAAGGCGGGCGAGGATGGCGGCTCACTCGATGCCCATGGCGCCTATCTCCTCGGGCTCCCTGTCGGCACGCCCCTTGCGCCCGCCGAAGGGGATCAGCCGGCGGCGCTGGCCGGCTCGCTCATCGGCGCCGCTGGGCAGGTATCGATGAGCTTCGGCACGAGTGTCGTTGCCAACTCGGTCGGCGATCGGGCCTTCCAAGGGATCTCGCGCGCGGTCGATCACTTCTGCGCTCCCGACGGCAAGCCGATCAACATGGTCTGGATCCGCAACGGCACAACGCCGATGAACACGGTCGTGGGGATGTTCGGCCTCGCCGGTGCCGGCTCAGGAGGCAAGGCTTTTGAGACCCTCATGCCGCTGGTGCTTGCCGCGCCGGACGACTGCGGCGGCCTCCTCGCTCTCCCGTTTATCGACGACGAACCGGGCGTCGGCGTGCAGCGCGGCGGCACCGCGCTTGTGATGGGGCTTAACGAGCGCAACGCCACGCCGGGCAACGTCGCCCGGGCGATGCTCCTGGCGACGATCTTCAATCTCCGTCACGGCAGCGACCTCCTCGCCGCGCAGGGCTATCCGCGCACCGAGATCGTCCTCTCCGGCGGGCTGACGAAAACGCCGGCCCTCGGCCAGATCCTCGCCGACGCCTTCGACACGCCGGTGACGATCCTCGCCGGCGCCGCCGAGGGGAGCGCCTGGGGAGCCGCGCTCATGGCCGCCTACCGGGCCGCCGTCCTCGCCGGCGACACGCGCGACTGGGCCACCTTCCTCACCGCCCATCACTCCGGCACACCGACCCGCTTCCTCCCGCAGCCTGCGGCCGTGAAGACACTCGCCGCCGTCCACGCCCGCTACCAAAAGCTCCTCGCCGCGCAAGCCGCGCTCGACGCCGCGGCGGGGTGAGGCTTAGTGCTGGCGCTATCACGGGCAGCGGCTGCACGGACTTGACGCGGCCGGCAGACCGCCGTGTTCGCGTTTCCACAACTCGGCAACGTTATCGAGGGAAGGTTAGTTTTTGGCCAGGCTCTTGGTGTCTCACTTTTCGGCCAAAAGTGAACCACAAAGTCGTTTGTCGTCAACAAGTGAGACACAACGTTCCTGCGACGGCAGGGCGATTGCGCCATGAGGGGGGCTGTCAATTTGCCATCGGCTTTTCAGCACGCTATCCTTTGACCACAGCGAGAAGGACGGATCGCACAAAGACAAGTCCAGTGTCATACGCGGAGGGCCAACAGATGGCAGACGCGACCGATTGGGGACCTGACTTTCAATTCCTCAAGCGTGAACCTGACCCTCAACTCCTGCTGCCCGCCGACCTCCGCTCGGAGTGGGTGGTCGTTCCAAGGGCCGTGCTGGAATGGCAGCAATCATGGGGATGGCGGTTGGCCGTCGGCTTGGCGGCTTGGCTCGTGTTGCGGGACCCGAATAGTTGGTCGGGCCCTTTATGCATGTTCGCCTGGTTGTGTATCGAAGTTTGGGGCCATCTTAAGGCGCACATGAGGACCGCGGGAACGCTCCGGGGTCGCGTCCATCCCGATCCTTTGAGCTACCGCACGCCGCCCCGACCTTCGTCCCCTTCTCGAGGTTGGCAAAGGCTTTGATCGCCGCTCCCTTCATCGCGTCGCCCGCTAGGTAGCCGTCATGACCGGCGATCACTCAGGCACACCGACCAGCTTCCTCCCGCGGTCATCCGCGGTGAAGGCGAACTTCGAGCTAGTCCACGCTCGCCACAAGAAGTTCCTCACCGCGCACGTCGCGCTCGACGCCACGGCGGGGTGAGGCTTGGTGCCGAGGCTGACCGAGAGCCACGGCTGCACCGACCTGCCGCGCGGACCAAGGGGCCAGAGGACGGGAGAACGGTCCAAGCCCTGAGTCAGTGCCCCGCGCACCCCGCCCCAGGCTTACCCTCGTGATAGGGGGTCGCTTTGCGGCGGAAGTGGCCGGCGAAGCCAAATGCCGCACAAAACACGAAACCCAAAAGGTCTCGCCTTTCGAAGCCGATGAGCCACGCGTATGGTTGTGTCAACGGATGTTGGTACGTTCGTGTCAACACAAAAGGTTTGCTATGACAACAATCAAGGTTCGCAAGGTCGGAAATTCCCTGGGGATTGTTCTGACCAAGGAGTTGGTCGCGCGGCTGCGCGTGACTCAGGGAGATCTGCTGTTTGTCCAAGAGACTGTCGATGGCATTCAGTTGACTCCCTATGACCCCGAGTTTGGACGGCAGATGGAGATCGCCGAGCGGGTCATGCGAGAAGATCGCGACGCTCTCAGGGCGCTCTCGAAGTGAACGAGCCGCAGTGGATCAGGCTGGATGTCATTTTGTCCATCCACGCGGAGCAACTCGCGGAGCACGGTGGCCTCGACGGGCTGCGGGATCGAGGTGGCCTCGAATCAGCAGTTGCCAGCCCACGAAACCTGTGGGCGTACGGAAACCCGACGCCAGACATTTCAGCGATGGCGGCGCAGTATGCGTTCGCCATCGGCTGCAACCAACTGTTCAACGACGGCAACAAACGCACGTCGTTGGTCGTTTACCGAACATTTCTGATCCTCAACGGCCATGACTTGCGAGCATCGCAAGACGAGAAATACACGGAGATGATGAAGCTGACCAATCGGCAGATCGATGCTGGCAATCTGGCGGATTGGCTTCGTGCGCGGTTGGTGCCTGCATGATGACTCTCCTCGCGTAAGCCAAAATACATCGATTCTCAGGCAGCGTCCTGAGCGCTGGTTCATCCAGTGGCCGCGAGCCATTGATCGAGAACGGTCGCCGTCATCACGACGAGATCTGGGCATCACGATGCAGTGAGGAGCGGGGTCGGGCTCATTGCGTCGCCCGCAAGGCCCCCGTCCCGCCTCTCACTCCCCGCCGAGGGCCACTGGCCCGAGCTGGATGCCGCCGCCGGAGCTCTTCGACTTCACTCGGCGGAACGGATGGACCCAACTGGCCAGCGACTGCGGGCTGCGGGAGTTGATCCACACCCGGCCGCGGCCAGAGAAGGAGAGGAGGAGCTGGTCGGAAAAGAGAAAGCTGCGGATCTTCCGCGCCTTCGTGAGCCGGTAGGAAAGGCTCGGCTCCCAGGCAACGACGTAGCCATTGTCGATCGTGTAGGTGCTGCCGCCGTCGAGATCGATGCTGTCGATCGCCCCATAGCCACTGAAGAACATCGTCCCGGTGCCGGTGGCACGGAGCACGAACAGCCCCTGGGCAAAGAGCCCTTTGAGACCCTCCGAGCGGCTCTCGCAGCGGATCCCCTCGGTCGACGCCAGATAGGCACCGCGCTGGAGAAGGAGATCCTCCCCCTGGAGCTGCCAGGGGACGATCTCGCCGGAGACGCCCGGCGCAAAGGCGATCCGGGCCGGGCCACCGTCGGCCTCGTAGGTGTTTTGGAAAAACGTCTCCCCGGAGAACACCGCCCGCTTCAGCCCGGCGAGGACGCCGCCGCGGGTCGTCGTCTCCGACTTTACGTTGCCATCCATCCAAGCCATCGCTCCCGCTTCGGAGACGATCCGCTCCCCCGCCGCGAGGGTCACCTCGAGGATGCTGAAGCTCGGGCCGCAGAGAATCTCGTGGTTCATGCCTGGCGCTCCGGAAGGAGGGGGCCGAGCATCTGGCCGAAGCGGGTGGGGTTGTGCGACTGGAGGATGATCTGCCCCTTCCCAGAGAAACGCATCACGAATCCCTCGCCAGAGAGCCAGGTGTTGATCCAGCCGCCGCCGACCTTGTCGATCTTGTAGGAGAGCCCTTCGGTGAAGGCGACGACATGGCCGGTGTCGACGATCAGTTCACCGTCGACGTTCATCCCGGTGAGCATCCCGAGCGCCGAGACGAGGAGCGTCCCAGAGCCACTGACTCGCAGGAGCGAGAGCGATTCGCCCCCGAGTAGCCCCCGCAGCCCCTGAAAGCGCGTGTCGAGGGTGAGCGTGCTTGCGGCGCCGAGAAAGCTTCCCCCCGCGCACAGCCAGGCTTCGTCGGGGGAGACATTCACCTCACGAACTTCCCCCATGTGCGTCGGCGCGAGGCCGACATCGCCGGGGCGACCGTCGGTGACCTCGTAGGTGGAAAGGAAAAACGTGTCGCCCGTCAGCAGCCGGCCGATCCCGCCGAGGATCCCCCCCTTGCCACGGCTGCCGGTCGTGACGTCGATGTCGATGTTCGACGACGCGCGGATCATCGCCCCGGCATCGGAGACAAACTTCTCTCCGGGCTCGAGATGGACTAGCGCCCGCGCGAACAGCCCTCCTCCTGAAAGATCGACATGCATGGGCTGTGTTCTCGTTAGCCGTGGCAGAAGGGGGCGAGCCAGCGGACAAAGCCCCCCAGCTGCCTGGTCTGAAGGAAGATCCGCCCCGAGCCGGTGAACGCCATCACGAGCCCTTCGCCGGAGAAGAGCGTTTTCTTGATGCTCCCCATGCCGCGGATCCGGTAGTCGAGGGTCGGCTCCCAGGCGACGAGGTGGCCGGTGTCGACCGTGAGCGAGCCTTTCACGTCGCGTTCGACAACCGCGCCGTAGGTGTTGAAGAACACAGGGCCGGTGCCAGTGGCCCGGAGGATGAACGGGCCTGTGCCTGAAAACCACGACCGGCCGCCGCCGTATTCGGTCGTGAGGCTCACGCCCGGTCCACAGGCAAGAAACGAACCGGCCGCAATGATCAAGGCATCCCCTGCTCCGCGCAGCTCCTTGCAGAGGACCGTGCCGGGGAAGGCGGGGGCGATGGCGATCGCCCCGGCGGTGGCGGTTGAATACTCGCTCAAGAAAAGCGATTCGCCGCCGAGGAGCTTCCGTTTGACCGCCGTGAAAAGGCCGCCGATGAGCCGCGGCTTTACCTCCATGCCAGTGGTCATGAAGCTCATCGAGCCAGCCTCGACGACGACCGACTCGCCGGCAGCCAGCGTGAAGCTGACATTTCCCCGATCGGGATTGCCGATGATCGTGTGTTCCATGCCCCATGCCTCCGGAGGTGAGCCTACTCCCCGCCCGCTCCGAGCGGCTATGGCGGCTGCCTGGGGGACATCGATTCCGGGTAGCGGCTCCTCGTGCCCGCAGGCCCGCGGAACCTGACCGCCCTGCATGGAACAGCGACGGCGGCTCCCGGCTGCCATCTCAGCCCGGTATGATCGAGGGATGGATGCCGCCCCCTTGCTCGTCCGCCTTCTGCAAGCCTTCGATGCCGCCAGGCTCGAGACTGTCCTGATCGGCAATGCCGCCGCGGCGATCCACGGGGCACCGGTGACGACGCTCGACTTCGACTTCATGTTTCGAGCCACCCCCACGAATCTCCGCAAGCTCAAAGCGGTGGCCGCGGCACTCGGGGCGGTGATCCTCCGCCCCTACTATCCCGTCTCGAATCTCTATCGGATGGTCGATGATGCCACCGGTCTGCAGGCAGACTTCATGCCGGCGATCCACGGCGTCCGGTCGTTCGAGGGGCTACGGGCACGCCACCCGCTCCCAAGAAACGTTCCTCACCCCGACGGCGCGGATCCTGACATGCCCCCGCGAAAAAAACAGCTCTCCGCAACCCGTCGCCGCGCTCTGGCTGCCCTCGCCCGCGAGAGCGACCGGCAGCTCGACGATCTCATCCGTCGCCGGCTCGCCATGCCGCTCGAACAACGAATGCACTTCCTCCGCCGCCGGCTCCCTGGCGGCGGGAGCTCGCTTTAGCAGGCCGAAGCGTAAGCAGCTCTCGCCTCGATCGACGCTGACTGGGAAGTGCCTCCAACCAAGGGCATCGCCCGGCGGCCAATCTCGGCATGCGGGACTGCCGTGCCGCGAATAGAATGTGGAGCTTGGGCCGCTGACGGGGTCGCGGCAGACGTCGCCCGGGGGTTTACCGGGCCATTCCGAGGAGCGCTACGATGCTGCGTGTCGAGACAGGTCGATCGTGGGGCGGATGCCGAGGAGGCTCGCGCCGCGATTTTCTCCGCGTCGGTATGGCGGGGATGGGATCGGTCGGGCTACCGGCAATCCTCGCTGCCAAAGCGGCGGCGGCGGCCGCTGGCCGATCGACGAAGGACACGGCGGTGATCCTCCTCTGGCTCGATGGCGGCCCGAGCCACATGGATCTCTACGATCTCAAGCCCGACGCACCGGCCGAATACCGTGGCATCTGGCGGCCGGTCCGGACGAATGTCCCCGGCCTGGAGATCGGCGAGCTTCTCCCCAAGCAGGCCGCCGTGGCCGACAAGTTCTCGATCCTCCGCTCGCTCCACCACGACAACGGCGACCACTTCACTGCCGCGCACTATGTCCTCACCGGCCGCGGCGGGCCCAACGGCTCGAACACCGCCGGAAAGAATCCCGGCGTCGGGGCCATCGCCGGCGCCTTGTGCGGCCCGCGGAAGCCGGGCATCCCCCCGTACATCGCCGTTCCCCACGCCTCGAGCGTCGGCCTCCGCCCCGGGTATTTCGGCGGTAGTTATCTGGGCGCGCGGACCAATCCCTTCGAGGTCGAAGGGGATCCCAGCGCCCGCGACTTCCGGGTCCGCGATCTCCATCTCACCGACGGCGTTTCCCTCGGTCGTCTCGGGGCCCGGCACGATCTCCGCTCCGGGCTCGACCGGCTCCGGCGCGACGTCGATGCCAGTGGCATCCTCGATTCGATGGATTCCTTCCAGCGCGAGGCCTACTCGCTTGTGACGAGTGAAGCCGCCCGCCGCGCCTTCGACGTCGCCGCAGAAGACGAGCCGACGCGCGAGCTCTACGGCCGGACGAACTTCGGCCAGAGCACGCTCCTGGCCCGGCGCCTCGTGGAGGCGGGGAGCACGTTCGTCACGGTCCACTCCGGCGGCTGGGACCACCACTGGGATCTCGAGAAGGGGCTCACGAGCCGGATGCCGGAGATCGACACCGCCGTGGCGGCGCTGCTGACTGACCTCGACCGGACCGGCCTCCTCGAGACGACGATGGTCATCCTCTGTGGCGAGTTCAGCCGGACGCCGCGGATGAACGACGGCGGCAACGGCGGCGCGCCGCGCTCGATGGGAACGCCCGGCCGCGACCACTGGGGCAACGCGATGTTCGCCCTCGTCGCCGGCGGCGGCATCAAGGGGGGGCGGATCGTGGGGAGCACCGATGCCCGCGGCGAGCGCGTCAAGGACCGCCCCATCACCCCCTTCGACCTCCACGCCACGATCTACCATGTCCTCGGCATCGACCCGACGACCCACTTCCTCGACCACTCCGGCCGGCCGGTGCCGGCAATCGACCGGGGCGAGGTGATCAGCGAACTGTTTTGAGCCCGCGCGGGCAATCCCAGGCCAGCGGCCGCGGTCGCGAAACGATTCCCAGGAGCCCGACGCGATGCGACATCCGATCCCTTTCATGTTCGTCCTGGCCACGCTGCTCGCGCCGTTCGCCGGCACGGTGGCGCAGGAGACCGACCGGACGCCCGTTCAATCGCGTCGGCCCGCACCGGCCAAAGGGGACGAGCGGCGAGCCCCGACGGCCCCAGCCGACCAAAGTCCACGCGACCGCGCTCCCCTGCCCCCCAACCCCGCTGCATCGCTCCCCGACGTCTTGCCGACGGACCCGCTGGGCCCTCCACCGCCCCCGACAATACCGGCGCCGTCGTTGCAGCCACCGCAGCCATCGCTTCCTCTCACGACCCCGCCGATGGGACTCCCGGTG
>Ga0209598_10000995_pt1 | contig 23012 bp, 21 predicted proteins | sample M_140807_EF_Meta_FD_187317 | JGI IMG/M metagenome (GOLD analysis project Ga0209598, IMG submission 187317) | Freshwater microbial communities from Lake Montjoie, Canada to study carbon cycling - M_140807_EF_MetaG (SPAdes) (version 2) | ecosystem: Environmental > Aquatic > Freshwater > Lake...
ATACATTGTTTATTTTTACAGCATGAGGGTAACCACTAGCCATACAAATCCTTGGGAATCTGAAGAATCAGATGTGCTAACAGCATCTGCTACGCCCTTTCAACTTGTTGTGTGGAACGACGAAGTCAACACTTTTGAATGGGTAATTGAAACACTAATAGAAGTTTGTAAACACTCTCAGGAACAGGCCGAACAATCAGCCATGATAATCCATCATAACGGAAAATATGCCGTTAAAAATGGAGATTATGACACGTTAAAACCTATGTGTGACGGAGTTACTGAAAGAGGGATCAGCGCCACCATTGAATCTACCAAAAGCTAATGTCGCTCCCAATATTAGATGATAAAATCTGGTTCCCACCCATAGAAACTGCGCTAGAAGATGGCTTACTTGCCATGGGTGGTGACTTAAGCACCGAAAGGCTTATAAAAGCATACGAAGAAGGTATTTTTCCTTGGTACGAAGGTGAAACCCCACTTTGGTGGAGCCCCAACCCTAGGTTTGTTTTATTTCCAGCGCACTTAAACGTGAGCGCCACCATGAAACAGGTGATCAAGCGACAAGCATTTGATTTTAAAACCAACACCGCATTTGATCAAGTAATTGCCAATTGTAAAAAAATAAAACGAGCGGGACAAGTAGGCACCTGGATTACACCTGACGTTGAAAAAGCCTACAATATTTTACATGAAAAGGGTATTGCCCACAGCGCAGAAGCTTGGAGTAATGGCAAATTGGTAGGCGGCCTATACGGCATTAAAATGGGTAAACTATTTTTTGGAGAAAGTATGTTTAGCAGCGAAAGCAATGCAAGCAAGTTTGCATTTATTAGCTATGTTAAACAATTGGAAGCAGAAGGAATTGTCCTTATTGATTGTCAAGTGTACACCGAACATTTAGAATCTTTGGGTGCTGCTATGATAAGCCGTGATACCTTTAAAGAATTACTTTACACCTACCGCTAACTTTTATAGCCATACATTTTTTCTACGTCCTTTACTATTTTTTCCATGTCGGCATCGTCGCCAGAAGGATCGTAAGGTTGTTTGAGGTTACTGCCAAAAACAAAGGCAATGGTTTGCCAAAATGCGGCATTAAAAAAACCTTTGTATTCTTCAATGATTTCGTAACAGTTATTACCTGTTTGTCGATTAATTAGTTTCATGAGCACTTTACCCTGATACACCGATAGTTTAACGAGCTGATCTGTAAATTCTTTTTTGAGTTCTTTTTCACGAGAACGTATAATGTTGCGCCTCTGCTTTTTATCGGTAACGCCCTTTAATTGAGCATTTACTTGATTCATGATACGGCTAGCTGCAATGGCATATGGGTAAGTTACATACACTGCGTTTCTAAGTCTAGTCCAATCGGCCCAGTAATTTTTCCAATGGCCTGTAAGCTTTGCAAATACTTCTACGGGCGGCAGCACAGACTCTGGAATGGTATCTCCTTCTGGAGTAATAAATGCATGTACACGAAGTGTATCGAGTTCCCCACGCTTTTGTGCTGCAGCGTTAAAAGTTACTATCAGCAATGGGAGCAACAAACAAATGATATGTTTACCTGTTGGCCGCATGCTTTTGTTAGGAGATTTTAAGCTTATTTTTTAAACTTTTATATCGCTGAAATATAGACATCCCAAAACCAACCACCATTACAAGTATTCCAAGCCATAAAATATTGATCATTGGAAACTCGTAAACTTTTAAAGTAATCAGATCTGTGATAGAGCCACTTTCTTTAACCCCCAATTGTAAAATTCCTTTTTCTTGATTGATCACTTTGTTAAACTGAAGCACCAATGATTGCGCCACCACGGTATCAGAAATTTGACGAATACTTGTGCTATCAATAGCGATACCTGGCATCGCCGAATACTTTCTGCCATCTCTTGCCGTTACATCAACGTTTAAAAAGAGGGCTGTTTCGCCAGGCAGTAATAAGTCTTTTTTAGAAGCAGGATTTACAGATACACTTTGTAAAACCATGAGGCCATTGCTATAAAAAATAGTATCGCCTACTTTAATTTCTTTGTCAACAAAACGAGTGGTATCTGCGGCATCATTTTGTTGAAATGAAGTGATGTACACAAAAATATCTTTGTACCAATAATGCTTACTTGCAGGGTTGGCCGCAAAGCCTTCCATCCCTTTGTTGTTTTTGATCACATCAGGATATAAATTAAAAGACTCAGATCCGTCTTTAGCTTTAAAAGATATTTCGTAATATTTTTTTCGGTCGGCTTCATTGAGGGTGTCTCGTTTATAGTTTACCATAAACTTACCCATGTCCGTTTCTACCCCTTTAAAGAGCGTTAGGTTTTCGGCGGGATTGCCGGCAGGATTTTTATCGCCAGGGGCAGCTTGAGCTAATGGTGTTATACCGGTTGTATTCCAGCTTAACACTGTTTTTTTCGCCGACGAAATTAAAATACCCACTAGTATCATTCCAAATCCAACGTGCGCCACAGAAGCGCCAGCGGCTTTTAATTTTCCTTTTAATACAAGCCAGATATAAGATAAATTTCCTGTAATAGCATATACTGCAGCAAAGATGGCTACATGAATCGCAAACAAAAATACAGGTCCTTTTTTTGCATAATTAACGCCACCAAAAAAAGTGATCAATAAACTAATTACTGCGGCAGCAGCCAGAGGCCAAACAAGTTTTTTAAGCACTTGCTTGGTGTCTGAGAATTTATATTTTAAAAACTGTGTGCCAGCGGTTAATAAACCAAGTACAATGGCTACAAATATTTGAATTTGATTGTGGGCAAACTCAGGATCTTCGGGAGGTGCAATATTGGTGCCAAATAATTTATTGGCAACTGGTGTAGAGGTTTTAGCTATAATTACCATGCCCGCTAAAAACAAAACCAATGAACCTATAAACATCCAAAACTCTCTACTACTTGTTTCTTCTTCTTTAGCAATAGATGGTATTGATTTATAACGAATCGCAAAAATGGTAAATGCTGGTATTACAAAAATTAATAGGAAAACAAGGAGCTGTGCATTCATGCCAAGGTCGGTAAAAGCATGCACCGATGTGTCTCCTAAAATGCCACTTCTTGTTAAGAAAGTTGAATATAAAACCAATAAAAAAGAAACAATGTAAAAGAAGTAAGTGGGTCGTAAAGAATAACCCGTACTTCTAGCCACCAAATTTGTATGCAAGCCAGCAACGAGTGTGAGCCATGGCACTAATGAAGCATTTTCTACAGGATCCCAAGCCCAATAACCACCAAACGATAAACTTTCGTATGCCCATGCAGCCCCCATCATAATACCAGTTCCTAAAATAGCTGCAGAAAATGATGCCCAAGGAATAGAAGGTTTGATCCAATCATGCGACTTACGCATAAAGCCAGCCATTGCATAACCAAATGGAACAATGGTACTTGCAAAACCTAAAAACAAAATGGGTGGATGAATCACCATCCAATAATTTTGTAATAAAGTATTTAATCCGGTACCATCTTTTATGAGTGTTAAATAATCGGGTCTACTTAATATAGGCCAGTTCATTTCATTTCGTAACAATGAAAATGGACTTGATCCAATTTTATGACCAAATAAATAAATACCGAGCACCATAGAAGCAAGTAATACTTGCGCAAAAGAGATGACAGACATAACGCCTCCCTCCCATTTTTTTGCACTCCACATAACAATAATACCAAGTACACAATGCCAAAAACTCCATAGCATAAAGCTTCCTTCTTGTCCTTCCCAAAAACAGCTCAATAAATATTCGGGTTGCAACGACTTGTCACTATGCATATAAGCATACTTGTACTCGAAATAATGATTTGAAATGATCACATAAAGGAGTAAAAAAGTAGCAACTACACAAATGGTTTCTAGGTAAAAGAAAATACGACCTAGTTGAATCCAACGTGTAGATTCTTCCTGATTTTTTTCAGAAATTGTACTAGCAAAAAAAGCAACTGTTGCAATAATCGACGCAACAAAAGAAACAAGATTAAAAATATGCCCTGCTTGTCCAAGCCACAAATGTTCGCCGATATAATTCATTGAAATAAAATTAGAAGTTAAATTTAGTTAGCTGCCGTTGGTTGACTTTTGTCTATTGAGTTTGGATTGTCTTTGTATTTTGAAGGACATTTTAATAAAATATCTTTGCACTCGAATTGACCATTTTGCACTTTCCCTTTTAATACCAAACGCTCACTTTTTTCCATATCGGTTGGCTTGTTGTTGTGGTAAATTACTTTGATAGAATTACCAAGGGTATCTACAGCTGTAAAACTTAAATAGTTAGGATCTTTAACCGCGTCATATTGGAGTGGTTGCGTCTTGTCTATTTTTGCAATAAGGTTAACAAACTTGCCTTCTTTTTCACGGGCAGAAGCTATGGTTTCGTAAGTGGTTAAATCGCCAGTGTAACTAATAAGTACTACAATGGAGGCTGCTATCAGGAGCAAAAGGATAATATGGGTCTTTTTCATAAAAGCACTGATTTCTAATACAAAAGTAGCCTAAAATAGATAATCTTGTAGGTCTTGTTTAACCATTCAAGAATCTTTAACGTATTTCGAAAAATAGCTGCTAACTTGCGCCCTGTTTGCAATACAATAGCGTATGAGCCAATTATCCAACTTCGACCCCAATGTGGTCGGAAACCCTAATAACAACATTTTTGGACTCCCCTTTTCTGAGGAGGAATCTAGCCTCGTTTTACTCCCCGTTCCTTGGGAAGTAACCGTTAGTTATGGCGCTGGTACTTCAAGAGCTGCCGAACACATTTGGAAGGCAAGTATTCAAGTAGACTTATTTGACACCGACGTTCCTGATGGATGGAAAAAAGGGTTCTTTTTAAAAGAAACCAATAAAAAAATTCTTTTAAAAAGCGATTACTTACGCAAAGAAGCCGAACTATTTATTGACTACATATCTAAAGGTGAAATTGTAGGTGACAATAAGTTCATGTGCAAAAGCCTCAAAGAAATAAATGAAGGTGGCGTTATGCTCAACAATTGGGTATACGAACAAACTTCAGAACTTCTTAAACAAGGAAAACTAGTGGGTTTAATTGGTGGTGATCACAGCACCCCACTTGGTTTTATTAAAGCTTTAGCTGAAAAACATGGCGACTTTGGTATTTTACAAATTGATGCTCATTGTGATTTAAGAAAAAGTTACGAGCATTTCACTTATTCTCATGCATCTATTATGTACAATGTGCTATCTGAAGTAGATGCTGTTCAAAAAATTGTACAAGTAGGCGTTCGCGATTTTTGTGAAGAAGAATGGAATAATATACAAAATAGTAATGGTAGGGTTGTAACATATTTTGACAAAGACATTAAAGCAAGACAATACGAAGGACAAAACTGGAAGCAAATAACAAATGAAATTGTTGAGCAACTTCCACAACTGGTGTATATAAGTTTTGATATTGATGGATTAGATCCTAAATTATGTCCTACCACCGGAACCCCAATTCAGGGTGGCTTTGAGAGCGAAGAGATATTGTATTTATTCAAAAAAATAGTAGATAGCGGCAGGCAATTGATTGGCTTTGACTTAGTAGAAGTTGGCGTAGGAGAAACAGATTGGGATAGCAATGTAGGTGCACACTTACTTTGGCGCATGTGTAATTTGATGGTTAAAAATATTCCTTCAAATTAAGCACGATGGCAGGTAAAATTTACGAATACATTATTGTTTTAAAAAAACGCTCTTTTGTTTTTATTAATAGAGTTAGTTTATTAATGATTACCATTGCAGCGCTTTTATTATCGGCGCAGGTTATTTTGCATGGCTATCAAAACACACTCATCTATATTACCATCATATTGTTAATGGTAGCTTGGACAGCGTTTACGCTATTAAAAAACAAAAAAGGCAAACCTAGTTTATATAGAATATCACTACTCTTAGGTGCATGGGGTATTTTTATACAACCCTATTTATCATGGCTTGCATTTGTTTATGTTGCAGCAGCCGTTTTAGAAAAGCAAGTTAAATTTCCTGAAGAAATCGCCTTTGACAATGACGAGGTTATTATCAATAGCTTTCCAAAAAAGAGATACACTTGGGACGCCTTTCAAAACATAGTTTTAAAGGATGGTCTGCTCACATTAGATTATAAAAACAACACCCTATTTCAAAAACAAATAGAATCTTCTGTCGAAAAAGAATTAGAAGATGCTTTCAATTTGTTTTGTCAAGAACGTTTAAACAAATAACATGTCAAGTTTTCCATTAACTCAGTCACCCTATATTTTATATTCAGACGGCGAAGGAAATATATACGAAGACACTAGTTTGTATGTGGTAGGGCGTGCCGGTTGGGATGCCATGCCCATTGATCCCGCCGATTGGATTGAACTTCCAGAAGGAGGTAATTTATATGAACTACCTGGTAGACGTGGCATTGGGCTTGACGTAGAAACTGGTGAAATGCGTTTATGTGACAAAGGATGGGCCGTTGCTGCATTTATTCCTCCTGCACATACCGGTTTATATATAGCGGCTTATGAAACAGAGGCGGAAGCCCCTACACTACCCTTGTTTTGCTACACCGCAGCAGGTTGGTTAGACAATAAAACCTATGTACCTGCTGTAAGAATTGAACAAGATATTAGACAAGAATGTGCAGGATATGATGATGCAATAATTGCTTCAGGAACCGAAACTTTGTTAGCCAATTACCCGCACAATAGACTCGTAAAACATTTAATGGAAAATTGCTGCATGACCTACAATTGTCCAGCAGCCAGAAATTTTTCCATGTCAAGATGGGAATGCCCCGTTCCAACATCACCGGCTTGCAATGCAAACTGTATTGGTTGCATTTCATTTCAACCCTCCGATGAAACCATTGTTTCTACACAGGACCGTTTAACCTTTAAACCTACCGCCGAAGAGATTGTAGAATTTACAGTACCGCATTTGAAAAATGCTCCGTTTCCACTCATAAGTTTTGGACAAGGTTGCGAGGGTGAACCACTACTGATGTGGGAAACCATCAGAGCATCTATTATTGAAATTAGAAAACACACAGATAAAGGCAGCATCAATATCAACACCAACGGTTCTAAGCCTGATGCTGTAAAAGCATTGTGTGAAGTGGGTTTGAACAGTATCAGGGTAAGCACCAATTCTGCGCGAAAACATATTTATGAGCCTTACTATAGGCCCAATAATTATCAGTTTGAAGATATCATTGAAAGCTTAAAAGTAATGCGCAGTTATGGCGGATGGGCTAGCATTAATTATTTTGTATTTCCAGGCATGACAGATAGTGTGGAAGAATATGAAGCGCTTCGCAAACTTATTATAGACACTGATTTAACCATGATTCAGTGGCGTAATTTTAACATTGATCCTGACTGGTACATGGGAAAAATTGGCGTGCATGAAACTGGTGAAATGCTTGGTGTTAAGCAACTCATGAGCCTTATTGCCGAAGAATTTCCAAAAGTAAAATTTGGCTATTTTAATCCACCTATAGAAAGAATTAAAGGTAATTACGAAATTGATTTTGCTGGTGGAATCTCGTAACAATAGATATATTGGCATCATAAGCCCAAACACAAGTCAACACCATTCTTAACATGTTTGATCAACTAGATACCATTACTCTAATTTTTTTATGTATTGCCGCTTTTGGCGCAGGATTTGTTGATGCAATTGTTGGTGGTGGTGGACTTATACAAACACCTACTGCACTTATTTTAATGCCAAATTTACCCGTAGCCACTGTTATAGGTTCATTAAAAATTCCTGCATTTAGTGGAACATTTTTTGCAGCAAAGCAATACGTCAAAAAAGTACAAATTGTTTGGAAGACAATGGCAATTATGTGTGTTGTTGCTTTTTCATTTGCATTTTTAGGATCTGAACTACTTAGTAAAATGGGCAATACGCATATGAAACCCATTTTATTTTGTGTACTCATTGTTGTTGCCATATACACGTATACTAAAAAAAGTTTTGGCCAGCAGCAATCTAAAAAATTATCAAGTGGTGCACTTATGTTGCGCAGCTTATTATTAAGCGCCACCGTAGGTTTTTATGATGGATTTATTGGACCCGGCACAGGTAGTTTTTTGGTACTCGGTTTTATAGCATTACTTGGTTACGATTTCTTGCAAGCAAGTGCACATGCAAAACTGGTTAATTTGTCTACCAATTTTGGATCCATCGTACTATTTTTTATCAAAGGAACCATCATTTGGGGGGTTGCCATTCCAATGGCGCTTTGCAATGCACTTGGAGGTTTATTAGGCGCCAAACTGGCCATTGCAAAGGGTAATCAATTTATCCGCGTCTTTTTCTTACTCGTTATATGTGCAACTATTTTAAGATTTGGCTACGACGTATTTTTCAAATAACGCTTCTTAACTTTTTTTTAGGCCATAAAGGTGGATTACTAGCCCCTATTAGCGTTAATTTTCAACATTCAATTGAATTGACGTCTTAACCCGTAGCTTTATAAGCATAATACCTATTACCATGACCCTTGGGTTTGAAAAAGAAAAAAACATTAAAGCAGGCCTTATAACAGCATTATTTTGCTTGTTGCTTTTTTTTATTTTCTTTTTTTTAAACTGGGAGCTTCCACAAATTCCAACGCCTAGTTTTGGTGAAGGCATTGAAGTAAACTTAGGTAATTCAGAAACTGGACTAGGTACCGAAGCACCCCAAGTACCCGGTGAAGCGGCCACAGAAACAGACAATTCTAAATCAACCCCTCCTGCACAAGTTGAGGCAAGTAAACCCATACAAACCGATGCCAACGAAACCAATGAAGCAGCAGCTGTTGTTACAAAGACGGTAAAAAAACAAAATACCATTACGCCTCCGGTACAAGCACCGCCAAAACCTAAAGCGGTATTTGGCGGTGGAGCAAGTACTACAACAAGTGGTAATAACGCAGATAGTTATAATGGAAAAACAGACCAAGGCATTGCCGGCGGCAAAGGAGATCAAGGAAAAATTAATGGCAACCCAAATTCTGATAGCTACACTGGTAATGGTGGTAACGGAACGGGTGGGCCAGCAGGCGCAGGTGGTGGCGTAAGCATAAGAAGTGGCCTTGATGGAAGACGCATTGCAAAGCTTCCAAGTTTTGAAGATGATTTTAATGAAAATGCAAAAGTAGCCGTTGATATTGTTGTAGATAATAATGGACAAGTTATCAGTGCCACTGTAAACCCTCGAGGCACCACTACAACAAATGCCAACATCAGAAATATTGCCATCAAAAAAGCAAAAACGCTACGCTTAAATGCAGGCAATGATACCGAACAAAAAGGAACCATTGTATTTAGTTTTAAGATTCACGAGTAAATGAATTACGCGCAAACACTTGAGTATTTATTTACACAACTTCCTATGTTTAGTCGTGTTGGTGCAGCTGCTTACAAACCAGATTTAACCAATACCATAAGGCTTTGTGAGGCATTAGGCAATCCGCAACACCAATTTAAATCTATTCATATTGCAGGCACCAACGGCAAGGGGTCTACTAGCCATATGCTTGCTTCAATACTACAAACAGCAGGTTATAAAACAGGCCTTTATACTTCACCACACCTAGTAGATTTTAGAGAAAGAATTAAAATAGATGGAGTTTACTGTTCCAAAGAATTTGTGGTTGAATTTACAGAGAAAATAAAGCCACTTATTGCAACGATACAGCCCTCTTTTTTTGAAATAACAGTGGCGATGGCCTTTAGTTATTTTGCCAAACAAAAAGTTGATATTGCTGTGATTGAAGTGGGCCTTGGTGGCCGTTTAGACAGTACCAATATAATAACCCCAGAGGTTTCTATTATTACCAATATTGGACTTGATCATACCCAGTTTTTAGGAGATACCATTTCTCAAATTGCAGGCGAAAAAGCCGGCATTATTAAAAAAGATGTGCCATGCGTTGTTAGTGAATATACAACTGATACTAGGCCTGTTTTTGATGCTGCAGCAAGCAATACAAACTTAACTTATGCATCCGATGTATATAACATTGAGGGCACCAAATATTCAAATGAATATTTACAAGTGGATATTGCAAATAATGCAACCGGAGCAATCACTACTTACAAACTTGATTTAAATGGAAGCTACCAAGCAAAAAATGTACTGGGTGTATTAACTGCTGTTGATGTTTTACTATTAAAAGGCTGGCAAATTTCTAAGCAAAATATTCTTGATGGCCTAAGTCATGTCAAAAATAATACGGGTCTTTATGGCAGATGGCAAATTATTGACCAATCTCCAACTACCATTGTAGATGTAGCTCATAACGTAGCTGGAATTCAAACCTTATTAGAACAAATAGCTGCTATCCAATACAATCAATTACACCTAGTGATGGGCATGGTAAAAGACAAAGACATTGATAGTGTTTTAGCGCTGTTACCGGATAATGCCAACTATTATTTTACCCAAGCGCAAATTGAAAGGGCATTACCTGCCTTAGATCTTCAACAAAAGGCCAGGCAGCATGGATTGACAGGAAATGTTTTCGCCCATGTTAATGAAGCTATAGCTGCCGCTCAAAAACAGGCGCAAGCCAATGATTTAATTGTGGTATGTGGAAGTGTTTTTTTAGTAGGCGAAATTGAAGGAATTATCCCATCAAGTATATTGTAACCAACCCAATTTAATTAATGCTTCATAAATGGGCCCGAGCTGAACGCCATGCATAATTTTATTTTGTTGGAGTAATTGAATAAAATCATTTTTACTGTATAGCACCACTTCAATGTCTTCATAAAAATCGGGATTGGTGTGCGCCGTTGGTACTGCATTTTCAATTAAATAAAAATAAGCAGTGTTGTCATTAATAGCAGGATTGGGGGCGGTTTTACAAATCAGTTGTATTGTATCGGAAGTATATCCGGTTTCTTCTATTGTTTCCCTAAGTGCTGCTACCATTGGATCTTCGCCATCATTGATAACGCCACCTGGGAGTTCGAGGGTTACCGCATCTACCGGATAGCGGTATTGTTTTACCAATACAATTTCGTTGTTTGGAGTTACAACCACCGCGTTGGCCCAATTTGGAAGTTCAACTACGTAATACGGATCAATGATTCGTCCATCCGGAAATTGACAAGCATCTGCCCTAGCTCTAAACCAACGATCTTCAAATACTTTTTTTGAAGTAATTTTTTTCCAGCGCTGCTCTCTCATTGCCAATGTATAAATATTACCAGCCCTTGTTTTCTTTTAATGTTTTGATATGTGCGACATGGTGTTTGCCATGCCATGCGTAAATGCCAAGCATTTCCCAAAGTGTTAATTGACCTCTACGCTGTGGATTAAACAATGTTTTTTCAAAATCAGCGTCAGACATATTTTGAAGGAGTGTTAACCAGCGTTTGTGCAGCGCATAAAGGAGTGTAATAGAAACATTGATGGGTTCCTTTGTAACATCTGCCATTTCTGACCAAGCATTTTCTTCGTATGGTTTAATGGTAGGATTGTCTTCTGTTAAAGCAAGTTTAAACCTAATAAAAGAATTCATATGACTATCTGCCAAATGATGTACGAGCTGATGCACGGTCCACCCACCGTCTCTATAAGGCGTTTGCAACTGTGCTTCATCTAAATTTTCGATGGCCTGCTCAAGTTCATTTGGTAAAAACTGAATATCTGCAATCCACTTTTTCTTTTGTGACTCCGAAAAAGGTTGTGCTTCGTATTTTCCTATTGGATATTTTGGATCTTTTTCCATTCTACTATTTTTATGCTTCTCTTAATGCGTGTCCAGTTAAACTAATAAAAACATCTTCTAAATTAGCCTGCTTTACTTCTTTTGGTTTTTCAAAACCACCCGCCACTAAATCATCAATCAATTGATCCGGTGTATTAATGGCAATGAGTTTACCACTATCAACGATAGCTACCCTATCACATAAAATTTCTGCTTCATCCATATAGTGCGTGGTGATAACTACGGTGGTACCACTATCTCTAATGGATCTAATGAGGTCCCATAAATTTCGACGTGCTTGTGGATCTAGGCCTGTTGTAGGCTCGTCTAAAAATATTAATTTGGGTTTATTGATTAAAGTAGTAGCAATAGAAAAGCGTTGTTTTTGTCCACCACTGAGTTCTTTAAATTTAGCTTTGGATTTGTCTCTAAGGTTTACACTATCCAGTATCGCCATTGGATCTATTTGCTCATTATAAAGTCCGGCAAATAAATCTAGCAATTCTACTAAATTAAGTCCCGGATAAAACCCTGCTGTTTGAAGTTGAACACCAATTATTTTTTTTATTTCGTCGGCATCTTTTTCAATGTCAAATCCGTTAACGATTACTTTACCGCTGGTTTTTTGTCGTAGGGTTTCTATAATTTCAAGAGTGGTAGATTTTCCGGCGCCATTAGGGCCCAATAAACCAAATATTTCGCCTGGGTAAACTTCAAAACTTAGGCCTTTAACAGCTTCAAAATCGCCGTAGTTTTTAGTAAGATTTTCAACTTTAATAATGGGGTCTAACATAGCCACTTCTTTAGTACGATAAAGATAGTGCTTAAGCGCAAGTTATTGTAACTTTGCGCACCAATTAGCGCTTATGCAAGTACACCACATATCGGCTCAACAAACGCAGTCTAAAGAAGGCTTTTTAAAAACCCTGGCTGCCTGCATGCAAAATGCTAGCGACATAAGCTCCGCTTTCAAAAGCGCAACAGCTAATCATACTGGCTCAACCTGCTATTTGGTAGAAACCCCTGCCCTTATTGACGCCCCCCTTTCCGAAGTGTCCAGTGCCTTTTTTGATGGAAACAAAGACATTGCACTACAATTATTTGAGGCCGTTAAAAAAAATGTGTTTGCGGTCGTTGATGGTATTTTGGTGGATCAAAAAGCGGCTTGCATTTCCCGTTTAGGTGATTTGTTTACAGAAATTGAGTGGCTGCTACACGACAAGCCCGTCCGTGCCTTTCCTTATTACAAAGATCAAATCGTATGTACTGGTGCCGTTCTTGGCTCTGCCCTTTTTTATCATTTTTTACTCGAGCAGGGTGTTGATGCAGTTTTTGTAGACATCAGAGATTGTGTTGTTACTTCCGATGATTTTGGTAGTGCGGGTGTTCTTGAACCCATTACGCTTTCAAGAATACAGCAAACTTTTATACCTGGCCGCATGCATGTAACCCAGGCTGGCATTGGCGCTACCGATCAAAACGAAAATGCAACATTAACAGCTGAGGGTAATGATTGGGTTCTAGAAACCATTAAGGGTTTATAAATCTTCCAGCGCCTCTATACGCTTTTGCAAAATATTTTTCAGACAAATCATTGATGGTTACACCTTTTGAAGTAGAGGCGTGCACAAATTTATTGTTGCATACATAAACACCCACGTGCGTAATAATCATAGATGCAGATACCGTATTAAAAAAAACGAGGTCGCCTTCTTTTAAATTTTCTGGTTCTATTTTAGTGGACGCATCATATTGTTGTTGCGAATTTCGAGGGATTTTTATGTTGTAAACATCACGCAGTATCACTTGTGTAAATGATGAGCAGTCGATGCAAGAATCGGTACTCCCACCAAAACAATACTGGGTACCAAACCATTTTTCCATTTGCAGTAGTAATTGCATATTGGTTAATTCGATGGGTGCTACGCTCAGTAAGTTGGCATATTTATTAGGTAATGAAAGTGCTGCGTCGTAAGTGGACGTTGTGGCATTTGCCGGCGCCGCCTGCGGCGGCGCCATAACTTTTACGCCACCTACCTTTACTTCACCCGGCAAAACGGCTATATTGTCTAAAAAGCCCCTAGGCATAGAACTGCTGCTTCCCGCTTGTCCGCGCATACTGGATTGGTCTTTAGAGGTTAGTTTGCTAAGTGATTTACAGCCAGAAAGCAAGAAAAGCCCCAAAACAGCAATTATATATACTTTTTTACGCATAAATATGGAACAAGTATAGGCCTAAAAACCAGTAAAATGGGCCCCTGCGCATAACTTTTTAACAATCTGTTCCCCTCCTCAGAAATTGTGGATAACTGCACCCCAAAAGGTTGCTGCCGAGATAGGATATTTGGGCCATGCCAACCTTTTCACACTTACACGTTCACACCCAATATTCTTTGTTAGACGGGGCAGCTTCGGTAGAAAGATTGTACGATAAAGCCATCGAAAATAATATGCCGGCGCTTGCCATTACCGACCACGGAAATATGTTTGGTGCTTTTGAATTTGTAAGTCAGGCATGGAAAAAAACAAAGATTGTAGGTAAAGACGAATTTGGAAAAGACATTTTGGAACCCATTGTTAAACCAGTGGTAGGTTGCGAATTTTATGTGGTAGAAGACCGTCATGTTAAAACATTTACCAAAGAAGTAAAAGACAAAAGATACCACCAGGTTTTACTGGCAAAAAATAAAAAAGGTTACGAGAATTTAGTAAAGCTTACATCGCTCGGTTTTATTGAAGGGATGTATAGCAAGTACCCGCGTATCGACAAAGCATTAATTGAGGAGTACCACGAAGGAATTATTGCCACTACATGTTGTATTGGTGCGTATGTTCCTCAAACCATTTTAAACGAAGGCCCCGAAAAAGCAGAAAAAGAATTTAAGTGGTGGCTAGATTTGTTTGGCGAAGATTATTTTATTGAAATTCAGCGCCACAATATTAAGGAGCAAGAAATAATTAATAATACACTTTTACAGTTTTCAAAAAAATTCAATGTACCTGTTATTGCTACCAATGACAGCCACTATGTAGATCAGGACGACGCCAACGCGCACGATATTTTACTTTGTATCAATACCGGAGAAAAGCAAAGCACGCCTGGTTTTGACGACTTTGTAAATGATGATGCGCAAATAAAAAATAGACGTTTTAAATTTCCCAACGATCAGTTTTATTTTAAAACGCAGGAAGAAATGGGTAAGCTTTTTAGCGATATCCCAGCATCACTCGACAATACCAATATGATTGTTGACCGCGTAGAAGTCCTCAATTTAAAAAAGGATATTCTACTACCCGCCTTCCCTATTCCAAAAGAATTTCAGATTCACAAAGACGCCAACTTAAACCAGTGGGAGTTTTTGCAACATATTACGCGCGAAGGTGCCAAAATGCGATACAATGATGTTACACCTGAAATTCAAGAAAGGTTAGACTTTGAATTATTTACTATTAAAACCATGGGCTTTGCGGGTTACTTCTTAATTGTAAGTGACTTTATCAAAGCGGGTCGTGAAATGGGTGTTTTTGTTGGACCAGGTCGTGGATCTGCGGCCGGTTCGGTGGTGGCTTACTGTATTGGCATCACCAATATTGATCCTATCAAGTATAACTTACTATTTGAGCGTTTCTTAAATCCAGATCGTAAGAGCATGCCCGATATCGATACGGATTTTGACGATGAAGGTCGTCAAAAAGTAATCGATTATGTAGTAGATAAATATGGCAAAAACCAGGTAGCGCAAATTATTACCTACGGTACCATGGCTGCTAAAATGAGTATCAAAGACGTTGCACGTGTACTTGATTTACCCCTCGCCGAAAGTAACGTACTTGCAAAACTTGTACCCGATAAACCAGGTACCGAACTTGGACGTGTACTTCACGCTCCTATCACCATTAAAGAAGGCGCTAAGTCTTTAGAAGAAAAAGAAGGCTATCAACAAGAAGATATTGACAATGTCAAAAAGCTTCGAGAAATATACAGAGGCAATGATATTAGAGCACAGGTTTTAAAAGAAGCAGAAAGATTAGAAGGCTCTGTGCGAAACACCGGTATACACGCAGCAGGTATTATTATTGCACCACAAGATTTAACAACCCTTATTCCGGTTGCAACGGCAAAAGATTCTGATTTGTGGGTTACGCAAATTGAAGGAAGTGTCATTGAAGAAGCTGGCGTTATTAAAATGGACTTTTTGGGGCTTAAAACCCTTTCTATTTTAAAAATGGCGCTTGCGCTTATCAAGCAAAATCATGGGGTGGTTATTGATTTAGATACCATTCCATTAGATGACGAAAAAACGTTTAAGCTTTACCAACAAGGAGAAACCAATGCCACTTTCCAGTTTGAAAGTGTGGGCATGCAAAAATATTTACGCGAATTAAAGCCCGATAAATTTGATGACCTCATTGCCATGAACGCCCTGTATAGACCGGGGCCTATGGCATATATACCAAATTTCATTGACCGTAAACATGGCCGCGAAGCCATCAGTTATGACCTTGATGAAATGAAAGAAATATTGGCCGAAACCTATGGTATTACTGTGTATCAAGAGCAGGTAATGTTACTCAGTCAAAAAATTGGCGGCTTTACAAAAGGCGACGCCGATGTACTGCGTAAAGCCATGGGTAAAAAGCAAAAATCGGTGCTGGATAAAATGAAAGCACAGTTTGTGGCGGGCGCAACTAGCAAAGGACACGCAGCAGAAACCTTAGAAAAAATTTGGACCGACTGGGAAGCCTTTGCACAATATGCCTTTAACAAATCCCACTCTACTTGCTATGCGTATGTAGCTTACGAAACGGCCTATTTAAAAGCGCACTACCCTGGCGAATATATGTCGGCGGTTTTAAACAACGCAGGCAGCATTGAAAAAATCACCTTCTTTATGGAAGAGTGTAAACGCATGGGCATAAAAGTACTCGGGCCAGATATCAATGAATCACTCAATGGTTTTGCCGTTAACCAAAAAGGAGAAATACGTTTTGGGCTCGGCGGTTTAAGAGGTGTTGGTGAAGCAGCGATTGAAACCATTATAACCGAGCGTGAAAAAGGCGGACACTTCCCTACTATTTTTGATTTTATCAAAAGAGTGATTAGCAGAAGCGTTAATAAAAAATCATTGGAAAGTTTAGCATACTCTGGTGCATTTGATTGCTTTACAGATTTTCATAGAGCACAGTATTTTAAAATACCAGATGGAGAGCGCGTTTCAGGACTTGAAAAAATTATCAACTACGGACAAGCGCTACAAAGTTTAAGTGCAGGATCTACCAATACACTTTTTGGAGACCTTTCATCTGCCATGCAAGTGCCTGTTCCTAAACTTACCAAAACAGAACCTTGGACCCTTACCGAATTACTAGAGTTTGAAAAAGATGTAACGGGTATGTTTATGAGTGGTCATCCACTAGATCATTTTAAATTTGAACTGCGTTATTATGGTATTACCAATATTGCCGATTTTAATGAAATAAAAGAGACGCTTCAATTACAACCAAATCCTGGACGCGCTATTAAAGTAGCCGGACTTATTATTGATGTTCAACACCGAGTTACTAAAACAGGTAAAAACTTTGGTTCATTTTCGATAGAAGATTTTAGTGGTAAAACAGAATTTGTTTTGTGGAGTGAAGACTATATCAAGTTTCAAAACTATTTAGAAAAAGGGCAAAACGTTTTACTCAATGGATTTTTTAGACCGCGCTACAATAGACCCAACGAGTTTGATTTTAAGGTAAGTTCTATTAACTTATTAGAGTCTGTAAAACAAAATTTAACCAGGAGTTTAGACATCAATATTCATGCGGCTTCCCTTACACCACAGTTTGTTGAGTTTATAGAAACCAACGTTAAAAAATACCCAGGCAAGTCTAGCCTTCGATTTAATGTGCTGGAGCCCAAAGAGAACCTGTTGGTAAGTTTATACAGTTTTGATAAAGGTTTCCAAATGAATGATGAAATGGCAGGCTTTTTACTCGGTAATCCGGACGTGGAGGTGCAAGTAGGACTTGTTGGCTAATGTGGAAAAGTCAATGTGGCAGTTGCAGGGTTTGGATATAAATTTGACACTTCTTAATGATTCAACTTTACGTACAATTTTAAATAAAAAATGATGGCTTTAGAATTAACAGATGCCAATTTTCAGGCAACGGTTTTAGACAGTGACAAATTAACTTTAGTAGATTTTTGGGCTGAGTGGTGTGGACCTTGTAGAGCAATCGGACCAGTTATCGAAGAATTGGCAAAAGAATATGATGGCAAAGTAAACATTGGAAAAGTTAACGTAGACAACAATCCTAATTTGAGTGTTAACTACGGCATTACTTCTATCCCTGCTATCTTATTTATTAAAGGTGGTCAAATTGTAGACAAGCAAATTGGGGCAGTACCTAAATCGGTACTTGACAAAAAGATACAATCTTTAATGTAAGAATAGTATCTTACCACTTTAACTTGCCAAATCAAATTGCATGGACAAATTCCACGGCGTACTAGGTATTATCCTAATTCTAGCGATTGCCTTTTTATTTTCAAACAATAAAAGAAGGATCAATTATAGACTAGTCGTGAGCGGCATGCTATTACAAGTACTCATTGCAGTTCTTGTTTTAAAAGTTCCACCAGTAACCTGGTTTTTTCAAAAACTAGGGCATGGCATGGAAAAAATTGAACGATTTGCAAGAGAGGGCGTTGCCTTTGTATACCGTGGTGTTATGGTTAATGCACCAGATGGTGTTAAAGACTTTGGTCAAGGTGGTTTTGTATTTGCTTTTAGTGTTACCGCTACCATTATATTGGTTTGTGTAATTGTTGCTATTTTATACCACTTTGGTGTGATGCAATTTATTGTTTCGATTATTGCAAAAGCCATGAACTTTATCATGCGCGTGAGTGGTGCCGAAGCATTAAGCAATGTAGCAAGTGCTTTTGTGGGACAGGTAGAAGCACAGGTAATGATTCGTCCGTATTTAAATGGCATGACAAAAAGTGAACTACTTGCTAGTATGAGTGGTAGCCTTGCTTGTATTGCTGGCGGAATATTAATTGTATACGCTAACATGGGTGCCAAAGCCGAGTATTTGTTAACGGCTAGTTTAATGGCTGCTCCTGGAGCACTTGTTATTTCAAAAATTATTTTCCCAGAAACCGAAGAATCTGAAACCATGGGAAATGTAAAACTAGAAGTAAAAAGCCCTTATAGTAATATCATTGATGCTATTTCACACGGCGCAAGCGATGGAATGAAAATTGCCGTTAACGTAATTGCCATGCTTATTGGTTTTATTGCTTTAATTGCTTTTTTAAACTATTTATTGGGTCTTGTTTACCCAGGCTTATCACTCGATTTTATTTTTAGCAAAATATTTTATCCAATGGCTTGGGCCATGGGTGTTCCGGGTCAAGACGTAGCCAACGCTGCCACCCTTCTTGGTCAAAAGTTAACCATCAACGAGTTTGTTGCGTTTAACAATTTGACCACAAAAGCGGTTCCAATCGTATCAGAAAAAGGGCTTTTAATTGTAAGTATTGCTATTTGCGGTTTTGCAAATTTTAGTAGCGTTGGGATGCAAATTGGTGGTATTGGTGAACTTGCCCCTTCTCGCCGAGCAGACCTTGCCAAACTAGGCCTAAAAGCCTTGTTGTGTGGTACTTTGGCCTCCTACTTATCGGCTAGTATCGCCGGTATTTTAATGGGTTAATCTCAAACTTGTTGTAACTTTGCAGTCTAATAAAACAGACTGCGTGATGGGTACCAATAGAGCGGCTATTGTTTCTTTAGTAGAAGCAACCAAAGACAAAGAATTACAAAGTATTGCCAATAAAATAATTAACAAAGAGCGCATCTTATTTGATGAAGGTGTTACGCTTTTTGAAAAAGGATCTTTGTCTTGGCTTGGTACACTAGCCAATTTTGTGCGTGAAGAAAAACACGGTGACAAAACTTATTTCAATAAAAATTTTCATATCGAACCCACCAATGTTTGTGTGTTCTCTTGTAAGTTTTGCTCCTACTCAAAATTATATGCCAACAGAGAAGAAGGTTGGGAATTAAGCATCGAGCAAATGATGCATATTGTAAAAAGTTACGACGGTAAACCCGTAACCGAAGTACATATTGTTGGCGGCGTTCATCCAAAAATGAACCTTGCTTTTTTTATTGAATTATTACAAGCCATCAAAGCGCACCGTCCTGATTTACACATCAAAGGGTTTACTCCTGTCGAGCTTGATTATATGTTTAAGAAAGCAAAAGTTACAGTAGAGGAAGGTATGAAACTTGCACATGCAGCAGGTCTTGATTCATTACCAGGTGGTGGTGCCGAAATTTTTCATCCAGAAATTAGAAAACAAATTTGCGAAGACAAAGTAGACGCAGATGGTTGGTTACATATTCATAAAGTGGCACATCAATTAGGTATGCATAGTAATGCTACCTTATTATATGGCCACATCGAAAAATACTGGCACCGCATAGACCATATGGAACGCCTTCGTCAACTACAAGACCAAACAGGCGGCTTTAATACTTTTATTCCTTTAAAGTTCCGCAACCAAGACAATGACATGAGTCATATTGCAGAGTCTACTACTATAGAGGACATGCGCATGTACGCCGTATCACGCCTTTACATGGATAATTTTCCGCACATCAAAGCATACTGGCCAATGCTTGGTAGACAAAATGCACAGCTTACATTATCGTTTGGCGTCAATGACATGGATGGAACCATCGATGATTCAACAAAAATTTATGCCATGGCCGGAAGTGAAGAGCAAACACCTTCTATGAGTACCGCAGATCTTGTGCGTTTAATCAAACAAGTAAAGCGCGAACCCATTGAGCGTGGTACCCTTTACAACGAGATTAAAAACTACGCTACAGTAACAGAAGAAGAGCTTGCCTAAATAGCCCTTAATAAGCTGTAACTTATCCCCATAGGCTTTTAAGCACCTTAGCGGCTTTAGTTTTATGCCTAAGTTTCACGAACTTTGCACCACAATCGAACCCATTTTTTATACTAAATAATATAATAAGCATGCAACTCTCTACACTCCTTGATCGTTTCGCTGAACCAGAAACCCTCAAAATGGCCAAATTAGGTCGTGAATTAAGGGCAAAAGGTATTGATGTAATTGACCTAAGTTTAGGAGAACCAGATTTTGATACACCGCAGCACATTAAAGATGCGGCCATCAAAGCCATCAATGACAATTGGAGCCACTACACCCCTGTTGCTGGTTTTGCCGATTTAAGAGAAGCTGTTTGTACCAAATTAAAAAGAGACAATAACTTAGATTACCTACCTGAAAATATTGTGACTTCTACCGGTGCTAAACAAAGTTTAGCCAATGCTATTTTAGCATTAGTGGACGAAGATGATGAGGTAATTATTCCAACACCATACTGGGTAACGTACTCAGAACTTGTAAAAATTGCGCGTGGTAAAGTGGTTGAAATTAGAACCACGGTTGCCAACCAGTTTAAAACCACTGCCGCCGAATTAGAAGCTGCCATTACACCAAAGACAAAAGTATTTATGTTTTCGTCTCCGTGTAATCCTTCTGGCGCCGTGTATACTTTAGCAGAATTAACCGCGCTAGTAGAAGTATTTAAAAAGCATCCAAACATTATTATTTTATCTGACGAAATATACGAGTACATCAATTTCGAAGGCAAGCACGAAAGCATTGCGCAGTTTGCAGAAATCAAAGACCAAGTAGTGGTGATCAATGGCCTTAGCAAAGGTTTTGCCATGACAGGTTGGAGACTTGGCTACACTGCTTCTATCACGCCTATTGCCAAAGCAATGGAAAAATTACAAGGACAGTTTACAAGTGGCACATGTTCTATCACACAAAAGGCAGCAGTAGCAGCGCTTACTGGTGATTTAAGACCTTCACTAGAAATGACCGAAGAATTTACACGCAGAAGAACCAGAACCTTAGAACTTGTAAAAGCAATGCCTGGTTTTATTTGCTTTGAACCACAAGGTGCGTTTTATGTATTTCCAGATGTAAGTGCTTATTATGGTAAATCGGCAAATGGTGAAACCATTAAAAATGCTGCAGACTTTAGCATGTACTTATTAAATACAGCGCATGTTTCAAGTGTAATGGGTGATGCTTTTGGAGAACCCAATTGTGTTCGTTTTTCTTTTGCCAATAGCATGCAAAATATTGAAAAAGCATGGGCGCGTATCAAAGACGCACTCGCTGCTTTACAATAAATCATGGAAGAAGAAATAGAAAAAAAACAAGGTTTACCGCTAGCACAAAAGCTAGAGATGTTTAGCAATAGACTTACGAAAGTGTTTAAGCATCGTAGTAAAATTGCAAGACGCACTGGCGTGAGTTGTTACCGAATTTATGAGCATGACCTTCCCGAATTTCCTTTTTGCATTGAAGCATACGAAAATAAAATTTACGTATCGGAGTATGTAAGAAGACATGGCATGACCGACGAAGAGCATGATGCATGGCTACAACCCTCTCTCGAAATTATTAGTGAAGTAACCGGAACGCCGCTTACCAGTATTTACAAGCGTGAAAGAAAAAAAATGTCTCATAGAGACGAGCAGTATGAAAAAGTAGATACCAAACAGGAGTTTTTTACGGTGCTTGAAAACGATTTAAAATTTCAGGTTAACTTAACTGACTATTTAGATACCGGACTTTTTCTAGATCACCGCACTACGCGTGTAATGGTGCGTAAAGAATCTAAAGACAAGCGTTTTTTAAATTTGTTTTGCTACACAGGATCTTTTTCGGTGTATGCAGCAGCTGGAGAAGCAGCAAGCGTAACCTCTGTTGATTTATCCAAAACGTATTTAAGTTGGGCCGAAACAAACATGGCTATTAATTTATTAAAAGACCCTAGCAAATATTTTTATGTCCACGCCGATGTAAAACAGTATTTGAAAACCCTTGCTCCAAATAGTTTTGATTTAATTGTGATGGACCCTCCTACGTTTAGTAACAGTAAGCGTATGAAAGATTTTTTAGACATCCAAAGAGACCACGTCGAATTAATTAATGATGTGCTTGCAGCTACCACTGATGGTGGCACTTTATATTTTAGTACCAACTACACTAAATTTATTTTAGATGAAGCGGGCATTAAAGCCAGTAGCATCAAAGACATCACAAAAGCCACTACTGGTTTTGATTTTGAAGGCAAACTAAGAAGGTGGTGCTACCGCATTATTAAATAACCTTATCCATAAAAAAAGTCCCCTGTGTTGAAACAGGGGACTTTTTTTATTCATCCTATGTAAACCTTATTTTACTTCTTCAAACTGTGCG
>Ga0209598_10000996_pt1 | contig 23001 bp, 19 predicted proteins | sample M_140807_EF_Meta_FD_187317 | JGI IMG/M metagenome (GOLD analysis project Ga0209598, IMG submission 187317) | Freshwater microbial communities from Lake Montjoie, Canada to study carbon cycling - M_140807_EF_MetaG (SPAdes) (version 2) | ecosystem: Environmental > Aquatic > Freshwater > Lake...
AGAAGTCAGTCATGCCGTTCACGCTCTGATTCTGGATGATCATGTCGACATCGACATTGGCCGCCGCCACCGGGCCAAGAATCTGGTAAGCCACACCCGGCTTGTCGGGCACATTGGTCAGCGTGATCTTCGCTTCATCGCGGGCAAAAGCAATCCCCGAAATAACCGCCTGTTCCATCGTCTCGTCTTCCTCGAAAGTGATCAGTGTGCCGGACGCCATTTCGGTGGCCAGATCCATGTCGGGCTGGGTGAGGCTCGACAGCACGCGCGTCTTAACCTTGTACTTGCCGGCGAACTCGACCGACCGGATCTGCAGCACTTTCGAGCCCAGGCTGGCCATCTCCAACATCTCTTCGAAGGTGATCCGTGGCAGCCTTCTGGCCTCCGGCACGATGCGCGGGTCAGTGGTGTAGACCCCATCCACATCGGTGTAGATCAGGCACTCCTCCGCCTTCAAGGCCGCAGCCACCGCCACCGCCGAGGTGTCCGAGCCACCCCGGCCGAGTGTCGTGATGTGACCGTCCGGGTCGACGCCCTGAAAACCGGTGACGATCACCACCCGCCCAGCGGCAAGATCGGCCCTCACACGCGCATCATCAATCGACTCGATCCGCGCCTTGGTGAAGGCACTGTTCGTGCGCACCGGCACCTGCCAGCCGGTATAACTCACTGCATCCACGCCGATCGCCTTGAGCGCGATCGCGAGCAGACCCACCGAGACCTGCTCGCCGGTGGAGGCGATCATGTCGAGCTCGCGCGGGTCAGGCTGCGCCTGCAACTCGGTGGCCAGACCGATCAGGCGGTTGGTCTCGCCCGACATGGCAGAGGGCACAACCACCAGCTGATGGCCTGCGCGATGCCACTTGGCCACGCGCTGCGCGACATTGCGGATGCGCTCGACGGACCCCATTGAGGTGCCGCCGTACTTGTGAACGATGAGAGACATCAGCTGCTGCCGAAAAAACCGGCTCGGAAAAACCGTCTATTTTACAAGATTGTTGAAGGCCCGACGCGGGTCTTCAGCGCTTGTCACCCAGCGCAATGCGATGCCCTCAGACTCACGCGGCCAGTCCGAACCGCAATCCGTCCCGAAGGGCGCGGCCATCAGCACGCGGTCTTGCACCCACACCGCCGGCAATGCATTGCGCACGAACACCGGTATGGCCGCCTCCTGCCACAGGTTCTTCAAAGACCGCGCACGCCCCTGCGCCTGCAGCCGCAAACGCGCACCGGCTTGCGCCGGAGCCAGCAACAAAGCCTGCTGCGAAAGCCAGCGTCGGGACAAGCCACCCGCCATCGGCTCGAAGACCATTTGCCCGCCACAAGCAAGCTCCAGACTCGCTTGACCATCCCAGCGCAGCACCATCGGCTCAATTGCATCCAGCGCTTTGCAGCCCTGCGGAATGGCCAAGAGCAGATCCCGGTGGCGCATCAGATGCAGGCCGTCATGCTCAATGCGTGCGTGTGCGCCCTGCCCTGCAAGCAACTGCCTGCGCATCTCGTCCAGGCGATCACGCGAGGGCATCCGGCAACCTGACTCCTGCAGCCATTCACGCAGCGCCAATGCCTGACGACCAGGCGGCAATGCTTCAAGCGGCCCGCGATTCAGTGCCTGCCAGCGCCTGGGCTCGCAGCGCGCAGCGTCCAGGTCGTGTTGCGCCTCCTGATGAGCCTGCTCGCGCCACTCGTTGATCTGACCAATGAAATCGTGCAGATGCACCGGCATGTCGGGCAGCACCTTGCGCAGCACCGGCATCAGCTGCGCGCGCACAGCATTGCGCAGCAAGGATTCATCGGCGTTGCTCGGGTCTTCAATCCATTGCAAACCCAGGGCCTGCGCATGGCTCAGCAGATGCGATCGGTCGATTGACAGCAGCGGCCGCAACAGCCGTACTCCCTGCCTGCGGTCATCTGCGGCAATCCCGCTCAATCCATCAAGCCCGCTGCCACGGGCCAGTGCCATCAAGAAGGTCTCGAGCTGATCATCGGCATGATGAGCCGTCAGCAAGGCGACTGCACTGCACTTGAGCGCGGCATCAAGCAACAACCGATAACGCTCGTCTCGGGCCCAGGCTTCAATGCTCTGCCCCGGCGCAGGCGCTGACTGCGCACTCAGCGCCTTGAAACTCACACCAAGCTGCTCGGCCTGCTGTGCGCAATGCGCCACCCAGTCGTCAGCCTGGGGCTGCAGTCTGTGGTTGACATGCAAGGCGATGACCGCATCGCCACCCAGCAGACGGGCGGCTTCATACAGCAACACGCTTGAGTCCAGCCCGCCGCTGAATGCAATCGCGACGGGCCCGGACGAAAAATCAAGCGACGAGAGCGCCGCTCTCAGGACCGGTTCAACCGAGTTCCTTGACCTTGCCATACGCCAGGATGCGCTGCTGACGCTGGCGAACCAACTCGGCCGGCTTGACATTGTGGAACTGGCGCAGCGCTTCTCCGAGCGCGCGCTTGAGCATCTGAGCCATATAGGCCGGGTCGCGATGAGCGCCACCCAGCGGCTCATTGACGATGCGATCGATCAGGCCCAAAGCCTTGAGGCGATGCGCGGTGATGCCCAGGGTCTCGGCAGCATCCGGCGCTTTTTCCGCGCTTTTCCAGAGAATCGCCGCACAGCCCTCGGGCGAAATCACAGAATAGATAGCGTACTGCAGCATCAGCACGCAATCCGCCACAGCAACCGCGAGTGCACCACCTGAGCCGCCCTCACCGATCACCGTGGTGATGATCGGCACTTTGAGTTCGGCCATCGCAAACAGATTGCGCCCGATCGCCTCGGACTGACCGCGCTCTTCAGCGCCGATTCCCGGAAACGCGCCCGGCGTGTCGACAAAGGTGAGAACCGGCAGATTGAATTTCTCGGCGGTGCGCATCAGGCGCAGTGCTTTTCGGTAGCCCTCGGGGCGAGGCATGCCGAAGTTGCGAAGCACCTTCTCTTTGGTGTCATGACCCTTCTGATGCCCGATCACCATCACCGATTGACCATTGAAGCGGGCCAGACCACCGACAACCGAGGGATCGTCGGCATACGAACGATCACCATGCAACTCGTGAAAATCGGTGAACATCGCAGCGATGTATTCAAGCGTGTAGGGGCGCTGCGGATGACGCGCCACCTGAGCCACCTGCCAGGGCGAGAGCTTGGCGTAGGTCTCCTTGACCAGCGCATCCGCCTTCTTCTGAAGGCGCCCAATCTCGTCGGCAATGTCTACCGCCGAATCATCCTGCACAAATCGCAGTTCTTCGATCTTCGCCTCGAGCTCGGCGATGGGCTGCTCAAATTCCAGAAAGGTGGTCTTCATGGGGTTCTCGTGACTCCTTGAATCAGTATGCAACCGGCACTGGATCGAGACTGCGCCACAGGTACCAGGTGGCCACCGTGCGCCAGGGTTGCCAGCGCTCGCCGATCTGTGCGGCCTGGCTGCGGCTGACAGCCTGCCCGCCGTTGTACTGCAATGCGATCGCCTTGAGAAGCCCCAGGTCATCCAGCGGGAAGACATCGGGGCGCAGCAGATTGAAGATCAGGAACATCTCGGCGGTCCAGCGACCGATGCCGCGCACCTGAATCAACTGCTCGATGATGGCCTCGTCATCCAGCTGCGGCCATTGAATCGGGTCGACGGCACCGGTCTGAAAATGCACGGCAAGGTCGCGCACATACTCGGCCTTGCGCATCGACAAACCTGCGTTCTTGAGGGTGGTGAGCCGCATGCGAGAGACGCGCTGCGGCGTCACTGTGCGCGCCGCCTTCTCGAATCGCAGCCAGACTGCAGCCGCAGCCTTGACCGAGATCTGCTGGCCGATAATCGATCGGGCCAGGGTGTTGAAGGGGTCACCTCTAGAGACCAGCTGACCAGCACCCTGCCAGGTCTTCACCAGGGCAGCCATGGGCGGATCGGCGGCAGCCAGGGCCTGACTGGCCTCAGCCCAGTAATGCGCAGACGGGCTTGCAGCGACCGCGCTCAAGAATCAGGCCCTGCGCCAGGTGGTGCCTGCGGCACTGTCCTCAAGCACGATGCCCGCAGCCAGCAACTCCGCGCGGATACGATCGGCCTCGGCAAACTGGCGGGATTTCTTGGCAACACTGCGCTGCGCGACCTGCTCTTCGATCGCCGCATCCGACAGACCGTCCGTGACACTGGCCGAGCCACGCAGACCACTGCGCACCACGGCCTCCCGATCCCGACCGAGCAGCCCCAGCACCCCTGCCAGCGAACGCAGGCGGCGCTCGACTTCAGGGTCCCGGTTGCGATTGAGTTCGGTGACCAGATCAAATAGCACCGACATCGCCACCGGCGTGTTGAAGTCGTCGTTCAGGGCGTCGGCGAATCGACGGCAGTCGGGGTGATCCCAATCGGGCGTGGCCACGTGCGGCACACCGGCTGAGAGTGCGGTGTACAGACGCATCAGGCTTGCACGCGCATCTTCCAGATGAGCATCCGAATAATTGAGCGGGCTGCGGTAATGGGCGCGCAGCACGAACAGGCGCAGCACTTCAGGGTCGAAGGCCTTTAGCACCTCGCGGATGGTGAAGAAATTGCCCAAAGACTTGGACATCTTTTCATCATCGACCCGCACGAAACCGTTGTGCATCCAGTAGCGCACGAAGGTGCCCGGATGAGCGCCCTCGCTCTGGGCGATTTCGTTCTCGTGGTGCGGAAACTGCAGGTCTGCGCCGCCACCGTGGATATCGAGCTGCGAGCCGAGCAATGCGGTCGACATGGCTGAGCACTCGATATGCCAGCCCGGGCGCCCAACGCCGAACTCCGAGGCCCACTTTGCATCCTCGGGCTCGCTGGCTTTGGCCGCCTTCCACAGCACGAAGTCCAGTGCATCCTGCTTGGCGTCAGCGACATTGACACGCTCGCCAGCACGAAGCTCATCGAGTGATTTGCCCGAGAGGCGGCCGTAATTCGGGAATTTTCGAACCGAATAGTTCACATCGCCGTCGCTGGCCCGATAGGCCAGGCCGTTGCGCTCCAGCAGGCCGATCAGGTCGAGCATCTGCGGGACATACTGGGTGGCACGCGGCTCGTGGTCAGGACGAAGCACGCCGAGCGCATCCAGGTCCTCGTGCATCGCGGCGATCATGCGTTCGGTGAGCGCCGCGATCGATTCCTTGTTCTCAACCGCACGACGAATAATCTTGTCGTCGATGTCGGTGATGTTACGCACGTAGGTCAGGTCGAAGCCGCTTGCCCTGAGCCAGCGGGAGACCAGGTCGAACACCAGCATCATGCGGGCATGCCCGATGTGGCACAGGTCGTAGACGGTGATGCCGCACACATACATGCGCACACGCCCGGGTTCGAGCGGAGCGAAATCTTCCTTGCGGCGGGTCAGCGAGTTATGGATGCGAAGCATGAGGGCACGGCAGCCGGGTTGCTAGAATATGCGCATGTCAAGCGCTCTGAATTCGGCCCCGCGGGTGGTCGCGGACAATCTTCGGAGTATAACAGCGCCGGTGATCGCGGCCCTGCTGTGCCTGGCGGCCATCTTGCCAGACGCAGCCTGGGGCCAGAATCCGGGCCGTCGCGGCGCAGGCTCGATCGGCGCGCCCGAACCGCCTCGCCCACGGGTCTCGGTGCCGTATGACGGCGCGCTCGCAGCCTATCGTGCCGGGCGCATCGACGAGGCTTTGCAACTGAGCGACAAGGCCCTTGAAGCCGACGAACGCAACCCTGAGTTGCGCTTTTTGCGCGGCGTCATCCTGACCGAGCAGCAACGGACCGACGACGCGCTGGCGGTGTTTGCTGCAATGATCAAAGAGTTCCCGGAATTGCCAGAGCCCTACAACAATGTCGCAGTGATCTATGCCGGCCGCGGCGACTGGGACAATGCTCGCCTGGCACTTGAGCAATCAACTGCAGCCGTGCCGAGTTATGCACTGGCGCATGAAAATCTCGGTGATATCCATTTGCAGCTCGCCGCTCGCGCCTATGCACAAGCCGCAAAGCTCGAGCCGAGAAACGACAGCGCGAAATCCAAACTCACCCTGGCGCGCGAACTGATCAATCGGGCGCAGGCACTGCCCGCTCCGAAACCCGCGCCATCGAATGCGCGCACCGCCCCCTCTCTCAACCCGCGTCTCGACGCACCCAATCAGGACCCGAAACGATGACCAAGACCCTGCCCTTCATCAGCGCCCTTTTCTTTGCAATGGCGGTTCCCGACGGCGCGGCTGCCCAGGCCAATCCGCAGGTGCTGATCAAGACGACCAAAGGTGAAATCGTGGTCGAGTTGTATCCGGCCAAAGCGCCGGTGACCGTCGAAAACTTCCTCAAGTACGTCGACGACAAGCACTACGACAACACCATCTTTCACCGGGTCATCGGCAACTTCATGATCCAGGGCGGCGGCTTCACCGCCGACATGAAGCAAAAGCCCACACGCGCCGGTATCAAGCTCGAGGCGCAAAACGGGCTCAAGAACGACACCGGCTGGCTCGCGATGGCCCGCACCTCGGTCCCGGACTCGGCCACCTCGCAGTTCTTCATCAATGTCGTCGACAACGCGATGCTCAATCACCCCCAGCCCGACGGCCATGGCTATGCGGTATTCGGCAAGGTGGTCAAAGGCATGGACACGGTCGAGGCCATCAAAGCGGTTCGCACCGGCACCAACGGCATGCACCGTGATGTCCCGGCCGAAGCCGTGGTGATCCAGTCGATCAGCCGCGTTGGCGCCAAGTAAGCCGGCCTGAAGCCACCACACTGAGGCGCGGTCGATGTCGATGCTCCATGTCACAGCCTCGCAGACCGCGCTGTTCGCCTCCGACCTGCACCTGAGCCTGGATGCGCCTGAAACTGCCGAGCAGGCGATGCGGCTGTTGTGGATTCAAGCCGCGTCTGCAGACCATCTGTTCCTGCTGGGCGACCTGTTCGAGATGTGGGTGGGAGACGACGGGATCGACTCGCTGGCACAGCAGTTCAGTACCCTGCTGCGCCAGCTCTCCAATGCGGGGACCCAGGTCTGGATGATGCGGGGCAATCGCGATTTCCTGATCGATGTGCCACTCCCCGGAAAACCCGGCCCAGGCTTTACCGAGCAATGTGGCGCCCAACTGCTGGACGATCCCTGTCTGATCGACCTGCAGGGCACACCCGCGCTGCTCGCGCATGGCGATGCACTGTGCACCGATGATGAGGTCTATCAGACCTGGCGCACGACCTGCCGTGATCCACGCTGGCAGCAGGCTATGCTCTCCCGATCACTGGATGAACGCATCGCCATCGGCCGCCAGGCGCGTCAGAACAGTGAAGCCGGCAAGCGTGAGATGGCCGGCGCACTGGCCGATGTCAATCAGGCTGCAGTCGATGCCATGCTGGATTCAGCCGGGGCTGATCTGCTGATTCACGGCCATACCCACCGGCCGGCCCACCATCACTGGACCCATGAGGGCCGGGCGCGACAGCGCGTGGTTCTAACCGACTGGGATGCGAAGGCCCATCGTGGCCATCTGATGGGCTGGGCATCGGGCAAGCCTGTGCCGATGCCGAAAGCTTGAGTCAGCTCAGTCAAGCAGCCGGTTCAGACGCGTGGCATCGAGGTGCTCGGCCTCGCACACCGGCGCTGGGGGTTGAACGCCAGCGCGCTCCAGTAAGGCAACCAGCTGATCGATGCGGCGATCCTGCTCGGCCACATGGTCAATGAGCTGATGCAGCGCAATCGAGAGTGGATCATCTGCGCCCTGCGTGATCGCGTAGGCTGAGAACCCCATTCGATTGGCCTGAACCTCCCGGCGCTGATCGACATCGTCACTGATGATCCGCGCGGGAATGCCGACCGCCGTGGCGCCCGGCGGGACCGTCTTGACCACCACGGAATTCGAGCCAATCCGCGCACCCGCACCGACGGTAAAGCTGCCCAGCACCTTGGCGCCCGCACCCACCACGACACCGGCCTCCAGGGTCGGATGGCGCTTGGTGCCCCGGGTCAGTGAGGTGCCGCCCAGAGTCACACCCTGATAAATGGTGCAATCGTCGCCGACGATTGCGGTCTCGCCAATGACCACGCCCATGCCGTGATCGATGAACACCCGGCGCCCGATCTGAGCACCCGGATGCACCTCGATGCCGGTGAGGAATCGACCGACATGCGAGACGAACCGTGCCGGGGTGGTCAGCCGCATGCGCCACAGTGCCGAGGCCACCCGATGCAGGATCAGGGTGTGAATGCCTGGGTAACACAGCAGCACCTCAAGGCTGGAGCGCGCCGCAGGATCGCGCTCGCGCACGACCGAGATGTCTTCCCTGATTCTGCCGAACATGGCCTACTTTGAAATAATGCCCAACCCTGATTCTAGCCGTGATGAACACTGTCTGCCTAAGGCCTCGTCAAGGCTTGGCATGACAAGGCGCATTCACCGGGCACATTCATCGGGCCCATCAGCCAGGCGGTTTGCGTTCCATCAGCTTGCTGATGCCGCGAAGGAGATCGACTTCCTCTGGGCTTAGCCGGGCTCTCAGAAACAGTCGACGCAGGCGGGGCATCAGCTTCTTGGGATGGGCTGGGTCAAGAAATCCGATCGCAAGCAAGGCTCGTTCGAAATGGTCCAGAAAACCTTCGACTGCCTGATGCCCGGCCAGCACCGCAGGCTCATCGCCGGGGCTTGCAGGCACCGAAGCTGACTGATCGGGCGAGCGCTTCGGCAAGCGTGCGATCGCCTCGCGCCTGAGCACATAGGCCAGTATCTGAATGGCTTGTGCCAGATTCAGCGAAGCATAGACTGGGCTGCCCGGGATGCTGGTGAGCAGTCCGCAGGCCTGTACCGAGGTAATCGACAGGCCGGTGCGCTCTGCACCGAAGACGAAGGCAACGCGGTGCGCATCCGAGGCCTCAAGCACATCGAATGCGGAAGCGGCCGCCTCCTCGGGCGTGCAAGGTGCCGGACCGAACTCGCGCGGCTCGGCACTGACGGCGACCGCCAGCGAGACATCTGCGATCGCCTCGGTCAAAGAGCCGAAGTGTCGAGCGCTTTGCAGCACATCGTGGGCATTGCTCGAAAACGCGATCGCCTCTTCGCGTTCACAGACATCCGGAAATCGCGGGGCGACCAAGCGTAGGTTAGACAGGCCCATGGTCTTCATCGCCCGCGCAGCCGCACCGACGTTGCCGGGATGGCTGGTGTTCATCAGGACGAAAACAATCTGACCCAGTGCGGCCGGATCAGGCTGGTGCAGCGGCCTGGGCGTGTTGCGAGCCCGCGCCGAATCAGTGTCCAAGGGTGACCAGGTCGTGTCGATTGGCCAGCGCCTGAGGGCCGAGCGAGCCGATCACCATCCCGACGACAGCCGCGATCAGACCAGCCAGTTGCGCTGGAAAGACTTCCCCTGCCGGGGTGGCGAGGAACATCAGCCAGGTCAGCAGGCCCAGCACGATGGCGAACACTGCACCTTGTGTGGTTGCCCGCTTCCAGAACAGGCCTGCAACCAGAGGCACGAAGGCGCCCACCAGCGGGATCTGATAAGCGCCCGAGACCAGTTCGTAGATCGAGGTGCCCTGCATCGCAATCGCATACGCACAGACACACGCGCTGAAAACCAGCACGGCGATGCGCATATCGCGCAATTCCTGACGATCATTCATCCTCGGCGTGAACTGTCGCCAGATGTTCTCAACAAATGTCACCGACGGGGCCAGAAGCGTTGCCGAGGCCGTCGACTTCAGCGCCGACAGCAAAGCGCCAAAAAAGATCACCTGCATGGTGAAGGGCATGTGCTCGAGCACCAGCGTGGGCAGCACTTTCTGAGGGTCGTCGGTCAACAGGGCCTGCGCCTTCTCGGGCATGATGATCAGCGCACTGACCACCAGAAACATTGGGACGAACGCGAACAGGATGTAGCACAGGCCGCCGATGATCGGCCCACGGGTGGCGGCGTATTCATCCTTGGCCGACATGACCCGCTGAAAGACATCCTGCTGTGGGATGGAGCCGAACATCATCGTGATGGCCGCGCCAATAAAGAAGACGATCTCGGTGAAACTCGGCTCAGGCAGAAAATTGAACAGGTCCTTGCTGACCGCCAATGCGATCACCTTGTCTGCACCGCCGGCCTGCTGGCTCGCAAACACCGCGATGATCATCAAACCGACCACCAGGATGATCATCTGGATGAAATCGGTGACCGCCACCGACCACATTCCGCCGAACAGGGTGTAAGCCAGGATCGATGCCGTGCCGATGATCATGCCGAGTTCGATCGAGATCTGGCCCGCAGACAACAGATTGAACACCAGCCCGAGCGCAGTGACCTGCGCCGAGACCCAGCCCAGATAGCTCAGGATGATGATGATCGAGCAGGCGACCTCGACCGTGCGGCCATATCGGGCCCGGTAGTAGTCGCTGATGGTCAACAAGGTCATGCGGTAGAGCTTTGCCGCGAAGAACAAGCCCACAAGAATCAGACAGGTTCCGGCACCGAACGGATCTTCGACCACCGACCCGAGACCGCCCTCGACGAACTTGGCCGGGATGCCCAGCACGGTCTCCGAGCCAAACCAGGTGGCGAAGGTGGTGGTGATGATCATCACCAGCGGCAAATGCCTGCCGGCAATCGCGAAATCGGAAGTGTTCTTGACACGCTTGGCCGCCCACAAGCCAATGGCAATGGTGACCAGCAGATAGAAGAAAACCAGAGCGAGCAGCATCGGAACAATCGCTTTCAGAACGAATAGAAAACAGGTGCGAGCACTGTCTGGCGGGCACAGTCCGGGTACGATTATGAGGCCAGGCTGCTCAGCCTGAAGCCTCTCGCAGCGATGCGCTCACGATCCCTTTACAATCGCGGGTTTATTGCGAGCGTCGCACATGCATCCCATGTTGAACGTCGCGGTGCGTGCCGCGCGCGCCGCGGGTCGAATTATCACCCGTGCCAGCCTTGATCTGGAGAGCGTCAAGGTTGCGTCCAAACAGCGCAACGACTTCGTGACCGAAGTCGATCAGGCCGCAGAAGAAGCCATCATCACCACGCTTCGCCAGGCCTATCCCACCCACGCTTTTCTGGGCGAAGAGTCCGGCCATACCGGACACGAATCCGGTCAGACTCCGTCTCAAAAGCCACACGAGGCGGAGAATATCTGGATCATCGATCCGCTGGATGGCACCACGAACTTCATCCATGGCATGCCGCAGTACTGTGTCTCGATTGCATTGATGCAAAAGGGCCTGGTCACTCAGGCGGTGGTCTATGACCCGAACCGCGACGAGATCTACACCGCGAGCAAGGGTCGGGGCGCGTTCCTGAATGATCGGCGGATCCGGGTTTCGAAGGCGCTGCGTCTGGAAGGCGCACTGATCGGCACCGGCTTTCCGTTTCGCAAGCTCGAGGATCTGGATCGCTACATCCGGATGTTCAAAGCGGTCTCGGAAAAAGCAGCTGGCGTTCGCCGCCCGGGCGCAGCCGCGCTGGATCTGGCCTATGTGGCCGCTGGACGCTTCGATGCCTTCTTCGAGATCGGCCTCATGCCCTGGGATGTGGCTGCAGGCAGCCTGCTGGTGAGCGAAGCCGGCGGCCTGATCGGCAACCTGCAGGGTGACTCCGACCACATCTTCTCAGAGCAGGTTCTGGCAGGCACGCCGAAGGTCTTCAGTCAGATGGTGGCGATGTTCGGGGCGCTGGACTGAGGCAAGGCAACAGCCCCTCGACTTGGCTTATCGCCATAAGCTTGAAAGTGGGCCCTGGTATTTCATCTCGATCAGGTCGCCAGTGCGTGCCTGGAACTCCCGCAGCCTGGCTCGCGTATGTTCGATCTGAATCGGCTCACCATTGATACTGAGTGTCCAGAATCCATCGTCGTATTCCGCCCAAACAAGTCTCTGCGCTGTACCTGACAACACCCCGAGAACACGGAAACTGATATACCCGGGCGTATATGTGACCAATTGATAAGGCTGGGCCTGGCGAGTGACAGCGCTCCACAAACGCGAGCCACCACAAATCAGATCGGAGTCAGCGCTTTTGAATCGCTCATAATCAGAATCTCGCAGACCCACATACCCGTCCCATGAGAAGCCGGAGGGTGCTAGACGCTCTTTCTGAAAAGCGAGTACCGGAGCGGACCAGTTCTTGATATTTTCGCTGCAATCTCGGGGGCGATCAAGCAGCTGCTGAGAACCAGCATCATATTCAACTTTGATCAAAGGCACAAAACCCTGATCGCGCTCAACAATCCCACCGACTCGAACCATATTCTGCGTGGCGAACATAATCAGCAGGAAGTCCAATGCGATGAAACTCATCACCGCAACCGAACGATGCGGATAATTCATAAGTAAGCGATTCAGGCCCATCGCACTGACCAAGCCTATCAAGACCAGCGCAATACCGCGGTGTTCACCTGACGGAAAACGTCCGGCACGATAGATAAACACATGTTCGGCAAGCCAAATACGTATGGGAATCAAGAAATTCGATCCCAAAGCCAGGATTGTTGCGAGTACAGCCAGTACAACAAGTAGAACAATCACTCGGCGATCATCACGGTATACAGCGGCTCTCCAGACAGCGTAGAGCATCAACGGGACTGTAATGAACAACAGATGAAACCGCTCCATGGTTGGATCGGCCAGACGTGGTTTCCAAACGGGAAATACCATATTGAAGAGGGAATACAGAGGCATCGAACCGGCACTGACAACAGAAATGTCGACGCCATCCAGTCTGGGCGACCGCTGAAGCTGGTGCACGAAATGCCAAATTGATGGTGTGCTGAGCGCGACACCAGCCAGTACCGCGCAGAGAAGCCAGAGCAATGACTGCCGCTTGCCAGGGGAAACGCAAATCAAATAAATCCAATAAACGGTCAAGCATTGAGCATAAAACAATATGTTGGCTGGATACCCAGCGCTGAGCATCTGGTACACGGAAACCAGAATGATCGAACAGGAAAGTGAGGTTCGATTTTGCACAGCCCAACGCAGGCCAAGCACGCACCCTAAAAATCCGACCAATGTGCTCAGATATGAGAAGTGGCTTGCATGACCAACGACAAAACCGGATGCCAGCATCGCCAAACCGAAATACAACCGACTCGTCTGACACAGCGAGTAACTCGCTGCGATACTCCAGGATATCGAAAATATGACCAACTGAAACAATATGTACAAGACATTGACAGACAGGACGCTGTCCGCAAACAGTGCGGAAATAGCCAGATAAAATATATTATAAATGCCTGCCTGAATGTTTGAACCAATAGGGTAGCCAGAAACTATTCCAGGGAAAAAATCGGGAAAAAATCCCGCCCTGAGCGCCGATCCCATGAAGCGGAAATACGTCCACATTTCATCATAGGCATCCCATTTGACAGTCCGTTTCGTTGTCAACAGTGGCATGTTGACCAGCAGCACGAGGATGAATCCAAACGCAAATGGTCGCCGCCTCAAATAGCTGACCAGAACACTCACTGTTTTGTTCCTGCAGATGACTCGTACTGAGACTGATCACCGAAAGTCCAGACTTTGTTTGAAAAATAACTCCATAAAAACACCAGAGCGGTCGCAAGCGACTGCGCAATCAAATAATGCAATCGAAGCAACTCCGTTCCGACCCACATGAACCCTGTATTCAACGCCAGGGAAATCACTGCAATTAATGTGAACCGAGGAACCCCAACAGCATGTTTGACTTTGCTATTGAAAGTAAAATGTCTGTTGAGACAATAATTGACCACAGCGCCCACTAGTGCGCCTGCAATCGAGGCAAGAATCGGTCCGACAAGGAACCACTGAACCAGTATGATCAGAACGCCAAAATGAGCAATGGCAGAGCAACAGCCAACCAGAAAAAATCGCGACAACTCCGACAAATCTGGGTTATGCATCGATAGGACTCGATTCCTTCAGAGCAAGTCCACCGAGTGAATCACTGATGAGATATTCTGGCCTGCCCTTGATCTCATGGAACAGTTGGCCGATGTAGGCGCCAATGACGCCCAGCCCCAGTAGATTCAACGATCCAAACAGAACCATAACAAAGGTCAGGGATGTCCATCCGGTGACCGCCATGCCATTTAGCCAGGAATAGAGAGCCTGAATCAAAATCAAGGCAGCCATGAGCAACCCGGCCAAACCGATCACGATCACCATTGCGAGAGGCCTGGATGTGAATGCTGTGATTGCACTCACGGCCAGCTTGACCAACCGCCCGTAACTCCAAGCACTTCGACCGGTCAGTCGCGGTGCGACGTCGAATGGAATATCCATCCTCGCAAAGCCAGTCCAGGCGGCAATGCCACGAAAGAACCGAACCTTTTCAGGCATGCACAATATTGCTTCGACCACTCGCCGATCGAGTAGTTTAAAATCCGATGCTCTGGCCAAGTCAAGACCAGTCAATAGACGCATGGTCGCGTTGAAAATCCTTGAATGAACTCTATAAAAAAAAGACTCTCCAGCTCGATCCGCCTTAACGCCTGAAACGACAAGTGCTGAGCCTGAACGCCACAGCGCCAACATCTTTGGAATGACGTCAACCGGATGTTGACCATCTGAATCGATCACGACGATCGCCTTTCCTCGAACGTATCGAAGACCCGCCAGTATTGCCGCCTCCTTGCCGAAATTGCGAGTCAAGCGCAAACCGATCAGATTGGCTTGTGTAACACTCAATTTCCGCAGAACATCCCAAGTCAGATCATGACTTCCATCGTCAATTACGCAAACTTCAAATTGCGAGCAGCAATTCTTCAAAACGTCATTGAGTTTGTTGATGAAATCTGTAATACCCTCAGATTCATTAAAAGCCGGGACCACGACGCTTAATTCAATCGGTCCTGCAGCTTGAGTCATCAGGATTGCCCTCCTGGAGCACCGTCTGACGGGATGATCGCAATCTGTGCACCTGGAACGGATTGAGCGATCGCAGCACGCAGCCGGTTGATCCGCTGCTGAACTTCGCCCATCGTCAGGTTGGACGCAAACTGCAGGAACACCTCCACGTAGACCCTTGGCCCGGAGCGCCGGGTTCGGATCTGGTGAAGACGGTCGTAGTCGTCAAAGTGCTCCACCATGTGGCGCATGATCCGCAGTTGCAGTGACTCCTCCAAGGTGCTGTCGAGCAGATCGCCGACTGACGAGGAGGTGACCGCCCAGGCGCCATGAATCAGAAATCCCACGCCAATCAGGGCAGCCAGCGGGTCAAGGTATTGGCTCCAGGTCTGATGGCTGAAGACCAGCGCGAGAATCAGGGCGCTGGCCATGAGTGCATCGAGCATGGCCTTTGAAAACCACAGGTGCGCCTGAGACTGCAGGATCGCCGAATGATGCGTTCGCAGTGCAATCCGATTCTTCATCCACAGCGCAAACCCGATCAGCGAATACACCGAGAAGATCAGGATGCCCGGCAGCGTGCCTTCAGGACTGTGGGGATTTCTCAGGTGATGCACCGCCTGAAACAGGATGAAGACCGCGCAACCCAGCATCAGCACCCCGATTCCCATGCTGACCAGATTCTCCAGTTTGCCCACCCCATAGGCAAAGCGCTCATTCGGCTCGCGCCGCACCGCACGCACCGTCAGAAACGCTGCCAGCACCGACAGAAAGTCCGCCGACTCCTTGAACAGGTCACTGAGGATCGTGACCGAGTTCGAGGAGAACGCGGCGAAGCACATCAGGGCGACGTCGATGCCACACATGACCACCGCCAGGCGCAGGCTGCCTTCGCGGCTCCCCGGGGACGCATCGGATTGAACGGAAGCAGTCACGCGATTTACAGAAGGTCAGGAAGAATCGGCGATTGTCTCAGACGGCAGCCGCCAGACGGCTGGCCTGGTTGATGGCACGCTTTGCATCGAGCTCTGCGGCCTCAAAAGCCCCGCCGACCAGGCTGGCCTGAATGCCGGCTGACTGCAGTTCATCGAAGAGGGCACGCGAGGGCATCTGGCCTGCACAGACGATCACCGTGTCCACCTCGAACAGCCTGGGCTCGCCATTGACGCGGGTGTGCAGCCCGGCATCATCGATCTTCAGGTATTCCACGGCATTGATCATCTGGACACCGCGACGCGACAGGGTCATGCGGTGTGTCCAGCCAGTGGTGCGCCCGAGTGTCTTGCCCAGCGGTTCGGCTTTACGCTGCATCAGATAGACGGTGCGCGCGGCAGCGGCCACCTTCGGTTCGACACCGGTCACCCCGCCGCGGGGGTGATTCACGAAGTCGATGCCCCATTCACGGGCAAACACCTCAACATCCAGGGCTGCTGAGACGCCCTCGTGCGAGACCAGTTCGGCCACATCAAAGCCGATGCCGCCCGCACCCATGATTGCCACGCGCTGACCGATCGGCTTGCGACCGAGAATCGCGTCAATGTAGGGTACGACCTTGGGATGGTCGATGCCGTCGAGTTGCGGGCGACGCGGCTCGATGCCGGTCGCGATGACCACTTCATCGAATGCAGCTGCCTTGAGGCGCGCAACATCGACCCGCGTGTTCAGTTGCAGATCGATATTCAGCACCTCGATCATCCGCGCGTAGTAGCGCAGTGTCTCGAGGAATTCTTCCTTACCAGGGATGCGGCTGGCCAGATTGAACTGGCCGCCGATCTGGATGCCTGCATCGAACAGCGTCACCGAATGACCGCGCTGTGCAGCAACCGTCGCGTAGGCCAGACCCGCAGGGCCCGCCCCGACCACCGCAATACGCTTGCACGCAGCAGTGGCTTCGTATTTGAGCAGGGTCTCATTGCAGGCGCGGGGGTTGACCAGGCAGGTGACCTGCTGGCGGCCGCTGAAGGTGTGATCGAGGCAAGCCTGGTTGCATCCAATGCAAGTGTTGATCTCATCTTCCCGGCCTTCCAGGGCCTTGAGCACGAGTTGCGAATCCGCCAGCATCGGGCGCGCCATGGACACCAGATCGGCATCGCCACGCGCAAGGACTTCCTCGGCCACCTGCGGCATGTTGATCCGGTTGCTGGTAATCATCGGGACCTTCAGGTGCTTCCTCAGGCGCCCGGTGACCTGTGCGAAGGCCGCGCGCGGCACCATCGTGGCGATGGTCGGAACCGGTGCTTCATGCCAGCAGAAGTGCGTGCTGATGATGTTCACAGAGGGCTCAATGGCCTGAGCCAGCGAGACCACCTCGTCCCAGGCCAGGCCGCCATCGAGCATGTCCATGGCAGAGATCCGGAAGATCACGATGAACCGATCACCGACCGCCTCGCGGACCCTGCGCACCACCTCGACCGCAAAGCGCATGCGGTTCTCCCAGGATCCGCCCCAGGCGTCGGTGCGCAGATTCGTCTTGCGCACGAGGAAGGTGCTGATCAGATAGCCGGCCGAGCCTATGATCTCGACCCCGTCGTAGCCAGCCAGTTGCGCCATGCGCGCGCATTGAACAAAGTCGGCAATCTGCTGCTCGATGCCGGCTTCATCCAGTTCGGTGGGCGTGTGCGCACCAATCCGTGACTTGATGGCCGAGGGCGCCACGCATTGAGGGCTGCGTGAGAGTGGCCCGGAATGCAGGATCTGCATGCAGATCTTCACATCGGGATCGGCGGCATGCACAGCCTGCGTGATCAGTCGGTGCCGCTCGGCCTCTTGCGGCGTTGACAGCTTGCTGCCGACGCCGCCTTGCGCATTGGGCGCGATGCCGCCGGTGATGATCATGCCCACGCCGCCGCGGGCACGCTCCGCGAAATACTCAGCCATCCGCTCGAAACCCTGCTCGGCCTCCTCGAGCCCGGTGTGCATGGAGCCCATCAGGATGCGGTTCTTCAGGCGGGTGAACCCTAATTCGAGTGGCGTGAAAACATGCGGATAGCGTGTGGTACCGATCATGGTGAGAGCTCTTGAGTGGGCCTGAACCCCAATCCTGCCATAGTGACGGACAATGCCGGTTCAACCAGATCTGGCCAATACCGGAGCCATCACGTGCCGCACAACATCTCCCTGATCTCGACCATCGCGGTCAGCCTGCTCTTTGCGTTTGTCGGCGGAGCACTTGCGACGAAGCTGCGTTTGCCAGCTCTGGTGGGCTACATGCTGGCCGGGGTCGTGGTCGGCCCTTTTACCCCGGGGTTCGTGGCCGATATCGAACTGGCGCCGCAACTGGCCGAAATCGGCGTGATGCTGCTGATGTTTGGCGTTGGCATGCATTGTTCGCCAGCGGATCTTCTGGCCGTGCGTCGCGTTGCCATCCCGGGCGCCCTGGGACAGATGACCGCAGCCACTGTGATGGGCGCCCTGCTCTCTCACTACTGGGGCTGGTCGCTCACGGCAGGTCTGCTGTTTGGTCTGTCGCTTTCAGTGGCCAGTACCGTGGTCCTGTTGCGCGCGCTCCAGGCCAATGGGCTGCAAGACACCGAGGCGGGCCGTATTGCAGTCGGTTGGTTGATCGTGGAAGACCTGGTGATGGTGCTGCTACTGGTGATGCTGCCAGCCCTGCTGCAGACCTCATCGCAGACGGTCGGCGCAGACACCCTTTGGATGACCCTGGCAGTCACTCTGGGTAAAGTTGCCGCCTTCGTTGCAGTGATGATGGTGCTGGGGCGCAAATTTTTCCCCTGGCTGCTGGGCTGGGCCTCACGCACTGGCGAGAGCGAATTGTTCACGCTCGCCGTGTTGTCGCTGTCGGTAGGGGTCGCGTTTGGCGCTGCCGAACTGTTCGGCGTGTCGTTTGCCTTGGGTGCATTTTTTGCCGGTCTGATGGTTGGGGGCTCTCAGCACGAAGATCGGGTTGCAGCAGAAGTCAGGCCCGCGCAGGACATGTTTGGTGTGCTGTTCTTTGTGTCCGTTGGCATGCTGCTTGACCCGATGGTCCTGATCCGGCAACCGCTGCATGTGCTGGCCGTGGTCGGCGTCATTGTGGTGGGTAAGACCGTGGTCGCCTACCTGATCGTCATGGCCCTGGGCTACTCGAAGGCGACCGCCCGCAGCATCGGCGCATCGCTGGCGCAAATCGGTGAGTTCTCATTCATCCTGGCCGGTCTGGGCCTGGCGCTCAAGGTGTTTCCGCAAGAAGCCAGCGATCTGCTGCTGGCCGGCGCGGTGATGTCAATCGTGATCAATCCACTGCTGTTCCATCTCATAAACCGACAGCAGCCGACATCGGGCCAATAACTCCGCAATGCCATCCGCTTCTGCGCTCCCTGGGTCGAACGTCTCCGAAGCACCGGTGAACGCGCCACCTTCGGATCTGTCTGGACACACGCCGATGATGCAGCAGTACTTGCGCATCAAGGCCGAGCATCCGTCCGTGCTGCTGTTCTACCGCATGGGCGATTTCTATGAGCTGTTTCAGGACGACGCAGACAAAGCCGCACGGATTCTGGGCATCACGCTGACGCGTCGCGGGATGTCGGCGGGCGAACCCATCCGCATGGCAGGCGTCCCCTTTCACGCTGCCGAGCAATACCTCGCCCGATTGGTGCGCATGGGCGAGTCGGTTGCCATCTGCGAACAGATCGGTGATCCGGCTGCATCCAAGGGGCCGGTGGACCGCAAGGTGGTGCGGGTGGTGACCCCGGGTACGCTGACCGACGCAGCCCTGTTGCCCGAGCGCGAAGACCGTGCGCTGATGGCACTTCAACCCGTGGCCGGGGGCAAGCGGGTGGCGATGGCCTGGATGATCGTAGCAAGCGGCGAGTGCTGGATCGCCGAGGTGGCACTGACTCAGGTGGCGACCGAAATCGACCGCGTGCGACCCGCCGAAGTGCTGGTGCCCGATTCAGCCAGTTCTGGATCGACACGACTGCCGCGCAGCCCTGGCGACACGGTGCCGCAAGCCCGTTCGGCCATCGAGAATGCCCTGGCCGACATCAGACTGGCCGCAACCGGGCTGCCTGTGACCGACTGCCCGGCCTGGCATTTCGATGCCGAGCGCGCCCGAGTTCGCATCACGGAAGCCCTTGGGCTGGCATCACTGGCGGGTACCGATGCGCAAGCCCTGCCGGATGCACTCGGCGCGGCCGGTGCGCTGTTGGCCTATGTTTCTCGCACCCAGGGGCGGCTGCCCACCCACCTTCAGCAAGTGCGCGTCCATCAGGGTGAACGATGGCTCGTGCTTGACGCCGTCGCGCGCAGAAACCTCGAGATTGTCGAAACCCTGCGGGGCGATCCCTCTCCGACGCTGCTGTCGCGCATGGATCGGTGTATGACGGCATGCGGCAGCCGACTGTTGCGTCGCTGGCTGCTGCAACCCGTGAGAGACCTGCATGAGGCGTCTCGACGTCAGCAGGTCGTGGCATTGATTCAGCCCGTGCGCGACGCGCTGCTGACTGACCTGGCACGGTGCGTCGATTTCGAGCGCATTGCCACCCGCATCGCGCTGGCCTCGGCCCGACCGCGTGAGCTGGCTGCGCTGCGCGACGCACTGGCCGCACTGGGGCCGATCAGCCGTCTGCTGCAACGACTGCAAACCGAACAGGTCGACACCGCCCCCCTGATGCAGCCCTACCTGGACGCAATGGCCGTTGACCCGGCACTCGCAGCGCTGCTCACGGAAACACTGATGGATGAGCCTGCCACCATGGTGCGCGATGGCGGCGTGATCCGATCGAGTCACGATGCGATGCTCGAAGAATTGCGCGGCATCGATGAGCACTGTGACCAGTTTCTGGCTGCTTTCGAGCGTAATGAGCGCGAACGCACCGGCATTGCCAACCTGAAGGTCGGCTTCAACAGCGTGCATGGTTTTTTCATCGAGATCACCAACGGTCAGGCTGACAAGGTGCCGCTGGACTATCGCCGCAGACAGACCCTCAAGAACGCCGAGCGATACATCACACCCGAACTCAAGGCTTTCGAGGACAAGGCGCTGTCGGCGCGGGATCGGGCGCTCGCGCGTGAAAAGGAGTTGTTCGAGCAGTTGCTCGGCGCCCTGTTGCCCTATCTGACACCGCTGCAGCGCCTGGGTCAGGCGATTGCAGAACTCGATGTGCTGTGCGCTTTCGCTGCGATCGCAGCCGATGGCGGCTGGGTGCGCCCCCGACTGCGTCCGGTCCCGGGCATCGAGATTCGGGCCGGTCGGCATCCGGTGGTCGAAGCCGGTATCGATCGATTCACACCGAACGACTGCTTGATCACACCCGAGCGTCGCATACTCCTGATCACCGGGCCGAACATGGGCGGCAAATCGACTTTCATGCGGCAGGTGGCGCTGATCGCCCTGCTTGCCCACTGCGGCAGCTTCGTGCCGGCGCAATCGTGTGAAATCGGGCCGATCGACCGGATCTTCACGCGGATTGGCGCATCCGACGACCTGGCCGGTGGGCGCTCGACGTTCATGGTCGAGATGACCGAAGCGGCGACCATCCTCAACGCGGCCGGCCCCCAGTCTCTCGTGGTGATGGATGAGATCGGACGCGGCACATCGACCTTCGACGGGTTGGCGCTGGCCCATTCGATTGCCGAGCGCCTGCTGCAGCACAACCGGGCCATGGTGCTGTTTGCCACCCACTACTTCGAGCTGACCCAGCTGGCTGCGACCAGTGCAGCGGCCATCAATCTGCATCTGGCGGCGGCGGAGCATCAGGGGGGCGTGGTCTTCCTGCACGAGGTCAGGCCAGGCCCAGCCAGTCGAAGCTATGGTCTGCAGGTCGCGCGACTGGCGGGCTTACCTGCCGCGGTGCTGAAAAAAGCCGGTGCGCTGCTCGATCAGCTCGAAGACCGGGCGCGGGCCCGCGATGACCAGCTCGATCTGTTTGCCGGCAAGGATCCGGATGAGCCAGCTGCCGATTTCATGGCGCTGGATCTGGAGGCCGATACGCAGCCCTCGCTGGCCCAGCGTGTCTTGCACGCCCTTCGCGAGATCGATCCGGACGCGCTCAATCCCCGGCAGGCGCTTGACGAACTCTATCGTCTGCAGGCCCTGCTGTCAGATGCCAACACACCCTACAACGACCCATCATGAATCGACGCGGCCTGCTCCATACGGCAGCTGGTCTGGTCCTCTCCAGCCTGCCGATACCCGCCTTCCCTCGGACCCTGCGCTCTGGCTTTTCGTTTGCGCTGATCGGCGATCTGCCTTATTCCGACAGCGATGAGCCGAGACTGGCCGAGATGCTCGCAGACACCGATCGGGATGCGCTGTCCTTCGTGCTGCATGTGGGCGACATCAAGGCATCGCGCGAGCCCTGCTCTGACGCCTTGTACGCACGGCGCAAGGCGATTTTCGACAAGAGCGCTCACCCGCTGGTGCTGCTCGCAGGCGACAACGAGTGGACCGACTGCCATCGCTCGAGTGCCGGCGGATATGACCCGCGAGAGCGCTTGGTCGCGCTACGCGAAACCTTCTGGTCAAAGCCCGGCACCTTGGGGGGATCGGCCGCTGCCAACGGGGCTCTGTCGATCGAACGCCAGCCCGGCTATCCGGAAAACGCGCGCTGGCGGATTGGCGACGTCCACTTCGTTGCCCTTCACGTGGTCGGCAGCAACAATGGTCTGGGCGAATACCCCGGAAGTGTCGCCGAATTCGAGCACCGCGAAGCAGCCAACCGGCGCTGGCTTGATGAGGCGATGGAGCTGGCCAGACGGCACAAAGCCGATGCGCTGGTCCTTGCCATGCACGCCAACCCGGAGTTTGGCCGCAGCAAGGAAAAAGGCTTCGACTCGATCAAACAGCAGCTCATGGTCGTGGCGCAGGCGTTTACCCAGCCGATCCTGCTGTTGCATGGCGATTCACATACATTCAGGGTCGATCAACCCTTGCGTGATGCCCAGGGGCGAACGCTTGAGCACTTCACCCGGGTTGAATGTTTTGGCTTTCCACGCACCGGCTCCTGGGTTCGGATCAGCTATGACCCGAATCTCGCCACCCGCTTCACGGTCGCAATCCGTGATGTTCCGATCCGCTCTAACGGCTAAGTCTAAGCCTAATGCGCAGGCTTAGGCTCAGGCGGCCTCGCCTCGACGCCGCTCCTGTTCAATTTCTTCCTCGGTTGCTGCGCGCAGATCGTCAATCTGCAGATCGAATCGCAGACCCATTCCGGCCAGAGGGTGGTTGCCATCGAGCACCACCGCCTCGTCGGTCAGGTCGGTCACGGTGTAGAGCACGCCGT
>Ga0209598_10000997_pt1 | contig 22990 bp, 21 predicted proteins | sample M_140807_EF_Meta_FD_187317 | JGI IMG/M metagenome (GOLD analysis project Ga0209598, IMG submission 187317) | Freshwater microbial communities from Lake Montjoie, Canada to study carbon cycling - M_140807_EF_MetaG (SPAdes) (version 2) | ecosystem: Environmental > Aquatic > Freshwater > Lake...
GCATTGATATCGCCTGATTGAGATCGGATGCGTGATCCGGTCTGGCATGGGGAAAGACATTTGAAAGCATGAGAGAGAACCGGGGGACTTACGGGTTCTCTGTTCCGTAAACGATCATAAGGAAGGTCTCAGCACGAAGCAGGCGAGGCCGCATTCACGATTAAAGGGAACACCCTATCGATACCTGTTTTTACTGTCGGAGACAAGCGCTTCGTTAAAATGGCTTCACCACCACCAAAACAACGATGATTATCATCAAAACCGTTGGAATTTCATTCACTAAGCGGAAATAACGACCGGACTTCCGGTTCTGGTCCGAAGCGAATCGTTTCACGCAAACCGACAGCCAGCCATGCACGCCGCTCAGCACCAACACGAGCAATAATTTGGCATGCATCCATGGAGCCTTGATCCAAGCCGCACTGATCATCAAAGCAAGCCCGAAAATCCAGCTGACAATCATCGCCGGTGTCATGATGAAACGTAGCAAACGCCGCTCCATGACTTTGAATGTATCTGTCAGGGCCGTATTGCCCTCGTTCTCGGCGTGATAGACAAACAAACGCGGCAAATAGAGCATACCGGCCATCCAGCTGATCACTGCGATGATGTGAATCGATTTGACGATCAGATACTGCGTCTCGGTCATCGTTTCAGCCTCTTACACGTTTCAGCAACCGCTCGACATGATCGGGTGATGTTTCAGGCACAATACCATGGCCGAGATTAAAAATATGCGGCCCTTGTGAAAAAGCTTCGATAATTTCATCAGTTCTGCGGTCCATCAGCTCGCCGCCATTGACGACAAGCAAAGGATCAAGATGACCTTGAACAGCTGACTGGCTTTGCACATGTGTTGCAGCCCATTGTTCATCGACAGCCCAATCCAACCCGACCGCATTGGCCCCTGTGGCTTTGGCAACCTGGTCATGGCGTGCGCCGGCACCGCGGCAAAACACAATGAAACGGGCATCCGGACGTTTGGCACGAACCCGCGCAATGATGCGCCGGATCGGATCGAAAGAATAGGTTTTGAGCATATTGGCTGGCAAAGCCCCGGCAAAACTTTCGAAAATCTGGGCAGCATCAATGCCTGCCTCGAATTGCCTGAGCAGATAAGCCACAGAGGCATCTTCCAGCCGCTGGATGAGTTTTGCGAAGAAAACCGGATCGGCATAGGCTTTCAATCGGGACGGAGCCAATTCAGGGGTTCCCTTACCCGCAATCATATAGCTCGCCACAGTCCACGGAGCGCCACAGAAGCCCAAAAGGGTCGTAGTCGGTGGCAGATTGCTTTTGACACCACGTATGGTCTCAAACACGGGCGCCAGATGATCCAGATCCACTTCTGATTTGAGACGCCCCAAAGTTTCGAGATCAAGAACAGGCTCGAGCCTTGGACCTTCCCCTTCCTGAAAAGATACTTTTTGCCCCAAAGCATCCGGAATAACCAGAATATCAGAAAAAATGATTGCTGCATCAAAACCGTAACGACGGATCGGTTGTAAAGTGGCTTCTATCGCCATTTCCGGTCGGTAGCAGAAATCGAGAAAGTTTTTGGTTTTGGTTCTTAAAGCCCGATATTCAGGGAGATAACGTCCAGCCTGTCGCATGATCCAGATCGGTGGTCTTTTGAGTGTTCGACCGTCCAAAACCTGTAAAATTGGCTTCATCTGACTTATCCCCTGATCGGTCTCTTAAACGATTCTTATATAAAGAATCTTTTGATGTTGTTGTTTGACCACCTCAAACCAGTGATTCTGATTGATACACAAACCGTCCACATCAGACAAAGATTCATTCCCGCTGATAAGCTGTCGATAAATCCGGCTCCTGAAATGTGTAATTCTCGATTTTGTGAGTAAAAACATACTGTTAGGCCTGTGGGTAATTGATAAAGTATTTTCATGGTCTGTCTGTTGATAACAAGGGCTGATTCAACCCCTTGCTGTTTTGGGTTGGGGATGATTCAAAGGGGTTTGTTTCACGTGAAACAAGTGCAGGGCAAAAAGGGTCGGGTTATACCCCCCTATCCACACTGATCCACAGGCTGGCGAATAGAAGAAGGATCGGGCCAAGTGACAACACGCAGCTATTTCCATCTGCATCTGGTCTCGGATTCAACCGGTGAAACGCTGATTGCCGTGTCACGCGCGGTGGCCTCCCAATATACCGGCATCTCGGCGATCGAGCATGTTTATCCGCTCGTGCGGACTGCGCAGCAATTGGAACGTGTGCTGAACGAGTTGGAAGAAAGCCCCGGAATTGTTCTTTATACGCTGGTCGAACCCGAATTATCCGAAAAACTCGAACGTGTTTGCCGCGAACATGGTTGTCCTTGCTTGTCGGTGCTCGATCCGGTGATGGCATTATTCCAGTCCTATCTGGGAACTGTATCCAACCATCGGCCCGGTGCGCAGCATGTGCTGAATGCCGAATATTTCAAACGGATCGACGCGCTGAATTACACCATGCTGCATGATGACGGGCAATTGCCCGATGATTTGGAAAGCGCGGATGTGATTCTGGTCGGCATCAGCCGTACTTCGAAAACCCCTACGAGCATGTATCTGGCCAATCGCGGCATCAAAACCGCCAATGTGCCGCTGGTGCCCGATATTCCCCCGCCACCCGACTTGAAACTGGTGCGCAGGCCTTTGGTGGTCGGTTTGATCGCCAGCCCAGAGCGGATTATCCAGATCCGGCAGAACCGCCTGCTCTCGCTCAATGCTTCCGATGATACACCTTATGTCGACCGGCAGGCCGTGAGTTCCGAAGTCTCCCAATCACGCCGGATGTTCCAGCAGAACAATTGGCCGGTGATCGATGTTACCCGCCGCTCGATTGAAGAAACCGCCGCCGCCATCATCGATCTTTATAAAGAGCGGCAAAACCAGTTGATGGCGCAATAATGGGATGGCGGCATGACAAGCCCCTGATTCTGGCCTCCAAGAGCCAAGCCCGCCAAAGGCTGCTGCGCGAGGCCGGACTGGATTTTGTGAGCTGTCCGGCTTCCGTTGACGAGCGCGCACTGAATGCGCAGCACGAACAAAGCCCGATTACCGATCAGGCGATGATTTTGGCGCGTGCCAAAGCTTTGACAGTCTCTGATCAATATCCCGATCAATGGGTCATCGGTTCGGACCAGATGCTGGATTGCGAAGGGCAGATGTTCCATCAAATAGGCAATAAAACGGACGCTTTGACACAGTTACAAGCCTTGAACGGACGCAGACACCGCTTGACCAGCGCCCTCTGTCTGGCCTTTGCCGGACAGGTCGAAGCCGAACTCCACGACGAGGCTTTTCTCTCTATGAAGCACTGGTCGACCAGTGAATTGGAGAGCTATCTCGACGAGGTCGGTGAACAGGTGTTCGGCAGTGTCGGCTGCTATCATATCGAGGCCGAAGGGGCGCGTTTGTTTGAACGCATCGAGGGAAGCCGCAGCACCATCATGGGCATGCCATTTGAGCTCTTGCTTGAGCTGTTGCACCAGAAAGGGTTGATCGCAGCATGACCTTTGTGCTTGGCCTGACAGGCTCGATCGGTATGGGCAAATCGACCACCAGCGCGATGTTTCAAAAGCATGGGGTGCCGGTCTATGATGCCGATGCGACCGTGCATGCGCTGTATCGCGGACCCGCAGCGGTTTTGATCGAGCAGCGGTTTCCCGGCACCGTCGCGGATGGTGTGGTTGACCGCAAAAAACTCGGCGCGCAGGTGCTGGGTCATCCGCAAGCCTTGAAAGATCTCGAAGCCATCATTCATCCTTTGGTGCGCAGCGCCGAACAACAGTTTATTTTCGACCAAGCTGAACGACATACACCTCTGATTGTGTTGGATATTCCCTTGTTGTTTGAAACAGGCGGCCAGCAACGGGTTGATGCGATCTGTGTGGTGACGGCCCCGGCGGCTGTGCAAAAGCAGCGCGTCATGGCCCGCAACACCATGACCGAAGAGCAGTTCAACGCCATCCTTGCCAAACAATGGCCCGACCAGCAAAAGCGCGATCATGCCGATTGTCTGATTGATACGTCACAGGGACTGGAATTTGCCGAACAGCAGGTTAAACAGGTGATAGACACCTATCGTCATGTCACAGGCACTGTCGCGCAGGCCTTCTTGAGCGAGAAAGACCACCAACCTCATGCGTGAAATTGTTTTTGATACGGAAACAACCGGATTAAGCCCGCAATCGGGGGACCGCGTGGTCGAAATCGGTTGTGTCGAACTGATCAACCATTTGCCCTCGGGCCAGACCTTCCATTGCTATATCAATCCGCAACGGGACATGCCCGAAGGGGCCTTCAAGGTGCATGGCCTGTCGGAAGCGTTTTTGTCGGATAAGCCGCTTTTTGCCGAGATTGCCGCTTCTTTTATCGAATTTATCGGCGATGCGACAATGATCGCGCATAATGCCTCGTTCGATATGATGTTTCTCAACCATGAATTGGCACAATCGGGGCATCCGCCGATTGCCCCAGAGCGGATCATCGATACGCTGGTGATGGCGCGCAAGCGACATCCGTTCGGGCCGAACAGTCTGGATGCACTGTGCCAGCGTTATGGTATCGACAATTCCCGCCGGACCAAACACGGCGCCTTGCTGGATTCGGAAATTCTGGCCGAAGTCTATCTGGAATTGCTGGGCGGACGGCAGACCGATCTCGGTTTGGGAGTCGAACCGGTCGCGCAGAACAAAAACACGATGGAGCCCGTCACACGCCAGAAGGCGCTCACCCGACCCGAGCCTTTGCCCAACAGGCTCGATGGCGACACTCTGGCCCGACACACAACCTTTGTGGCTACGCTCAAAGAGGCCGTGTGGGCCGATTACATCAAAGAGGCCGATCAGGCGTGAGAGACCACTTTGCTGGCCACTGTTGAATCGGCATTGAGCCGGTAAATCAGCGGAATACCGGTTTCCAGCTCCATCGACGGGATGGTTTGCGGCGACAGGCGATCAAGCACCATCACCAAAGCCCGCAAAGAATTGCCGTGGGCTGCGACCAATACGCGCTTGCCAGCCAAAACCTGCGGCAGAATGTCCTGACAATAATAGGGCAGCACCCGCGCCACCGTGTCTTTCAGGCTCTCGCCATTGGGTGGCGGCACATCATAGGACCGACGCCAGATATGAACCTGCTCCTCGCCCCAGCGGGTGCGGGCATCATCCTTGTTCAGGCCCGACAGATCGCCGTAATCGCGTTCGTTAAGCGCCTGATTTTGCGTCACGGGAATGGAGGACTGGCCCATTTCCGACAGGATCAGCCCGCAGGTCTTCTGGGCGCGGGTCAGATCGGAGGTAAAGGCCATGTCGAAATGCAGATCGAGCGCTTTCAAGCGTTGTCCTGCGGCTTTGGCCTCGCTGACGCCTTGCGCGGTCAGATCGGGGTCTTTCCAACCGGTGAACAGATTTTTGAGATTCCAATCACTCTGACCGTGCCGTACCAGAACCAGAAGCCGTTCCATTGCGCAAAACCCCGTTTTCAAATCGTCTTGGTGCCATCCACTATCAAGAAAGCCCCAAAACATCCATCATGGAATAAAGTCCAACAGGCCGGCCTTTGCTCCACAATGCGGCTTTGACCGCGCCGGAGGCAAACAGGCTGCGGTCTTCGGCATGATGGGACAGGGTAATGCGCTCGCCATTGCCGGCAAAAATCACCGAATGGTCACCGACCACCGTGCCGCCGCGTAATGTCGCAAAACCGATTGAACCTTCGGGCCGTTGGCCGGTTTCACCGTCACGGCTCCGAATCGAATGGTCTTCCAGCGAAATCTGGCGGCCAGCGGCGGCCGCTTCGCCCAACAAATAGGCTGTGCCGGACGGCGCATCGATTTTCATGCGGTGGTGCATTTCGACGATTTCGATATCGAAGCTCGGATCAAGCGCTGCGGCCACTTTCTGCACCATGGCGGCCAGCAGATTGACCCCCAGACTCATATTGCCCGAGCGGATGATACAGGTCTTGCGGGCCTGTTCGGCAATGAAAGCGAGGTCATCGGCCGAGAGGCCGGTGGTGCCGATGATATGGGCGATCTGGTGTTTGGCTGCTTCGCTCGCATAAAGGCGGGTTGCGGCCGGAATGGTGAAATCGATCATCGCATCGGCTTTGAGCGAGGCATCGGGAAATTCCGCACCGATGATCACGCCCGAGGCGCCAATTCCCGCCAACAGTCCGGCATCCTGTCCCAGAAAGGCAGAATTCGGGGCATCCCATGCGGCCACCAGAAGTGTATCCGGATGGTCCGCAATGGCTTTGACCAGCATCCGGCCCATGCGACCGGATGCGCCGGTGACAATCAATCGCAACGGATGGGCTGAATGTTCGCTCATATCGAAGAATCCTTGTTATCAGGCGGGTTGCGGACCGTCATAGCCGTTGATGATGATCAGATCGGCAAAGGCGGCATTTTTGCGTGCGGCGATGGCGGCTGAATATTCGGGTGAATGATAGCAGGCGACGGCCTGTTCATAGGATGGGAATTCGATCACGACATTGCGGCTTTTGGCGCCGCCTTCGGCGACTTCGAAGGAACCACCGCGCACCAGAAATCGCGCGCCATATTTGGAAAAGGCCGCGCCGTTCAAAGCGACATAGTTTTTATATTCATCCATATTGGTCACTTCGACGCGACCGATCCAGTAGGCTTTGGTTGTCATGGGGTCTTCCTCCGGTGGTTTTTGATTATTACTGAGTTGCGGCTTTGATTTCTGCCAAAATCGCCTCGGCGGCGGCTTTGGGATCGGGATTTTGGGTGACAGGACGGCCGATGACCAGACGATCGGCACCGGCCGAGATGGCTTTGAATGGCGTCATCACGCGCTTTTGATCACCGACAGCGGCAGAAGCGGGCCTGATCCCGGGTGTGATCAGCGTCATGCGCGGACCCAGCAAGGCGCGCATCGCACCCACTTCTTCGGGGGACAGGATCAGCCCGTCAATGCCGATCCGGTCGGCGGCCAAAGCCCGCAGGGTCACCAGATCGGTGACAGTTTTGTCATAGCCTGCCTCGATCAGATCCTGATTGTCATAAGACGTCATCACGGTGACCGCCAAAAGCTTCAAATCACTGCCCGCTTTGCCGGCCATCGCGGCTTTCATGGTTTGCGGAAAGGCGTGAATGGTCAGATAGGTCATGCCGAGACCGGCGATTTGCTCGGTCGCTTTTTGCACAGTGTTGGGAATATCGTGCAATTTGAGATCGAGGAACACTTGCTTGCCGGATTTGACCAGATCTCGGGCAAATTCGAGCCCGCCCGCATACGTCAATTCCAGCCCGACCTTGTAAAAAGATACCGTGTCACCCAGCGTGGTCACCAACTGTTCGGCGTCACGCGTGGATGGCACATCAAGGGCGACAATCAGACGATCACGCGGGGTTAGCGACATCAGACGGCTCCGGACAGCTCGTGCTTCATATTGTGCCTCTTTATGGCACAGCGAATCAATGTCTGTCTTGCCAGATCATAGCGCGGTGGTTTCACTCGGCCGGTTTTGAAAAGAATTCCTTGATGCGCGAGAAAAACCCGTCGCTTTCGGGCTGGGTATCGGCCGAGCTCTGGCCGTCGAACTCGCGCAGCAATTCTTTTTGACGGGCATTGAGTTTTTGCGGGGTTTCCACCACGGTTTGCAGATAGAGATCGCCGACATCGCGCGATTGCAAAACCGGCATGCCCTGCCCGCGCAAGCGGATCTGCTTGCCGGTTTGGGTACCCTCGGGAATGGTCACGATCTTTTCCTTGCCGGACAAAGTCGGCATGCGGATTTCACCGCCCAGAGCGGCTGTCACCATCGAAATCGGCACGCGGCAATACAAATCCGCTCCGTCGCGCTGGAAGAAATTATGCGCTTTCAGCGAGATGAAAATATAGAGATCGCCGGGCGGGCCGCCGCGCAACCCGCCTTCTCCCTCACCGGCCAGCCGGATACGGGTGCCGTCATCGACACCGGGCGGCACATTGACCGACAGAGTGCGTTCGCGTGTGGTGCGGCCCGAGCCCGAACAGGTCGGGCAGGGATTTTCGATCATCTCGCCGCGCCCCTGGCAATGGGGGCAGGTCCGCTCCACCGCAAAAAAGCCCTGTGTGGCTCTGACACGGCCGTGTCCGCCGCAGGTGGTACAGGTTTTGGCCTTGGTGCCTGCTTTGGCGCCGGTCCCTGAACAGGGTTCACAGCTGATCGAGATCGGAATGGTCAATGCGGCTGTTTTACCGTTGAAGGCATCTTCCAGCGTGATTTCGAGATTGTAGCGCAGATCGGAGCCGCGCTCGCGGCCATTGCTGCTGCGCGAGCGGCGTCCGCCCATATCGCCGAACAGGTCTTCGAAAATATCCGACATGCTGGAGGCAAAATCGCCGGAAAAACCACCGGTGCCGCCACCGCCATTTTCAAAGGCCGCATGGCCGAAGCGATCATAGGCTGCGCGTTTTTGCCCGTCCGAGAGCGTCTGATACGCCTCGTTGAGCTCTTTGAAACGGGCTTCGGCCTCGGAATCATTGGGATTGCGGTCGGGATGATATTTCATCGCCATTTTGCGGAAGGCCGATTTCAACTCGGCTTCATCGGCCGTCCGTGCGACGTCAAGAACTTCATAATAATCGCGTTTGCTCATGACAGCGCCATTCAATCAGCAAGAGGTCGGAATATGCAGGGTTCAGACAGCTAGAAACCCGATACGTGACCGCACCGGGTTTCCATAGAGGAGATCAGACCGCTAAGCGGACATGATTACCGCTTCTTTTTGGCATCATCGCCGCCGACTTCACGGAAATCGGCATCGATCACGTCATCCTTGTGGTCGCCTTTGTGCGGCTCGTCATGACGGGCTTCATCATGGGCGGCCTCACCGGCGCTTTGCGACGCTGCATAGACAGCCTCACCCAGTTTCATCGAGGCCTGAACAAGTTCGGCAGTTTTGGCTTTGATACCCTCGATGTCTTCGGTGCCAAGCACGGCTTTCAGACCGTCAACGGCTGACTGGATATTGGTTTTTTCGGTTTCACCGACCTTGTCGCCGTGTTCGGCCAGCGACTTTTCGGTCTGGTGCATCAGGCTTTCGCCCTGATTCTTGGCTTCGACCAGCTCGCGGCGGATTTTGTCCTCCGAGGCATGGGCTTCGGCGTCCTTGACCATCTTTTCGATGTCGCCATCCGACAGGCCACCAGAAGCCTGAATGCGGATCTGCTGTTCCTTGCCGGTCGCCTTGTCTTTGGCGGTGACAGAAACAATGCCGTTGGCGTCGATATCGAAGGTCACTTCGACCTGCGGCATACCGCGCGGAGCCGGCGGCAGGCCGACCAGATCGAACTGGCCGAGCATCTTGTTATCGGCGGCCATTTCGCGTTCGCCCTGGAACACGCGGATGGTCACAGCGGTCTGGTTGTCGTCGGCTGTCGAGAACACCTGACTTTTCTTGGTCGGAATGGTGGTGTTGCGGTCGATCAGACGGGTGAACACGCCGCCCAGTGTTTCGATGCCGAGTGACAAAGGCGTCACATCGAGCAACAGCACGTCTTTCACATCGCCTTGCAGCACGCCTGCCTGAACGGCAGCGCCGATGGCCACGACTTCATCGGGATTGACGCCCTTGTGGGGCTCTTTGCCGAAGAATTGTTTGACCACTTCCTGCACTTTGGGCATGCGGGTCATACCGCCGACCAGAATAACCTCTTCGATTTCGCCAGCGGTCAGGCCTGCATCTTTCAGGGCCTTTTTGCAGGGTTCGATGGTCCGCTGCACCAGATCATCGACCAGAGCCTCGAATTTGGCGCGGGTGAGTTTCAGGGTCAGATGTTTAGGGCCGGAGGCATCGGCGGTGATGTAGGGCAGGTTGATTTCGGTCTGGGTGGTCGAGGACAGCTCGATCTTGGCCTTTTCAGCCGCTTCTTTGAGACGCTGCAGGGCCAGCTTGTCCTTTTTCAGATCAATGCCCTGCTCTTTTTTGAATTCGTCGGCCAGATATTCGACCAGACGCATATCGAAATCTTCACCGCCGAGGAAGGTATCGCCATTGGTCGATTTCACTTCGAACACGCCGTCGCCGATTTCCAGAATCGACACGTCGAACGTGCCGCCGCCCAGATCGTATACAGCAATCGTGCCGGATTTCTTGTCGAGACCATAGGCGAGCGCGGCCGCTGTCGGCTCGTTGATGATGCGCAGCACTTCCAGACCGGCGATCTTGCCGGCATCTTTGGTGGCTTGACGCTGGGCGTCGTTGAAATAGGCCGGAACGGTAATCACGGCCTGTGTCACCGTCTGGCCGAGGAAGGCTTCGGCGGTTTCTTTCATTTTCTGCAGGATGAAAGCCGAAATCTGCGACGGCGAATATTCCTGCCCGTGGGTGCGGACCCAGGCATCGCCGTTTTTGGCTTTCATGATTTCATAGGGCACCAGACCTTTGTCTTTTTCGGTCATCGGGTCGTTATAGGTGCGGCCGATCAGGCGTTTGATCGCAAAAAACGTGCCTTCGGGATTGGTCACAGCCTGACGCTTGGCCGGTTGGCCGACCAGTTTTTCATCCGAATCCGAGAAAGCGACAACCGAGGGGGTTGTGCGCGCGCCTTCAGCGTTTTCAATCACGCGAGGCGTCGAGCCTTCCATCACAGCCACGCAAGAATTGGTGGTGCCAAGATCGATACCGATTACTTTTGCCATGAACATCATTCCTTCATTGAGCGAGATCGCCGTGCCCTGTTTTACAGCAGCTCAGGCTTCGGATCAGAGGCGGCAAATCGGGTGATTGGTTGCCGGTTGATCGATCTCCAACAGATGCCGAAAGGACCAAAAGGTCCGTTCGGGTTCCCCCGCTATATATGAAGGCAATTTTCTCTCTACAAGGACTCAAGGGGCAGAGAATCGGCAAAAGGGTGATTTTATTTTGTCGCGGGCCCTTCAGGTGTCTGTCCCGACACATCCTGCTTCCCATCCCAGCATGGCCTGTTTGCGCGGGATGCCCCAATGATAACCGGTCAATGCACCCGACCGGCCCAGCACCCGATGGCAGGGCACCACAAAGGATACCGGATTGCGTCCGACCGCCGCTCCCACCGCCCGTGCGGCTTTCGGTTTGCCGATATGCCCGGCAATGGTCGAATAGGTGGTGGCTTGGCCGAGCGGAATTTTGAGCAGGCTTTCCCAGACCCGCACCTCGAAATCCGATCCGATCAGCACCACCCTCAACGGCCTGTCGGCCTGCCATTCCTGCGGGCTGAAGGCGCGTTCCGCAAAAGGCAGGGTCAGAGCCGGATTTTCGGTCAATTGCGCCAACGGCCAGCGTCGCTGCATATCGGCCAAAGCGGCAGGCCGGTCATTATTGTCGACAAAACCCAAACCCGCCAGCCCGCGATGGGTGGTGATAATGATGGCTTCCCCGAATGGCGAAGGGTGGAACCCGTAATGCAGCTCGAGCCCCTGTCCTTTGGCTTTCCACTCGCCCGGTGACAGCGCTTCATGGGTGACAAACAGATCATGCAAGCGGCCCGGACCCGACAGGCCGACTTCCAGCGCGGTATCGAGCACGCTAGCGGAATCGCGCAACAGGCTGCGGGCATGCTCGAGCGTGATGGCTTGCAGGAAGCTTTTGGGTGAAATACCGGCCCAGCGTTGAAACAACAGGCGCACATGATTGGCGGACAGCCCGACATGGTCGGCAATCTCGTCCAGCTCGGGTTGTTGCCGCCAATGGTCGGTGATGAAGGCCAAAGCCCGTCGCACCACATCATAATCGGCCTGTGCGATTGCAAGAGGGTGGGTTTGCAAAGAAACCTTGTCGCCGGTCATGGTGATTCTCCGATCATGGGACAGCGAGATTAGGCCAGCGCGGATTGATCCGACACCCGAAAACCACACTCATTGATGATCGAACAGCGGTCCGCGTTTGGCGGTGGCCAGCGCGCTTTGCAGCGCTTTGCCGAAATCGGTTTTGTCATCGCTGTTCAGACAATCGGCAATGGTGACTGTTTCGCCTTTGGATACCAGCGCCAGTTGTTTCAGGGTCTGGTCGTCCGTCACATCCTTGTGAAGCGAGGTCCAGACCGGATTGAAGTGCCAGTGTTGCGGCAGGCCCCGATGCGGGACTTTTTCGATAGCGAGATGATATTGGCTGAGCGTGATGGTTTCATAGGATTCGGCATCCTTCATATTGATGCGGAACGCCCACCAGAGCAGCGCGATATCAAGCCCGTAAAAGCCTGCAACCGGCCAGAAGCCGAACACGATAAACGGAATGGCGGCAATCAATCCCGCAAGGGCGACAAGGCCGATCACCAGCCGGATGCCTTTCGGTGTCAATGAGCGGTGCGGACGCAGCACAGCCGAAAACAACACCCGATCATCGTCGCGGGTGGCTGCAAGCATCGCTATATCTGTCGCTCTATCTGCGGCGGGCAGGGTCATGCCGGGTTTTCCCATCACACTGTTTTCGATTATAGTGCAGCCATGACCCAAACAAAGCCCAAAATCACAAAAGCCAAACCCCGCGCCAAATCGACCAGGAAAAAGGGTCCGGCTGTGCTGCCTCCCGATACGGTGCGCGAGATTTTCAAGCGGTTCCACGCCATCGAGCCGGAGCCGAAGGGCGAGCTGGAACACGTCAATCCTTATACTTTGCTGGTGGCGGTGGCGCTTTCGGCGCAAGCCACCGATGCGGGCGTGAACAAGGCCACGCGCCCGCTGTTTGCCCAAGTCAACACCCCGCAACAAATGGTCGATCTGGGCGAGGACCGTCTGCGCGAGATCATCAAGACCATCGGCCTGTTTCGCACCAAGGCCAAAAATGTGATTGCGCTGTCGCAGCAATTGCTGCGCGACCACGGCGGCGAGGTTCCAGCCGACCGCGATGCGCTGGAAAAACTGCCCGGTGTCGGCCGCAAAACCGCCAATGTCGTGATGAATATGGCGTTCGGCCAGCCGACCATGGCGGTGGATACACATGTGTTCCGTGTCGCCAACAGGCTGCATCTGGCCATCGGCAAAACCCCTTTGGCCATCGAACAGGGGCTGGATAAGGTCATTCCCGCCGATTACGCGCTGCATGCCCATCACTGGCTGATTTTGCACGGGCGCTATCTGTGCAAGGCGCGCAGTCCGGAATGCTGGCGCTGTCCGTTAACAGATCTTTGTCCATTCGAGCCGAAAACGCAGCCCAAACGGGCCTAGGCGGTTGCCCGCAGGCACTGTCCGTTCTATACGGCAACACTGTTTTTCGTGAGCGGGTCTTTTGTCGGGACCGGTTTCATGGCTCATCCATCCTTTTAGTCCAGCAGAACGAGAACCGTCGAAATCATGGCGACGCTTCATCATCATCCCTTATGTCCGCATTCCCGCTTTGTCCGGTTGGTTCTGGGCGAGCTTGGCCTCGAGACCGATCTGATCGAGGAAAATATCTGGGAGCGTTCGGAACAGTTTTTGATGCTCGATCCGCAGGGCCGCACGCCGGTCTTTGTCGAAGACCAGATCGGCGCGGTGCCGGGGGCCGGTGTGATTGCCGAATATCTCGATGAAACCCGCGGGCTGGCTTTGGGCGACCGCCGTCTGTTGCCCGATGATCCGCGCGGCCGCGTCGAAGTGCGGCGGCTGATGGAATGGTTCAACGGCAAGATGTATGCGGAAGTGACCGATTATCTGGTCACCGAAAAAGTCTTCAAGCGCTTGATGTCGTCGCAGGCAGGCGGCGGCGCGCCCGATACTGCCGCCATCCGCGCCGGACGCAGCAATATCCGTTACCATCTGGCCTATGTCGGCTATCTGATGCGCGGACGCAACTGGCTGGCGGGGGACCGGTTGTCCTATGCCGATCTGGCGGCTGCCGCACAGTTTTCCTGTGCCGATTATCTCGGCGATGTGCCGTGGCAGGATAACGAGGCGGCCAAGCAATGGTATGCGCGCATCAAATCGCGGCCTTCGTTCCGTCCTTTGCTGAATGACCGGATCAGCGGCATGATTGCGGCTGACCATTACGCGGATCTCGATTTTTGACGCCGCAAGCCCTCAAACGGGCTTTGATCAGGCGCGCCGAGGCGCAGGGCTTCGTGTTGACGCGGGTCACATCGGCGACTTTGCCTGACCGGATTGCCGAAGATCTCGCCGGTTTTATCGACCACGGCTATCACGGCGAGATGGCATGGATGGCCGAAACGCAGGACCGGCGCGACAGTCCCGGTCATTTATGGCCCGAGGCGCGGTGTGCCGTCGTGCTGGCAATGAGCTATGCGCCCGAAGAGCCGCCGCTGGAGGGATTGGCGCGGACCGATCGGGGTTATGTCTCGGTCTATGCCCGTTCGCGCGATTATCATGACGAGATCAAGGGCAAGCTGAAACAGGTGGCCGCGGTGCTGGCCAGTGTGAATGCGCAGGTCAAAGTCTTTGTCGATACCGCGCCCTTGATGGAAAAACCGCTGGCGCAGCAAGCCGGTCTGGGCTGGCAGGGCAAGCATACGGTGCTGGTCAACCGCCAGCAAGGCAACTGGCTGCTGTTGGGCGTGATCCTGACCGATGCCGATCTGCCGGTTGATCCGCCCGAGACCGATCATTGCGGTTCATGCCGCCGCTGTCTGGCGATTTGCCCGACCAATGCCTTTCCCGCACCCTACCAACTCGATGCCCGTCGCTGCATTACCTATCTGACGGTCGAGCATAAGGGACCGATTCCGCACGAATTCCGCAAGCCGATCGGCAACCGGATTTTCGGTTGTGATGACTGTCTGGCGGTGTGCCCGTGGAACAAATTCGCGGAAGACGGGCAGGCCTATCGGCGGCAGGTGCGCGAGGATCTTGCCACATTGCCGCTTGGCGGGATGCTGGCGCTGGATGATGCGGCATTCCGCCGGTTTTTTGCCTCGACCCCGATCAAACGCACCGGTTTTGCCCGTTTCATGCGCAATGTGCTGATTGCGGCGGGCAATTCCGGTGACCAGACGTTGGTGCCGCAGATCGAGGCCTGTCTCAACCATGCCGAACCGCTGGTCAGGGGAGCGGCGGTTTGGGCTTTGGCGCAATTGATTGATCCGGCACAATGGCAATATTGGCGCGACCGGCATCTGAGCCACGAGCTTGATCAGGATGTGCAGGCCGAATGGTTATCAATTTCGGTAACGGAACGAGGATTATAATCATGGGCTCTTTGGTGATTTTCGGTTTGGGTCAATCCGCCCGCGCCTTTGTAAAGCGGTTTGGTGCGGATTATTCCTCCATCATCGCCACCGTGCGAGACAGTGCTTCGGCATCCCCGATGCAGGGTGTCGAGATCATGGATTTCAACGATACGGGGTTTGATCCGCGCCTGACGCAAGCGGTCGGCGGGGCCGATGTGATCTTGTGCTCTGTCCCGCCCGATGCCGAGGGTGATCCGGTGCTTGAATGGTTCGGGGATACGATCCAGGCCGCGACGCAGTTGAAATGGCTCGGCTATCTGTCGACCATCGGCGTTTACGGTGACCATCAAGGCGGCTGGGTTGACGAAACAACGCCCGTGCAAGGGGACAGCGAGCGTTCGCACAGGCGCCTGATGGCCGAACAATTATGGCAGGCTTTGGCGCAAGATGCCGGTCTGCCTTTGCATATTTTCAGATTGGCGGGCATTTACGGGCCTGCCCAAAACGCGCTGGTGCAATTGCGGCGGGGCACGGCCAAACGGGTGATCAAACCGGGTCAGGTGTTCAACCGCATCCATGTTGACGATATTGTGCAGGTTTTGGCGGCATCGATCCGGCAACCGCGCCCTATGGCAGTTTATAATGTAACCGATGATCACCCCTGCCCGCCGCAGGATGTCGTGACCTATGCGGCCGAACTGCTGGCCGTCACGCCTCCCGCCGAAGTGGCGTTCGAGCAGGCGAATTTCACCGAGATGGCGCGCAGTTTCTATTCGCAGAACAAGCGCGTATACAACCGCCTGATCCGCGAGGAACTGGGCGTGACACTGCTTTATCCGACCTATCGCGAGGGATTGCAGGCATTGATGGCGGTTCAGGCGGCGTAACGGGTGCCTTCGGCGCCGAAATAGCCGACATATTTGGGATGGATATCGCTGACCGGCAGGATCACCAGCACATCGGTGGTGCCGAATTGATGGTCAATCACCGCGTGGTCTCCGAAGCGTGCGCCGATCCGCAAATAGGCTTTGATCAGCGGCGGCATGGCATGGATGGCCTTTTTGGCGTCAATACCGGCCGGATCGAGCCGGTCCATCGACACCGCCTGTTTCGGCAGGGCCTGAATCTGCCATTGCGGCTCGGCCCGCATCTGATGGTGCAGGAAGCTCAGCGGCAAGGCCAGCCGGTCGGGGTCGGTGCCCTCGAAGCTGGCGCAACCGAACATCACATCAATCGAATGGCGGCGGACATAGGCCCAGATTCCGTGCCAGAGCAATTCGACGGTGCGCTTGTCGCGGTAGGATTTCTCGACACAGGAGCGGCCGAGTTCCAGAAAATTCAAATGTGGCTGTGCTTTCAGCATCGGGGCAAGATTGAATTCCTGTGCGGAATAAAACCCGCCATGGCGCGCCGCCACCTCCTGCCGTAACAGCCGATAGGTGCCGACAACCTTGGGTTTTGCGGGATTTTTGCCGGTTGCGGATGTGTCGATCACCAGCAAGTGGTCGCAAATGGCATCGAACGGGTCGATATCGCGCTGCTTCAGCCAGCTTTTGAGATCGGGCATGGCCGACATTTCGCCGTAGAATACGCGATAGCGTAGCTTTTGCGCGCGTTTGATGTCTTTGGGCGACGCCGCCAATCGCACTTCCAACGGGCCGGAACGGCCCAGCAACTCGCCTTGCGGTTGCGGATGAAACACTTTCGGCAATAGCGCGTATTTGAAAGCGGGGATGGGGTTGTGCACAAATTCGGACATGCCACGATGCTCCTGCAGGTCACGGATTTACGAATCCCGATGGATCATGTTCCGTTGGTCCTACACATCACATAGATGTGAAACTTCGATGACACAATGAAACACGCAAGGAATCACGCAATTGCACGGTCCTGTTTGTCATGCCGGTAGGACAGCGCTTCGGCCAGATGAAGCCGTTTGATGGTTTGCGATCCGTCGAGATCGGCAATGGTGCGGGCGACTTTGAGACTGCGGTGATAGCTGCGGGCACTCAGCCGGAACTGGTCGGCAGCCTGTTGCATCAAGGCGGTGCTGGCCGCATCCAGCACGGCAATCTGTTCGAGCAAAGGCGGCGGACAGGCGGCATTGGTGGTGATGTCGGGCCTTCCAAGCTGTTCGAACCGGTGTTTTTGCCGCTCCCGCGCTTTGATCACCCGTTGCGCCACCTGTTCTGAACTTTCCGATTGTCCTGCCCCCATCAGATCATGCGCGCTGACGGCGGGTACTTCGATGTGCAGGTCGATCCGGTCGAGCAAGGGCCCCGACAGGCGGCTTTGATAAAACGCCATACATTTCTCGTTGGGCGCGCGTTTGCAGGCAAAGCCGGGTTCGTTGGCCAATCCGCAACGGCAGGGATTCATGGCGGCCACCAGCTGGAAACGCGCCGGATAGGCAATGCGATGATTGGCGCGGGCAATGATGATTTCACCCGATTCCAGCGGTTGGCGCAGGCTGTCGAGCACTTGCGGCTGGAATTCCGGCAATTCGTCGAGAAACAGAATGCCGTGATGGGCCAGCGAGGCTTCACCCGGTTTGGCCCGCAAGCCGCCCCCGACCAGAGCGGGCATCGAAGCGGAATGGTGGGGGGCGCGGAAGGGACGCCGGTCTGTCAGGCTGCCGCCCGCCAAAGTACCCGCGACCGAATGGATCATCGACACGTCCAGCAATTCTTTGGGCAACAAGGGTGGCAAAATCGACGGCAAGCGGGTGGCCAGCATGCTTTTGCCGGCTCTGGGCGGGCCGTTCATCAAGAGATTATGCCCGCCAGCCGCGGTGATTTCGAGCACCCGTCTGGCGCTTTCCTGCCCGCGGATATCGGCCATATCCGGCAGATTGGCCCCCGCCTGCCGGATCGCCGGTTGTGGCCGCGCCATCAATTGCGTGCCTTTGAAATGATTGGCCAGCTGGATCAGCGTTTGCGGTGCCAGAATATCGAGATCGCTTGAGGCCCAGGCGGCTTCCGGCCCGCAGGCTTCGGGGCAAATCAGCCCCAGATTGCGCTGGTTGGCGGCAATGGCGGCAGGCAATACCCCTGAAACGGGGGTGATCGAGCCATCCAGTGCCAATTCGCCCAGCACGCAATAGCCCTCCAGCGCATCGGACGGGATTGCTCCGATCGCTGCCATCAAGGCCAGCGCAATCGGCAGATCGAAATGGCTGCCCTCTTTCGGCATATCGGCGGGAGCGAGATTGATGGTGATGCGCTTCAACGGCAAAGCCAGACCCGCAGCCGTCAGCGCGGCGCGCACCCGCTCGCGCGATTCCCCGACGGCTTTGTCGGGCAGACCGACGATCATGAACAGGATTTTGCCGGTAGAAATCTGCACCTGCACATCGACATTGCGGGCCTCGATCCCCTCAAAGGCAACAGTGGCGACCCGCACAGTCATCCGCACCCCTCCACCGCGCCCATGATGAATGGGCCACCCGCCAGACAATCAGGACACAGTCTAGGGCGGGGGTCGGGCCGGTTGGCCTGTCGTTTTTGACAGGTCCGGTATTTTAATCCGCCGCTTTGCCGAGGCTGATCAGCTGGTAGAGTTGATCGAGTGCTTCGCGCGGGGTCAGGCTATCGGGATCAATGGCTTGCAGGGCCTTCCGCAATGGGTCCGGCAGGGTTTGGTTCGGTGCTTGCGTTTGTGAAATATAGGATCGGACCGGAACCGAAAAGAGCGGGAGATCATCCACCATCCGGTCGATGGGGGCGCGCTGGTCCTGTGTTTCCAGCTCGGTCAGGATCACCTGTGCGCGGTCGATCACCGCAGGCGGCAGGCCTGCCAGCTTGGCCACCTGAATCCCGTAGCTGCGGTCGGCGACACCGGTGATGACCTCGTGCAAAAACACCACATCGCCGCGATATTCGGTCACGCGCAGGGTCAACAGATGCAGCCGGCCGAGCTTTTTGGCCAGCGCCGTCAATTCGTGGAAATGGGTGGCAAACAGGCCACGGCAGCGGTTTTGCTCGTGCAGATGTTCAATCGTCGCCCAGGCAATCGACAGACCGTCATAGGTGGCGGTGCCACGGCCGATTTCATCGAGAATCACCAGTGAGCGTTCGGTCGCCTGATTGAGAATGGCGGCGGTTTCGATCATTTCGACCATGAAGGTCGACCGGCCCCGCGCCAGATCATCGGCAGCTCCGACGCGTGAAAACAGCCTGTCGACCAGACCGATATGGGCGCGGCTGGCGGGCACATAGCTGCCCATCTGGGCCAGCACCGCCAACAGCGCATTTTGCCGCAAGAAGGTCGATTTACCTGCCATATTCGGGCCGGTCATCAGGGCAATGCAGCCGTGGCTTTGTCCCTGATCGCGGCTCAATTCGGTTTCATTGGCCACAAAACTTTGGCCGTCCCGCTTCAAAGCGGCTTCCACCACCGGATGTCGGCCGTTTTCGATATTGAAGGCCAGCGATTCATCGACAAGGGGCCGCGTCCAGCCGCCTTCTTCGGCGCGTTCGGCCAAAGCCGAGGCGACATCAAGCTGGGCAAGCGCATCGGCCAGTGCTTTGATGGTCATATCCTCCCGCAGCACCGCATTGGCGAGCTCGTCGAAAATCGCCAGTTCCAGTGCCAAAGCCCGATCGGCAGCCGAGGCAATCTTGCTTTCCAGCTCGTTGAGTTCTGTGGTCGAAAAGCGCATCGCGCCCTGCATGGTCTGGCGATGCACGAACAGCGCCTGATGCGGAGGCTTCAACAGCTCTTCGCCGACTGTTTGTGGCACTTCGACAAAATAGCCGAGAAAATTATTGTGCTTGATCCGCAGGGTCTTGGCATGGGTGGCTTCGGCATATCGGGCCTGCAAACCGGCGATCACCTGTCGGCTGGCATCGCGCAAGGCGCGGGTTTGATCCAGCTCCCCGGAAAATCCTGCTTTGATAAAACCACCGTCGCGCGAACGCAGCGGCAAAGACTCGTCCAGCGCCTGCTGCATCAGCTCCGGCAAACCACGGTCCAACTGTCCCAAAGCCTGATGGGCTTTGAGCACTTCGGCGGGTTGGTTCTGATGCTGGTCGAGCAATTCCGCCACCGTCAGGGCGGCCAGCATGCTGTCGCGCAAGGAGGCCAGATCGCGCGGTCCGCCCCGTCCCATCGCCAGACGCGACAAAGCACGCGCCAGATCGGGGGCTCCGCGCAAAATGCGGCGCATATCGGCGCGCAAAGTACGGGTTTCGTGGAAAAAATCAATGGCATCGAGCCGGTCGGCAATCAGACCCACATTGGTCAGCGGGCCGGACAAACGCTCGCTCAGCAAGCGCGCGCCGCCGGGGGTGACGGTGCGGTCAAGCGTTGCCAGCAGACTGCCCTGTTTTTCGCCCGACAAAGTGCGTGACAATTCCAGATTGGCGCGGGTGGCGGCATCGAGACGCATGCCGCCCGCCAGTGAATCCGAGACCGGCACCGACAAAGGCGGGCGCGCGCCCAATTGGGTGCGCTCGATATAAACGATGATCGCGGCGGCGGCGATGATCTCGGCGCGGCTGAGCGTGCCGAAGCCCGATAATGTTCCGACTCCGAAATAATCCAGCAAACGCTTCTCGGACGAGGTGAAATCGAAGCCGTCACGCGCCAAAGGCGTGATGGAACTGCCGCTTTCGCGCCAGACATGCTGCAAGGCCGGTTCTTCGTAAATGCTGTCGGGAATCAGCAATTCGCGCGGCTGGTAGCGGCTGAGTTCGGCACCCAGAGCCAGATCTTCGACCTCGCGTGTGACAAAGCGTCCGGTTGAAATATCGGTGGCGGCCAATCCATAGAGCCAGCCGCCGTCGGGACGGCGCACCCGCCCGATGGCCGCCAGCCAGTTGGCACTGGCCGGATCAAGCAGCGTATCTTCGGTCAAAGTGCCGGGGGTGACGAGCCGCACGACATCGCGGCGCACCACCGATTTGGCCCCGCGCTTTTTCGCCTCGGCCGGATCCTCGGTCTGTTCGCACACCGCGACGCGGTGGCCTGCGGCGATCAGGCGTTGCAGGTAATCATCGGCGCGTTCGACCGGCACGCCGCACATCGGAATATCTTCGCCGTGATGCTTGCCGCGTTTGGTCAGCACGATGCCCAGCGTGCGCGAGGCGATTTCGGCGTCGCGGAAAAACAATTCGTAAAAATCGCCCATCCGGTAAAACAGCAGGGAATCCGGATTGGCCGATTTGATTTCGATAAATTGCGCCATCATCGGCGTGGTCTGGCTATCGGCCACCATCAAGGCCGGAGATGTCGCTGAAGGGTTTTGGGCGGGCAAATCAGTCATGCGCGTAAACTAGCAAAGGTTTGCTCCAGTTTCACCGTTTCTGATGCGCTGAAATGGCTTTCTCCCAAACAAAATAAGGCTCACCGGTTTTATTGAGCTCGCACCGACAGCCCGCTATAAGGCAGGCATGATCTTTCAAAACTCCCTGCCGATTGACGAGGTTCTGGACGAGCTGTCCGCCGCTTTGCGCAGCGGGCGCAATGCCGTGCTGGTGGCCCCTCCTGGCGCGGGTAAAACCACGCGGGTGCCGTTGGTTTTGCTCGACGGGGCATGGCGCCGCGACAAGCGGATTCTGGTGCTGGAACCACGCCGTTTGGCGGCGCGTTCGGCAGCGATGCGCATGGCGTCCGAATTGGGAGAGGCTTTGGGTGACAGGGTCGGCTTGCGGGTGCGGCTTGGTTCGCAGATCGGGCCGAAAACCCGCATCGAGGTGATTACCGAGGGGATTTTTACCCGTATGATTCTGGATGATCCGGAACTGGGTTCGGTGGCGGCGGTGCTGTTTGACGAGTTTCATGAACGCTCGCTCGATGCCGATCTCGGTCTGGCTTTGGCACTGGATGCGCAACGCAATTTCAATCCGGATTTGCGGATTGTCGTGATGTCGGCGACGCTGGACGGGGCGCGGGTGGCCGGTTTGCTCGATGATGCGCCGGTAATCCGCAGCGAGGGCCGCAGTTTTCCGGTCGAGACGCGTTATCGCGGCCGTGATCCGTCCAAACGGATCGAGGACGAGGTGGTGGCTTGCGTCCAATACGCGCTCGCCCATGACGAGGGCTCGATTCTGGTATTTTTACCCGGACAAGGGGAAATCATCCGCACCGCCAACCGGTTGCAGGAGCTGATCAAAAATCCCGCCATTCTGGTTGCCCCGCTTTACGGCGCGATGGATGCGGCGGCGCAGGATCTGGCCGTGCGGCCCTGCCCTCACAACCGGCGCAAAATCGTGCTGGCGACCTCGATTGCCGAAACCTCGCTGACCATCGAGGATGTGCGGATTGTGATTGATTGCGGCCTGTCGCGCGTGCCGCGTTACGAGCCCGATATCGGCATGACGCGGTTGGAAACGGTGCGCGTGTCCCGCGCGGCGGCGGATCAGCGGCGGGGACGTGCAGGACGCACCGCGCCCGGCATTGCCTATCGCCTGTGGGAAGAAGCTGCCCAGGGCGCGCTCGAGCCGTTCCAGACTCCCGAAATCATGGCGGCCGATCTGTCATCGCTGGTGCTCGATTGCGCGGCATGGGGCGAGCATGATCCGCGCCGGCTGTCGATGCTCGACCCCCCGCCTTTACCGGCCCTGACCGAAGCCCGCTTATTGCTGACCGCGCTGGATGCGCTGACGGATGACGGACGGCTGACCGGCATAGGCGCAAAAATCAGGGCCCTGCCTTTGCCGCCACGGTTGGGCCGGATGATCATTTCGGCTCAGGAACAAGACAATGTTTCTATGGCTGTCGAGATCGCAGCCGTGTTAACCGAACGCGGTTTGGGCGGAGATGGTCTTGATGTGGCCCACCGGATCGAGCAGTTCCGGCGGGATCGCGGATCGCGGGCGCAGGATATGCGGCGACTGGGCGACCAGTGGATCAGGATGGTTGGCGGTCAGGTCTCGCGTGACAGGTCCC
>Ga0209598_10001000_pt1 | contig 22978 bp, 16 predicted proteins | sample M_140807_EF_Meta_FD_187317 | JGI IMG/M metagenome (GOLD analysis project Ga0209598, IMG submission 187317) | Freshwater microbial communities from Lake Montjoie, Canada to study carbon cycling - M_140807_EF_MetaG (SPAdes) (version 2) | ecosystem: Environmental > Aquatic > Freshwater > Lake...
CGCAAAGCCCACGCCCAGCCGCTCGAAGGCCTGCTCCAATCCGATGTTGGTCATCAGCGTGCCGACCGCACCAGCGACTGGTCCAAGCGCCGCCCGATCCCGGACCATGACATAGAGCAGCTCATCGCCGTTGTAGAGGCGACCTTGCGCATCGCACATCACCAGACGGTCGGCATCGCCATCCAGCGAGATGCCCAGATCGGCCTTATGCTCAAGGACCGCGCGCTGCAGGGCTTCGGGGTGGGTGGCACCGACCTGGTCGTTGATGTTCAGACCGTTGGGCGCATTGCCGATCTGGATGACTTCGGCGCCAAGCTCGTGAAAGACATGGGGCGCGGTGTGATAAGCCGCCCCATGTGCAGAGTCGACCACCAGCCTCATGCCGTGCAGGTCGAGGCTGGACGGGAACGAGCTCTTGCAGAACTCGACATAACGACCCGCGGCATCGTCGATTCGCCGGGCACGGCCGAGCAGCTCGGATCTCACACAGCCCATCGGCTCCTCGAGCGCGCGCTCGATGCGCTCCTCGATTTCGTCCGGCAGCTTGTTGCCGTCGCCCGAAAAAAACTTGATGCCGTTGTCGTCGTAAGGGTTGTGCGAGGCACTGATGACCACGCCGGCAGACAGGCGCAGCGCACGCGTGAGGTAAGCAACCCCCGGCGTGGGCAGCGGCCCGGAGAGCATGACATCGACACCCGCGGCCGACAGCCCGGCTTCGAGTGCCGCTTCGAGCAGATAACCCGAGATCCGAGTGTCCTTGCCGATCAGCACAGCAGGGCGCTGAGCGCCGCCCTGCGCCAGCACTCGGCCTGCGGCATAGCCCAGTCGCATGACGAATTCAGGTGTGATCGGAGCCTCACCCACGCGGCCACGAACGCCGTCGGTGCCGAAGTATTTGCGTGCCATCCGTTACTTCCTTTTCGTTGCTCAGGCCGCGCGTTCGATCGCGCTCCAGACAGTCAGTGCATCCCGAGTGGCGGCCACATCGTGCACCCTGACCACCCGTGCCCCTGCCCGTACCGCGGCCAGCATGGCAGCCAGACTGCCGGCCAAACGCGCATCGACGCTACGCCCGGTGAGTGCACCAATCATCGACTTGCGCGACACGCCAATCAGCACCGGCAAGCCCTGGTCTGACAGTTCATCGAGGTGGGCCAGCAGCGACAGGTTGTGATCGAGGGTTTTGCCAAAGCCAATGCCTGGATCAATGAGGATGCGGCTCGCATCAATCCCCGCACTCTGCAGCCGCTCGGTGCGCTGCGCGAGGATGTTTTTCACGTCCTGGATCACATGCTCGTAGACCGGCGCCTGCTGCATGGACTGAGGCTCGCCCTGCATGTGCATCACACAACACGCAACTGACGACGGCCGCACTGCATTGATTGCCTCGACGCTGGCGAAGCCTTCAACATCATTGATCATGTCGGCACCGAGGTCGATCACCGCGCGCATGACCTCGGGCTTGCGGGTGTCGACCGACAGCGGCACACCGCACTCTCGCAAAGCCTTCAGCACCGGCTGCAGGCGATCCAACTCCGCTTCGACGGGCACTACGGCCGCACCGGGGCGAGTGGACTCGGCGCCGAGGTCCAGGAGGTCAGCGCCCTCATCGATCATGCGGTGGGCGGCTGCGATGGCAGCGGACGGATCGAGCCACTGCCCGCCGTCCGAGAAGGAGTCGGGCGTGAGGTTGAGGATGCCCATAACCAACGGCCGCTCGAGCGATAACTCGAAGCGGCCGCATCGAAGGAACGTGGCGGGAAGACCCAATCGCTCAGGCCGACCCTGCGCCGTCAGTGGCGGCAGGTTCGGCTCGCCGAAAACTTACTGGGCAGCCGGTGCCGGCGGCGTGGACGCGACGACTTCCGGCGCGGGCGGCGACGAAGGGGGCTGAGAGCCGCCCGACTGGCCGTAATCCCGCGGCGGGCGCGGCTGACGACCACGGGTGATGTCTTCGATCTGCTCGGCATCGATGGTTTCCCATTCGAGCAGGGACTTGGTCATCAGTTCGATCTTGTCGCGGTTGTCTTCGATGATGCGGCGAGCGACGCCGTACTGCTCGTCGATGATGCGACGAATCTCGGAGTCGACCTTGCGCATGGTCTCTTCCGACATGTTGGTGGTCTTGGTGATCGAACGGCCGAGGAACACTTCGCCTTCGTTTTCCGCATAGACCATGGTGCCCAGCGCATCGCTCATGCCATAGCGGGTGACCATGTCGCGGGCGATCGAGGTGGCGCGCTCGAAGTCGTTGGATGCGCCGGTGGTCATCTGGTTCATGAAGACCTCCTCGGCAATCCGGCCACCGAAGAGCACCGCAATGGTGTTGAGCATGCGCTCGCGGTCCATGCTGTAGCGGTCCTGCTCAGGCAACTGCATGGTCACGCCCAGGGCGCGGCCGCGCGGAATGATGGTGACCTTGTGGACCGGATCGGTCTTGGGCAGCATCTTTGCGACGATGGCATGGCCCGACTCGTGGTAAGCGGTGTTGCGGCGCTCCTCTTCGGGCATGACCAGCGAGCGGCGCTCGGCACCCATGATGATCTTGTCCTTGGCGCGCTCGAAATCGCCCATCTCGACCAGACGACCGGTACGGCGGGCTGCGAACAAGGCAGCCTCGTTCACCAGGTTGGCGAGATCAGCACCCGAAAATCCAGGCGTGCCTCGCGCGATGACGTCGGCGCGGACATCAGGACCCACAGGCACCTTGCGCATGTGAACGCTCAGGATCTGCTCGCGACCCCGGATATCGGGCAGCGGCACCACCACCTGACGGTCGAAACGGCCGGGACGCAGCAGAGCAGGATCAAGCACATCCGGGCGGTTGGTCGCAGCAATCACGATGACGCCCTGGCCAGTCTCGAAACCGTCCATCTCGACCAGCAACTGGTTCAGGGTCTGCTCGCGCTCGTCATTGCCGCCGCCGAGACCCGCACCGCGCTGGCGACCCACCGCATCGATTTCATCGATGAACAGGATGCAGGGGGACTGCTTCTTGGCTTGCTCGAACATATCGCGGACACGGGCTGCGCCCACACCGACGAACATCTCGACGAAATCCGAGCCGGAAATAGAGAAGAACGGGACCTTGGCCTCACCGGCGATCGCACGGGCAAGCAGGGTCTTGCCGGTGCCCGGAGAACCGACCATCAGCACGCCGCGCGGAATGCGCCCGCCCAGCTTCTGGAACTTGGACGGATCGCGCAGGAACTCAACCAGCTCGCGGACCTCGTCTTTGGCTTCATCACAGCCAGCGACGTCAGCGAAGGTGACGGTGTTGTTGGACTCGTCAAGCATGCGCGCCCGGCTCTTGCCGAAAGAGAACGCACCGCCCCGGCCGCCGCCCTGCATCTGCCGCATGAAGAACACCCAGACACCGATCAGCAGCAGCATCGGGAACCAGGAGATGAAAATGCTCATCAGCACCGACTGCTCTTCTTCGGGCTTGGCGCTGACCTGAACCCCGTACTTCATGAGGTCGGAGATCATCCAGATGTCGCCTGATCCAGGCGAATAGATGGTCACCGGGCGCCCGTCCTTGGTCTTGGCGCGAAGCGAGCGGCCGTCGACGATGACGCTGTCGATGCGACCGGCTTTGGCCTCTTCCATGAATTGCGAATAGCTCAAATCGCCGCCACGCACCTGGCGCGTGTCGAACTGTTTGAAGACGGTGAAGAGCACCAGGGCGATCACCAGCCAGACCGCAGCCTTGGAGAACATGTTGTTCACTGAAGCACTCCTTCGATGCCCGGCAAATGCCAGGCCAACCTTTCGATTCTACGCTCATTCACGCCCGCAAAACCCTACCCGGCGGGATGTCAAGCCCCATTCGATGCCGATCCCGAGCCAACACCATGCTTGAGCGATCGCCCCAGCAGAAAGGTCTCGGCCGACTTGCCACGCGATGCCTTGGGCTTGCGCGGTGCCACCGTCACGAAGCTGCGCTTGAACGCCTCGACGATCTGGCTGTACCCACTGCCGTGAAAGCATTTGATCAGCAGCGCGCCTTCAGGCTTGAGATGACGGACCGCGAAGTCCAGTGCCAACTCGGCCAGATGCCCCATGCGGGCGGCATCCGCGGTGCCGACTCCGGACAGATTGGGGGCCATGTCCGAAACCACAAGGTCCAATCGAACACCTTCGCCAATCAGTGATTCGAACTCGCGCAGCACGGCGTCTTCACGGAAATCGCCCAGCAGGAAATCGACACCGGCCACCGGATCCATCGGCAGGATGTCGATGGCGACGATCCGCCCATCCACCTCGCCGCCCGGAGCGGCCATCTTTTCGCGCAGCAGTTGGGACCAACTGCCGGGCGCTGAGCCCAGATCGACCACATTCATGCCCCGACGGATGAGGCGATCCTGCTCGTCGATCTCGAGCAGCTTGAATGCCGCTCGCGAGCGATAGCCGCGCTGCTGGGCGAGCTTCACGTAGGGGTCGTTCAGATGCGAATGCATCCACGCCTTGCTGAATCGGTTCTTGGCCATCAGGAAATTATCGGCTAAACCGGACGGGGCGTGGACTACAATCGCCCGATGTCCGAACGCCCTATCCGAAGCACCGAAGCCCCCATGAACACCGCACGCCGTGGCCCATCGCCGCAATTGACCTCGGCCCAACGCGCCGAATTGCGGGGACGCGCGCATGGCCTGTCACCGGTGGTGATGATCGGTGATGCCGGACTGAGCGAATCGGTCGTGAGTGAAACCGACCGCGCACTGGACATCCACGGACTGATCAAGGTCAGGGTGCACGGCGACGACCGGGCCGCCCGCGAGGCCCTCGGCCAGGCGCTCAGCGAGCAGTTGGCCTGTGCGCTCGTGCAGACGATCGGCAAGCTTTTGGTGCTGTGGCGTGAGCCCTTACCGACCGATCCGGTTCGTGCACCGATTCGAAGGCGAGTTGCAACCGCACCCAAGAAGCTCGCCGCAGAAGGCAAACCTGCGCCGAAAAAGAAGGCCCGTCCAGGTGTACCCCGCGCCGAGACGCCCGCCAAACCAGCCCGCCGCAAGGCCCCGCCTCGACATGCCCGCACCATCGGCCCGGGCAGCCGCACCGCACGCGGTGCGCTGAACCCGGCCATCAAACCCGTGATGCGTGCGTCGATCGGCCGGGACAGCGCAGCGGATCACGACGATGATGGCGTGCTGCGTGCGGGCCGCGCGAGCGCACCACCTGCCCGGTCGCGTCCGTCGCCGGCCCGCTCCGCGAATGCCGGTGCCGCACCCAAGCGCCCCAGTACAGCCGGGAAGTCCACGCGAAGCGGGATCGGCAGCGGTACGAAAAAACCGCGCTCAACAGCCACGTCAGGAAAACCCGCACCCCGCAAGAGTGCTGCGCCAGCCAAGACCAGCGCGGCTCGCAAGCCGGCTTCAGGTCAAGCGCGTACCCCGCAGGGCGGCTCGGGCGCTACACGTAGCGAACGTCCAGCACCTCGTAGCCGCGCAGGCCGGCGGGTGCCTTGACCTCAACGGTGTCGCCGGCGAACTTGCCGATCAGCGCCCGTGCAATCGGGCTCGACACCGAGATCTTCGATTCCTTGATATCGGCCTCGTCGTCGCCGACGATCTGATAGGTCACTTTCTCGCCTGACTCGAGGTCTTCGAGATCGACGGTTGCGCCGAACACGATCCGGCCGTCGGTGTCGAGCGAGGACGGATCGATGACCTGTGCAGACGACAGCTTGCCCTCGAGTTCGGCAATACGGCCTTCGATGAAGCCCTGCTTTTCCTTGGCTGCATCGTATTCGGCATTCTCGGAGAGATCACCCTGCGCGCGGGCTTCAGCGATCGCAACAATCACCGCAGGACGCTCGACATGCTTGAGCCGGTGCAGCTCGTCCTTGAGCAATTGAGCGCCGCGAACGGTCAGGGGAATGGTGCTCATGCAGATTTTCCTTCAAGCGAGCGGTGCAATGCCTGCACCGAATAGACCTCGAGCCCGCGGACATGGCGCATGCCCTGGACGGCGGCGAGTGCGCCCGCGATGGTCGTGTAGTAGGTGATGCGTTGCGCCAGCGCAGTGGTGCGCAGCGCGCGGGAATCGGCGATGGCGCTGCGCTTTTCCTCGACACTGTTGATCACCAGCGAGATGTCGCCGTTTTTCATCATGTCGACGACGTTGGGGCGGCCTTCCTGGATCTTGTGGACCGACTTGACCGGCAGGCCCGCGGCCGCAATGGCAAGCGCAGTGCCGCGGGTCGCGATCAGGGTGAAGCCCATTTCATGCAAGCCCTGCGCGCACTCGACCGCGCGGGATTTGTCACTGCCCTTGACCGAGATGAAGGCGCCGCCCTCGGTGGGCAACTTGACGCCCGCGCCGAGTTGCGACTTGACGAAGGCTTCAGCGAAGGTGTGGCCCACGCCCATCACCTCGCCGGTCGACTTCATTTCGGGACCGAGAATGGTGTCGACACCCGGGAATTTCACGAAGGGAAAGACGGCTTCCTTGACCGAGAAGTAATCGGGTACGACCTCGCGGGTCACGCCCTGCTCGGCCAGAGTGATGCCGACCATGGTCACTGCAGCCACCTTGGCCAACTGGATGCCGGTCGCCTTCGACACGAAGGGGACGGTGCGCGAGGCACGCGGATTAACCTCAAGCACAAAGACGGTCGACTCGCCGCTGGCATTTTCCTGGATCGCGAACTGAACATTCATCAGCCCGACCACCTTGAGTGCGCGGGCCATGAGTTCGGTCTGTCGCTTGAGCTCAACCACCAGATCGGCCGACAGCGAGTACGGCGGCAGGGAACAGGCCGAGTCACCCGAATGCACGCCGGCCTGCTCGATGTGCTCCATCACGCCACCGATCAGCACGCGTTCGCCATCGGCGATGCAATCGACATCGACCTCGATCGCATCGTTCAGGAATCGATCGAGCAGCACCGGGCTGTCGTTGGACACCTTGACTGCCTCGCGCATGTAGCGCTCGAGATCGCGTTGTTCATGGACGATTTCCATCGCCCGGCCCCCGAGGACGTAACTGGGCCGCACCACCATCGGGTAGCCGATCTCCTGGGCCAGCGCCAGTGCCTCGGCTTCGGTGCGCGCGGTGCGATTCGGCGGCTGATGCAAGTTGAGCTTGACCAGCAGTTTCTGGAAACGCTCGCGGTCTTCGGCGATGTCGATCGACTCCGGACTGGTTCCGATGATCGGCACACCCGCAGCCTCCAGGGGCTTGGCGAGTTTGAGCGGCGTCTGGCCGCCGTACTGAACGATCACGCCGACCGGCTTTTCGATCTCGACGATCTCAAGCACGTCTTCCAGGGTAAGCGGCTCGAAATACAGGCGATCGGAGGTATCGAAGTCGGTGGAAACCGTCTCGGGGTTGCAGTTGACCATGATGGTCTCGAAACCGCGCTCGCGCAGCGCAAAGGCGGCATGCACACAGCAATAGTCGAATTCGATGCCCTGCCCGATCCGGTTGGGACCACCGCCCAGCACCATGATCTTTTTCCGATCGGTGGGTTGGGCTTCGCACTCGTCCTCGTAGGTGGAATAGAGGTAGGCAGTCGAGGTGGCGAATTCGGCGGCGCAGGTATCGACCCGCTTGAAGACCGGCCGCACGCCCAGGTTCCAGCGCAGCTTGCGCACCTCGGCCTCGGTGCTGTCGATCAGGTAGGCCAGACGGCGATCGGAAAAACCTTTTTTCTTGAGAAAGCGCAGGGTCTCGCGATCGAGGTCGCCCAGGGTCTGCTTTTCGACTTCAAGCTCGAGCCTGACGATCTCCTCGATCTGCGCCAGAAACCAGGGATCGATGTGAGTGAGTTCGTGCACTTCGTCCAGGGTGAACCCTTGCGCAAAGGCATCGCCCACATACCAGATCCGCTCCGGGCCCGGCTCGCCCAGCTCTTCTTCGATGGTCTCGCGGTCGGTGGTCTTCTGGTTCAGTCCATCCACGCCGACTTCCAATCCGCGCAGCGCCTTCTGGAAGCTTTCCTGGAAGGTGCGGCCGATCGCCATCACTTCGCCCACCGACTTCATCTGGGTGGTCAGGTGGCTGTCGGCCTGCGGGAATTTCTCGAAGGCAAAGCGCGGCACCTTGGTCACTACATAGTCGATGGTCGGCTCGAACGAGGCCGGCGTGGCACCGCCGGTGATTTCGTTGCGCAGTTCATCGAGGGTGTAGCCGACCGCGAGCTTGGCGGCCACCTTGGCGATCGGAAAACCTGTTGCCTTGGAGGCCAGCGCAGATGAGCGTGACACACGCGGGTTCATCTCGATCACGATCATGCGGCCGGTTTTGGGGTCGACCGCAAACTGGACATTCGAGCCGCCGGTATCAACGCCGATCTCGCGCAGGATCGCGATCGAGGCGTTGCGCATCAGCTGGTATTCCTTGTCGGTCAGCGTCTGGGCTGGCGCCACCGTGATCGAGTCGCCGGTGTGGATGCCCATCGGATCGAGGTTTTCGATCGAGCAGACGATGATGCAGTTGTCGCGCGAGTCGCGCACCACCTCCATCTCGAATTCTTTCCAGCCGATCAGCGATTCCTCGATCAGGAGTTCGCTCGTGGGCGAGGCCTCCAGGCCGCGCTTGCAGATGGTCTCGAATTCTTCAGCGTTGTAGGCGATACCACCACCGGTGCCGCCGAGCGTGAAGCTGGGTCGGATGATCGACGGAAAGCCCAGCAGTTTTTGCACTGCCCAGGCTTCTTCAAGTGAATGCGCGATGCCTGAGCGGGCCGAGCCCAGGCCGATGCGGGTCATCGCCTCCTTGAACTTCTGCCGGTCTTCTGCTTTGTCGATGGCCTCGGGCGACGCACCGATCAGTTCGCAGCCGTACTTTTCAAGCACACCGTGACGGTGCAGATCGAGCGCGCAGTTCAGCGCGGTCTGGCCGCCCATCGTCGGCAACACCGCATCGGGGCGCTCTTTGTCGATGATCCGCTCGACAACCTGCCAGGTGATCGGCTCGATGTAGGTGACATCGGCGGTCTCCGGGTCGGTCATGATCGTGGCCGGATTGCTGTTGACCAGGATGACCCGGAAGCCTTCCTGGCGCAGCGCCTTGCAGGCCTGGGCACCGGAGTAATCGAATTCGCAGGCCTGACCGATGACGATCGGGCCGGCGCCGATGATGAGAATGCTCTTGAGGTCTGTACGCTTGGGCATGTCAGGCAGCCTTCGACATCAGGCCGACGAAACGGTCGAAGAGGTAGGCAATGTCGTGCGGCCCGGGGCTCGCCTCGGGATGGCCCTGGAAGCAGAAGGCGGGCCGGTCGGTTCGGGCAAGGCCCTGGATGGACTGATCGAACAAGGACACGTGAGTGACCTTCAGGTGAGCGGGCAGGCTGTCGGGGTCGACCGCGAAGCCGTGATTCTGGCTGGTGATCAGGACCTGACCGGTCTCGAGATCCTTGACCGGATGGTTGGCACCGTGATGGCCGAATTTCATCTTGAGCGTGCGAGCGCCCGAGGCCAGCCCCATGATCTGATGACCCAGGCAGATGCCGAAGGTGGGCACACCGGACTCGATAAGGTCACGGGCTGCGGCAATCGCGTAGTCGCAGGGCTCGGGGTCGCCCGGGCCATTGGACAGGAACACGCCATCGGGCTTCATCGCCTTGACCTCGGCGGCCGAGGTCTGCGCCGGCACCACGGTGAGTTCGCAGCCCCGATCGGCGAGCATGCGCAGGATGTTGCGCTTGACGCCGAAATCGAACGCGACAACCCGAAAGCGCCGGGGCGCGGCCGCGGCGGCATGCTGGACATGCCCACCCACCAGACGCCAGGTGCCTTCATGCCAGGCATAGGGTGTCTCGACACTCACCACTTTGGCCAGATCCATGCCAGCCAATCCGGCAAATCCTCGGGCGGCCATCAGGGCGGCGGCTTCATCGAGTGGCTGCCCGTATTGAGATCCGGCCAGCAGGCAACCCGACTGCGCGCCTTGTTCGCGCAGGACGCGGGTCAGGCGGCGGGTATCGATGCCGGCGATGCCCTGAACCCCGCTGTCGATGAGGTAATCCGACAGCGTGCGGGTGCTGCGAAAGTTCGAGGCGCGCAGCGGAAGGTCCTTGATGATCAGACCCGCAGCATGAATGCGCGAGGCCTCTTCATCTTCTGGGTTCACGCCGTAGTTGCCGATGTGCGGGTAGGTCAGGGTGACGATCTGACGGCAATAGCTCGGATCAGTGAGGATTTCCTGATAACCGGTGATGGCAGTGTTGAAGACCACTTCACCGATGGTCTGACCGGGTGCGCCAATCGAATGGCCGCGAAATACCGTGCCATCAGCGAGAACGAGGATGGCGGGTGGAAGTAAGGGCAGCAAGCAGGACTCCTGGGTCGGGCGATCCGCCGACAGGTCGTGGTCGCACTCAGCCCGCCGCTGCAGGATGCGACGACGAGCCGGTCAGACGACGGCTGACTGCTTCGGGCGCGGACAAAACCCACGCACCCGTTTTCATGCAGTGCAGCAAAGGCGGGTAAACCTTTGAATTTTAACACAGCCGCGATCAGTGCGGCGGCTGGGTCCAGTGTCGAATCGACTCGGGCTGTGCAGCCGACTCCGCGGCGAGCGATGCCGGCTCATTGGGGATCGACGCGCCAGGCGTTGGCATCAGGCCTGAAGCGGGCTCCAGCAATTGGGTGGAGAGGTCGGTCGAGAGTTCCTGGCTGGAGGCGAATCGGACCTGGACGTCGGGATAGCCCAAGGGCCGCACCAGCATGTGCAGGGTGGAATACGCGGACTGCTCGACCTGGGCTCGGTAGCGCTCGGCCAGGCCCTGGGCCTGGGCCATGGCATGCGCCCGGGCGGCTGCGATCAGGCGGTTCTTGTCTTCTTCGGAGAAGCGGCCGTCGAAGAAGCCCTGGACCAGATCGGGCAGCAGCCAGGGCAGCAGCCTGGCGCGCTGCTCATCGTAGAAGGCCAGGTCCTTGACCGAGACATCGACCCGGCAAGGCGGCATGTGAACCACCGCGGTCGGTGCCGGCTGGGGTGCGCCGGCGCGCTCGCCGACATCGGCCAGCGCTTGGACCGCTTCGATGCGAAACAGTTCGCTGCGCAGGTCGTAGCGGAAATCCATCTCGAATTCGAAGACCATCGCAAGCTTCTTGCGGGTAAAGGCCCAGGACAGGTACTTGCGGCCAAAGTCACCGAAGGTATGGTCACTGTGGGTGATCAGGTCCTTGCTGACCGCCTTGAAGACCGACAGTTCGCCGATGGCGCGCAGTTCGTCGATGGAGCCCCGGATCACCAGTTCGCGCGGGGCGGGTGGTGGTGGCGGGCGCCGAAATGCGCGCAGCAGCCAACCGCCGCCAAAGCCGATCAGCATGAAGGCCAGCAATCCGAGAGCGTGCGAGAGTTCCATGGAGAGGTTCCGGATCAGGCGAGCAGGAAGATCCAGATGATGACCGCAACCGATGCCATCCAGACCAGCGATCTCAATGCAGCGAGATTGCCGACATAGGTACCCACATAGACCAGGCGCAGCGCAAGCCAGATGCAGGCCAGCAGGTCCAGGCGATCTTGTGGCGCTTGCAGCTGGTGCGCAACGATGACCGAAGCCGCAAAAAAGGGCAGCGCTTCGTAGGTGTTGTTCATCGCAGCCACGGCACGGGCCCGGTAGCCGTCGAGTCGGCCCTCCCATTCGCGCGGAGAGGCATTGTCGTAATCGCGCCGGCCCGCCTTGGCAATGCCGGCACAGATCACCGGCAGGAAGAAGGCCGCGATCAGGATCCAGTAGGCCAGGGTCAGTTTCATGGGTGTCCTTTGAGGTGTGGGTCAGTCGACGCGGCGACGATCACGCATCGCCTGCGCCACGGTGGCGGCATCGACATACTCCAGCTCGCCGCCGACCGGCACACCGCGAGCCAGTCGGGAGACCCTCAGCCCGCGGGCGCGCAGCATCTCGCCGATGTAGTGGGCGGTGGCCTCGCCTTCCTGGGTGAAATTGGTGGCGAGAATGACCTCGCTGACCAGGCCATCGGTGGCGCGTTCGAGCAGTCGATCGAAATGAATCTCGCCGGGCCCGATGCCATCCAGTGGCGACAGCCGGCCCATCAGCACGAAATACAGGCCCTCAAAGCTCAGGGTCTGCTCGACGGTGAACTGATCGGCCGGTGTCTCGACCACGCACAGCAAGGCCGGATCACGGCGACTGGACGCGCAGGTTTCGCACAATTCGGACTCGGTGAAGGTGTTGCAGCGCGTGCAGTGCCGCACCCGGGCGGTCGCGTCGATCAGGGCCGACGCGATCGACTCGGCCGCGTCGCGGTCGTGCTGCAGCAGATGATAGGCATAGCGCTGCGCAGTGCGGGGGCCGACACCCGGCAGACGCTTGAGCGCAGCCACCAGGGCGTCGAGTGCAACGGGCGCGCCCATGGTGCGCGCAATCAGAAGGGCATCTTGAAGCCGGGCGGCAGCGGCAGGCCGGAGGTTACCGAGGCCATCCGCTCAGACGAGGTCTGCTCGGCGCGGCGCAGTGCATCGTTGACCGCTGCGGCGACCAGATCCTCGAGCATGTCCTTGTCGTCGGCGAGCAGGCTCGGGTCGATGCTGATGCGCTTGACGTCGTTGCGGCAGGTCATGACGACCTTGACCAGGCCGGCGCCCGACTGGCCTTCGACTTCGACGCCGGCGAGCTGATCCTGCGCCTTCTTGAGGTTGTCCTGCATCTGCTGGGCCTGCTTCATCAGCCCGGCAAGCTGGTTTTTCATCATGGTGTTTCTCCGGTGGGTCCGATCGGCTGGATCGAGTCGGGCACGATCGTACCGTCGAATCCGCTGATCAGTGTCTGCACGAACTCATCGCCTTCGATTCGGGCACGGGCATGCGCCTGAACCTGTTCCTGTTCCCGGGTGCGCACGGCGGCGGCGGTCGTGCCGCGCACCACGCCCACTTCGACCTTGATCGCAACCGGGCGGCCCAGATGGCTGGTCAGCACGTCGCGTACCTTGGCCACCAGCCCGGGCTCGGCCAGTGGCTTGACCGGAACCCGAATCGTGAACGCATCAGCATCCCAGGCGAGGAGCTCGCTTTGGGTCATGAACTGCCCGACCAGGCCGGCTCGACCGAGCCGGGCATTCACCGCGGCCGCCAGCGCAGGCCAGTTGCCATCGAAGGACTGTGTGTCCTGCGGGGTGGGTGCGCGCGGGGTGGGTGCTTGCGATGCCACTGGTTCAGGCGGGCGGGCCGGGGGTGTGGGACGAACCGGTACGGCAGCACGCGCAGCAGGGGTCGGCGAGGGCCCGGGCGATGGCGTCGTATCAGCCCTGAAGGCAAGCAGCCTGAGCAAGGTCATGGTGAAGCCGGCATGCGGATCAGGGGCCAGCGGCAGATCGCGGCTGCCGTAAATCGCAATCTGATACCAGGCCTGCAGGTCCTCGGGTGAGATGCGCGCGGCACGCTCGGCCAGCGCCTCGCCGCCCGGATCTTCATCACCGGGCCATGCGCCGACCTGCGCCAGCGCCAGGCGCTGCACCAGGGCTGCGAAATCAAGCAGGGTGCGTTCGAAGGGCGCGTTACCGGCGAGCATGTCGTCGGCAATCGCCACCAGCGCTCGACCGTCACCGGCTTCGAGGGCATCGAAGATGCGGTCGAGGTCGCGGCGGTCGACCACACCGAGCATCTCGCGCACGCCGGCTTCTTCGACGCGACCGCCGCCGTGGGCAATCGCCTGATCGAGCAGGGACAGGGCATCGCGCATGCTGCCGGCAGCCGCGCGGCCAATCAGGTTGAGGGCCTGCGGCTCGCAGGGCACCTGCTCGGATTCAAGCACACCCGCGAGGTGACGGGCGATCAGGGGCGGCGGCAGATTCTTGAGGTTGAACTGCAGGCAGCGGGACAACACCGTCACCGGAACCTTGCGCGGGTCTGTGGTGGCCAGGATGAAGACCACATGCGAGGGCGGCTCTTCGAGGGTCTTGAGCATCGCATTGAAGGCATGCCCGCTGAGCATGTGCACTTCGTCGATCATGTAGACCTTGTAGCGACCGGCCACCGGTGCATACACGACCTGCTCGAGCAGCTGGGCCATGTCTTCGACGCCGCGATTCGAGGCGGCGTCCATCTCGACGTAATCGGCGAATCGCCCCTGCTCGATCGAGACGCAGGCACTGCACACCCCGCATGGCCGGGCACTGACGCCGACTTCGCAGTTCAGCGCGCGCGCCAGGATGCGCGAGACAGTGGTCTTGCCCACCCCGCGAGTGCCGGTGAACAGATAGGCATGATGCAGTCGGCCGGTGTCCAGCGCGTGAGTCAGCGCTCGGACCACATGCTCCTGGCCGACCAGCGACTCGAAGGCTCGCGGGCGCCACTTACGGGCAAGGACCTGATGGGACATCTGGGACGCAGGCTGCGGGCTCGATGGGCCCGCTGATCATGCCGGCGATGGCGTGACACGGCGGGGCGTGACGGGCGGGGGTGGACGAGCCCGACCCTCGGCACTTCCGGAGAGCGGCGTTGGCTGCTTCCTTCCGGACCTGACCAGGTGGACCACGCCGAAATGCGAGGAGGCCCGTCCATCCCGATTGTATCAGCCGGGGCGCCGCCCCTCCTGATCGGGTTCGCCTGCGATCGACGGGTCCAAGCCCGGCCGCGGATGGATCGCGTCTGTCAGGTCGATGTCGAACTCGACGCGGCGCAGGCTGGCATCGACCAGGACAGTGCGAATCGGCCCGGGTGCATCAAAGGGCCTGGGCAGCATCTGCTCGACCAGGGCGCGATAGCCGGCCAGCTGCTCGCGGTATTCATCGCGGCGCTGCACACCGACCGACCATTTGTAGTCGATGATCCAGAGCGCGTCGCCCACACGGGCAATGCGGTCGAGGCGACGTGCGACGCCCAGTGCATCAAGAATTTCGTACTCGGCAACCGCCGGGGCGGCGTCGTCAAATGCCGGCGCCAGTTCGGCCAGTCCGAGCACCGAGCGCGCCTGAGCGAGCGCCTGCTCACGCTGGGAGTCGCTCAGATCGAAAGCGGTCAGTGCCTCAAGGACCTGCGCCTCATCCAGCCCGGGAGGCGAGCCGGACTGCACCAGTTCAAGAGCCCGATGCAGGGCATGGCCCAGCTCGGTGGCCACCCGCTCGCCTTCTGACAGCGCTGGCGCGCGCTCGATCACGGCGCCCACGCCCAGTCGAGGCCAATCGGGCAGATGCAGCGTAAAGCCCTGGGCGTGCGGCTGCTCGGCGGGGACCATGCCACCTGACGGCGGTGCATCCCACATCGGCGGTGCTTCGACGCCGTGCAGGATTTCGTACCAGGAGTCTGGAAGTGCATAGCGCGATGCCGTGCCGCTGACGATCACCCCATGGCGCGCACGGGTGATCGCGACATACAGCAGGTTCATCTGTTCGCGATCGCGCAGCTCGGCATCACGCTCAAAACTCGACTGCCGAGACAGGCCTCTGAACGCCGATCCGAGCGAGAACGACACATGCTGCGGTCGCAATGCATCAGGAGACCAGTCGACGAACAACTGGCGACCCTGCGGGCGAAGCGCATGGTGGGCATCGGCGAGCACGACCAGCCTGGCCTCCAGCCCCTTGGAGCCGTGGATCGTCATCAGGCGGATGGCATCCACTGACTCGGTGCGCCCCTCAGCCGGACCGTCGCGGTCCTCGAGCGCGTCGTAGTCGCGCAGCTTGCCGAGGAATTTCGCCAGGCTCGGAAACCGGCCGGCATCGACATCGAGCGCGAGCCCAAGCATTGCGCACAGATTGGCCAGCACGGTGTGCCGCCGGGCGGCATCGACCGCGGCCGGATAGGCTGCGAATGCATCGGCTCGAGCCAGCACCGCATCCAGCAGATCATGGACCGGGCGCTGTGCCGCCAGACCGATCCATCCCTGCAACTGTGCGACCACCTGCACAAGGTCGAAGGGCGCAGCCGGATCGACTTCAGGCCCGGCCATGTCCGACCAGGCCTTGAGTCGAACCCACCAGTCTCGATGCGATGCCGATTCGGTGGCGGCTTTCGCGGCGATCCAGTCGATCTGGTCGGTGTTCAGCCCGATCAGAGGCGAGGCCAGTACCTGCGCCAGCGAGAGGTCGTCATCCGGTCGGCGAACGAAGCGCAGCAGCGCACAGAGGTCTTCGGCCTCGAGGCTGCCGAGCAGGCCGCCCGGCCGATCGGACACCACCGGCATCCCCGCTTCGCGCAGTGCGCGTTCATAGTCCGGAAAGCCGGTGCGCGAATGGGCCAGCACGAAGATCTCGCCGAAGGGGCAAGGCTGGCCCTGCCGGGCCAGTTCGGCTCGCGCCAGCTCGATTGCGCGGGCAATCTCGCGCCCTTCTTGCAGACGCAGCGTCGAGTCGTCGGGCGGCGTGGCATTGAGCCAATCGTCTTCCGATGCCGGCGCCGGCTCGGGCAACGAGGTCGCGGCCGCAGTCAACGGCAGCTTCCAGAACAGACCCTGGCCGGCATCGGCCAGCGTGGCCTGGGTCCGGTAATGCGGCATCGCAGCGGGCAGGCAGCGGTTGAGCACCTCGACGATCGCAGCCGCATTGCGCCGGGTGGTGTCGGTGCTGGCCTGGCGGGCATCAAAGCCATCGCGCAGCAAGGCACGCGCCGATTCGAAGACCCGGGCTTCGGCGCGCCGAAACCGGTAGATCGACTGCTTCGGATCACCGACCACGAACAGCGAGGGCCGATCGCCTGCACCAGCGTAGGACTGCAGCCAATCCGACAGCACGCGCCATTGCAGGCTGCTGGTGTCCTGGAACTCATCGAACAGCAGATGGCGATAGCGTCGATCGAGGCGGCATTGCAGGTAGGCCGCCATGCCGGGATCGCGCAACAGGCGATACGCGATGGATTCAAGGTCGGCGAAATCAATCAGGCCCTGGGCGCGTTTAAGGTCGCGCAGCACGGCCATGAGGTCGGCGCCACAGCGCATCAGGCGCGCATTCAGATCCAGGCCGTGCCACTCGTCGAGATAAGCGCGCGCGGCCACGATGCGTGCAGCCAGCGACGCCCAGCGCGCCAGCGCAGCGTCTTCGCCGCCATCCTGTGCAAGCCGAGACTTGAGCGCCTTGGTGGGCGACAGGGCAGCGGGGGCCCCCTGCTTCGTGAGGACGATCTGTGCAAGCTGCTCGACCCAGTCCTGCGCCTCACTCAGATCGGCCGGCGGCGATGCGGCCAGCAAAGCGGCCGACTCGGACTTCGCGGTCCATTTGCTGCCGTTGTGCGGCAGCCACCGCGCCAGGCAGGCCACATCCTCGCGCATCTGCGGATCAAGGCAGACCTGCCAGGCAAGCGCCTGGGGTGAATCGATTGCGACCTGTGGCGCGGCCCCGCACACCGCCACTGCCCATTGCGAGGCGCTGTCGCACCAGAGCGCACGATAGGCCAGCGCGGCACGGTCGGCCGCCTGCGCCAGCGCTGCGCCGGGTGCATCCGGATCGACGCCCAAAGCCACCGCCCAGTCGGTTCGCTGCTCCAGCATCGACTGCAGGCACACGCGGGTCTCATGCAAACCGATCGCTGCGACCACGGCTTCAAAATCGGCCCGAAGTGCGGCGCGGGCCGGCGTGTCGATTGAATCCAGCCAGGCATACCAGCCCTGGCGGATCAGCGAGGCGCCTTCATCGGTCAGCGTGGAGCCAGCACCGAGCTCATCAGTCAGCGGCGCAAGGCGCGCCAGCAGGCCGAACCAGCTGTGAAAGGTGGTGATGTCCGCGCCGCGCGGATGGCTCAGGAGGTCTTCATACAGACCGCGGGCCCGATGCATCCGGTCGGCCGCCTCGGCTTCGTTCAAGCCATACCAGTCCTTGAGCGTTCCGAGCAGCGCTGGGTCATCGAGGGTGGCCAGGTCACGCAAGGAAGAGACCAGACGCTCGCGCATTTCATGTGCAGCCAGACGGGTGAAGGTGACCGCCAGGATCTGATCCGGCTCGGCGCCATCGAGCAAGGCCCTGACAATGCGCCCGACCAGCAAGGTCGTTTTGCCGCTGCCTGCGCAGGCCTCGACCAGCACGCTCACCGAAGGGTCGATGGCAGCCCGGCGAAAGGCTTGTGAGTCAACTGACCGCGCATCGACCTCGAAGCGCTCGCCGTTCATGCCCAGTGCGCCTTTCGACACAGCCCGCGACTGGCGCAAAAATCGCAATCAGTGCCCGAGGCGACCAGCGGCGCGCCCTCATCGATGCGAGCCAGCGTGTGGGGCAACTGCGTCTGCCACCACGACAGGGTTTCTTCGATCGACTCCGAGCTCATGTGAAAAGCCAGCTGCCCGCGCTTCAGACTGAGATAGCCGGCCTGGACGACCTGCGCACCATCGACAGCCTGTGCAAACCAGGCATACATCGCCAGCTGCGCATCGCGTCTGGGTTGAGCAGCTCGCTCCTTCAGGCGGGTAGCCGAGCCGAGCTTGTAGTCGATCACCCGAAGCCCGGCCTTGCCTTGATCGATGCGGTCGATGCGGCCTTCGATTCGAACCGTCCGATCGGTCTGCGCCCGCTGCCAGTGAAGCTCGATCCGATCGGTGCGCTCGCCGGCCTGCCATCGCCATCCCTGTTCCGCCTGGCTGATCGCCCAGTCGAGGTATTCGGGCAGGGTGGCGCGCCATTCGGCCAGCTGATCGACTGCGCTGGCGCTGCCCTCGTTGACCTCGACCGCCGCCCGATCGGTGATGGCCACGAGGCGTTCGAGCAACTGCGTCCGTGCCTGCGCTGTAAGCGGCTGATCGTCTTGGGCCAGCCCGGCGTGAAAGCGCTCAAGGATGAGGTGAACGAGCGTGCCCCGCTCGCGGATGCCGGGCGCATCGACCGCCTCGCGCCGCTCCCGCAGCCGCCAGCCGGCCTGCGCGCCGAACCGGAACGGGCAGGCGACCAGGTGTTCGATGCTGCCCACCGACAGTCGCGACGGGACACCGGCCGACAGGGTGATCGGCATCGGGCGGGCCGGCTGAGCAGGGATGGTTCGTGCGACACCGGGACGGTCGTAGCGGGTGTTCATCGGGGAGGCATGACGGATCGATTCGAGCCGCTCAATCAGGGGGCTGGGCCGTGCACCCGCCTCGGGCTCGGTTCGACAGCTGATCGCCGATTCACCCGCCATCGCGAGCAGCAGGATCAGATCGCGTTGCTGCCTGAGGGCATGCCCGGCCAGCGTCGGCAGCCCCAGCCACTCGCGCATCGGATCATTAACCAGCGGCAGGGGCGCAGGCGCTGCCGGCAGCGCGCCTTGCGCGGCCCCAAGCACCAGCAGCGCATCGAAGGAGCGCCCGACTGCATCGGCAGCGGTGAGCATCATGACCGGACTGTCGATGGCGCCGCGATAGCGCTGTCGCTCGAAGACCAGGCTGCACAGCGCCCGGAACTCCGAGAAGCCGAGATCCTGCCGGTGGGCGATTGCGCTGGCTTCGCGGCGCAAGGCCGCCAGCACCGCCAGCACCTGGCGGCCGGCCTCGTCGGCTCCGAGCGCCGAGAGCGCCCCGCACCAGCCCAGCATGCGATCGAGGCAATCCAGGTGCTGCGCAAGCGATTTCGCCGCGCGCTGCTGCGCGCCTGCCTCGATGAGCGTCTGCACGCCCTGCGGCGCAGGCTGCTCGGCGGTTCCGAGCAGGCCTCGCCAGCCGCGCAGGTAGCCGTCGACACTGGCGCGCTGCTCGATCCATTGCCACAGCTCGCGAGCCTGGCCAGGCCGCACAAACGGCGAATCGAGCCAGCCCAGCAGGTCGTCGTAATAGCCCTGCCCCGACACCGCATCGAGCCAGCCCATGACTGCACTGGCCGCGACGGTTGTCGACAGCAGCCAGCCTTCGCGATCGTCGATCAGCACCAAGGCCCGCTCGAGCAGCGCCCTCACCCGGCGAGCCAGCCAGCGGTCGAGCGCGATGATCGCAAGCTTGGGATCCGGTTCGCCCGACGCCCTGGCCGCGCTGATTCGCCCAAGCAGCCATTCGACCGCCAGATGCGCCTCGCGCTCACGATCGGATGCATGCAGCACGACCGGCGACGGCCCGCGTGGATCGTCCTGCCACACGCTCTTGCGCTCTGGCAGAGGCTGGCGGGGCAGATCGAAGGCTTCTGGCCAGGCAGCCTGCAGCAGCGGAGATTGCTGCCCGATGGCGGGCCAGTCGGGCGTGAGCCAGACCCGATCTGCGGGCGGGACCTGCTCGCGCAGGCGCGCCCTGAGCGCGGCTTCGAGCGGCGTGTCGGGATGCCAGGACAGCCAGGCCACGCGCGTGCCGGTGCGGGCCCAGGCCAGCCCCATGCGATCGATCCGATCCAGGTCGATGCGGGCCGCCTCGGTGACCGATGACCCGAGCACCTCGGCCAGATCGACCAGCACGGTGAGCTCCTGCGCCAGATGCTCGAGCGGCAACGGGGAACCGAAGGCCTGCGTCGCCCGGGCCAGCCAGTCCGGATCGCGCAGGCCACTGAGCTCGCCCGACAGGGTGACCGCATCGAGCACCTGCATCAGACCCGCCGCCATCGCCAGGCGCTCGGTCGGCGAGCGTCGCTCGGAGCCTTTGGGCATCACCGAATCGACTGCAGCGAGCACCTGCAGCAGGCGGGCCAGCGGGTCGGGGCGCCGCACCGGCGCGACGGCGTCGAGCCAGGCATCGAGCGGGCGAATCGGCGGCGCAGCAAAAGGCCGGCCATTGAGACCCCAGTGTCGATAGAGGGCGCGCTGCAAGGGGGCCACCAACTGTCCGGCCGGCACGATGATGGCCAGCGGCCTGCGCTGGGCGGTTGTCGCGTCCAGGGCAAGCCCCTGCGAGAGCGCGGCGGCCACTGCTGCCCAAAAGGCCTCGGCACCCGCGGCGGCGGGACGCACTCCCACAACACAATCCATCGGAACCGGACCCGGATGCGTCGCACTGTTCATGGGCATTTCACGATGAGGCTTCATTCGGGGACGAGCGGTCGGTGTGGTAAGTTAGCCGATCTTCAAAGGGTTTCCCATGGACATCACACACACTTCCGACGCCAACTTCGATGCTGACGTGCTCAAGGCCGACACGCCGGTGCTGGTTGATTACTGGGCCGAATGGTGCGGCCCCTGCAAGATGATTGCACCGCTGCTCGACGAGGTCGCACGTGACTATGACGGCAAGGTCCGTGTGGTCAAGGTCAATGTCGACGACAACCCGGGCGCAGCCCAGCGCTTCGGCATTCGCGGCATCCCGACCCTCAAGCTGTTCCGCAATGGCTCGGAAGTGGCCACGCAGGTCGGCGCAGTCTCGAAATCGCAACTCGCGTCCTTTCTGGACAGCCACCTCTGATTCGTCGTACCCTTCGGTAAAACGCACAGTCGTTTCCGTCCGCCGCGGCATGTTTCGGTCCTGCCGAATCATCTTCAGCCGCGACGGTTCCGGGGTCAGCCCCGGCCCCCCCAGATCGTTTTCCCGTGTCTGCCCGGTTTTCGGCGTGGGCACGCGCAGCCGGCAAGCTCGTTCAGTCCACTGATCGAACGCGCCAAAGCGCCGCTCCCCTGCGGGACACCGACCTGTCGCTAGCTGTACACCCCTGACGATGCACCTGTCCGAACTCAAAGCCCTTCATGTTTCGGCACTGATCGAGATGGCCGCCGGCCTCGAGATCGAGAACGCCAACCGACTGCGCAAGCAGGAGCTGATGTTCGCGATCCTCAAGCGACGCGCTCGGACCGGCGAATCAATCTTCGGCGACGGCGTTCTGGAAGTGCTCCCGGACGGCTTCGGCTTCCTGCGCACGCCCGAGACCTCCTACCTGGCCAGCCCGGACGACATCTACATCTCGCCCTCGCAGATCCGTCGCTTCAACCTGCACACCGGCGACTCGATCGAGGGTGAAGTCCGCACACCCAAGGATGGCGAGCGCTACTTCGCGCTGGTCAAGGTCGACAAGATCAACGACCAGCCGCCCGAGGTCAGCAAGAACAAGATCCTGTTCGAAAACCTCACGCCGCTGCACCCCGACAAACCGATGACGCTTGAGCGCGACACGAAGTCGGAGGAGAACTACACCGGCCGGATCATCGACATGATTGCGCCGATCGGCAAAGGCCAGCGTGGTCTGATCGTAGCGCCCCCCAAGGCCGGCAAGACGGTGCTGATGCAGCACATCGCACATGCCATCACGGCCAACCATCCGGAGGTGGTGCTGATCGTTCTGCTGATCGACGAGCGGCCTGAAGAGGTCACCGAGATGCAGCGATCAGTGCGCGGCGAGGTGGTCGCATCGACCTTCGACGAACCCGCCACGCGTCACGTCACGGTGGCCGAAATGGTGATCGAAAAGGCCAAGCGCCTGGTCGAGCACAAGAAAGACGTGGTCATCCTGCTTGATTCGATCACCCGGCTGGCCCGCGCCTACAACACGGTGGTGCCGGCTTCCGGCAAGGTGCTGACCGGCGGCGTGGATGCAAACGCGCTGCAGCGTCCCAAGCGATTTTTCGGAGCTGCTCGCAACATCGAAGAAGGCGGATCCCTCACCATCATCGCCACTGCGCTCGTCGACACCGGCAGCCGGATGGACGAAGTGATCTTTGAAGAGTTCAAGGGCACGGGTAACTCCGAACTGCACCTGAACCGGCGCATGATGGAAAAGCGGGTCTATCCGGCCATCGACATCAACCGTTCGGGCACGCGCCGCGAAGAACTGCTGATCCCCAAGGAGCAGCTCACCAAGATCTGGATCCTTCGCAAGCTGCTGCACGACATGGATGAGCTGGCCGCCATGGAGTTCCTGCTCGACAAGGTCAAACAGACGAAGAACAACAGTGAATTCTTCGACTTGATGCGCAAGGGCGGCTGAGTTAAGCTCTTTGGTTTTCCACATTTTCGGGAACGTGGGCGGCTTGATCAGGAACGGGTCCTGACTGAACGCTTCGCCTGGCGCCCCACTCAGGAGCATCGGTATGAAAGAAGGCATCCACCCCAACTATCGCGACGTCGTCTTTCAGGACATGTCGTGCGACTTTCGCTTCATCACCCGCTCGACCGTGAACACTCGCGAGACTGTCACGATCGACGGCAAGGACTACCCGCTGTTCAAGCTGGACGTCTCCTCGGAATCGCACCCCTTCTACACGGGCG
>Ga0209598_10001002_pt1 | contig 22974 bp, 19 predicted proteins | sample M_140807_EF_Meta_FD_187317 | JGI IMG/M metagenome (GOLD analysis project Ga0209598, IMG submission 187317) | Freshwater microbial communities from Lake Montjoie, Canada to study carbon cycling - M_140807_EF_MetaG (SPAdes) (version 2) | ecosystem: Environmental > Aquatic > Freshwater > Lake...
ATGGATGAGTACGATCGAAACCTGAATTTCGCCGAAGAGCGCCTCTCGAAGCTGACCGATCAGCTGTCGCGCATCGGCGACATGCTGAACAATCTCAAGGAATTGTCGGTTCAGGGTAGCAGTGGAACGTACTCAGCCCAAGATCGCGCAGCCATGCGGACCACCGCAGAAAGCACGCTTGACCTGATCAATGGCTATATCGCTGCCGTTGGCGAAGGGCAACTCGGCGTTGATCGGACAACGGTGGTGTCAGACGGCACAAAAATGCCAATCTCTTTGACAACGACTGATCTCAACGCTCTGAAGACACTCAGCACGGCGTTAGGTGCCCTGATCCGAAAGCAACCGGCTGACGCTGTTGCGGGTACACCCGAAGTCGATCCCCTATCTGACGCCACTGGCTGGGATAACCTCTTGACCAAAGTGAATGGCGAGTTGGCGCTCACTACAGACTCTAGTGCGCTGGTGATGTCGGTGCGCTACGGTGCGCAATATCAACAGGTCGATAAGATTCGTGAAACTCGGGGGGCTTTGCGGCTTGATACCGAGCGAATCGTGTCAAACTTGCGGGACGCCGACATGGGCTCTGTTGCGATTGCGTTGTCGCGTGATCAATCGGTCCTACAGGCCCTCCAAGCAAGTTTCGCTAAAATCCAGGGCATGTCGCTCTTCAGTTTTCTCCGTTAATTTTTCTTATAGGTCAGACCGATGACCCTTCCAATTGGTTACGTAATTACGATCATTTGTTGTCTTGGGGGCTATGCCGCCTCCGGAGGGCACTTGGGCACATTGGCGCAGCCTTTCGAGGTCATCATCATTGTGGGCGCTGTGGTGGGATCTTTCGTTGCCGGCAACAACATGCGCAACGTCAAGATCGTACTCGCAGCATTCCCGCAGGCTTTCAAGAACCCAGCTGCCAGTAAGCAAAAGAACCTTGACCTGCTCTGTCTCTTGTTTGAGATTCTCAACAAGATCCGTAAAGACGGGATGATGGCGCTTGAAGCGGATATCGAAGAGCCTGAGAAGAGCGCGATGTTCACGAAGTACCCAGAAGTCGAGCATGATCACCATTTGGTCGAGTTCATTACCGACTACCTGCGCATGATGCTGGGTGGCGCGATGAACCTGATTCAGCTCGAAGCGCTGATGGAAACCGAGCTCGACGTCCATCACCAAGAGGCACATTATCCCGCGACCGCCATTCAGAAGATGGCTGACGGACTGCCCGCGTTCGGGATTGTGGCGGCAGTGATGGGTGTGGTGCACACCATGGAATCAGTGGGTCTGCCACCAGCCGAACTCGGTAAGCTGATTGCCGCTGCCCTGGTTGGTACCTTCCTGGGGATCTTGTTGTCGTACGGCTTCGTGGGTCCGATTTCAGCAGCCCTCGAGCAGAAAGGCGACCTCGAAGGCAAAGCATTCCTGGCGACCAAGACGGTTCTTCTTGCTCACCTCAACGGCTTCACGCCGCAGGCTGCGGTGGAGTTTGGTCGCAAGATTCTTTTCTCGGATCAGCGCCCAAGCTTCCGTGAACTTGACGAAGCCATGAAGGCGGTCAAAGGCAAGTAATCCGGCTTCAAAGCCCAATTAACTGACCTTTCACAACAACTATGCTGATGGCACGGAGCCCGTTCAATGGCCGGTGAGAAGGACAAAGACAAGGCCCCGATTGTCATCAAGCGCGTCAAGAAAGGCGGGCATGGTTTCCACGGTGGGGTCTGGAAGATCGCGTATGCCGACTTCGTGACCGCGATGATGGCGTTCTTCCTGCTGATGTGGGTGCTAGGGTCAACGACTCGCGGTGACTTGGCAGGGATCTCGGCCTACTTCCAAAACCCTTTGCGGGTGGCGGTGGATGGTGGTGCTGGCTCTGGTGATGCAACCCGTCTGATCAAGGGCGGCGGCGAAAGCATGATGCATGCGCAGGGTCAAGAAGCGAAGGCCGACTCCGATTCCACCCAGCGCAGCAAATCGACAACGGCCGCTCAAGAGCCTGACGACGAAGCTCGGAAATTCCAATTTGACTCGAAGTCCAAAAATCCCGGCAGCACTCAGGGGGTTCAGGACGGCGTCGGTAGCGAAAAAGGCGGGGCGCAGGGGTCGACTTCTGGGGCTGCTGCGGGTGCACAGGGGCAGGGTGCACAGGGCGCTGCTCAAGGCGCTGCCGCTGCTGCTGCCAAGGAGAACGCTCAGGCTCAGCAGCAGGTCAAGGCCGAGATTGAGCGTGCCGTCAAATCGGACGGTGAGCTGTCGAAAATCAAAAACCAGCTGATGATGGACATCACGTCCGACGGTTTGCGGTTGCAGATCGTCGACGAGAAAAACCGCCCAATGTTCGAAAGCGGTGGAACTGTTCTTGCCGACCATATCCGACGACTAATGCGCATCATTGGAAAAGTGGTCGGAGAAACCAATTTCGCCATCAAGGTGGAAGGCCACACTGACTCCAAGGGGATCGGAAGTGACGCCGGGCGAGGTAATTGGGAGTTGTCGACGGAGCGAGCCAATGCCGCGCGCCGCGAAATGGTGTCTGGCGGTCTTCGGGCCGATCAGGTTGCGCAGGTGGTCGGTTATGCGGACAAGCTTCGGGTCAACAAAGAAGACCCAAGTGACCCGATTAATCGGCGGATTTCCATTACGGTTTTGGCGAACACCGCTGCTGGTCCCAAGACGAAGGCCCCGGGAACCGAAGCCCTTGGCGGACTGAGCGGCGGCATCATGCCTGGCGCTTCGCCGGCGGGCGCGGATGGCGCGGGCGCTGCTTCGGCCGCGTCGATTGCGCAGCCGACCCAACCGGATTCAGCCCCGAAGATGGCAATCCGCCCGGAGATCAAGCGCGAAGTGCTTGAAGCGGCGCGACGTGCGGGCGGAATCGAAATGCTGGCGCCGCTCCCTGCAGGTGCGCGCGGCAGCAAGAGCGACCACTGATTTTCATGTTCGGGTTTGTGCAGACTCGACTCGCTACGGTAGCGACACTTGCGTTGTCGGCTGGTCAGATTATTGGGTCGGCGCTTTTCGCCATGTGCCTAGTGCTGGTTGGCCTGCCGGTCGATGCCTCGGCGACATCCAGCGCAGCGGCTAAATCCAACAAGGGGGGTGCCCATGGTAAAGCCGACCCGCATGGCGCGGCTGCTGCGGATTCTGTAGATCCCGATGCCCCAGAGGCCGAAGAAGAAGACGCGGCGGTGGTGTTGAGGCGCCAGGAAATCCCTGAGACAGCCGATGAAATTGTCCGTCTGTACCTTGCCCGCAATGAGGATCTGGTGCGCCTACAAGCTTGCCGCACCCGCCCGACAGGCTGCACGACGGGGGTCCAGCAGGCGATGTTAATCCGTTTGGAGCAGGCGAAAGAACTGATGGATGCACTCGAACAGCGGGCCCGCAAGCGCAAGGACATGCGCGCTGCGATGTGGCGTGGCCGGTTTGCGTTTGAGAACGGTGTGCGGATGGCGAATTCCGCGATCGATGTGACCGACCCCCAGCATCGAGACATTGTCGTCCACATGCGCTCGAGGGCGCGGCGTGAATTCAAAATTGCATCAGACTGGCTCTCTGCACCCTCGGCCTTGGGTGACCCGGATGCCTGTTGGTATCTCGGCCGGGTCTGGGGCGAAGGCCTCAGTGGTTCTAGAGATCCAGATATTGCCGCCAAGCTGTTCCGATGTGCGGCAATTGGCTATCGTGTCCGGGGCGATCTGGCTGCAGCAGTGCAGTCATTTCAGCGTCTGACCAAGCTTGTTGATCCGCGCCACCCTATGGCGGCCGAAGTCTACGCCCGGGTCTGGGCCGATGATTCCCGGTCGGCTAAAGGTCGTTCGCACGGATCGTCCGGCGATCACCATTAATTCATAAGCGAAGTTTGCAATGTCCAAGATTCTCCGTCCGCTTGCATGGATTCTCGGTTTACTGGTGCTCGTGGTCGGCATGTTTGCCGGTTTGCTTGCCGCGGGTGAGCAGGTCGAGTTGAGCCGTTATTCAATGTCCAATCGATGCTCGATCCTGTTGGATCAGTACGATCAGTGCATGCTTGACAATGGCTACATCGCTGATGATCGGCGGTATCCTGACTACACGCGGCGGTTCTTGGGTAACTTTGCGCATTCTATCCATCTGACCACCGAAGGGCCGCTCGGCGTCGATGATGAGCGTTATCGCCAGGGCCCGATGACGGCAAAGCCGCGTAAGGCGGCCAAAGCTAACTCGGCGCCGAGCGCTTCGCCGCCACCACTGCCACCATCGGAGGCCAGCCGCGGTGGCGCATCGGTGCCGATGCCAGGCCCTGGCAAATAAAATTCCACTGACTAGAGCGTCACACCTAAAGCGCCTGGCCGCCATATTGGTGGCCCTGGGGTGCGTGTTTCCCGCTGTGATTCTCGGCGGGTGTTCTGAATACGATCAGGCACGCCGGATTTATGTCCAGGGTCGTTACGACGACGCGTTCGGGCGCATGCTCAAGATGGCTCAGGCGGGTGACAATCGGGCGCAATACGATGTCGCGATGATGTACGTGCAAGGGATCGGCACAACGAAAGAACTCGAACTCGGTTTTGGCTGGATGATCGAGGCTGCCAAGAGCGGAAACATCGGTGCAATGAACGAGCTCGGCGCGATCTACGAGAGCGGCGTCGGTGCGCAGCGCAACCTGCCTGTTGCGTTTCAATGGTATCGACTTGCGGCGCAGAGGGATGATTCGATTGGGCAATTTAATGTCGCCAACATGTATGCGCGGGGGATTGGCGTTCCAGCCGATATTGTGAAGGCGTGGGCGTATTACCGGCGTGCCGCGAGCAACGGGGTATTAACGGGACGCGAGCGTGCGACCTTGTTGGGCGAAAAGATGTCGGCGGCCCAGTTAGCGGAGGCCGAGGCACTCGAGGATCGCTTGCGCAAAGACCCAACTCAGAACTAATCGGCATCCATGGCCGAGGACAGTGATGATCAGGAACGCAACCTAGATCCAACCGCGAGACGGCTGGAGCGGCTGGCCGAGCAGGGCCGCTTTCTGCAATCTCGCGATCTGGTTGGCGCTTTGTTGATTGGGTTTGGGTTTGCCGTGGCAGCAGGCCTTGGGGGGCTCTTCCTCGCCTCCCTCGTTCGTCTCATGAACGCAAACTTCAGTCGTGTAGGCGAAGTCGACCTAGAACGGGTTCTCGTTGAATGGGGAACTGAATACGTTCTGCCTGCGATGTTGGTGGTGCTCGGTATCATCATTCTGGCCGCCGTCATCGCCGTCGCGGGCACCTTCGCGCTGAATAATTTCCAGCCCGTTTTCGCTGAATTGAAGCTCGATCTGGAGCGGGTCAATCCCGTCAGTGGCCTTGGTCGGGTGTTCTCTCTGAAGGGCCTCGCCGAACTGGGCAAGACGATTCTGAAAGTTGCCCTGCTGATGGTGGTTATCGGGTTGTTGCTCGGCAGTCTGGCGGAGGAGGTGGTTCAGCTAACCAAGCTGCCGTTCGACCGGGCTCTGATCGATGCAGGACACTTGCTACGCTTGACCGGTGCGGCACTTTTTGGTTGTTGGGTCGCTTTGGCAGGCGTTGATTCGCTGGTGGCCTGGTTCCAGTTCGGCCAGGAAGCCAAGATGTCTCTCGAAGAGATGAAAGAGGAGATGAAGGAAAGCGAGGGGCGTCCTGAAATCAAGGCGGCGATCCGTCGTCGCCAGCAGCAAATGTCGAGGCGCCGCATGGTTGCGGCTGTGCGTGAGGCCGATGTGGTGGTGGTTAACCCAACCCATTACGCCGTCGCAATTCGCTACGTTGAAGGCCTTCATCTTGCGCCCGTCGTGGTCGCCAAGGGGACGGACGAGATCGCCGCAAAGATTCGAGAGGCGGCGGCCGAATTTGATGTTCCGGTCGTTAGAAGCCCCGCGCTTGCGCGCACGCTCGAAGCGATGTGTGAGGTGGGTGGTTCCGTGCCACAGGGACTTTATCGCGCGGTGGCGGCGGTACTCGCGTGGGCCTATGCAATTCGTCGCAACCCAGCTAAGCGGCCGCGCGAGCCGGATGCAGATCAGTTGATCGACGAGCCGCCCGAATTAATTCGATAACCGACTGGAAAACCGTGTTAGCGCCCTGCGAGGGTCCAAACCCCCCGATTAGGGTTCTGGTCGAGGCTGTTGCCCGTGGTAGGAGGGGCGACTGGCGCCAACTGTACGATCCGACCCGCCATTGCGATTTCAACCGCATTGCGATCGCTCACTTCGACTCGTTCGGCTCGGCCCGACATGAGGACGACGCGGTCACCCGGGCGTAGCGTGAGCTGAGTAGCTCCCTGGCCCAGCACAAGGTCGACCGCTACGGCCGCGCGCGCCTTGATTTCCAGAGCGGCTTCGGTTGGGGCCGAGACCTGCGACCCTGGCAAAATCGCATAGGGCCCCGCTTTGGCTTGAGGAGGCGTTTGATCGGCAGCAGGCGGTAAGGGGGCTGCCGGTACCTCGGGCATCGCCTCCTTCACGCCCTGAGCGCTAGGTTGAGTGTCAGGCGCAGCATCGGGCACCTTGGTCTCGGCCGCTTTGGGGGTCTTCAAGGCTGCCGATGGCGCCGAGGAACGCAGATCTTCCAGTTCGTTTTCATCAACCGGAGGCGCGGCCGGTATCAGGGCTGCACCGATGGCGGTCGCAACCACAATACTGGCAGCCCCGAGTGCAATATAGCGCTGGCGTGAGGTGACCGGCTTGGGGAGCGCAAGGGGCGGAATCTCGGCGCCTGGCGAGATGGGGCCGGCCGCTTTGGGGCCCGACGCGCGCGCTGCCGAAGGGGGCGAGGAGGGCGCCGGCCACTCTGACTCGGCTGGCTGGATGTCCGCCCATGACTCGGGCAGCTTGAATCGAATCAGCAGTCGCCGCGTCCGTTCAGCCCGTTGCTCTTGCGTGGCGAAACCGTCGGTCGAGCCTGTTTCTAGCGCCCTGACCTGCGCAACGGGTAACCGGACCTCGAGTGCAATGGATTCGAGCGGGAGAGCGAGCGCAATGCGCGCAGCCCTGAGCGCGACGCCGACTTCGGTGTGACTTTGCACCGGCGCTAGTGGTCAGTGCACAGCGGCCGTGGTCGCGTCGATGTAGGGGACCCAACGCCCCCCTTCACGCTTCCAGTAATCGCGAACCGATTGCCCCCGCCGGTCAATGTATTCCGCGACCATCGTCCGCTCAGCCTCCAGGTGGTACACACTGCGTGCCGCGTTCTCTTTCGGACTGCCGGTTCCGCTCGCGCCCCCGCCACCGTTTGTTCGATTTCCGCCATTCGCAGCGACTTTTTGAAACATTTCGATGGGGAGTTCTGCGAGTTGGTTCGAGGCCATCGTCCGCCAGGCGGCGGGGCTTAACCAATTGGTTTGGGGGACTACGACGACGGTCGTTCGACCGGGCTTCGCGTATTTTCGCAGGGCCAATAAATCTTCGTTGGCCAAAACGACACAGCCGTCGGACGCGAGTGGCGGGCGCGCATAGCGGTCGGAAGGTACGCCGTGAACCCAGATCCCCGAACCAGTTTTGGCCTGTGCCCGATCCATCGGGTTGGGGTAGTCCAGCGGCAGGGCCAGTGGCCCGTAAAAATCAATCAGCTTGGCGCCCGGAATCTCGCTAAGGATGCGGTAAACCCCTAATGGGGTCTTACGGTCGCCTTCGCGCTCTTTCCCCACCCCTTGCTGGCCCACAGTGACATAGTGGTTTGCAACCACAGCAATTGAATCGCCTTTTCGGTTGAGAATCCAGAGGCGCGACCGTTCCGATTCGACCAGTAAGACGGTATCCGTCCCCGGGCCGATCTGGATCACTGCGGACGGAATCGCCCCTTTGGGGACGCTCACCAGTTTGCCGCGGGCTTTGGACTCATTGACCAACTCGCGATGAGCATTCGGGCTGGATTTGACAGCAGGGGGAGCCTGGTTCGGATCTCCACCGGCCATCGAAATGTAGGCCTGATACTGGAGAAAGTTAGCCAGATGAGATTTGGGAAGATCCCGCCCGGCTTGCTGGGCGGCACCGAGCGCTTTGTCCAGACTGGTGCCAGACTGGATCAGGCGGATGGCCTCCCGAAGGTTTTCGTCGCTCGATATATCGGTTTGTGCCCAAGCCGTTTCGCTCAACGGTCCGAAAAGCACCGCCAGTAGAAACGTCAGGGTCTGAGTGATTCGCTTCATTGCGCCCGCTCAGCCTGGATCAGCCAACGTCCCCCTTCATGCACCCACCGCATGGATTTGGTCGCTGTCGATTCGAGTCCGGTGGCCCGGTAATGCTGGCGGAAAGTCACCCGCCAGCCATCGCCATCGGCGACGACTTTGAGGTCATCGATGCTGACCTTGATTGAACCCGATCGATTCAGACGCTCATGTCGTTGCTTCTCCCAGTCGCTGCGGGACAAGCCCGTGGGCGGCTGGAAATTTTTGGCATAGAACGCAAGATAGGCCGGTACGTCCTTTCGAGACCAGGCGGCAGCCCAATTGTTGGTCGCCCGCTCCAGTTGAGCCAAGGCAGCCGCTTGCCGTTCATTGGCCGGCTTTTCAGCAGCACCCTCGGTTGTCTTATCCGCTGCCCTCTCGGTCGGCTTGTCTGCGGGTTTCTCAGCTGCCTTGTCGGCAGCCTTCGCTGGGGCCTTCTCCGCGAGTTTCTCAGCCGCCTTGTCGGCTGGTTTCTCCGCCGGTTTTGGTGCTCCTGGATTCGCCGCTGCTGGTGCCGCGGGGGCAGCCGAGGGAGCCGACGCAGCCGCTATCGGTGGTGGGGTTGTCGCAGGTGTTGGTGCGGGCGGCGTTGTTGCCGTGATCGCCGTGGTCGCGGTATTTGCCGAGGCTGTGGTCGCCTTGTTCGGTCGGTTGGGTGATGCAGGCTCGGGCCCCAATGCCGCCATCGGCGGGATGGCTGGCGCGGGTGCCGGACCCCGAGAGATGGCTGGCGATTGGTCGCCAGCGCCTGGGGTGAACGCAAGTGCCTGTCGGTCCGAGGGCATCACCAGGGCCAGTGTTGGGCTCATCCGTTGGACGGGCGCATCCACTGCTCGGGCATAGGCCGCGGCGGCCAGTTTGGCGTAAAGCGAGCGAAGGTTGCGAAACGCTGCTGCCGTGGCCGCACCATCGCCCAGCGCACGCTCCAGAACCTGACGAGCGGTATCGGTGGCGCCAATGGCCTCGAGAGCAACCGCGTAGTTATTGGCGAGGGCGAGATTGAGTGGATCCGCCGCATGAAGTGGCGCCAGAAGGTCCACCGCGCGCCGGCTCTGGCCGTTGGCTAACAGTGCCGCTGAGTGCACCTGTGCCCATGCCACGTCGCTGGATTTTCCGTAGCGCTGAACGAGTGCAATGGCTTCGGTTGCACGACCAGCCTCAACCAGTTGCTCCGCCTGTTGCAATTCACCCGCAGCCCGCGCAAACAGCGGGGTGGCAACAAAGATCGCTGTCATGAGGCCAGCGAATTGGCCTAACTTATAAAAAGACAAAAAATTCACGCGCAGACAATTGAGTCATTCGAGGAGACCGTGGGCGGTACTTTAGCGGATCTCAGACTTGTTCTCAGTTCATTCCGACGGTTGGGACCGTTCGGCAACACCAACATTGCCCGCATTTCGTGACGAGTGATTGGGACTGATTGAGAGTGATTACGAAGGATTCCGGGATTCAAGCAGTTCCCAACGGGTCATCAGCGTCGAAATCGACTGCTCGAGGGCGCTCAGACGCCGGCTAATGGAGTGGAATTCGTCGGACTTTGCAGCGTGAAAGACAGGGTCAGAAAGCCGTTCGGTCAGACTCGAACGCTCGGACTCAAGTGCGGCAATCTGGTCGGGTAACTGGTCGAGTTCGCGTTGCTCAGCGCGACTCAGGCGGATCGAAGATTGCTCGCTGGCCTTCTTAGGCTCTCGTTTAACGATCTGCGGGGCAGATCGGTCCGTCTGGACTGCGCTTCGGTTCGCGTTGGCCCGCCATTGGGCCCAATCCGACCAGCCGCCCACGTGTTCGCTCCAACGCCCATCTCCGTCCGCGACAACCACCTGGGTGACCACCGTGTCGAGGAAAGATCGGTCGTGGGAGACCAACAATACGGTACCGGGATAGTCCATGAGCAGTTGCTCCAGGAGGTCCAGCGTTTCGATATCGAGATCATTGGTGGGTTCGTCAAGAACCAGCACGTTGGCTGGTCGGGCGAACAAACGGGCCAGTAACAGGCGATTGCGTTCGCCGCCTGAGAGCGATTTCACTGGGGATCGCACTCTGGCCGGCGCAAAGAGAAAGTCGCCCAGGTAGGAAATGACATGCTGCCGCTGGCCGCCAATTTCGACGAAGTCAGAGCCTGGCGAAATGACATCGACCAAGGCCGCTTCCGGATCCAGCTGTGCCCGGAACTGATCGAAATAGGCGACCTGAAGCTGAGTCCCCTGAATCACGGTGCCGGAGTCGGGTTCGATTTCGCCCAGGATGAGGCGTAGCAAGGTCGTCTTTCCGGCGCCGTTGGGCCCGATCAGACCGATTCGATCGCCACGCATGACGCGGCACGAAAAGTCGCGGACCACGACCTTGGGCTGGCCGTCGGCTCCGGGCCAACTCCGGGTGACGTGTTCGAGCTCGGCAACACGCTTGCCGCTCCGGTCGCCGGCGTCCACCCGTAACTCGACTTCGCCCTGACGTTCACGACGGGACGCGCGTTCGGAACGCAGTTGCTCGAGTCGAGCAATCCGACCAACCGACCGAGTGCGCCGCGCTTCGACGCCCTTGCGGATCCAGATTTCTTCTTGCGCCAGGAGTTTGTCGGCGCGGGCATTGGCCAACGCTTCCTCGTGCAACATTTGTTCTTTGCGCTCGAGATACGTCTGCCAACGTCCCGGAAAGCTGACGAGATGTCCTCGATCGAGTTCTACGATGCGGGTGGCGACCCGCTCAAGAAAGCGACGATCGTGTGTGATGAAGAGGAGCGCGCCGCCGGGTCTCAGAAGCGGTGGTCCGCCGGCGCTGCTGGGGCCATTGCTGCTGCTGGCGCTGGAATCCATTCCGTCCGCGCTGGCGGTCGCGCTTTCACCGGGCGCAAGCAAGGACTCAAGCCACTCGATAGAGACAATATCGAGGTGGTTTGTGGGTTCATCGAGCAAGAGAACATCGGGTTCCGTGGCGAGTGCCTGGGCGAGTGCGACTCGTTTTTTTTGGCCGCCCGAGAGGCTGCTGATTCGCAGGTTGGGATCGAGCCCGAATCGATCGATCGCGCGCTCTGCTGTGGCGTGCAGTCGCCAGCCGTCCGAAGCCTCCAGCTCGGTCTGCAGTGTCTGCATGCGTTCGAGTAGTGTTTCCTGGTCTTTGGCGTCCGGGTCGGCAAGCGCGTCAGAGACCTCGTGCCACTCACGCAGGGCAGCAGCTGCGGCCCCTAGCCCCGATACGACCGCTTCAAAAACCGTGTGTTCGGGGTCGAGCGGGGGCTCCTGAGCCACATAAGCCACTTTGAGTCCCGGTTGTGTCCAGGCCTCGCCGTCATCCAGTCCCCCCATGCCGGCGAGGGCCCGAAGGAGTGATGATTTGCCGCTGCCGTTTCGACCGATCAACGCCACCCTTTCGCCCGGGTCGATCTGAAGGTCGGCCCGGTCAAGGAGTGCAAAATGGCCAAAGGCCAGCGAGGCAGAGCGGAGTTGGAGTAGCGGCATGGCGCGATGTTACTCGGCAAGGACTTTCGGCGGCACCCATGTGCAGTACTCAGTTCGAAAACATGGAAACCAATAGCGCATCGGCGACGCGACCAGTGATTCCTTTAGGGTCGAGTTCCGGGTTGTATTCGGACATTTCGGCGCCCAGAAATCCTGGGGTCATGGCGATCCCAGCCAAGGCTTTGATCAGCGCCTGGGGCTCCAAGCCGTGGGGGGCGGGTGAGCCGACCCCAGGGGCATCCAACGGGTCAAGGACATCCAGGTCGATGGAAACTCCCCAGCCGCCGAGAGCGCCCGACGCGATTTCGATTGCTTCGCGAAGGGTGGCGACAAGACCTTTTGCGTCGATTTCTGGCATTTGAATGATTCGTACGCCCAAGCCCGCCAACAGTGCAGATTCTTCGACTTCAAAACTGCGAACGCCGACAAGGCAAAGGTGTCGCGGATCGATACAGGCGCTCTGGCCAGCCCCGACGAGTCGGGCGTCGCCATGGCCCAGAAGGACTGCTAGCGGCATGCCATGAATCATCCCGCTTGGGGTCGTGGCGGGCGTATGGGCGTCAAGGTGGGCGTCGAGCCAGACCAGGCCGACGGCGCCTTGTTGGGTGACGGCCTGGGCGGCACCCTTCCAGGTTCCGATGGCGCAGCTGTGGTCGCCTCCAAGCACCAGAGGTTGGTAGCCCCGGCGGATGCATTCGGCAACCGTTGCCGCGAGGCGCTCTGCGTGATCTTGGATCGTCGCGGTGGCGGATATGAAACGCGAACTGCGGCGGGTGGCGCTGTTGAGCCCTAAGCGAATGACCTCGACTGTGCGGTTGAAAGTTCGACCTCGTGTTGGGTCGAGTGAGCGAAGCCTGCCCTCCAGGCCTTGAGCCAATAAAGCATCGGGCCCTTTGGCGCAACCGGGGTCGGGCGCTCCGACGCCAACCGGCAGGGCGATTAGGGCGATGGGTGAAGGCGCCCCCGAAGATGCACGACGTGATGGAAGTTTAGAGAGGTTGGACAAGCTTGGTTGCGCTGTACATCGCGTAGATTGAGGATAGCCCGAAGAAAAGGTACGTGACCCGAGAAGCCATCGAATGGTCGCCTAGAAGGGTTGCGACCGGGTCGAATGAAAAGGCACCGATAAGGCCCCAGTTGAGTCCGCCGATGACGGCCAGAATGAACGCCACCCAGTCTGCAGTGGCAAATTTAGGTCCGCTGGATATCGCGGATGCGTGTGCGCCGGCTTGGCTGATCATGCGTTCCTCCCTTTGGGTTGGTGGTCACGTTGGAGCACAGATCGTTCCCTAGTTTGCTACCCGCAAACAACAAGACCCGTTCCAACTTGACCAAGACGAGTTTTTACGTCATAGTCAGGGGCTGGTCTTGGAAAACGTTCTCGGACTAGACATTCGTTTTCGGCTTCCTGTCCTGACCCGTTTTAACGGGTTGTTCCTTGATCGGGCGGCTGAACTAAACCGCCATCGAGGATTCATATGGATTTCGCAAGCCTGGGGCTGCATTCGGCCCTTCTCGGCGCGCTTTCGCGCTTAGAGCATTCCGCTCCGACACCCGTTCAGCAGCAGGCGATCCCTGCCGCACTGGCTGGGAAGGACTTATTGGTTTCTTCGCACACCGGGAGCGGCAAGACAGGCGCGTTTCTGTTGCCTCTTCTCCACCGGATGGCCGGTGATGCCGGTGAGCGTCGGCCTCGCGCTCTGATTTTGACGCCGACTCGCGAGTTGGCCTTGCAGATTGAGCGGGCAGCGCGTGACTACACCATGGAATTGCGCGCGACGGGTCGTCGATTGCGCACGGCCTGCCTGATTGGCGGTGCTCCATTTGGGCCACAGTTGAATGCGCTGGCCGAAGGCTCAGAACTCGTGATCGCGACCCCCGGGCGCATGCTCGACCACATGGAACGTGGGCGGGTCGATTTGTCAGGCGTGATGACGCTGGTTCTGGATGAAGCCGACCGCATGCTCGATATGGGCTTCGTCGAAGACATTGACTTCATTGCTGCACGTTTGCCGGCCGACCGTCAAACCCTCTTGTTTTCGGCCACGCTCGATGGCCGCGTTGCGCCGGTGGCTCGTCGTTTGACAAAGGATCCCCAGCGGATCGAATTGTCCGAGCGTATTGACCGTGCCTTGCTGACCGAGGTGGTCCATCACGCCGATGATCTTGATCACAAGAACCGTTTGCTGGATGCCGTCCTTGCGACCAACGGGATGGAGCAGGCGATTATTTTCATGTCGACCAAGTTGTCGACTGAAGACCAAGCCGGGCGCCTGCGGGAGGCAGGCCACGCGGTCGCTGCATTACACGGCGATCTGCCGCAGCATGCTCGTAACCGGGTCGTCCGGATGTTGCTCGAAGGCAGAATCCAGATTGTGGTTGCGACCGATGTAGCCGCGCGTGGCATTGACGTGCCAACGATTTCGCACGTCATCAACTTCGACCTGCCAATGAAGGCAGAAGACTATGTCCACCGGATCGGTCGTACCGCACGGGCCGGCCGCGCCGGTATCTCGGTTTCATTCGCCGGCCGGGCCGACCGCTCGCGCCTCTTCGGGATTGAGCGCATGTTGGGCAGGCCATTGCCGGTCGCAACCCTGCCCGGTCTTGAACCGCGGTTTTCGCCTCCACGGGGCGGCGATCGTGGTCCTGCCCGCGGTTCCGATCGACGCGGCGACGGTCGTCGACCCGGTGGCTTCGGCGGTGGCGGTGGCTATGGCGGGGGTGGTGGGGGCTATGGTGGCGGCGGTGGTGGTTTTGGAGGTGGCAGTGATCGCCGTCCGTTTGAGGCCCGTCCAGCCAGTGCCGAGCGTCGGCCCTTCGGCGATCGCCCATTTAGTGATCGTCCACCAGGCGATCGTCCCTTCGCGGACCGTCCTTCATCGGGTGGTCGTCCTTTTGAGGGACGTCCTACCGGTGGCCGGCCTTTCGGAGATCGACCTGCTGGTGATCGAGCCTTCGGGGACCGAACGGGCGCGGCGGGCGACCGTCGTCCAGGTTTCCAGCCTCGGGACCGTGCCCCTAGGCCAGATGCTGGCCGGACATTCGCCCGTCCTGCCAGTCCGGAACGCGGCGCGCAACCACCCCGCGCGCACATCGTTCGGCGGGCTCGGGCTGCCTAGTTTGGCTCAGTGAATCGCGGGCTTCGTTGCCGTCGAGTTGGCATCGAGCCGGATCGCCTGACTGAGTAGAGTCCGCATATGTCGAAGGGGCACCGATAGGTGCCCTTCGTTTTCGTACTCGTGTAGTTGCCCGTTAGCCAATCGGCGGGCCAAAGCGCGTGCGCATTGAATTGGCACGACGGTGTCCTGTCGACCATGCCAGATCAGCACGGGGGTTTGCACCTTCCAAAGACGCTCGTCCCAGCGCTGCGTATAGGTCAATAAGTCACGAAGTGCGCCATGTCCGCCGGCCGCAAACGATTCGGCAAGAGAGCTCGCAATGGCTTGACTCCATTCCCCGCTACGCAGCGCTTCCTGATCGGCGTGGGCGAACCTCGTGCAGAGGATTCTCAAGAGTGCCTGAGGGTAGCGCTTTGCAAATTGCCGCAAAGGGCCGTCGAGCAAGAAGCCCGCAGTACGGGGTGTGAGGGTCGTTCCATTGAGGACAAGTTGCGCGACCGTACTGAATTGCGCGAGCACTGCGGGGTCGTCGAGCGGACAAAGCGGGCAGGCAAGGATCACCACTTGTGCGCCGACGGCGGGATTCGCTGCCATTAGAAGGGCAGGCGCACTTCCGCCTGAAACCCCGACGATAATGGGCTGAAGTAAACCCAATTCGGAACACACCGCCGCGGCGTCGGCTGCGTCGATGGCCGGGTCCGGCGGAGCACTCGAGCTGAGGCCAAATCCAGGTCGGTCGATTGAGATCAGTCTCAAGCCAAATTCCGCTGCTAATGGATCGGCTGGCACGCATTCAAGGCGGGAACCCAGAAAACCGTGCAGATAGAACACGGGACGCCCATTGGCGGGGCCCGACTCGCGCACCGCAATCTTGCGACCATTCGACAAAACGACGCGACGTTCCAGCATGGGATTTCCTAGTCAAGGTAATGGATGATTCGCGCTCGTCTAGGATGGCGGTTCGGGTGCAATCAATTCGCGAAATTCGCGACAACTTGGATGTTTAAAGTGAACAAAACCATCATTCAGTGTGCCGGTGCGCCGGCCCCGGTCGGGACGTATTCGCAAGCGGTAGTGATCAACCCCGCGGCTGGGCGAATGGTTTGGGTGTCTGGTCAGATCGGTTTGGACCCGACGACCGGTGCGTTGGTCGGGGATGATTTCGAGGCGCAGGCCCGTCAGGTGTTCCGCAATCTTTCGGCGATTGCCGAGGCTGCAGGTGGTTCCTTGAGCGATGTCGTCAAGCTCACGCTCTTCCTGACCGATCTGAGCGAATTTGCCAAGGCCAATGCCATCATGGCGGAGCATTTTCTCGTGCCCTATCCAGCCCGCTCGGCGATCGGCGTTGCGTCCTTGCCCAAGGGGGCACTGTTCGAGGCAGAAGCCGTGATGGTGTTGCATTCTTGACCTCAGCGCGAGCCGATCGCGGCCGCTTTGCGCGCCTTGGCCTGCATCGGGCCATTGATTTTGCTCTTCACTTACCCCTCCGTTATGAAGACCTGACTCAGATCACGCCGCTTCGGGGATTGGTCCCCGGCGTCTCCGTTCAGGTCCGAGGGGTCGTTAGCGCAACCGACTCCGGCCCCCGCCGCGGTTCGAATCTAACGGTGCGCTTGTTCGATGGAAGCGGTGAAATCACCCTGCGGTTCTTACATGCTCAGCCCTGGATTCGGGCGGTACTGCTCCCAGGGCGAACGATCCTTGCCCACGGTTTGGTGCGCGGGGGCCTCTTCGGTCGAGAAATGGTTCATCCGACCGTGCGGGCCGATGATGAAGGAGCGCCATTGCCCGACCGACTGATGCCGATATATCCAACCGTCGCGGGGATTGGTCAATCTGCACTGCGGACAGCGATCCGGAGCGCTCTGCGGGAAGCCGACCTGGGGGAGACGATTCCGCCCGATCTAATCCGTGAACTCGCGATGCCGGGGTTCGCCGAGGCCATCAAATCCCTCCACACCCCATTGCCAGCCGATGCGTCGCCTGAGGGAGAAGAGGACGACCGCCAGAGTCCGCCCTGGCGTCGAATCATTCTGGATGAACTCATCGCCCAACAACTTGCGCTGGCGCGCGCGCGGTCCGCGCGGGATCAGGTGGGCGCGGCGCCATTGCGCGACGATGCGATGGAGCGTCGGCTGTTGGCAAGGTTGCCGTTTCGACTAACCAGCGCTCAGGCCCGAGTCGTTTCGGAGATCGGCGGGGATCTCGGTGCATCGCGTGCCATGCACCGTTTGCTGCAAGGCGATGTCGGGAGCGGAAAAACCGTGGTGGCGGCGCTCGCTGCAGCACGGGCGATCGGTAGCGGTTGGCAGGTGGCCTTGATGGCACCGACTGAAATTTTGGCGGAACAGCATTGGCTCAAGTTGCGTCCCTGGCTCGAACCGCTGGGAATTCGTGTGGACTGGCTGACGGGTTCGCTACGTGGGACGGAGAAGCGGGCTGTGCGGGCGGCGATTGCAAGCGGCGAAGTGGATCTGGCGATTGGCACCCACGCGTTGGTCGAGGAAACCACGGCCTTCCCGCGCCTCGGCCTCGCGATCGTGGATGAGCAACATCGTTTCGGGGTTGCGCAGCGCTTGGCGCTGGTGGGCGCCGATGCGTTACGCGCCCACCTGCTGATGATGAGTGCGACGCCCATTCCCCGCACGTTGGCAATGAGTTACTGCGCAGATCTCGATCTGTCCGTCATCGACGAATTGCCGCCTGGGCGCAGCCCAATCGTGACGCGCGTCATCGACGCTGTACGCCGTGACGAGGTCGCCCATCGGGTTCGACAGGCGGTCGTCGATGGCCGCCAGGCTTACTGGGTCTGCCCCTTGGTCGAAGAGTCCGAGACCATGGATCTCAAGGATGCGACCGAAACGGCGGTGTGGCTGTCAGATCAGCCGCCAGGCCTGCGTGTCGGATTGGTCCACGGGCGTTTGCATGCATCAGATAAAGCCAAGGTGATGGCCGATTTTCAGGCAGGGGAGATTGATGTTTTGGTGTCCACCACGGTGATTGAGGTAGGGGTGGATGTGCCAAACGCGTCGTTAATGGTCATCGAGCACGCCGAGCGCTTTGGTCTCGCACAATTGCATCAATTGCGCGGGCGAGTGGGACGCGGCTCTGCAGCCTCGGCCTGTGTTTTGTTGGCCAGTTATCCAATGTCGGCGGTCGCCAAAGAGCGGCTGGGAATCATTCGGGATACGCAGGACGGGTTCGAAATCGCCCGCCGCGATCTGCTTCTTCGGGGCCCTGGCGAGTTTCTCGGCGCCCGCCAGTCGGGTTTGCCGATGCTGCGGTTTGCGGATCTGGAGCGCGATGTTGATCTGATTGAGATGGCCCGCCGCATCGCCGGTCAGATGTTGGAAGACAGGGCCGATCAAGCGATTAACGTAAATCGTCATCTTGACCGTTGGCTCGGTGGAAGGACCGCATTGGCAGCGGCTTGACTCATCGGGCGTTTGAATCTCGGAAGGATTGATCCACATGGTAAGCGTTACGTCTAGACCCGGTGGTCTAGAGATCGTCGGTGAGAATCTCAAAACTGATGACCTGACGGATGTCTGGCAGGTCACGCGCGCCGGGGTGACCTACTTCGCGCCCTGGGCGACGATTGGACAGCTGCGGCGGGCAGTCACGGCAACCGAGTTTCCAATATCGCTCGACGGTAATGACACCATCATGGGATTGAGCGGTTCGGATCGATTGCTCGGGGGCAAGGGTAATGACGTGCTCGATGGCGGTCCGGGCGACGATAAGCTTGAAGGCGGTACGGGCAATGACACCTACTATGTGGACAGTGTCAACGACGTCATTATCGAAAGCACAACCAACCCACTTGAAATCGATACGGTGTTCTCGACCGTCAGCTGGACGCTCGGCCTCAACCTTGAAATTTTGACCTTGATTGGCAATGCGCCGATCAATGGGACGGGGAATCTCTACAACAATCTCATCACCGGCAATGCGGCCGCCAATGTGTTGGACGGCGGTGCGGGCGCAGACACCCTGATTGGCGGCCTGGGCAATGACACCTACGTTGTCAGCAGCCTGACAGATGTGATCATTGAGACCAGTGATCTGGCGACCGAAACCGATATGGTCGTGACCTGGGTCAACTGGACCCTTAGCGAAAATCTTGAGAATTTGACGCTCGCCGGTAGCGGAGACCTGAACGGGATCGGCAATGCCGCAGCAAACGAAATGCGCGGCAGCACCGGGAGGAATCTCCTCAACGGACTGGATGGGGATGACACCATCTGGGGCGGCCTCGGAGACGACACCCTGGTCGGTAGCGCCGGCGCCGATTCGTTATTCGGCGGACTGGGGGCCGATCGTTTGTACGCTGCTGCCTTGCCCACAGTGACGTTGGTCGATCCGGCCTCCAACACGCTAATGGGGGGAGAAGGTAACGACTGGATGCGCGGCGACGCTGGAGACGATTTCTTACACGGCGGATTCTCTCAGAGCATGGCGGTTGCGCTGGTCGCTGCGATCCCCAGGACTGGCGTATCGACCCAAGTCTCGCAGCAGTTGGGTGTCAGCCTGAATTTGCTGCAGAGCTGGGTCGCTACGGCAGCAGCCGCCGCGAGGGCTGGAACCATTCCGGTCTATGCCGATGAAGGCGGTAACGATTCCCTCTGGGGCGGAGCTGGCAACGACTATCTGGACGGTGGACCCGGCTACGATCTGCTGGATGGTGGCCCCGGCAACGACACGATTTATGGTGGTCTGAACGACGACACCCTGGTTGGCTCGGACGGTGATGACTGGCTGAATGGCGGCGATGGCCGTGACCAACTCTCGGGCGGCGTTGGCGACGACACGCTTTTGGGGGGTAGTGGCAACGACACGCTCGACGGTGATGCAGTACCCGAATCGCCCAATGTCGTAGCGCAAGGTGATGACTTGCTGGTTGGTGGCGACGGTGAGGACAGGTTAATCGGCGGTGGTGGTAACGACACAATGATCGGCGGTGAGGGCAGCGATATTTTCTCGGCTGGCGACGGAGACGACGTTGTTTACGGTGGATATTCACAGGCCTTCGCTCAGCAGGTCCTGGACGCACTACCCGCTGCGGGCAGTTTGAACGCGCTGGCGCAGATGTATGGGGTTGGCCTCAAGCTGATGCAGTCGTGGTCGGCAAGTCAGGCTGCTGCGATTACGAATGGCGTGGCGCCCGTTTATTTTGACGAGGCCTCCAAGGACTGGATCTGGGGCGATGCGGGTAACGACGAACTCCACGGCGGGGCCGGCGCGGATGTCATTCAAGGCGGTATCGGTAACGATTTGATATTCGGCGATAGCGACGACGACTTCCTTGATGGCGCAGCGGGCATTGATACGGTTAACGGGGGTACCGGGTCAGACACCCTCGAGGGGGGTGATGGCAACGATGTTCTGTCCGGGGACGATGGCAACGATAGTTTGAGCGGTGGCCTTGGTGCCGATGTACTCGACGGTGGAAATGGAGACGACACGCTGGTCGGCGGGCCCGGTGCAGACACGATGACCGGTGGTCTGGGCAGCGACCGGTTCAAATTTACTCAGGTGGGGGATTCCTCGAGCGCGATGGATCAGATTCTGGATTTCACTCCTCTTTTCGACCTTATAGACTTGGGCGAGATCGATGCAAATGCGCAGACGGCTGGCAATGGGGTATTCAGCTTCATCGGTGAGCGCCCGTTCTCGGTCAGTTCAGCGGGGCAATTGCGGTACCAGGCGAGCACGAATGGCGTCACCTTGATGGCCGACTTCAACGGCGACGGAGCTGCTGATTTTCAGGTTGAGTTGATTGGTGTGACGTCATTGGTGGCCGCGAATTTCATCCTTTAGTTTGCTTTCGTGAACCGATTCCCGACGATTGAACAGGCTATTGGGGGGACCCCACTCGTCCAACTGCAACGCCTACCTGGCGAAGGGGACACGCGCCGCAACAACCGCATCCTGGGTAAGCTCGAGGGCGACAACCCCGCTGGCTCGGTCAAAGACCGGCCGGCCATGTCGATGATTGCCCGAGCCGAAGCCCGAGGTGAAATTAAACCAGGCGACACGCTGATCGAGGCGACCAGTGGGAACACCGGGATTGCTTTGGCGATGGCAGCCGCAATCCGCGGGTACCGGATGGTTTTGATCATGCCGGACAACCTCTCGATCGAGCGCCGTCAGGCGATGCGCGCTTATGGCGCTGAGCTTGTCCTGGTCACCCGTCAGCAAGGGATGGAATACGCCCGCGATCTGGCCCTGGACATGCAGAGTCGGGGCGAAGGGCGCGTGCTGGATCAGTTCGCTAATGACGACAATTGGCTCGCTCACTACGAATCAACCGGCCCTGAAATCTGGCGTGACTCGGGTGGGCAGGTAACGCACTTTGTATCGGCGATGGGTACGACCGGGACCATTACCGGCGTCTCGCGCTACCTCAAGGAAATGAAACCGGAGGTCGTTGTCGTTGGCGCTCAGCCGACCGATGGTTCGTCGATCCCGGGCATCCGAAAATGGCCCCCCGCCTATGTCCCGGCGATTCGACGCCATGCGATCATTGACCAGATCGATGAGGTTTCGCAGGCTGACGCCGAATCCATGGCGCGGCAATTGGCCAGGACTGAAGGCATTTTTTGCGGTCCTTCGGCCGCCGGGGCCTGCTGTATTGCCCTGAGATTGGCCGAAACCGTGACCAACGCGACGATTGTTTTCATCGTCTGCGACCGCGGCGATCGTTATCTCTCGACCGGGCTTTTTCCGGATTGACCGGAGCGGGCCAGCTCAGCGCGGTTCAGTTCAACGCGGGTCGGTGCGGCTCAGTTCAGCGCGGGGTCAGTCGGTTTTTTGGTCGGAGCTCGTTTGGGGCTCTTGGTGGCCTTGCTGCGGTTCTGTTGACCTCTCGATTTCGTCGTTTTTTTTAGCGATTTGGGCGTGGCGTCGATGCCCGCTCTTTGAGCAGACTCGCGGGCCTTACGCAGCGCGGTGGCAAATTCCAGAACGGCCATCGCGTAGTAGCGCGAACGGTTGTAGCGGGTAACGACCCAAAAATTCTTCCCCGCCAAGCGGAACATTGAGGGTGCATCGCCGTTTTGAAACTCGACCAAGGCGAGGAGCGTGTCGGGCGGAATCGATTCCGGGCTAGTAACGCCCTGGGCCGCCAGCTGAGCTGAAGTGAACTTGGGTTCGATACCCTCTTTCGTCAACACTTCCAAATCGGCAGTGGCGCTTAAACGCGCCTCCCAGGTGGCGCCCGCACCGGTTTGCCAGCCGTGCCCGGCGAGGAAGTTGGCGACGCTCCCGATGGCATCAACCGTGCTGGCGCGCAGGTCGAGGCGTCCACTTCCGTCAAAGTCGACCGCCCAGCGGCGGATGCTCGAAGGCATGAATTGCGGCAGCCCAATCGCCCCCGCGTAGGAGCCCCGGGGTTCGAGAGGGTCGACGCCCGACTCGCGGGTCCAGAGCAGAAACGCCTCAAGTTCGTCTCGATACAGATCGGGCCTGCGGCCGTCGACAAAGGCCAGAGTCAACAACACGTCGATGATTCGAAAATTGCCGGTGTTACGGCCATAGATCGTTTCAACCCCAATGATGGCTGCAATGACCTCCGCCGGCACACCGAATTGCCGCTCGGCCCGGGTCAAGGCAGTTGCGTTCTCGCGCCAGAATTCGAGTCCATGACCCAATCGGATGGGTTCGATAAATCGGCTGCGGTAGGCATTCCACGAAGGCGTCATTCCCGGCGGGGTCGGCGCACTGAGTCGAATCGCGGCGTCGCTGCGCTGGGCCTTGGCCAGCAGACGTTCGAGCGCCTCGGCTTCAAATCCGTGCCGTTGGACCATGAGGTTAATGAAACTGCGTACGGCGTCCTGCTGGACATATACGGCCAGGGGGTCAGCCTCGACCGCGGGCGCGGCAATGGCCGTTCCGGCAGCGAACAGGCAAAGGATTGCCTGAAGAAATCCACGATGCACGGCGTACGGTCCTCAAGTGGGTGAGCGTCAAGTTGGCTCAGCGCGCGGGAGTGTACCCTTCACTATAATGTTCTGTTGAACCAACACCTCAATGTTGCAGGAGTGTCGATTGATGAAGATTCTCGTCCCGGTCAAACGGGTGGTCGATTACAACGTCAAGGTACGGGTCAAGAGTGACCAGACCGGGGTGGATATCGCAAACGTCAAGATGTCGATGAACCCGTTTGATGAGATCGCGGTTGAAGAAGCGGTCCGATTGAAAGAAAAAGGCGTAGCGACCGAACTGGTGGTGGTGTCTTGCGG